>Ga0209016_1000103_pt1 | contig 126364 bp, 109 predicted proteins | sample EPASupsiteSAE305_FD_187265 | JGI IMG/M metagenome (GOLD analysis project Ga0209016, IMG submission 187265) | Bioremediated contaminated groundwater microbial communities from EPA Superfund site, New Mexico - SAE3-05 (SPAdes) (version 2) | ecosystem: Environmental > Aquatic > Deep subsurface >...
AATACTGTGATTCAGCGGTTTTTAGTAATGCCGCATCCAATTCGCTTTTTAGCGATTGATATTGTGCTTTCAAATCCAACAATTGTACGTTCATTTTTTCCTCATGATTTTCATAATCACTTATTATTTAATTGTTTTTTGCAAAATTGATTTAAGATAAATTTATATCAATTGTTTATTATGCTTTATATACGTTTTTTGGTTTAACGCCAAGATTTTTTTCAAATGCATTTCTTGTGTCAACAATAATTTTTGAATTTTCTGAAATATGCTTATAATCATAGTCATCGTGGTCAGTGCTAAGCAAAACCAAGTCATAAGATGCAATATTTTCTGCTGAGAGACTAACAGATTGCATATCAAAGTTATATTTACGGGTTGCTGGAAGTTTATCAACATAAGGGTCATTATACTCAACAACAGCACCTTTTTCTCTTAAAATTTCTATCAATTTTAGTGATGGTGATTCACGCATATCATCTATGTTCTTTTTATATGCAGCACCAAGTAAAAGGATTTTAGCGCCTTTTAATGATTTGCTATATTCATTCATTACTTCCATAGTTCGTTTTACAACATAATATGGTTGATATGTGTTAACCTCGCCAGCAAGTTCAATAAATTTGGTATTTATCTCAAATTCGCGAGCTTTCCAAGTTAAATAAAATGGATCAATTGGAATACAATGTCCACCAAGGCCGGGACCTGGATAGAATGCATTAAAACCAAATGGTTTTGTTTTTGCTGCATTAATTACTTCCCAAACATCTATTCCCATTTTATCAAATACCATTTTAAGTTCGTTTACTAAGGCAATATTTATTGAACGATAAATATTTTCCAATAATTTTGTAGCTTCAGCAACTTCGGGAGATGAAACTGGTACAGTTTTAACAATTACCAAATCATAAATTGCCTGTGCTATTTCGAGACAACTTGGTGTAATTCCACCAACAACTTTTGGAATAGTTGCTGTATTGAAATTTGGGTTATTAGGGTCTTCTCTTTCTGGGCTAAAAGCAAGGAAGAAATCACGTCCTACTTGAAGAGGTTGAGGCAAAGATTGAGGTTGAGAATTTGAGTTTATTTGTTGCTGAAATATTGGTGCGTTTTCAAATTCGGGCAACATTAATTCACGAGTTGTACCAGGATAAGTTGTTGATTCTAGTGTTACAAGCTGTCCCTTTCTCAAATATTTTTTGATTATATCAACCGATGAAACAATATATTTCATATCTGGTTCACGATGTTCATCTAATGGGGTTGGTACAGCTATAAGAATAGCATCAACTTCGGGTAGTCTTGAAAAATCTGTTGTTGCAGAAAAATAGCCACTATCTACCGCTTTTTTGATTCTTTCTGCCGGTAAATGCTTAATGTACGTTTTCCCTTCCATTAGAATAGGAATTTTTTTCTCATCCACATCAAAACCAATCGTTTTAATATGTTTTTCTGCAAATTCGAGTCCTAGTGGTAAACCAACATAACCAAGACCTACGATTCCGATAACAACTGATTTAGCTGTTACTTTTTCTAATAATTCACTTTTGTTCGGCATTTGTTACCCTTTAATATTTTTTTATTTTTTAATAATACAAATTCGAGCTTTCACTTTGAGCTTTAACCTTTTCAATTTTCTTTTATTAGTGGCTTTTAGATTATTGTTTGCCGCGAATAAAAGCAAGAGCAATTATAAATAAACGGTTAAAACCGTTAGGGATATGGTTCTTTTTTCGGTATACCTCGACTTAAGCCATGGGCTATAAAAACACAGAGCTTAAAATACAACCGTTTCAACGGTTTGTGGTTTTATGCTTTTCAAGCTTTCAATTTTTGTCCAATTTCTCACAGCTCCGCCACGTCAGTCACATATTTTAAGAGCTAACAACAAAAAACAGAGAAAAAGCATAAAAGCTATTTCTATTTATAAATTATTTTTAGGAATGCAATGGGTAATTCGTCTTTCTTATTCATCGCCCATTGCCGCCAAAAACAAGTTGTAATTTTACCAAAATTAACCAATAAATCAAAACTTGAAGTTGGTAATTTAATTTATACTTAAATTATTATCTTTTTTAGTGATTTACGTCACAAAAAGAAAATTCCAAATTAAAAAGATGGTGGCTTATAGATTATTGTTTGCCACGAATACGCGAATAAAACCAAGAACAATTATAAATAACTGGTTAAAACCGTTTGGGGATTTTCTTCTTTTTCCGGCATCCCACAACTTAAGTCATGGGCTATTTAAAACACACTACTCAACAAACAACCGTTTCAACGGTTTATATTCAATTCAAAAAAGAGCTAATAATAATTTTGTAATACTTCACTTCTACTTTTTCCCCACTTTGAGCTTTAACCCTTATACTTTCAACTTGTCTTTTTTTTCTTTCCTCCCCGTCTCTTTCCAAGAGAAGGGGCTGGGGGATGAGTTTCCCACTTAATTTGTGTTCAATTTCTTACAGCTCCGCCACGTCAGTCACATATTCTAAGAGCTAACAAAATCTACAAAGCATTAAAATTGCTAAATGCAATGTCAAATTTACCTATATATTAACTATTTCAATATTATATATTGATTAATAATCCAAGACCAAATATCTACAAATGTATTTTGTTTAACCACTTTTATTTTCAGTCTTTTTTTATTATATAAATCTTGATACTTGATTCTGGAAGCCGGTGACTTTATTCAGGGATGGACATCACGTCTTTCGTCTCAAATCTCACATCTTGCGTCTCACATCTTGTGTCTTTCGTCTAAATTTTCAACTTTAACACTTAAAACATTACTTCAATTTTATCAATTATAACTTTTTTCTTTTTGAGAATAATATCATTTGAATTTAGTGTAATGCCATCGCCAGATAATTTGTCAATTTCGCTTTCGGAAAGTTCATCAAAATTTGGCAAAAGATATACTTTTAATCCGTTTTGCAAATTAGAAAACTTGCCATTATTCCAATCGTAAATTTTTCCACCTTCATCCCAACCAAAACCGTAAAAGTTAAAATCTTTGGCGTTTTCGTTTGATATATCGTTAATCGTCATTCCAACTTTAAGATTATTTACGCTCCATTTTGAAATTGGATTGTTGAGTATTATCGATTTTAGCGTTCCGGTGTTATTCCAAAAAAGCGTTAGTTCATTTTCTGTGTTTGCATATATTTTAGAATAATTTACCTCAACAGTTCCTTCCTCGATTAATTCTGTTGAATCAGAAATGTTCATTTTGCCTATGTTTTCAACCAATTTCTGCTTTGTCAAATTTTTTGAGAATAAATCATTTGTATCCAAAATTTCGATGTTAAATGATGAAAATTGCAAAAAGTCTGTTTCGTTTTGACTGTTTTTTTCAGAACTGCACCCAAAGACTAAAATTGCGATTAAAAATAGTAGAATTTTCATTAAAATAACTCATCTATTTTTTCAGTTGGACGAGCAACAACGGCTTTTTCGCCTTTTTCTATAATTGGTCTTTCAATTAAATTTGGGTCATTTACCATAAATTCAATTATCTCATCTTGTGTGTAACTTTTGTTCTTAAAATCCAACTCTTTGTATGCGGTTTCTTTTGTTCGTAAAAGTTCTGCTGGTTTCATTCCCATTTTCTTTAGCAAAGTTTTAAGTTTGTTTTTTGTGAAAGGAGTTTCATAATATTTTATAATATCAAACTCAACGCCTTTTTCTTGAAGATGTTTTAATCCAGCTCTACTTTTTGAGCAAGTTGGTTTGTGATAAATTTTAATTTCAGCCATTTTTTCTCCTAAATTATTCTGTTAATTATAAAAATTCCGTGAATCAATAGTCGTAAATCGGAAGGGATTGACCGTTAAAAATCCGCACTTCCGACTCGCGATTTTTCACGTTTCACTTTTGCCTTTTCACTTTCTTACGACTTATCTAAATCCATTTTAATAATGTGTTTCAAAAGACCAAGACAAGCGTCTTCCAATAAATCCAAAACGTATTCAAAGCCTTGTTCGCCACCGTAATAAGGATCTGGCACATCTTTGTCGGGATGTTGAGTTGCAAAATCCATCATCATTTTAACTTTGTGACGGTATTTTTTCTCCGAATCGAGAGCAATAATATTTTTAATATTATCGCTATCCATTGCAATAATGTAATTAAATCGCTCAAAATCGTGCAATTTAATTTGTCGTGCAATGCTTGTTAAGTTATATCCGCGTCTGGTTGCGTGTCTTTGCATTCTCGCATCGGCTGGTTCGCCAGTGTGATATGCAATTGTTCCAGCAGAATCGCATGTAATTCTATCTTGTAAATTGTTTTTTGAAATCAAGTAATTCATAACTGCCTCACCCGAAGGCGAGCGACAAATATTGCCCATGCAAACAAATAGGATTTTAATCATAATTAACTACTCAATATTTTAAAAAAGTTAAAAGATAATATAAAATAATAAATGAGTTTGTTCAAATGTTTGATATAAGTCGCCACCTTAATGATAATTCCGCCATTCTTGTTCCAGTAAAATTCAAAAAGGAATAAAACAGTTATCAATTTTAGATAACTGCTTTATAAAAAAAAGATTAGAAATTAGTTCTAAGCGAAAAAATAAAATTCCTACCAGGAGCAGAAATGCCCGAACTATATGGACGATAGCGTTCATCTGTTAAGTTTTCAATTCCAGAACTGAATGTAAATGCGTCGTTTAGAACATACATTGCTTTTATATTTAGCGTGTACCAAGCTGGGGAATAATTATTTCCATTTTCATCCTTTGCATAAATTTCATCTTTGGATTGTTCTTCTGCTGGCAAATCCTCAAATTTTCGCTCAGCTTGATAGTTTGCATAAAACTCCAAATTTAGATTATTTTGTCTAAAATTTAATCGCGAAGTTCCAAAAAGAGGAGCTGCGTGACGTAATGGACTTGTTGAGCCGTCATCCAATTCTTCTTCACCAACTTGATAATTTACATCAGAAGAAAAGCTAAATTGGCTATTAAATTTAACTTCCAAACCAACTTGAATTCCATAAACATTCGCTTTTGCAGCATTTTGGATTGCTTGAACTTGACTCATATTGCCGTCGTACATAATGCTATCAAGTCCGTTTAGTTGAAAATTGCGACGTACCATTGCGTTTTGCAAAATTGTATAATATCCAGTAACATCAAATTTTAGAAAATTTCCAAAAGTTTTAACCATGCTTAAATCAAAATTATACGCCGTTTCTGCTTGCAAATCTGGATTTGGAATAGTTACAGAATTTGGTTCAGAATCAAATATTTTTCCAATATCATCAACATTTGGTGAGCGGAAAGCGGTTCCAAAATTTGCACTAATAACCAAAGTTTCTGTTGGACGGAACACCGCCCCAATGCTTCCTGTTAAAGAGCCGTTGTTTATTTTTGCTGTTTCAAAAGGAAGTGGATAAAAAGGGAGATTATTTCCAAAATCAGAATCCAAAATAAACTGATTATAACGCAAACCAGCTTGAAGAGTCAGATTTTCCAAAATTCTAAACTCGTCATTTACAAAAGCAGCAATCGAACTCCATTTTGATTGCGGATAACGCGAAGCTGCAATTTGGGTTGTTTTGGTTGAAATATCAGTCACAATTCCAGATGATTTTACATCGTTATAAATGTATTCAACTCCGTAATACAAAGTATTTGTAGCTTTTATAGCTTTTACAAAATCAACATTTAGTGAATATGCGTCAACTTTTTCTGTTTGTGTCGTTCGCTTAACATCATTAAATGCGCGGTCAATTCTGCTTTCTTCAAACGCTTGCAAAGCCAAACGCAAAGTCATTTGGTCATAAGCAAAATTTGGGCTTTCATTTGTAATATTAAGATTATTCATCATCCAAATTTGCGGACCATAATTCCACTCGGCATAGCGAGGCAAATCATTTTCAACCCTATTATGTCTGTCATATCTTCCATAAGGCGAAGTTCCGGAATAATGAAATCCGTATTGGAAATCCCAATTATCATTTGGCTTAAATCGTATTTTTTGCATCATATTTATTTGCGAATAAGCTGTTGGAATTTGCAACAAAATATCATTTTGGGTTACAACTTTATCAACATTATCTTCAGTTTGAACATAATATGGTTTAATATAATCGTCTGGTCCGTTGCTACCTTGTCGCAGATTATCATAATTCCACGAGCTAAAACTTGTTACAAATGCCCAATTTTTAAAACCAACATTCACATCAAAATGCCCGGTTTTTTCATTGTTGGCGGATGAATATCTTGCAACCGCTTTACCTTTAATTAAAGCTTTGTCGGAAAAAGAGAATTGTGGCGTTAAAGTTTGAAAACTCATTACGCCACCAATTGCGTCACTTCCATAAATAAGCGAGCCCGGACCAAACACTATTTCGGTGTTTTCAACTGCAAATGGGTCAAGATTTATCACATTTTGGATGTTTCCACTGCGAAAAATTGCTGTGTTCATTCTAATTCCGTCAACTGTATAAAGCAACCGATTTGTAGCAAATCCTCTAATCATTGGACTTCCGCCACCTTGCTGACTTTTTTGCACAAAAACTTTGCCAGATACGTTTAATAAATCCGCAGCTGTTTGAGGATTTTGCAATTCAACTTCTTTGGGCGAAATTGAGGCAATTTTTGCTGGAAGATTGCAAATATTTTGTCGCCAGCGAGTTGCCGAAATTACAACTTCATCCATATTTAAGCTTGTGGTTTCGAGCAAAATTTCAAATTCCATTGCTTGAATATTTGAATAGCTTTTTACAACTTTTTTGTAGCCAAGTATTTGTATTTCAATTTTCCCGGAATTTTTAAAAGCCGAAATATTTGCTTGTCCTTTAGAATTTGTTGTAGTATATACTTTTGGATTTTGGCTACTAATTGTAACTAATTCCAAAGGTTTTTTTGTTTCAGAGTCTTTTATTGTAATTGTTTGTGCAAATAAACCAGATGAAATTCCACAAAACAAAAACAGCAAAATTATATTTTTAATCATAATTTTTTCCATAAATACGATTTTAGTTAAATTTTAACTTTAATAATTAAGAATCAACATCAGTATCAGTATCAACTGCTTTCCATCTTGTTTTGGACGAAAGAACAGTTCCATTTTAAGTTAATTCAGTAATATTTTATACTATTTAACTAAACTGCGGAGGTGGTGTTTTGGGTTTATCACGAAAAGATTGAATTGTTACTAAGTATTTTGAATTCTGTTTTTCTTCTGTAAATGGCGGATATTGTAGCAAATTGAATTTTTCTACATTATAAAGCGATTTCAGAAATGTAAAAAAACGCTCTTCTTTTTCTCGTTTTTGTGGATTGTTGTTCAAAGCATTTTGCAATAAATCAGCGAGTTGTTTGTTTAATGCTGTTTCCTCAAAATCCCACCAACACCAATAAAACGTAGTATCGCCAACAACTTTGGCTTCAACAATATCATACATTTGCTGTTTATATTCAAACTCTTTGGAATGCTTCCATCTTAACAATGTTTTGGATTCTGCTTTTGTAAATCTTAGTAAAACGAGTTCGCTTTTATCAATTCCATTAATAATTTTCCATTTCACTTCTCGTTTTACTAATTTTTTATTGTATTGCAGCCAAAAATATGTTGTTAAGGCTGGAGCAATAAGTACCAAAAGCAAAACTGCGGATATTATTTTAACTTGTTTTCTAATCGTTTTACCAAAAAAAATTAAATACGCTATTGCAAAATAACAATAAAAAGTAATTGTTTTCGCTAAGCTGATGATTTAAAAATTCAAATTTGCTGTAGTTAAATCCAAAATTATTTGTTTTTCCAAAATTTTAGCTTACGACAATTAAAATTTTGTAAATCATATTACCTTAAAATTGTGAAAAGATGAATTGAAAAAAGACTTATTTGAAAAGACAATTATTGTGAACATTTTGTAACTTAATACATCAAAAAACCATACTTAAATAAAAAAGGAGAAATATAAATGCGAAAGATATCACTCATAATTCTTTCATTTGTAATAGCTACTTCGGTTTTTGCTTCAACAATTCCAAGCGAATTTAAGCAAATTAGCAAAGAAGGTGGAATTACAGAATATCAACTTACAAAAAATGGATTAACCGTTTTGTTGCTCGAAGACCATTCGGCACCTGTTCTTACTTTTATGGTAACTTATCGTGTTGGTTCGCGGAACGAAGTTACTGGCACAACTGGAGCAACGCACATTTTGGAACATTTAATGTTCAAGGGAACGGAAAAATATAACAAGCAAAATGGTGGACATATTGATACGCAACTCGGCAATATTGGCGCCCGTTTAAACGCTACAACTTGGATGGATAGAACAAATTACTACGAATCAATTCCAAATGATTATCTCGAATTGGCTATTGATATTGAATCTGACAGAATGCGAAATTTACTTTTACGCAAGGAAGATAAAGAATCTGAAATGACTGTTGTGCGTAATGAATTTGAACGTGGCGAAAATTCTCCATTTTCTGCATTAAATACTGCAATTTGGGCAACAGCATTTCAAGCTCATCCATATCATCACAATACAATTGGATGGCGTTCAGACATTGAAAATGTTCCAATTGAAAAATTGCGTGCATTTTACGATACATTTTATTGGCCCAACAATGCAACCGTAACAGTAATTGGCGATTTTGATACAAACAATGCTTTGGAATTAATCAACAAATATTACGGTGCAATACCAACTTCGCCAAACCCAATTCCACAACTTTATACCGAAGAACCAATTCAGCAAGGTGAAAGACGTGTTGTTGTAAAACGCGCTGGACAGTTGGGCGTTGTAGGAATTGCTCACAAAGTTCCAAAAGGAGCAAGCGAAGAAACATATCCTTTAGTTTTATTGGATTATATTTTGTCAAACGGTAAAACAAGTCGCTTTTACAAAGCACTCGTAAACGAAAACAAAGCAGTAAATGTTTTTGATTTTTACGTTCCGCTTCACGATGCTTCAATTTTTACTCCATACGTATTTTTAGCTCCAGGCGTAACTCACAAAGAAGTTGAAGAAATAATTTTAGCCGAAATTGAAAAAATTAAATCGGAAGGCGTTACGCAGGACGAAGTAAACCGTGCAATTAGCCAACTAACTGCCGAAACTGTTTATGGAAGAGATGGCTCGTTTTCAATTGCAAGTCAGTTAAACGAAGCAATAGCAATGGGCGATTGGAAATTTTATGTAAATTACCTCGATAATTTGAAAAAAGTTACTCCAAAACAAATTCAAGAAGCTGTAATTAAATACTTTGTTGAAGACCAAAGAACCGTTGGATATTTTATTCCAAAAACCGCTGGTGGAAGCACTTCAGAAATGAAACCAGCCTCTTGGTACGAAGACCAAACAAAAGCATATTATAATCGCGACGAAGCAAATAAAAATGCTTCAGCCGTTTCAAATCCGCTTGAATCACCAAAATCAAAAATATCTGACAATATTTCAACTTCAAAAGTTAATGAAATTAAGCTAATTACAGCCAAAACTGGAGTAAAAGACGTAGTTACATTTACTGGAAGTTTGGTTGCTGGTGATTATTTCAGTCCAGAAAGCAATGCTGCAATTGCCGATTTAACAGGATATATGCTTGATAAAGGCACAGAAAAATATAACAAATTTCAATTAGCCGAAAAACTCGAAAATCTTGGAGCCGAACTTTCTTTTTCAGTTGGTGCTCAAACTGTTGATTTTAACGGCAAATGTTTATCAAAAGATATTGATGAAGTTATTGAACTGCTAGCAGAACAATTACGCAAACCGACTTTTAATCAAGAAGAGTTTGAAAAATTAAAAATGCAACGAAAAGGAAGTTTACAACAATTGTTGGAAGATACTGATGTTAGAGCAACCGAAAAAGCTGATTCAATGTTGTTTCCTGCGGGGCATCCAAATCACGGAACTTCTATTCAAAAATTGATTGATGATGTTAGCAAGGCAACTCGCGAAGAAGTTGTAAAATTCTATTCCGAATATTACGGACCAAAATCAATGATTTTTGTCTTGGTTGGTGATTTGGATAACGAAAAAGTTAACGCTTCCGTAAAAAAAGCTTTTTCTGGTTGGAAAGGTGGAATTGATTTTCCAAAAATTGAAAAATCTGCACAAGTTACAAAAAACGAAACCGTTATTGTTAAAATGAACGAAAAAACAAGTGCAACTCTTCTTATTGCTCAAACTACTGGAATAAAAAGAACGGACAAAGATTATCTCGCTTTAAGTGTTGGAAATAGCATTTTTGGAATGGGCGGATTTTCGGCAAGATTGATGTCAATAGTCCGCGATGACGAAGGATTAACTTATGGAATTTACTCTTCGTTAGGTGGCGATACTTATTCCGACGGTGAATTTGCAATAAGTGGAACTTTTTCGCCTGATTTGCTTGCTCAAGGTTTTAGCTCAACAATGCGCGAATTTAAACGTTGGGTTAAAGATGGAGTTACAGAAGATGAACTTAAATCAGCCAAAACAAGAATAATTGGAAGTTATAAAGTTGGACTTTCTACAACTCGCGGAATTGCTGGAAGTTTGCTTAGCATTACTCAACGTGGTTACGAGCCAAGTTATATGGACGAATATCCAAATTTGGTAAACAATTTAACTTTGGAAGAAGTAAATAATGCAATCAAAAAATATATAAATCCAGAAGACGCAATTACTGTTGTTGCTGGAACTGTTACAAAAGATGATTTAAAGAAGAAAGATTAAAAATTTAAAATAAATTAGCCGCGAATTTGCGAAAGAGAAATTCAAAAATTCGCGGTTAATTAAATTGTGTGTTTTTCAAAAATTTCCGAAAGCGTAAAAAGAAGAAAATAGCTGCAAGAGATAATCCAACAATAAAGCTTACCCAAATGCCTTCAACTCCAAATTGGAAAACAAAACCCAACAAATAAGCAACTGGAAGTCCGATAATCCAATAAGCGACAAAAGATATAACCATTGGAGCTTTAAGGTCGGTTAATCCGCGTAAAATTCCAACTCCAACAACTTGCAAACCATCCACAATTTGAAAAATGGCGGCAATTATAATTAACGAAGAAGCAATTTTGATAACTTCGAGGTCATTAATATAAAGTGTTGGAAGATAGTTTCTAAAAACTAAAAATAGCAATCCAAAAGAACCCATAATTAAAGTGACAAGAAAAAGAGCGGTAAATCCTGCTTTTTTAATGCCCGCCAAATCGCGTTTTCCTAAAAAATTACCAATTCTAATTGTTGCCGAAATGCTAATTCCAAGTCCAACCATAAAAGTAATTGAAGCAAGATTTAAGGCTATTTGGTGAGCAGCAAGTTGGTTTACTCCAATCCAACCGACCATAATTGCGGCAAAAGAAAATCCACCAACTTCAAAAAACATTTGAAATCCACCAGGAATTCCAAGATTCACTATTTTTTTTATAATTGGCATATTTATGCTTTTGAATTTCAAAGAAGGGTCAAATTCCTTAAACGACTTTGCGTTGCGAATGTAAAGAAAAATTGCAATTGCCATAAAAATTCTTGTCATTAAGGACGCATAACCAGCTCCATCCAATTCCATTTTCGGAAATCCAAGATTGCCGAATATTAAAACCCAATTTCCAAAAGCATTTACAAGATTGGAAACGACCAAAATTACCATTGGCGGTTTTGTAAACGATAATCCTTCCGAAAATTGCTTGTAAGTTTGGAACAACATAAAAGGAATAATTGAAATATTTAAAATTTTCAAATACGATTCGGCATATTGTGCAACTTCAATTGGCTGATCTAAATAGTAAACCAAATCGGCTAAAAAGTAGATTACAATTACCAACAGAAATGAAAAAATGAGATTTACGAGCAAACCTTGACGAAGTATAATTCCGCATTCATCGTGCTTTTCGGAGCCTTTTGCAATTGCAACAAGCGGAGTTAAAGCCACACTCATTCCAATTCCGAGAACTAAAATTAACAAAATTAGTCCGTTAACTAACGAAGCCGCCGCCAAATAAACGGCTCCAAGTCTTCCAACCATTAAACTATCTACAACTCCGAGCATCATGTGACCCAATTGACCAATTACGACTGGATATGCAAGTTTTATGGTTTCTTTTATGTGATATTTATAATTGTCCACTATATTTTTGTTTATTGGATTTATTAATAATTTAGCATTACATTTTACAAAGAAATAACTTATTATAAAATAGACTTATTTAAGATTTATTATGAAAGCTGTAAAATTTTTATTCCTTTTGGTTGCGTTTCTGTTTGTGGAGTTAGCAAACGGACAGGAAATTAAATGCAAATATTGCCAAAAACCAATTATTGGCGATTATATTGTTGTCGATGGCTTTAAATATCATAAAAATCATTTTTTATGTGCTAATTGCAACAAGCCAATTGAAGGTAAATATTTTACGCAAAACGACAAATATTACGACGAAAAGTGCTTCGAAAATTTGTTTCTTCCAAAATGTGCTGTTTGCAATAAGCCAATTAATGGCGAGTATTTAATTGATTCGTTTGGAAACAAAATTCACAAACATCACGAAGTTGAAATTGAACGATGCGATAATTGCAACCGCATTATTTCGGAAAACACAACAAATGGCGGAATGAAATATAACGACGGACGTAAAATTTGCAATGTCTGTTATGGAAAAAGAATAAATTCAACTCAAGAATATAAATCGGCATTAAGCAAAGTTATTAAGCGACTTAAAGATTACGGCTTAAAATTTAACGAATCATCAATTTCACTAAAAATTGTTAATTTAAACGAACTTCAGCAAGTTTCTGGAAGTCGCTATTCCAAAAGTATACGAGGTTATACGCACACATTAATCAAAACTTTAGGAAGCAAAAAAACATTTGAACATACCATTTATGTTTTGAGTATGATTCCAACAAAATATGCCGAATCAACAATTGCACACGAGTTAATGCACGTTTGGATTAGCGAAAATATTACAAAAAAGTTAACTCCAAAACTTGAAGAAGGAAGTTGTAATTACATTTCGTATATCTACTTAAAATCGGATTATTCGCAAGATGCAATTGATATTATAAAACAATTAAAAGAAAACACCGATAAAATTTATGGCGAAGGCTACAGAAAAGTGTTTGAACAATTTAACGGAAGAGAATTTAATCTGTTTTTAAACTATTTGAAAACAAACACGAGCATTTGATTTATAAAGAAGTAGTGAATGAAAATGAAATCAAAAGTGAATGAAAATATTCATTCACTACTTCTTATAATAACAATTTATTGATTCAAAAAGCCCAAAAATGGAAATGCTGATGCAAGGAAGTAGAATAGAAAACTAAATCCTAACCAAACAACAACAAAGGTAATAACATATTTTTTTGTGTTTTCTGACTTAAACATTTTTGCAAATGCAATTCCCACAACAACATAAAACCAAATTGAGAATAAATCAAGCTTGCTTAGCAAAAATCCTACAAATTCTTTTTTATCTAAATCTAAAAATGTTGTTAAACTTAAGTCGGTAATCATTTTTCCCATTAACATTGCAACAATTACTTGAAGAATTACCTGAATGCTTGCAATATAAAACGGCAATCCATAAGCTACCATTGCGCTGCTATAAGTTCCATCGCCTTTTAGAACAAATTTAGCAATTAAGAAATAAACTCCACTAATTACAAAAAAGACGATGAAAGTGAAAATCAAAATTCCAATAATTTGTGGAATTAACATTGCCATTCCGCCTTCTTCCATTCTAGTGCGAAATTCTTCAATTTGCGTATCGGCTTGCTCTTGAGTCATTCTTCCACTATTTACTGCTTCGTTAAAATTTCCTTCAATGGATTGCATTTGCTTTTCAATCATTGAATATTTTATTTGTGGATTTGTCTGCATAATTACAGTTGAAAGTATTAAAACCACAATAAATATTGTTAATGGAACCAACCAATCAATTACTTTTGTTGGAAGTTGTGCAATTTTGCCAAAAGTATTTGCTGGCTCAGAAAAAAGTCCAACCATTTTATCGGAATGATTTATTTCATCCTCTTCCTCATCCAAAAGTTCTTCTTCTTTCAAATTATCATCGTTTAATTCACTCATGTTTCCTCCAAATTATTTTAAGTTTTTAATAAAGGATTTTCAGTTGTTAAAATAACACTTAAACAAGAAAAAAGAAACAAGTTGGAAGACAAAAGATGTGAGAAGTGAGAGGGTAGATGTGAGAGGTGAGATGGGAGACGTAAGATGGGAGATTTGAGATGCCGAGTTGTGGAAATGCAAATTTAGTGTTTGAAGTATAAATTAAAACCCAAATAGCTAAAATATTTTTTTGCATTAAAAGACAATTATGTTTAATTTTTACCAGATGTTTTTTGAAATGAGGTTAATGAATTACTCTACCTTACTTCTCCAAATTATTAACCGAAAATTGTGTGAATAGACGAAAAATGGATTATTAAACTGGGAAACAGAATTTTATCTGTAAATGAATCTAAGTTGAGACAAATTTTTTTTTGCTCATTTCCAGATAAAATTCATTAAAGTTATACAAACAAATCAATGAGGTTCCTTTGAAAATTGCATATGCTCTTTTATCAATTTTATTTTTTTCAAATCTTTATGCTCAAGAGATTAATTTTGAAAAACTAAATGAATTGTATTACAATTTGAATGAATATGATTTTAATGGTTTTTCAGCTGATGTTGAATTTGATTTACTAGATCAATTGAAAAACTCACTCAAAGATGAAAAATATATTTCGATTCTTAACAATATTTCGCTGAAATTAAATTTCTATTCTAAAGATAGCGTTGAGTTTATCGCGTTAAATGTAGAAGAAACTGATAATCAACAATTCAATCAAGGTTTGGCTCAAACTATTAAAGGTGCCGAAGAATCAGTTAAAGGATTTTTACAAAGTTGGGCCGAGATTAGTTTAACACCCGCTTTTGAACCAAATAAATTTGATTATAATATTAATACCGAATCAAATGTTACTAAAATACAATACACACAAGAAGGGTCTGAAGTATCAATTTATTTAAATAACACAACAAATATTGATTCAATGTCATTAATAAATGCATCCTCAGAAATTAAAATGTATCCTACTTATGAAACCACGAATTTTGAAAAGAAAATGATAAAAACAATGGTTACATCAATTAATAATTTATTGGAATTGAAGATTGATATCAGTTATCAAGATTTCGGTTATATTAAGATTCCTCACCTGATAACAGTATCTCAGAGTATGCGAGGGATGAGTCTAGAATTAAAATTTACTTTGAAAAATATATCATTAATGTAGCAGTTTATATAACAAGCCAATCAACCCGACTGTTTTTTCGCACTCTGCAGTTTAAATTTTTTTGGCTTGGTCGTTCCGTATTAAGTTATTTGTTCTAAGTTGTTCTATTAATTAACATTGTTGCAAACTGCACTTGCAAAAAAATAAGTGCAGTTTGCTAAATTTTTGGCTTTGTCGTTTTAATCTACATTGCTGTTCTGGGCGGCGGGTTATCAGCCACGCCGTTATTTAGCGAGGACAATATGAAAACAATATTTTATTTTCTGGTGATGATACCTTATCTCATTTATTCGCAATCAAGGGAGTATTTTCCTGCACATGTTGGGGATACGTTCGAATATGAATTAAGCTCTTCAGAATCTGAACAGAAATCATATACTAAAACAATTATTACAAACATTGTTCCCAAAGGAGATGGCGGAATAGACATTTATTACGATAATTCATCATATCCTACGTATTATAAATCTGCCAATGGAAATATTTTTTATTATATGGGCGGTGATCCACCTCCTATATGGTACGACTTCAATACCACATCATTTGATACATTTTATACTCACCTAAGTAACATTAATTTATATGTTGTTCCATATGAGGGTGCGACATCAATATTTGGCTTAAACAAAAATGCACGTAACTTTTCCTATTATCAAGTTGGACAATTTTCGAGTGAAGCAACCCAATGGCTTGCCGAAGATTTTGGAATAGTTTCATCGAGTTCATCAAATTTAAATCCACCGAGTTCAAAGAAACTACTTGGATGTATAATTGATGGGAAAGAATATGGAACATTGGTTAGTGTTAATGAAAATTTTGTAGTTGATGAATTTAATTTATTCCAAAATTATCCAAATCCGTTTAACCCTAGTACGATAATTAAATATCAAATTCCTCGTAGCACAGAATTTTATTCTGTGTCAAAAACAACATTAAAAATTTATAATATTCTCGGTAGCGAAATAGCAACTTTGGTAAACGAATTGCAAGCTCCTGGTAATTACGAAGTAAATTTTGATGCTTCCAATTTATCAAGCGGAGTTTATATTTACCAAATAAAAAGTGGTGGTTTTCAATCTTCAAAAACAATGATGCTTTTGAAATAATACTCATTAATTAAATCAACAAACAAAGCCATCTAAAAGCAATTTTGGGATAGCTTTTTATTATAAGCTCCTTACTATTTGAAAACTTCTTATATCTGCCAATTATTAAATGATAATTGCTCAAAAAACCTAAAAGGGAGCAATTATTAAACAATAACTGCTCGTCCAACCAAAAAGTGAAGCTTTGACTAAATAGTCACGACAAGAAAAATTCAAAAGTGGAGCTTTGACTAAATAGTCGAAGCAAGAAAAAGCAAAAAGTGGAGCTTCGCACAAATGCTAAAAGCACGAAAAACCAAAAAGTAGAGCTTCGAGCAAATCCCCAAAGCAAGAAAAAGCAAAAGGTGGAACTTCGAGCAAATCCCCAAAGCAAGAAAAAGCAAAAGGTGAAGCTTCGGACAAATGTCCAAAGCAAGAAAAAGCAAAAAGTGAGGCTTCGAGCAAATGCCCAAAGTAAGAAAAAGCAAAAAGTGGAGCTTCAGGCAAATGCTAAAAGAATAAAAACTAATTCTGTAGAGGTTTCTACAGAATTAGTTGGTAATAAATTGTGTTTTTATGTGGAAAGGAGAATGAAAATTGTCCTGTTTTAAGCAGGTTCTGTTTCAAACAAAAATTGTTGAAGCTGTGTTTCTAATTCTTGCAAATCCAAAATTATTTTGTCATACGATTCTTTAAGAACTTCTCTGTTTTCGGCAAACATTTTTTTATAATATTCAATTCCATCGTTCAAATTAGTCTTAAAAGTTTCAAAATACTTAATTTGCTTTTCAGAAAATGGCAAAGTGGCTTCTTCAATTTTACTGCTTAAGAAGTCAACATACATTTTAAGTTCTTTTATAAACATATTTGGACGATTATTTGTGTTTAGCAAATTTAGTCTTCCATAAATATGATCAGCCATTTCTTTTAGTGAAAACTTACCAGAATAATATGCCATATTTGGTCCTGGACAAATTGAAACTGCTTCGCCTTCCATTTTTGTCTCGATACTATTTGCCAAAAGAACTGAATTTGCAAGTCCATTGCAAAGGCATTCTTTTTCTGTAATTTTTTCATACTTTTTGTTAAACTCAGTAGCATTTAAGTTTTCAGCTTTTAGCTCTTCAACGCGTAGATTAATATATTTTGTTGAAGCAGTACAAATTGGCTTTTCGGTATATTCAAAATTAAATGCTAAAAATTTCTTTGGACAAGCGCTTCCGGGCTTTCCTGCACTTGCAAGATTTTTGCGTTCAATATCTTTTGAACTTCCACGAACATTGTTAAAAGGAACGCCAAGCGGTGAAGCATTTGAAAGATATAAATCCTCCTCTTTTGCATCACTTAAAATTTGCATTGTGTATTCGTCAACACTTGTTGCTTCTGGAACTAGTAAAAATGGAGTTCCCCAACCAACTGAATCAAGATTGAATTTATCTAACAAAAATTGATGTTCTTCTGCAGTTCCAACGCCACCTTGAGCTGTTAATTTTGTAGATGGAATTTCTTTTGGAATAACTCTGCCTTTTTTGGATAAAGCATCTTTGAAAATTTCATAAGTTGTAACAAGCAAATCATCGCGGTTGTTTTTGAACTCCTCCAAAATAGGACCGAGTAAATAACCATCAGTTGCAAAAGCGTGACCGCCACAATTTAAGCCAGATTCCACACGATATTCCGAAACCCAAAGACCTTTTTTAGCAAAAAACTTTCCTTGAATTAAAGCAGAACGATAATCGCTTACTTTTATAATTATTTTCTTTTTAAGATTTCCTTCGCTATCAGGATAAAAATCTTCAAAATTTTCCATATATGAAAAAAGTCGTGGATTCATTCCCGCAGAAAGTACAAGTGACGATTGCAAAGTGCTGTTTGCAAATCCGCGAAGAGCAGCGTGGGCATTATTTTGCTCAACAGGAAGTTGCTCGTTTCCAATAAAATTTGGACCATCGAGTTTTGTCATAATATTTACATCAATAGCACCAACCGATAAATTATCGCTAATCCATTTTTGAATATCTTTAATATTTGTATTGTTGGCAACCATTTCGTCAAATCGTTGGCGTAAATTGGAAAGAGAAGGAAGTAGCTCAAAATATTTTTCAAGTTCTTCCCGTTTCTCTTCAAACGAATTTCTAAGTTTGTTTACTTTTTCTTTAACAATTTCGTCAACCAAATTTAAATAAGACGTAATTCTTTTGGCTCTAAAATCCTCAATTTTGGAAGATATTGGTTCAAAAGGTTTATTAAACACATGGGAATAATGCTCGCGTAATTTTTCAATCATATTATGTTCAACAATTGACATAACCGACGAAATACCAAGATGAGCCACTTTAATTGGCGAATCTATTGTGTAGCTTAATCCCATTACAGGAATATGAAATGAATGTTTTGATTTATTTTCCATTATAACTTCCAAACTAAGTACTTAATTAAAATTATTAACTTTGTGTTATCTAAGTTAACAAATAATTAGATACTTTGTATTATTAACTTCTTCTTTTATTTGAACTTCCACCAAATTTTTTATCGCTTCTTTTTCCACTTTTATCAGCCGGTTTGTCACTTTTGCCATAAGATTTACCGCCTCTGTCAGCAGGTTTATCGCTTTTGCCGAAAGATTTACCACCTCTATCGGAAGATTTTTCTCCACGTCCAAACGATTTACTTCTGTTAAATGGTCTGTCGCCGCCACTTCTTCTTCCACCACCAGATGCAGATCTATCAGAAACTTCAAGATTTATTTTTCGTCCATTATAAGAAGATTTGTTAAATGCCTCTAATAATTGGTCTTTGTATTCGCTATCAATTTCGAAAAACGAGAATGATTTTTTAATATCAATTTCGCCAATTTCAATATCGCGAACGCCTGATAAATCGTTTACCAATCCAATTAAATCACCTGGTCTAATATTATCCATTGAACCAAGATTTAGGAAAAACCTTGTAAATCCTTGATTAGAACCACCTCTACGTGAGCCACCTTCATCCCGCGATTTCCCGCGTTCATCTGCTGGTTTGTTTAGGTCTGGAGTATTTTTGTAATAATCGGAAAATCGATTAAACTCAACAGAAACAAATTTTTTGATTAATTCTTCTCTATCAAGCCATTCTAATTTTTTGTTTAATTCTGGAAGAAATTGGTCAATTTCATTTGAGTCAACATCAACTTTTTCCATTCTATCAATAAGGTGAAATAATTGAACTTTACAAATTTCTCTTCCAAGAGGAACTGATTTGTGTTCAATTTTTTTGCCAATTTGTTTTTCAATAATATGAATTTTACCTTTTTCTTTTAAATTGGAAATAATGATAGAAATTCCAACTTTTCCGGCGCGTCCAGTTCTTCCACTTCTGTGAGTATAAACATCAAGTTCGTCAGGAAGATTATAGTTGATAACGTGAGTTAAATCGTTAACATCAAGTCCACGAGCAGCAACATCGGTTGCTACAAGCAATCTAACATGTTTGGTTCTAAACTTGCCCATAACAATATCACGCTGAGCTTGTGAAAGGTCGCCATGAATTGCATCGGCATTGTAACCATCTTCCATAAGTTTTGAAGCAACTTCTTGTGTTTCAATTCTTGTGCGACAAAATACAATTCCATAAATATCAGGGTGGAAATCAACAATTCTTTTTAAAGCTAAATATCTATCGCGAGCTTGAACTGTGTAACAAATGTGAGAAACTGTATCTGCACCAGAATTTTTCTTTCCAATTGTAAAATCAATTGTGTTGTGCATAAATTTGTCAGCAATTCTCTTAACTTCTGTTGGCATTGTAGCTGAAAACAAAAGTGTTTGTTTTTCAGATGGAGTATCGCTCAAAATTGATTCAAGATCTTCGCGGAAACCCATATTTAGCATTTCGTCCGCTTCATCCAAAACAACAGTTTCAATGTCTCTAATATCAACTACGCGTCTGTTCATTAAATCGAGCAAACGTCCAGGAGTAGCCGAAATAATATGTGCGCCTTTTTTAAGCGATTTAATTTGGTGCTCAATACTTGCGCCACCAAAAACAGCAACAACTTTTACTTTATCTTTGTATTTTGCATAAGACTTTAAGTCGTCGGCAATTTGCAAACAAAGTTCGCGTGTTGGACTAATAATCAAGTGTTGTGTTTTGTTGCTTGATGTATCAACTCTTTGAATTAATGGCAAGCCAAATGCGGCGGTTTTTCCAGTGCCAGTCTGGGCTAATGCAACAATATCTGATTTATTGTCGCTTAATAAATGTGGTATAACTTTTTCTTGAACGGGCATAGGATTATCAAAACCCAGTTCTTCAATTGCAGTAAGAATGTTTTTTTCAATTCCTATCTCTTCAAAACTTTTCATAATATTCTCATTAAATTAAAAATCAATTATAAATATACTCATAATTAGTTGATATTAATTAAAATTTAATTGCATTTAACATTTAATTCTTGTAATTTCTTTTTTTTAGATATTTGATACGCATTAAATGATGATGGAAGTTTTTGTGGGTGATGAAAAAATAGTAGAAACCACTGTTAATTTTGTAAAAAAGACGCTTCAAAATGCAGAAGGCGGACACGATTGGTGGCATATTTTTCGTGTTTGGAAAACAGCAAAACACATTGCCACACAAGAAAATGCCGATTTGCTGATTGTGGAATTAGGTGCGTTGTTGCACGATATTGCTGATTCAAAATTTAATAATGGTGATGAGTTTATTGGACCAAAAGTTGCGCTCAATTTTCTGAACTCGCAGAATTTTGATTCGGTTAAAACTGAACATATTATAAGAATAATAGAAAATATTTCATTTAAAGGTGGAAAAGAAGCACAAAAATTCAAATCATTGGAATTAGATGTAATTCAAGATGCTGATAGATTAGATGCGATTGGCGCAATAGGAATTGCTCGCACTTTTAATTATGGAGGTTTTAAAAATAGAGAAATCTATAATCCGAATATTCATCCTAATTTAAATATGACAAAAGAGGAATATAAAAACAGTACAGCACCAACGCTTAATCATTTTTACGAAAAATTGCTATTATTAAAAGATAAAATGAACACAAAAACGGGTAAGTTTTTAGCCGAAGAAAGACATTTGTTTATGGAACAATTTTTAGAACAATTCTATAAAGAATTGAATTGTGAGCATATAAATAAAAAACACGAATAAATTTTATTCGTGTTTTTTTGTAGCTACAATAATTTTTGAGTTTGGTTACAGATTTATAATATCGTTATAAAGAATAAATGCCGTTAAAATCATAAGTATTACAAATCCAGCATTTTGAATTGCAATTTTAACTTTTATAGGAATTTCGCGGCAGAAAATTCCTTCAAGCAATATTATTACAAAATGACCACCATCCAAAACTGGAAATGGAAGAATGTTTAATATTGCAAGACTTAAACTCAAAACAGCCAAAAATCTTAAATATGGAAGAATTCCCATATCTGCTGATTCTGTTGCAATTTGTGCAATTTTAACTGGACCACCAAATGCTTGACTAACTTCGAGCTTGCCTAAAAAGACTCGTCCCATATATTCAAAAGTAACAGAAACATATTGAACCATATCGCTTAAACCAGAACTGATAGATGCAAAGAGAGAATATTCTTCAAATTCTATTGGTCCCATATAATTGTCTTTTATCGAAATTCCAATTTTTCCATCTAACCCTGGAGTAACGGCAGTTTTTACAGTATCTTTTCCCCTCAAAATAGTTAATGGTAACTCAACATTAGAGTTTGCAGAAATAATTTCTATAACTTCGGCACTTCCAGCAAGTTCATTATTATTGATTGAAAGAAAAATATCTCCAGCTTTAATTCCAGCATCATTTGCTGGCGAATCTTCAATAATACCAGAAATGAATGGCTTAACGTTTCCTATTGGAAGAAAAAATGCCTCTTGCGAAGCTTTTCCTAAAACAGTTTCTGGAATAGCAAAGGAAGTGTCGCTGTTTGCTCTTTGAACTTTTATATTTTTTGTGGCGCTGCTTTCATCAAGAAATAGTGAAGTAAAAACAGTTTGCCAATCAGAAATTTGATTATCATTAATTGAAATAATCTTATCGCCAGTTCTAAAGCCAGCATCAAAAGCGAGCGATTTTTCTTCAACAATTCCAATAGTGGTGGTTTTAATTACTTGTTTTCCTTGAAAGTAGTTAATTCCAGAAAAAATTGAAATTGTAAGCACAAGATTCATCAAAACGCCCGCAGAAATAACAAAGAGCTTTTGATAAGTTGGCTTTGCTCTAAATTCGTATGGCTCTGGTTTTTTGTTGGCAAAATCTGTGTCAAAACTCTCATCAACCATTCCAGCAATTTTTACATAACCACCAAGAGGAAGCATAGAAATGCGATAATCTGTGTGTCCTTGCAAATCAAGTTCGGGTGAAAGATTGCCGAGAGTAAATCCGTTAATTTTGTTCCAGCCAAATAGTCTTTTTCCAAAACCGATTGCAAACACATCAGTTCGCATTTTGCAAATACGGGCGGCAAGAAAATGACCTAATTCGTGAACAAAAACTAAGATGCTTATTGTAAGTATAAAATAAATTATATAATCCATTAATTGGTTTCCTTTTTAAGCTTTAAGATAATTTCGAGTTAAACTGTCATATTCAATAATTGTTTCTAAATCTGGATTTGATTTGTTTTCAATTGAATTTAATGCTTTTTTTATCATTTTTGGAATTTCGACAAATGCAATTTCTTCTTTCAAAAATTTTTCGACAGCTATTTCGTTTGCGGCATTAAGAACTGCGGGAGCCGTTCCGCCAATTTCCAAAACATCAAATGCTAATTTGAGGCATTCAAATTTTGTAAAATCTGGTTTGTGAAAAGTTAAAGATTCAATTTCGGTTAATTTTGTGCTTGTAAAACTATTTTGCATTCTATTTGGAAAAGTTAGTGCATATTGAATTGGCAGACGCATATCGGGTTTGCTGAGTTGAGCTTTTATTGAGCCATCAACAAATTCTACCATTGAGTGAATAATTGATTGCGGATGAATTGTAACATCAATTTTACTTGCTGGCAAATTAAACAACCAGTGAGCTTCAATCATTTCCAAACCTTTATTCATCATTGTTGCCGAATCGATTGTAACTTTGCTTCCCATATCCCAATTTGGATGTTTTAGTGCTTGAGCAACTGTAACGTGATTTAATTCGTCTTTTGTTTTAGTGAAAAAAGGACCTCCAGAAGCTGTTAAAATTAACTTTTCTACTTCCTTTTCCTTTTCTCCAACCAAACATTGAAAAATTGCACTATGTTCAGAATCAACGGGAATTAACTCGGCATTATATTGTTTTACCAATTGTGTAATAATTTCGCCAGCTACTACAAGGGTTTCTTTGTTTGCAAGAGCTATTCGCTTTCCTTTTTTAATTCCTTCAATTGTTGGCTTCAAACCAGCAAATCCTACCAAAGCCGAAAGAAGAATGTCATATTCTGCTTCGCGTGTTGCGGTTATTAAGCCACTTTCGCCAATTAGAAAAATTGTATCTTTGGGCAAACTATCTTTTATGCTTTTTGCTAATTGTTCATCTTTAATAACAACAAATTTTGGATTAAATTCGCGAACTTGGGCTAAAAGAAGCTTTGCGTTTTTATTTGCCGTTAATCCAACAACCTCAAACGAGCTTTTGTGCAAACGAATTACATCTAGCGTACTAACCCCAATTGAGCCAGTTGAACCGAGTATAAATACTTTTTTCTTTTCCATTTACTTTAATTAAGACATTTTAAGACAACAATTTAAGCATTTTATACACCAAATGGAAAAATCTGATTTTTTATAACATAAATATGTTTTGCGTAAATAAATCTTATTTCATATTTTTAAACAAAAACTATGTTAAATTATTAAACAAAATATCAAATAGCTTTGGGAGGTTTCAAATGAGGTTTTTATTAAAAGTAGTTTTCTTGTCGTTATTATTCACTCAAGCGTTTCTTTGTAATGGTCTTCTAAAAATTAATTCGTTAGAGGATAGTCTAATAGCCTTTTATTCATTTGATGGAAATGCAAAAGATTTAAGCAAAAATGCCAATGATGGATTTGTTTATGGGGCAACATTAACGCAAGATAGATTTGGCAATGAAAATAGCGCATATTATTTTGACGGATTTGATGATTTTATTTTAATACCAGACAGTGATGTTCTTACTCCAACCGAAAACAAATTGTCTATAAGTGTTTGGGCTAAAGTTTATCCAAAATATAATAGTTATATTCTTTATAAAGGAAGTCATCAATATAATAGAGAATATGCAATGGGAATGAGAACAGACTCGCTTGCATCTTTTCAAATAAATAGTTTTGGAAGTGGTGGAGAAAATCAGTGGGGCGTACCAAGTCAAACAAAGTTTGGTGAGCCAAGATGGGTGCATATTGTTGGAGTTTATGATGGCTGGAGTTGTAAAATATATGTTAACGGAAAATTAGAAAACACGGTATATAGAGAATCCGAAATTGGCAATTATGATTCAAATTTATATCTTGGGACTTATGGTGGCGATTTAAGCAAATATGCAATTAATGCTGCTATCGATGATTTAAGAATATATAACCGAGTTTTAACCGAAAATGAAATTAACTACTTGTTCACTACCAATTTAAATGTGGATTTCTTTGCTGATAAAACAGAAGGGAATACACCATTAGAAGTCCATTTTACAGATATTTCCACAACAAATGACACTTTAAATAGCATACAATCTTGGCAATGGGATTTTGAAAATGACGGAGTTGTTGATTCTGAAGAAAAAAATCCAACATGGAGCTATAATCAAGCTGGAAGTTATTCAGTAAAGCTGACCGTTTCTGATTCTATTTATCAATCCTCAACAATTAAAGAAAACTATATTTCGGTATTTGACGAAAAGCCAACTATTATTTCAATAAGTGACGTTCCACAAGACCAAGGCGGATGGGTAATAGTCGATTTTTTGCGAAGTATTTATGATACAGATACACTCCACTCGTCTAATTTGGCAAGTTCAGAACTTTACACTGTAGAAATTAATGACAGCTCAGAATGGATTTCGAGCAATAGTCTTGTTGCTTATGGTAAAAATACATATTCTGTTCTTGTACATACAACAAAGGATTTGAGATTTAATGGTGAAGGATTAATTTCGTTTAGAGTAATTGCTGGAATGAACGAAGGAAATTTTGCAAGCGATGTAATGGTTGGATTTTCACTCGATAATTTACGTCCATTTTTCCCAAGAAACATTATAGCAACAATATCTAATGACTTCCAAGTACAATTACACTGGGATGAAAATACAGAAAGTGATTTCCATAATTATCTAATTTATCGCTCTAATGATTATGTTAATTACGAAATAGTTGGAGAAACAGTTGAGCCAAATTTTATAGACGGTGATGTTCAAAATGATAAGGATTATTATTATAAAATTACGGCTGTAGATATTAATCAAAACGAAAGTGAATTTTCTGAAATCTTAAGTATTCTTTTTACAGATAATGATGATAATTTTTCTCAACCTATTAAATACTCGTTGTCACAGAATTATCCAAATCCTTTTAATCCAACTACAAAAATAAACTATTCAATTTTAGAAAAAGGTAATGTGAAAATTACCGTTTTTGATGTGCTTGGTCGTGAATTGTTTGTGTTGGTAAATGAAGAAAAACCGGCTGGAAGTTATAGTGTTGAGTTTAACGCAAATATGCTTTCTTCGGGAATTTATTTTTATTCAATAAATTCAAACAATTTCTATGATATCAAAAAGATGATATTATTAAAATAAGTTAGTTCTAATTGTTATCTTTGTTAATAATTTTTGTTTTTTAGATTCAACAAATATAAATTTATTAACTAACTACATATTATTAAAAAGTAAAAGCAGACGGTAAATGAAAAAAATAATCTTAAAATTTTACAATTTTGCAATCAAAATATTTCTAAAACCAATGCTTAATTTGGAGCAAAGAAAACGACCATTTCCACAAATTAATGAAAGGGCGTCTGAATATGGATTTACCTTTAAACACTTACAAAATTTGTGTGTGGGAAAGGTTTTGGATATTGGACCGGGCAAATCCTCTTGGCCACACATATTATCCACTTGTGGATTTGAAGTAACTGCAATTGACAAAATAGATGGTTATTGGAGTAGTTATGTTAATAGACACTATAAAATTATAAATGATGATATTACAAATCCTAAATTAAACAAAAAATTTCAGTTTGCAACATGCTTAAGTGTTTTAGAGCATATTCCTAATCATCGTTTGGCAATTTCAAACATTCACAATTTACTCGAAAAAAACGGATATTTAGTTTTGACATTTCCTTATAACGAGAATAAATATCATGAAAACATCTATAAGCACCCAAATGCTGGATATGGAAAGAATGAAAATTTTATTACGCAGGTTTATTCGAGAAATGAAATTACTCAATGGTTAAGTGATACTTCATTTAAAATAGTGGACCAGGAATATTATAAAGTCTTTACTGGTGAATTTTGGACTTTCGGCGAAAGAGTTATACCAACTTTACGAGTTGAAAAGAATGATTTACATCAATTAACCTGTCTATTACTTCAGAAAACGGGAGAATAGTTCTTGTTTGTTGCTTGGCTTAATCTAATAAATTAAGCCATTTTTATTTTAATAGGTGTTGTTTCTATTTCTTTATTTTATTTATAAAATCGTTGAATCCTCTTTTTAAACTAATTATCTCAATTTCGTCAAAAATGGAAGATTTATAAACAATAATTGGAAATGAAATAATTAACACGGCTTTTACAATTATATTAGTCATTAAACCACTATCCAAAAAGATAAATGAAATAAAATACAAACCAAAGGATAATGCTAAAATTTTAGTTATTTTCATAAGTTCATACGGAACTTGAAATACTCTTTGTCCAAAATAATATGACAAAACCATCATTAAAATTGAAGAAAGTAGTAAAGAATGTGCTGCTCCAATAAAACCGATTTTATTAACGAGAAAAATACTTAGCAATATGTTTATTAAAGAGGTAATAATAATTATCATAGTTACGTAGTTCGTTTTTTTCTCAAAATGAAAACTTAAGGAAAAATTATACTGAATTCCTCGCACTAAAAATGCCAATGCAATAATTGGAATAACTGATGATGAAAGCCAATAATCTTTGTTTTTGACAAATAATTCAACAAATTCTTTTCCTAATAAGGAAACAGAAAGAACCGAAAATGCTAAAAGAGCGGTGTAATAAGTTAAAACTTTTGAAAAATATCTTTTATCGTTCTTGGAGCCGAGTTTTTTATAAGCCAAAGGTAAAAATCCAAGTTGAAAGGATTGAACAATTAACATATTTATTACGCTTGCTATTTTATGACCCAACGAATAAACTCCAACATTTGCCGTTCCTTCAAAATATTCAATAACAAACCTATCGCCCAACGTAAGCACAAATGAAAAGACGGTCGAAAAAACTAAAGGATAGCCAAAAATGAACATTTCCTTTAGAATTTTTAGATTTATCGCAAAACGCGTATCTTTTAATATAATTGGTAACGAAAGGACAATTACAATCAATGCCCCAAGAAATTCGCTAATCATTATTCCTTCTACGCCAATTTTTGCATAAGCTACAAAGTAAATATTTAGCAAAATAATTGCGACAAATTTAATTGTTGATAAGACAACATAAAAAACTGGTAATTCTTTAAGTCTAATAACATTTAGAGGAACATTGCTTATAATTCCCGCAGAGGCAGCCAAGGATAGGTACACAAAATAGGTCGAAAATTGTTCAGTTGAAAACCAATAAAGAGAAAAATTGCCACTAAATGGAAGTAAAAGCAGACTTAAAGCAATTGCAATTATTGTGGTTGCAAAAAAAGTTGTAAAAACAATTGAATCTTTTTTGTTCACATCGCTTTCACTTGAGTGCCATCGCATCATTGCGGTTGGTAAATTAAACCCAAAAACACCTATTAAAATTTGAAGAATTGCTTGTAAAATTGTTAAAATTCCATATTCTGTGGGCAATAAATGGTCTGTGTATAATGGTAAAAGTATAAAACCAACTAACTTGGTTGATAAATTTCCAAAGCTATATATTGCTGTTTGTTTTATGGTTTTTTTTATTTCAGGAAACATTATTTTTTCTCCATCAACACGCAAAGTTGATAGGGTCGTTTTTTTGAAATAACAACATTGAATCTATCTATTAAATATGCAATTAAATTAAATTTGTATGGAATTTCATATATTTGGTTGCAATTTGGGCACGATGTTGTCCTTTTCTGATTTGGAGTCCAAAACATTGGAATCCACGAGGAAGAAGGCACAATTTTGTGTTTTATTGTATTAAGAAAACGGTTGTAATCGCGAATTTTTGCACCATATTCAAACGTTAAGATAATTTTGTATTCTGGGAAAAGAGCTTTTATCAATTCTACATTAATACTACGTAGATGATATGATTTGTTAAACTGATATGAGCATTTTGGACATTCTGTTACTTGCTTTTTGATATTTTCATTGTTTGGAAAAGTGAGATAGATATATTTTGAACTTACTCGTTTCATTTCGTTAATGGATTTATAGAAAATCTCATCAGGGAGATGCTCAATCATTTCACTGCTAAAAACCAAATCAAACGAATTATTCTTAATTGGCAAATAATCTGCAGAAATATTTAATTTATTTGGCTCTACAAATTTTAATGCGTTAAAACTTCTATCAGTTGCTAAAACATTAAAATACTTTGATAAACCATTTGAAATTGTTCCATCGCCACAACCAACATCCAAAACTGTTTTTACATCTTTTGGAATGGAATTGATGATTAATTCAATTTTATCACTAATTTTATTGCTTAAATCAGCATTTTTCCAATCAAAATTTTCGTAATAGTTTTTATTATCCATTCTCTTATCTTTTTGCAAATTTTGCGTATAGCGAAATCAATTTTTGGCTTGTTGCGTTCCAATTGTATTTTTTAATTACAGCTTCTTTGCCTTTTGAGCCCATTTGAATTTGTAAATCTGGTTGTTTATGGAGCCAAATTACTTTTTTTGCCAAATCATTTTCGTTATTTGATTCAAATATCAATCCCGCACCGGTTTCGTTTATAATTCTTTCAATGGGATTGCAGTTTGTAGCAATTACGGGTTTTTCAAAAATCATGTATTGAAACAACTTATGTGGAATTGTGTTATCTGTGTGGACAGTTTTCAAATGTGGAATTAAACACAAGTTGCTCGCTTTAATATATGACGATAGTTTTTCGTTTGGTTGCCAGCCTTCAAAAGAAATATGGTTTTCAATATTTAGTGAGTTGGAAAGCTTTACTAAATCGCTATAATTACTTCCAGTTCCAACAAGAACCAACAAAAAATTGGGAATTATTTTAACTATTTGAGGAATTGCTCTAATTGCACTTTCAATTCCTCTGTGCGAATCAAATCCACCAACATATGTGAGTGTAAACTTATCGTTAAATTTGTTAACAATTGCTTCATCAATTTGTGAGGAAAGAAAACTATCGAGATTTACATAATTTGCAACAACTGTAATTTTGCTATCTTCAATTCCGAGTGATTTGTATCTTTCTACGGCTTCTTCAATTACGGTTATAATGTAAGTCGCTTTTTGAGTCCATTCAATTTCGCTTTTCTCCCATCTTTTTTTGGAAATTAAAATATTTCCTGGAAAAGTATTGGCATATTTATAATGATTTAACGCATGCACAAAGTTTTCGTGTAAATCGGCAACAACTGGCAAATTGAATGTTTTATTTGCTTTATAAGCACTTTCCAACATCCATAAATCGTGAACGTGCAGAACTTGAATATCGTTGTGCTCAATAAATCGTTTTATGTGAATTGACCAAAACACGGGATATAAATTGATAATTGTATTGTTCAATCCTTTCAATTTCTTTTTAACAAACAACGACATTGGAATTCTGAAAATTTTGGCTTCGTTAAACTCTTCATAATTACGCTTATTTCCATAGTTTAAGCACAAAACCGAAACATTATGACCAGCATTTTGCAGCGCTGCAACTTCGTTTTCAACACGAAGATCGCCCGAAAATTCGTTGTCTAAAATCATTCCTATTCGCATTTATGCAACTTCCTGCTTTCTAAAAACAAAAAATCCACCACCTAAAATGATTAGCCATGTTAAAATATCGCCAACCCAAACTGCTGCAACGCTTGTGTTATATGTTTGTGGACTGAATTCAAAAGTAACTTTGTGGCTTCCTGGCTCAACTTCAACTCCACGTAAAATGTGATTTACTTTGTGTATTGGAATTTCCTTTCCGTCCAATTGTGCTTTCCAGCCATCGGAATAGTAAACTTCGGATAAAACCAAAAACTGATTTGAATCCGACTTTACATTTAGCTCAATTCGGTTTGGAGTTTTGGAAGTAACTTTAATTTCGCCATTTGCCGTAAATGTTTTGTCTTCGTCAGTTCCAACCAAAAGAGCTTCATTTGCTGGATTGAATTCTGTTTTATTCATTGCAAGCACAACATCTTCCTTTGTTGGTAATGATTTTAACTCTTTTACAAACCAAGATTTTTCAAAAGCTTTTGGATTATGATAGAGAAGTTCCTTTTTCTCATTATCAACTGCAATTATTTGAAGCGAATCGCCAGGTATTTGAAATGATGAGATAATGTACTTTCCGCCCAACATATTTATTACATTCCAGTTAATTTTTTCTGGAGTATTTGCGTTATAAAGATTGTGAGCAATAATATCTTGAATTACTTGTAGTTTAATTGCACTATATCCGCTAATTAAAGGATAAAAATATGCATAATCGTTGCTCGTAAAATTTTCGCCCAAGACAATTGCTCTATAATTATCATCAGCGTTTGCAAGCTCTTTTGTAATGGGAGTTTCTTTAAATACTGTTTTTTCAAGTTGTTCCAAGTTATCCAAAGTAATTATTTTGTTAGCTCTGTTGGAAATGGATAGAATTTCAGCTGTTGAAACAATTAGCAATAAAACGATAAAAACTTCCAACTTAATTTTTTTGAAAAGGAACGCAAACAATGCTACGGAAGCAATTGCTAAAAAGATTAATAGTTTTTGAGTATCAGCAACTAAAAATTCTTGTCTAATTTCTTTAATAATTTCAAATGTTTTGGCGTCATATCTTCCAACTTCTGCAGGAATTGAATATGCAAATGAGCTGCTCATTAGAAAAATAGCAATTGTTATAGCTATTCCGCCACCGAATATTGCAATAATAAATTTCAAATCATTTGGACGGTAAAGTTCAATAATTCCCTTCAAACCATACCCAGCAAGGATTAATGTTGCAATAAATGTGGTGTTTAAAATCATTGAGGGAGCTCTAAATTTGGAAAAATATGGCACATAATAGAAAAACAGTTTATATATTTCTGGCAAATGCCTTCCAAAACTCAGTAATAGCGAAAGAATTACAAACGCCAAAATGCCGAGAACAAATCTATCTTTGCGGTAGTAATAAATTCCAAGAATTGCGAAAAGGAATAAAATCATTCCCATTGAAGCATAGTTTCCATTAAAAGGTTTTTCGCCCCAATAACCAGGCACACGTTGACCAACAACTTGAGCAAATTTGCTTCCATCATAAATTTCGCCTTGTAAACCACCATTAAAACGAGGAATAAAAAAGCTCATTATTTCGCGTGGAGCAAACGACCATTGTGTTGCATATTCGAAACTTACGCCACCACCTTGAGTTGCCGAATTTGCTTCGGAGCCTAATTTTACTGGATTTCCGCCACGTGTTGAATGTTCGGCGTATTCGTGAGTTGTAAAAAGTGGCTGTGCGGCAATCATAAATGTTAAAACCAACGCAACAGCAAATTTTGTGAATAACGATAAAATTCCACTAAAATTCTTTTCAATAAATAGCTTAATTGTTGGATAAATAAACATTACAAACAGAATTAGAACGCCATAAAAAACTATTTGAAAGTGGTGAGTTCTAACAAGCCAAGAAAAAGTTAGAGCAAAAAGTCCCGCACCGAGCCAGTTTTTTTTATCAAAAAGGTAAGAAAAGCTATAAATAAGCCATGGAAGAGTCATTATTGCACGCAATTTTGAATTGTGTCCTTCTCCAATTTGAGCTTGCCAATCGGGCAAAAGAGTAAAAACAACAGAAATAATAACAGCCACATACCAAGGAATATTTTTGTAGCGAAGTAGAAAAAACATTCCCAATCCGCCAATAAAAAGATAAAGAAAAGCCCAATATGATACTTTTGCAACATAATTTAGTGCTGAATCTACATGCAAAATTTCGGGTGTAATTCTGGAATAAATTGGTTCGCCACCAAAAATTGATGGATTCCAAAGCACTTGTTCACCATTTTCTTTACTCCACTCAACCCAACGATGTGTTTGTCCAATTGAGCCGAGTGAATCGTTTCCAATTGGTTGCAATCCATCAGCAATCCAACCACCAAAATAATAGAGAAGAGGCAATAGAATAATTACTGCTCCAATTATATTTTTATATTTGCTTGGTAAAGAATCGATTAAGCTAATTTTCGATTTTCCCATTTCATCTTTTTGTTTTTTTACTTTACTCATAGTTTTAGTCATATTTTTAAATTATTATGTGTGAATATATCAAATTAGTTGCTATAGTTTATTAACGCTTCAACAATATTTTTGCCAGCGTTACCGTTTCCGTAATATTCTTTTTGTTCATCAAATGAGTTTACTTTAATTTTATCCAAAATCAATTCTGTATTTGTTCCAACAATAAAATTCCAATTACCATTTAGCGTTTCAATCCATTCTGTTTCGTCTCGCAAAGTTACACAAGGTTTTTTCATAAAATATGCTTCTTTTTGCAAACCACCGCTATCCGTTAGGACTTTTGAACTATATTTTAAAAGCAAAATCATTTCGAGATAGCTAACAGGATTTATGATTTTGATATTGTTGTTAAATTTAATTCCATCCAATTTTGATTTTGTGCGTGGATGAAGCGGCAAAATAACTGGTTTATCCATTTCAGAAAATGCCGAAAAGATATTTTGCAATCTAATTTTGTCGTCAGTATTTTCGGCGCGATGAACTGTTGCGAGGTAAAAGTTAGTTTCGTCAGTAATTTTTTCTAACGAATATTTCTCTTCCGCCATTTTTTGATAATATAAAATAGAATCGAACATAACATCGCCAGTAAAAATTGCATTTTGTGAAAGATTTTCTTTCGCAAGCAATTCCATAGCATTTTGCGATGGAGCGAGCAATAAATCAGCAATTCTGTCAGAAACAATTCTGTTTATTTCTTCGGGCATTAGTTTGTTGAAACTTCGCAAACCAGCTTCAACGTGAGCAATTTTGATATGCAATTTTGTTGCTGCCAGCGCTCCGGCAATTGTTGAATTTGTATCGCCATAGACAAGCACCCAATCTGGATTTTCATTAATTAAAATTTGCTCGGTTTTTTCAAGCATTTGTGCGGTTGTAGCTCCATGCAAACCGGAACCGACTTCCAAATTGTAATTGGGATGTGGGATTTCTAGCTCGTCAAAAAATATTTTTGACATATTCTCGTCATAATGCTGACCAGTGTGAATTATTATATTTTTAAAATCACTTCTGTTTTTAATTGCTTTATCAAATACTGCAGCTTTAATAAATTGCGGTCTGGCGCCGATTATTGATACTATTTTCATTTTAGCTTTTAGATACAAGATTTGAGATGTGAGATTAAGGAATGCTTCTTTTCTTAATCTTACTCTTAATTCTTAATCCTACTCCTATTTAATTTTTAATTTAGATTTTATTCAAAAGATTTGAGATATAAGACAAAAGAAAGTTTTTTTAATCTTAATCTTGCTCTTAATCCTAATCTAATTCTACTTCAATGTTTCGTCAAAAACTTCTGCAAGTTTTTTGGTTAAATTCTTTCGCGAAAACTGCTCAACGTCAAATGTAAAATTATGCTTTTCATCATTCCAATTAAAATACATTTCTTTTAACAAGCAATACGCACCGTTGTTGTCGTAAAAATCGACCATTTTACCAGAATTGGATTCCTCAAGAAACTGGTTTGCATCACCGTTTACTGGACCAATTGCAAAAATCGGCTTTTTTGTTCCCATATATTCAAACAGTTTTCCGGTTAAAAAGCCTTTGTTGTTTGGAACATTATCAACAACAAGTAAAAGTACATCGGCATTTTGCAAAATTTTTGTTGATTCTTTGTGTGGCACAAATCCTTTTAAGTCAGCAAAACTTTCGAGATTGTACTTTTGGATTTCTTCGTAAAATTCTTGGCAATATTTTCCAGCAAAATTAAATTTTACATTTTTAATTCCATCAACATTTATAAGCTTATTTAAAGCGTAAAACAAGGCAGAAGGAATTCTATCCTTTGAAATTGAGCCAGTATATGCAATTGTAAAGTTATCGTTTTTAGTTGTTGTCTTTTCGCTAAAATCTGTTTCGTCAAAACCATTTGGAATTAAGTGAAATATTTGATTTTTTGCCTTTTCTTTGAACATTCTAATCATATCTTGACTGATTGTAACAATTCCATTTGCATTTTGAAAGACCATTTTCTCAAGAGTTGCATCAATTTTTTTTGTAATCCAACTCCGTTTTACGTTTTGATAATAGACAATTTCCATCCACGGGTCGCGAAAATCGGCAATCCATTTAACGCCAGTTTGTTTTGAAAGTGCATTTCCTATTAAAGCAACGGTTTGCGGTGGCGAAGTTGTAAAAATTAAGTCTATTTTTTCGTTTTCAATTATTTCAATTCCTTTTTTTACGGCAAATTGCTTCCAACCAATTTTTGCATCGGGAATAAAAATGTTCAGTCTAATCCAATTTGCAATTTTGTCTTTTAAAGATGCGTTTTTAGAGTTTAACAAAACGTCGTTTGGAATTTTTGAATCGGCATTTTTGCCAGTAAATTTTTTATACAACTCAAATGGTTCAAGCGATTTTGTCTTATAAATAGCAGTATTTTCTGGAATATCCTGCAAAAGCGAATTATCCACATTGGGCGAATCTGGGTTTTCCACCGTAAGCACAACTGGTTGCCATCCAAAAAGAGGAAGATATTTAACAAACTTCAAAGCTCTTTGAACTCCAGGTCCGCCAGCTGGGGGCCAATAATATGTAATTATTAATACTTTTTTCATAATAAGAAAACCGATAAAAAAATATACCGCAATGGCGGAAAGGCGCAAAGGAATGTTAACAATTCCATTTTAGCTAATTTCATATCAATTTATCACGATTAAAAATTGTTAACAAATCTTTTAAATCCATGTTTTAATAATGGCACATTGAAATTAATGAGAAAGCCTAATCGTTTATTCGCTAGTTTTAAATAGGATATTATTTGTGCTTCATGCACTGGTAGAATAGAGTCAACAGTTTTTAGCTCTATTACAATTGCATTCTCAACTAACAAATCTATTCTGAAATCCTTGTTTAATTTTTTGCCTTTATAAATTAGTGGTAATTCAACTTGATTAGACACAATAATGTTTCTAAAATTTAACTCTTCAATTAAACAAGCTTCGTAAACGGATTCCAATAATCCAGGTCCCATTTCTCTATGAACCGTGATTGCTGCATCCAATATTTCTTTTGACAACATATCGAGGTCTTTGTTTTCCATTCCTTTGCATCTTTCCGTCTTTGCGGTTTTCTATTTTTGCTTTGTCTCAACAAGCTCCATCATTCCCGTTACAAATTCGCTCCAAGAATATTTTGCGGCTTCATTTTTGATGTTTTCCACAAATTCGGCTTCTTTGTTTTCACTAAAATACTTAATAATTGCTTCTGCTAATTGTTCTGGATTTTCTTTTTCTACCAAATATCCAGTTTTACCGTTTTCAATCACTTCGCCTAAACCGCCAACATTTGTGGAAATCATTGGAATATCAAAATTATTTGCAATTTGAACAATTCCACTCTGCGTAGCCGATTTATAAGGAAGCACCACAACATTGCTTGCCGAAAAGTAATATTTTACTTCGTTTGTTGGAATAAAATCGCTGAAAATTTTAACATAATTTTCCAATTTCAAATTTTCAATTAAGGAAATATATTTTTCCTTGTTGGAATAAAACTCGCCAGCGATAACAAGTGTAAAATCCATTTTATCTTTAATTAATGCAATAGCTTCAAGCAAAACATCCAAACCTTTATATTCGCGGATAAATCCAAAAAAGAGTAAAATTTTGTCACTTTTTAATTCCAATTTTTTACGAGCAACATCTTTTGAAACAGAATTTCCAAAATTTGAATAAACTGGATGAAACAACAACTTTTGCTTTGCCTTTGGATAAAGCGATAACAAATCTTTTTGAACACTTTTAGACATGGTTATAAAATACTCAACTGAATTAAAAAAGTATTTTGTAAAAACTCTGTCGCCAGGCTTTTTTTCGTGTGGAATAATGTTGTGACAAATTACAGCAATTTTTGTTTTTCCATTTTTACTTACAATATGAGCAATTGTGCCATAAATTGGGGCAAAAAAGGGCATCCAATGTTTAATTATTAACAAATCGGGAGTTTCGCGTTTTATTTTTCTTCCAATTTTAACCCAATTAAAAGGATTTATCGAATCCATTTCAATTTTTGTTGGAATTATTTCAACATCGTCGCCTAATTCTAATTGAGTTTTTCCTGGAAACAAAAAAGAAGGATATTGCCTTTTGAAAGTAATTACCTCTAATGAATGCTCTTTTGCTAATTCTTTAAATAACAGTCCAGCAAAATGAGCAATGCCTCCACGCAAGGGATAAGCAGCGGAAAGAATAGTAATTTTCATTTAATTACAATATTTTGTTTATGTCAAATGAAACTCGTTTAATAATCATAGCAACAGATATTTTCCTACTTAAATTAAAGTATCAGTAAAATTTACTTTTTCTCTTTTATGCTATAATCTTTATCATCGTGCGAATTATGAGCCATAAATTCGCCCAAAAGTCCAACGGAGAAAAACTGAACACCAACGACAATTAGCAACATTCCAAGAGCGAGCAAAGGTCGGTTGCTTAAAGGAGCATTGTTAAAAACCCAATCATATGATAAAAATGCACTAATTAAAAAACCAACAAAAAATGCTGTTGCACCCATAAAACCGAACAAATGCATTGGGCGACTTATATATCTGAGCGTAAAAGTAACTGAAATTAAATCGATAAATCCCTTAAAAAATCGTGAAATTCCAAATTTTGTAACACCATATTTTCGTGGATGGTGGCGAACAACTATTTCGGCAATTTTAAATCCTTTCCAACCAGCAAGAACAGGAATATATCGGTGTAATTCGCCATAAAGTTCAACATTTTTTACAGTTTCATTTCTATAGCCTTTTAAGCCGCAATTGAAGTCGTGAATTTTAATTCCGCTAAACAAACGCGTCATATAATTAAAGAATTTTGAGGAATGTTTTTTAACAAACGGATCGTGTCTAACTTTTTTCCAACCAGAAACCAAATCAAATCCTTCGTCCAATTTTGCAAGAAGATTTTCAATTTCTGCGGGGTCGTCTTGTAAATCGGCATCCATTGTTATAACTGCATCGCCAGTAACTTCTTTAAATCCAACTTGAAGTGCCGCCGATTTTCCATAATTTCGTCTGAAGCTAATATATTTTATTTTTGGGTCAACTTTAGCCAATTCCTTTATTATTGCCAACGAATTATCCGTGCTTCCATCATCAATAAATAATATTTCATAATCGATAAAAATCTTTTTAAGCGCTGCTTTTATTTCGGCAACTAACGGTTTAATTGATTCATCTTCGTTAAAAAGAGGAATTAAAACAGAGACTTTTTTGAATGAAAATTTTTTGGTAGTTCTGTTTTTGTTAAAAAAAGTCCTTTTGGGACGTCTGTTAACTCTTTGAGAATTATTTGATAATTCTGGTTTTGCTTCAGAGCTTAATGGTGGTGCAGAATTAACTACATTACTTTTTGCACTTTTGGGCTTATTTTCAATTTCGTTGGACACTTATATTTCTTTAATTGTTATTAGTAATTAGCAAAATTACTTTAATATAACACGAAAATCAATTTAACATGAGGAATTAGTTTTGGTTGGATTTTGGATGCTGGATGCTTGGTTCTGGATGCTGGCGGTTATACTTTAATCTTTAGTTTTTAACCTAACATCTTGCATCCAATATCCAACATATTCGGTCTTGCATCTTTCTACTTTCCACTTTTCGTTTTATAAGTATTAGTTGCTTTAATAAGTCTATCCATAATAGCTATTCCGAGTCCTTTTTCTTCAACGGCTTCTACCAAAATTAAATCCAAATTTTTGTTTTCGAGCTCGTGTAAATGGAAAAATAGATTCGCCGCTGCTTCTCTCATATCTCCATTTTGTGATAAAACTTCAACGTGGTCAAAGTTAACAGAGCCACTTTGTTTCTTAAAAAACAATCCACCAACTCTTTTTCCCTCAATATTTTTATCTTTTATTTCGGACAAAAACATAATTGGAATATTTGGTGCATAATGTTGAAACAACTGTCCAGGTGCATTTGGTTTATTACTATCGATGGATTTTTCTTTGACCGAGCCGCAGACTTCCACCAACTGCTCGTGCGAAATTCCACCATGACGTAAAATAAAAACATCTGTTTTTGTAACTTCTATTATTGTTGATTCAACACCAACATCGCTTTTTCCGCCATCCAAAATAATATTAACTTTATCGCCCAATTGTTTTTCAACGTGTTTGGCAGTTGTAGGACTCAAAAATCCAAATTGATTTGCACTTGGCGCAGCAATTGGTCTATTACAAGCTTCTATTAATGCTTTTGCAATGGGATGATTTGGCATACGCACCGCAACAGTGCTATTTCCAGCAGTTACAATATCGGGGACAATATCCTTTTTGGGCAAAACCAAAGTTAGCGGTCCTGGCCAAAAGCGATTAATGAGTGAATAAACAATATCGTTTTCAATTACTGCCAATTCCTTTAACTGGTCGCGAGAGGAAATATGCAAAATTAGAGGATTAAACGAAGGTCGTTGCTTTGCCTCAAATATTTTAGCTACTGCATTGGGGTTTAATCCATCAGCGCCTAAACCATAAACCGTTTCTGTTGGAAATGCAACTATTCCGCCAGATAAAATTTCATCAGCGGCTTTAATTATGTTTTCTTTGCTACTATCTATAATCATTCTTTGTTCATTTTGGGAATAAAATCTATCAATCCCTCTTCTTTTAGCGATTTATAATCACGATAAACGCTTATTACTACTTTTGTTGAGTTATAAAAACCCGTTGATTCAACAAATACTCCGCCTTCTTCTTTGTTAATTTTTATAGCGGCAACTATTTCGTCCTTTGCAATTAGTTCTTTGGAAATGGAGTTTTTCCTTTCGGGAATATTTTCAATTGCAAAATAAACTCCTTTCATTGCGTTAAAATATGCTGAATCAACTTTCTCCTTAAAATTACTTTTTTGAGTTATTGTTTGTCCAAATAATAATATTGGAAATAAACACATTACCACAACTTTCATTTTTCCCTCCGAAAATTTTGTAAAAGTATTGCTAAAAATATTCAAAATATTTTCAAGCTACAACTATTAATATAGTCTTGGGTTTGAAGGTTAGTTTAGGAGGTAGTTTATATTTGCATCTTTCAATCCCGTTAGGGATTACATTATAATAGAAAAACAAATTAGATTTGCAAATCAATCCCAGAAGGATTGCATTTTGTTTTATTTGGAGAAGAAAAATAGAACCCGAAAATGGGTTATTGTTCTTTTGTTCAACAAATTTCTATTAAAATTTAATCCACAAAGGGATTATTTAAACAATTTCAAACATTCTTTTTTATTCTATTTTAGCAAAAGCATTTTTTTGCTTTGATTAAAATCGCCACTTTTTAGGCGATAAAAGTAAACGCCAGAACTTAAATTGCTTGCGTTAAATTTCACTTCATAATTTCCGGGTTTTTGTTGTTTATTTACAAGCGTTGCTACTTCGCGACCGAGAATGTCGTAAATTTTTAATGTTGTTTGTGACACAGAATAGAATTCTGTGCTACGTGGAATTGAATATTTAATTACCGTGCTTGGGTTAAATGGATTTGGATAATTTTGGTTTAACACATATTTGCTTGGAATATTATCTTTTCCATCGTTTACACCAAGAATAAGCACAATATCTGTTTGCAAATCATCAAGATAAATTGCCCCACTGATACTTCCAAGTTCAGTTTGTTTAATTACAACACTATTTAGCTTAAGCGAATCGCTATTTGTAAAATCTGACGGAATAATGTTCTTCAACTTCCAACCCGTCCAATTTATTGTATCGACCACAATTTTTTCAGTCAAAGAATTCTCATTTATAAACCAATATTCCAGAACATTTTGAGAGTTATCGCCGTAAATCCAAAAACCAAAATCACTATCTACAGATATTTTAGGAAATCCACTATTGGAAGTTCTGCAAACGGCGTCAATTCCTAAAAATTTGTAAGCAAGTTTTCCAGAATATTTACCATTTTTTGATTTTGAATTACTAATAATAAACTGCGAAAACAAATTATCCAATCCAACACTATTTTCGGTTTGGCTTGGATTTGACCAGCCAGAATTGCTTTCAAACGTGTCGTAAATAGTTCCAGAAACGTATTTATTTGCTTCGGTTGTAAACGTAAATTCAAAATTTTGGTTTAAAGTAAGTCCTTTTGTATCGCCCACTTTTTCGGATAGAACAATTTTATAAACGCTACTTTCGTCAAGTGCGTTTGCTGGAGTAAATTTCACCTTTCCACTTGCATATTCTGATTGGTCAACAGAAATTTGAATATTATTTCCGTCAGCATTTTGGAAAAACACATTACCAGGAAGAGTTAAAGACGAAATTGCTCCATCAAAAGATAAAATTATATCTGGTTTTACACTAATATTTCGGCTTTCGTTTGCTGGATAAACCGAAACTAGCGAAAGCGCTTTTCGTTCTGTTTTAAAACTAAACGTGAATTTCGAATTTAATTTTGCTCCGCTTAAAGCAGTTGCCAAAGTATCAACAGCTACAGAATAGTTCATATTTGCTTCTAAAACGCTATCTGGAGTGAAAGTGACTATTGTTTTATCATTGTTCCAAACAAAATTTCCACTAATTTGTGGAACTATTTGAATTGCATTTTCAACCGAAAGTTCATCAACTGGTTTATTAAATTCGATTACTATTTCGGAATTTACAGAAATATCGCTTCCGTAATTATCAGGAAGATGATTAACAATTTGAAGTGGTGTGTTGAACAAAGTTAAATTATCAAAATATAACGTTCCGCTGTTTTTTCCGACTGTTGCTTGTCTAATAGCAAATGAGTTAAATTTAAGCGAGCTAACATTTTTAACTGTTCCCAAATCGAACGTTCTAAACTTCCAACCGACCCAATTAATTGTTTCTTGAAATCCCATTAAAAGAGTCGAGCTTTGGTTTGTAAACCAATATTGAAGAACAGATTCGCTATTATCGCCAAAAACCCACATTCCAACCGATTTTTCATTGTGTAAATCAAGTTCAAATTCGGGCGAGTAAAGTATGCGAGTATATCCGCCACTTGATGTAACAAATTTATAATCAAGTTTTGCCGAATTACTTCCAGAAAACGCATTTTCGTTGCTAATTGTAATTGAAGTAGCGTTTGCATCAGTTCCGCTTGTGAATAATTGCCAATCATTAATCGCTTCAAAATCATCCAAAACACTTCCAACAACATTAAAAGATTCGCCAGTTGTGAATGTAATTTTGGTATTTTGGTTTGATAAAATTCCGTTTGCCCCTTCAATTCCGTTATAAATAATAATGGAATATGTGCTATTTTCGTTTAATTTTTGGTTTGGAATTATTGTAACAGTCCCATCGGCACATTTTGACAAATCATAATTTACCAAAAGCGGAAATCCAGATTCATCAAAAAGTTGAATTTTGCTTTCAACTGTAATTGGATTTACTTCACCATAAAAATTTATTTGTGGATTTACAGAAGTGCTAACATCGGTTTCGTTATCGGAAGGATAAGTGCTAACAATTTTTAGCGTTCGAGTGTAGCGTGCAGTAATTCCCCAAACAACTGGAGTTACTAAAATATGTCCAGTATTTGCATCGCCCCAATCATAAATTGCATTTTTGCCGTTAAAAATTCCACCATAATTTCCAGCATTTTTATCGCCATAAGGATCATTACAATAAAGCGATTGTCCAGCGCCATATTGTCCAATTCCCACAACAATATGTCCATCAGTTAAGCTTATTGTACAAAGCATATAAGGAAATTCCATATCAAGTTCAGCTTTAACTTTTGTCCAAGTTATATTATCCGAAAGAGCAGCATCAATGCCGTGTTTCTCTAAAAAATTTTCACCATTTGAATATGGGCTTCCATTATTCCACATATATCCATGTGCACCGCTTGTAAAACCGGGATTTCCATTTGGGTTAATAGTAAAATTATTATATGTATAATCGCTATAAGTATAAACATCCGACAAATATTTTCCATATTGACTTGTATATCCGTGAGTAAAAATTGGGTCTGGAGGCAAAATGTTGTAAGACGCAATTATTTCCATTGCACTTGTAGCGCCGCAACACAAATAACCTTGATGGCGTCCATTTACAGGGTCATTAGTCCACGGACCAGAATCCCGCGAACTAAAAACTTGATGAATATGTTGCCATTGCTCAAGTCCTTTAATCACGTCTGGATTTTCAAGCTTATTGTTGGAATAAAAAATATCTGCTTCAAGATTATTTTCAAGTTTAAATATAGTTTCAGAATTGGATTTTGAGTTTATCTGTAATATTTCGCTATTGTTATAATTTTGGTAAATAATTTTTCCATTTGTGGAATAATTTGGGTTCATTTCAAATGAATTTTTTGAATCGGTAATTTTGGATAATTCGCTTTTTTCGATGCTGTATTCAAATAAATCAGAATTTATAAGTTTCACATTTTCAAAATCGATTTCTTTGTTAAAAAACACGATTGATTTGGAATCGCTTTTCCATTTTGGATTTTCACCATTAGCGATTAAAGTCATTTTTTGTGAATTAAAATCATACAAATTGATTTTTGCATCTACTGATTGAAATGCGAGCATTAAATTATTTGGCGACCAAGAAGCATTATAATATTCTATTTCACCATTTGAGATTTTTTTAATTGACTTACTTTCCAAATCCAAAATACTCAATTCACTTTGCTCGTTTGAAAAAACCACCGACTTTCCGTTTGGCGAAATAGTTGCTCTGTTTGTATAAAATCCTAAATCAATTTTTGTCGTTTCATTTCCAATTTTTATGAACAATTCATTTTCAATTGTAAACGCAATTTTGTTGTTGGAAGAAAAAGAAACCTGACCAGAATTTTTAACAAAATCGTGAAGCTTTGTTAAAGTCCGTTTCTCCAAATCGTAAATTGCTGGCGCTTGCAATTGTGTTTTGGAATCAATCAGCTTAAAGCCGACAAGCTGTCCGTTTGGCGAAACTTGAATATACCTTCCACAACCTGGAGCCGAAATGAGTGTTTCAAGATTTCCATTATTCAAAAGATATAATGCGGATTCGAAATTGTTTGTTAGCAAAATTCCGTGTGGAGTTTCAATCGGATTTATTAAATAATTATCCGATTTATTGTTTGCAACCAAAGTGCTAAAACAAAAGGCAAGTATTAGAAATATATATTTATTCATTCTATTTTCGAAGTTGTTATTATAATAATTATAACCACAAAGATAAAGGAATAGAATCATAAAAGAAATTAAAACAAACGGAATTTATCATCATTCCATTTTTGTGGATTGGTAAAAGTAGAAACGAAAACCGTTAAAACGGTTTTTACGAACTGGATATATTTTTAACCCACGACTTAAGTCGTGGGTTAATAGAAAAAGTATGAAAACATGCAACGGTTTTAGCCGTTTATATTAATTTATCTAGCTCCAACAAGTGATATTGAAGAAATTGTATCGCCCATTCCAACCAGAGTTATAGGATTATCTATAATAATTGTTGGAACAGCAATAATTTCTACATCATTGTTTGTAAAAATTCCTTCCGAAACCAATTTATTATCGCCAAATATTTTTGTTACTTCTTCAGAAAGTGATTTTAATTCTTTTATTCCCACATCAGAAACTTCTTTGTCTTTTGCCCAAAGGAGTCCGCTCATTTCGTTTATAGCTCCAGTGCCGGCTTTAGCTGCCGCAATAACGGCTGCAAGCTGCATTCCGTTTCTATTTTGGATTGGGGAAATAGAAAATCCTTTTTTCTGAAGAGTTACATAAAGACCAAACATATGTAGTTGAATTCTTGGGCATCCAGTATATTCAAATATCTTCAGCATACCTTTAAATAGGTTGGCGCTGGTTGTTTCTTTGTTGCAAATTTGCGAAAGTTCGTCTTCTCCAATTACTTCGAGCAAATCGATTAGTTCTCTTTCGTTAAACCCAACGCTATCCGAAATGGTAGCTAACTTATCGAGAAGAGCTTTTCTAATTACTTTGTCTTGTGTGGAAGCAATTTCAAAATGTAAAATGTGATTTGGGTTATTTTCTTTCCATTTGGAAAGAATTTTTATCGATTCATCTATTCTATCTATTCCTTTTAAACCGCCGTCAAGATTTTCTTTAAGCATTTGATAGCCAGAAAGAATAATATATTCAAAAGGCATTTTTCCATCATTAAATTTATCGGCAAACGGTTTATCAATTGCTAATTTGAAATTGAGAGGGTCATAAGTTGCAATAAATCTGTTTGATTTTGGACAAGTTACTGTTCTTCCATTATAACTTAAGGAATCACCCTTATCGAATTCAATAATCCAATGTATTAGAGGAATATCTTCCGTTCTGGAAATATCAAAAGCTTTTTTTAATTCTCCATTTTTATCAACCGAAAGCAAATTTGGAAGGTCTAGAAATAGTTTTGCCTGATCTTGAGGAAGAGAGGCACAATGAACATAAACTGGATTAACACCACAAACCGCCATAGCATTTGCAACAATTCCACCTTGTCCGCCCATTTGCATTTGATCATATCCAATATTGTCGTTTAACCAATGGAAAACATCTACATTATCAATAAGCCATTCTTCAGCAATTCCACTGGAAAAACATTTGATAATTCCTCGTAATGCATCTTCCTTGCTATTAATACTAGTCGTAGCGACATTATCAAGAGCGGATGAATTAAAGGAATCTTGAGAAATTATTTCTTCAATTTTTTTTCCAGAAATTTTAATTACTGCATCAATGTTTGCGTTAAACGCACTGATAAGTCCCTTTACATGAGACATTTTTTCTAACTGATTTGGAGCACTTTTGTAGTGTTCCTTCCATTCGTTTTTAAACAACTGATTTGACAATGCGCTACTCTCCAATATTATATTAATTTTTCCTTTGCCATTTTAATTTAACTATTAACAACTCTGTTCCAAAATTGACGATATTCAAATAATTTAGCAAACTCTTATGCCAAAATATTTATTAAAAAATTCTTTTACAACTATAATTACTTTTGAGAAAACCAGCAATTATTTTTCTTTTAAATCATCAAGTCGGAAAATTAGCTTGTTGAAGTCGGTTTCTTCAATCCGTTCAATTAGAGATTGCACTTTTTTAATCGGCATTTTTTGTTTTAAGTAAACATCCAATTGGTATCTTAAAGCAATTGTTTTGTTACGTTCGTCTGGAGTTTCTTCCGCTTTTTCAAAATAAGACAGAGATTCGCTCAGTTTGTTTTGCTGAAATAGCGAAACTCCTTGAAGAAGATTAAAATCGGCAATAAAATGCTTTTCGGTAAATTTTGGCTTTTGGGATAGTTTGTTATTAAAATCTGAATAATTCCCTTTTACCAAAATAGTTGTTAATTCATAAATATACTTGGATTGCGATTCGTTATTCAAATCCAATTCGAAACGTTTGGTGTAAAAATCATCCAATTTGGATTTATACGATTTACTAATTTCAGAATTTTTCTTTAGCCAATTTGAATAAATGTAATAGTATTTAGTGTGATCTATAATTCCTTTCCAAGTATTTGGTTTTTGGAATGCCAATTTTGCATATTTTACTGCTGAATCTAGCTGGTTTGTTAAAAAGAAATATTTAGTTTTTACATAGTTATCAATTACGCCAAATTTATCGTTTTTAATTTTATCGCCAAATTTTTTCGTTTGATATAAATTCAAAATTGTATGTCCGTACCAATTAATTACTCTTTTATTTTTTGGATAAATTTTAACAAATTCCTCAAAATAAGGAATTGCTTTGTTTGGATTATCTTCCATAACAGTATTTATTTCCATCAACATTAAAAGAGTTTGTGGATAAACCAATTTTGAATTTTTGAATGCTTTATTAATGTAATTTAATCCGTCATTTCTATTGCCCGAAACGCCAAGAATTGATGCAATAAATCCATTAAAACCGTTTAAACGAGCGGCGTAATATTTGAAAACTCCAGGATACAAATATGCGTCATAACATTCTGGATATTCCTTAATAATATCTTCAAACATATCATTTGCTTTCGTTCCGTTAACATAAGCCGCCCACCAATTGCGATTTAATCCCGCAAAACGCGAATAATATCCGTGCAATGAGGCAATATAAAAACGATTTGTTGGAGTCATTTTTATATCATCTAAAACTTTAATTGCCGATTCGAGTTTGTTAATTGACTTATTAACAAGCACTTCTTGCAAAGAATCGCGTCCGTTTAGTGGAAATAGATTTATTTTTTCGTGAAGTTCTAAAGCATCGGCGCTAAAATAATGAAAGTAGTATTTTGGATTTTTTTTATCCACTTTTATTAAAGAATCGCAAATACTTTTTACTTTTTGATATTCATCGTTATAAGTCAGTTTTATTAACCTTTCATCTATCGAATCAACTTTAAGAAAGTTTTGCGAAAAGATTGTTGAAGAAAGGAAAAGAAGAAAAATTATAGTTCTATTCAATTTCAATTTCCCATCATTCCATTAAGGTCATCTGCATTAATTTCTTGAATTTCAATTCCTTCAGGAAGTTTAAATTCATCGGCAGAAACTGGAATATCAACTTCAACGCTTGTTGCTATTTGTGCAAATGTCATTCCCATTGCGTTAACTTCGCTTTTTAGTGGAATTGATTTCCAAATCCATATTTTTGACATCATTTGTTCAACTTCCCAAATATCGCAAGTTTTACCAAGTAGCACTTCTGTTCCAATCTTTTTTCCACCAAGATTTGTCATCATTTCTTCGCCAATTTTTTCAATGTCTGTTCCATTAGGAATCATTTCCCAAAGTGGATTTTCCATTTTACTTGCTTTATTTGAAGTGTTATCAATGGCATAAATCCATTTTTCTTCCATTATCGTTTTGGCATCTATTTCTTGCTTCATTCCCATAATATCTAAAACTACTTTGGAATATTTTGCTTCACGCATTCCGTAATTATCAAAAAACAAGGTTTCAGTTCCAACCATTGAACCTGTTGATTGATATACAACTTTGCCAGATTTGAATTGATATCTCTTTAAATCCTGCGCAGAAATTAAAACAGAAATTGCAAAAAATATGATTAGGAATTTTTTCATTTGGGATTTCCCTATTTAATGTTAAAAATTTGTTCAACTAATTTAATCAAAAGTTTTATTTGGAAGAAACTATTTTGACACCCAAATTAAAATACAAATTATGTTTCGTTCCAAAATATATAAAAATTATAATTTGTCCTATAAATTGATTGATAAAGTTGGGGTTAAATTTTCGATAGTTTTTGCATATTTTTATTTTGTGTAAATGTACTCTATGCTATAAAAAAAAGGTAAAACAAATATTAGCTTTAATTTAATTTCATCTTTTTGTAACTTTGCTTTTTTTATTCAAACAATAGATAAAATATGTACAAAATTGTAATTTTAGCACTCATTTCGTTAATTGTCGCTTCTCTTGCTTTTAGTAGCGAGGAAAGCAAATCAGAGATTACATCTCCTAAGTTTAGTTACAGTGAAATTCCTGTTGGCGAAAATTCAATTTCTGAGCGAATTGATGCTTTTTTTCAACATCGTGCTAAAATGGGTACTTTTAGTGGAACTGTTCTTTATTCCTCGCACGATACTATTTATTATAAAAATGCTTTTGGTTTTGCTAATTTGAGAAAAAAAGATTCGCTAAAAGCTGATTCTCGATTCCAACTTGCTTCTGTTTCAAAAACATTTACTGCATTTGCAATTATGCTTTTAGAAAAAGAAGGCAAACTTTCTTTTAATGACGATGTAAAAAAGTACTTCCCCAAATTTCCTTATAAAGATATTACAATTCACGAACTTCTTGTGCATCGTTCTGGCTTACCAAATTATATGTATGTGGCTGATAAAGTTTATAAGAAAAACAAAAAGTCCGTTATTGATAACTACGAAATGATAGATATGTTTGCAAAGCACAAACCAGCAAAATATCGTAATCCAGACACAAAATATAATTATAACAATACAAATTATGCTCTTCTTGCATCAATAGTTGAAAAAGTTTCAAAAATGAAGTTTCAAGATTTTATGAAAAAGAACCTTTTTGAACCAATTGGAATGAACAATACAACTATATATGACAAAAACGACTCGTTTGAAAATAAAGAAAAAGTTGTTGGATATATTAACCGAAGTCAACCAGCTGAAAACACTTATTTAAATGGAGTTGTTGGTGATAAAGGTGTTTATTCGACTGTTGAAGATATGAATAAATTTAGTAAAGCCATTTTTGATAATTACTTCTTTTCTGATAAAGAAATGGAAGTTGCTTATCAACTTTATAATAAAGAATTGCACGATAATGATAATTATGGTTACGGATGGCGTGTAAATATGCTTCCAGATAGTTCCAAAATTGTTTATCATGCTGGTTGGTGGAAAGGTTTTAGAACTTATTTTATCCGCTCTTTAAAGGACGAAAAAACCATTGTTGTTTTGTCAAATAATAGTGCAACCGGAAAATTTAAGTCAAAAGAGTTAATGGATTTATTTAATATTAAATACGAATTTAACGAAAATGATTCGTTTTTTAAGGAAGATTCAACTTTTGGTGGAAATTAATACTTTTATTATCTAAAAATTTTGTTGTTTAATTCATCTCAAAATAATCGTTAAATTGTTTAACGATTATTCATACAAAGCGTCCTTTATTTGAAACCGTCCAAAAGTAAAATTGTTATTTGCAAGATTCCATTGAAATTCGAAATATGTTGGAATTAAATAATCGCCAACATCTTTATAATTTGCTAAATACATTGTAAAATCCTCTTTTGTGTAATCAATTTTGCCTGGCATAAATCTGTTTTCAGAAGTTATTTTGGAAATTTTGCCTTTTTCATTAAAGTGGAAAATTGCACTAACTTTTACATCTTTTTCCCAAATTGTTGCTTCTACTGAATTGTTGTTAATTTGTCGCCATTTTGTATTTATGTTAGGCAACATTGAAGTTGGCGAAAATATTGATTCCATCAAATAAAGGACTAAATAAGAGCGATTTAATTTGTTTCCAACAAAACTATTTTGAGGAATTGCCGAAATAAATTTAGTTTCTGTTGAAGCAATTCCGTTTGTGTAAATCTCAGTTGTGGTTTCCCATAGTAGATTAAATGGTTTAGATTCTAAAACATTTACAAACGCTGGAGAAATTGTTGACAAATTAAGTTTAGCATTTACCTCAATCCATTCAGAATTTGGAGTTTCTCTTGTTTTTCCAAAATAGTTAATTGTGCATATTTTGGGTGATTTGCTCTTGTTGTTAATGGCTTTTTGCAAATATTGTTTAATTAAATAAGGCAAATTTTCAAAATCATCCGATTTCATAATTGACGCAACATCATGCTGATTATTGATACTTTTTATGATGGAAATTTGCTCTTCTATTGACTTGTTTTCTAAATATGGAGCTGCAAAAAGAAAGCCGATAATTACTATTACGACCAAAGCTGCGATAAATTTAATAATACTTGAATTCAACTTAAAATCCATTTGTTTGTTATTAAAAAATAAGATTAATATTCGATGCAGGCAAATACAAAATATATTAAAATTAAGAATATAAATATTATTATAAAATCATCAAATACAAATTGCCAATTCTAATTTGTGAATTAATTCGCTAAATTTGCAGTTCTTTTTAATTTAAGTGTATTTATGAATTTATTAAATAACGATGTAATAGTAGCGCTTGCAACTCCTGTTGGCGAAGGAGCAATTTCAATAATTAGAATTAGCGGAAATGGTGCAATTGAAAAAGTGGATTCAATTTTTGACGGCAAAATAACGCTAACCGAAGCCAAAACTCATACTTTGCATTATGGAAACATTTTAAATAACAATCACAAAATTATTGATGATGTTTTGGTTTCTGTTTTCAAAAATCCAAATTCTTACACTGGCGAAGATGCAATTGAAATTAGTTCACATTCAAGCACAATTGTTGTTAAAAATATAATTGAAACTCTTGTAGCAAAAAATGTTCGTCTAGCAGAACCTGGTGAATTTACCAAAAGAGCTTTTTTGAATGGAAAGCTTGATTTAACCCAAGCAGAAGCAGTTGCCGATATTATTAATTCGCGAACAGAGGCTTCGTTGAGAGGTGCAAGAAATCAACTTGATGGCGTTTTGTCAAAAAAAATTGATACTTTGCGAAGCCAACTGATAAATTCGACTTCTTTAATTGAATTGGAATTGGATTTTGCTGAAGAGGATTTGGAATTTGTTTCAAAAAGCAAAGTATTAAGCGAAATTGAAAATATAATTTCTGAAATTGACAATTTATTAGCTACATATTCATTTGGGCGAGTTATTCGTGATGGAGTGAATGTTACCATTGTAGGAAAACCAAATGTTGGAAAATCATCATTGCTAAATTATATTTTGAAAGAATCTCGCGCAATTGTTAGCGAAATTCCAGGAACAACTCGCGATGTAATTCGTGAAGAAGTTTCAATTGATGGAATTTTGGTCAAACTATTTGACACTGCTGGAATTCGTTTAACAGACGATGTTGTTGAAAAAGAAGGTGTTGAAAGAAGTAGAAATGCAGTTAAAAACTCGGATGTGATAATTTTAATAGACGAAGTAGTTAATGGAATTCCAAAAGAATTATACAATGAGTTAACAAATTTGATAGATGAGAAAAGAATTATCAAAGTTCTGAATAAATCTGATTTATCAAATGCTGTTTATGATAATTCCGCAATTAAAATTTCCGTTAAAAATGAAACTGGAATTGATGAGCTTTTAGAAATGTTAAAAGAAAAAGCTTTGGGTAGTAATTCGTTTACAGAAAAATCGGCAGTGATTAATAATGTACGTCATTTTGATGCCCTTTCAAAAGCCAAAAAGGATTTGCTCGAAGCAACCGATTCGCTCAAAAATGATTTATCGGGTGAGTTTATTTCTGTTAATTTAAGAGGTGCTGAAGACTCGCTTGGTGAAATAATTGGAAAAGTGACTACCGATGACATTTTGAATAACATTTTCCACAAGTTTTGTATTGGAAAGTAATAAGTATAAATTTTGACAATTGTTTCACGTGGAACAATTATTAGCTTGAACGTTAGAATTTTGTCTTCTGTTTTGGAGATTCCGCATAAGAACCTCGCGGAAAGACAAATATTTATGTTGATTGCATTGTTTTATTTTTGTTCTGCAAATGATTGAACATTAAAAATGGTTTTGTAACGTTTCACGTGAAACATAAAATTAGAAAAAGTGGAAAGGAAATTATATTAAATGAGAAGTTATGATGTAGTTGTAGTTGGTGGCGGACATGCGGGAATTGAAGCCGCACAAGCTGCTGCAAAAATGGGTGTTTCTACACTAATAATTACAATGGATAAAAACGCATTTGGAAGAATGTCGTGCAATCCTGCAATTGGTGGAAGTGCAAAAGGGCATCTTGTTCACGAAGTTGACGCACTTGGTGGAATTATGGGAATAATCGCCGACAATACGGGAATTCAATTTAGAATATTAAATAGATCTAAAGGACCTGCTGTTTGGGCAGGAAGATGTCAATCCGATAGAAGTCTTTACGAAAAAGAAGCAACGAGAATAATAAATTCGGTTGTTTCGTTAGATATTTTGGAAGATTCTGTAGTTGAAGTAATTGAAGAAAACAAAAAAATAGTTGGTGTTAAAACTGCTTTGGGCGAAGAAATAAAATGCAAAGCTGCAGTAATTACTGCTGGAACGTTTTTAAGTGGGTTAATGTATACTGGATTTGTTTCAACTGCTGGTGGAAGATTTGGCGAAAAAGCTTCGCTTGGATTAACTGAATCAATTGTTGCAATGGGAATTGAAAGCGGAAAATTAAAAACTGGAACTCCACCAAGATTGGATAGCAACACAATTGATTATTCCGTTTTAGTAGAACAAGCTGGTGATGAAAATCCAGAACCATTTTCTATGTTTACTGATAAGCTCAAATTTCCAAATCAACCACAAATTAGTTGTCATATAACTTACACAAATGAAAAAGTTCACTCTGTTTTGCAAAAAGGATTTCACGAATCACCACTTTTCACTGGTTTAATACATGGAGTTGGACCAAGATATTGTCCTTCTATCGAGGATAAAATTGTTCGATTCAACGATAAACCACAACATCAACTATTTTTAGAGCCAGAAGGATTAACTTCGGATGAAATTTATTTGAATGGATTTTCATCATCCTTAACTGCCGAAATACAGTTAGAAGCACTGCATTTAATAAAAGGATTGGAAAATGTGAAAATGAATCGTCCAGCTTATGCGGTTGAATACGATTATTTTCCACCATATCAAGTTGATTTAACTCTTGAAACAAAAAAAATAAGTGGACTATATTTTGCTGGACAAATTAATGGAACTTCGGGTTATGAAGAAGCGGCGGCTCAAGGTTTATTTGCTGGAATTAATGCAGCATTAAAAATTCAAAAAAGAAATGAGTTTGTTTTGGACAGAAGTGAATCTTATATAGGAGTTATGATTGACGATTTGGTTGGTAAATCAACCGACGAACCTTACAGAATGTTTACTTCGCGTGCTGAACATCGTTTGATTTTGCGACAAGACAATGCCGATAGACGTTTATTGAAATATGGTTATGAATTTGGTTTAATTCCAAAAGAGAAGTTTGACGATTTGAAAAAACGCGAATTGCTCATTTCTGCTGGAAAGGACATGTTATCCGAAATTAAATATAAACCAAGTGATGTTGAGGAATATTTTGAAGAAATTGGCTCTTCCAAATTAGATAACATGGAAACTGCAGCAAAAATTACAAAACGTCCAGAAATAAAGCTAAAAGAGCTTTTAAATAGAGACAAAAAGACTCACAACTCTCTAATTAAAGAAGTGCTTGAAAACGACAAAGTGTTGGAACAAATTGAAATTGAACTAAAATTTGAAGGCTACATTGTTCGCCAATATGAAATGATTGCCAAAATGGAAAAGTTAGAAAAAGTGAAAATTCCAAGTGATTTTGACTTCAAAAAAATTGTACAAATTTCGGCAGAAGGACGCGAAAAACTTAATAAAATTAAACCAAGAACTATTGGACAAGCATCTAGAATTTCGGGTGTAACACCTTCGGATATATCCATTTTATTAGTATATTTGCGAAATTAATTAAACTTTTTGAGGATTTTTTGGAAAGAGAGAACCAATATTTAATTCAATTAAAAAAAATATTTTGGGAAAACGATATTCACCCAAGTGAAGATCAGCTGGAAAGATTAACAAGATATGCTGAATTGTTAGTTAACAAAAATAAAATTGTTAATTTAATTTCTCGTAAAGATGAAGCAAAAATTATTGAAAATCATATTTTTATTTCAGCATTTGTTTCACACTACATTCCAGATAGAGTTACAAAGTTTTTAGATATTGGAACTGGTGGCGGTTTGCCAGGAATTCCACTTGCAATAATGAATCCATTATTACGCGGAGTTCTTGCCGACTCAACAAAAAAGAAAGTGGATGCCGTATCTGAATTTATTAAAACGCTTAAATTAAGCAAAATTACAGCTGTTAATAACAGAGTTGAAAGTCCAGAATTTATTCAAGAATATTCTCAAAGTTTTGATTTAATAGTTAGTAGAGCAACCGTTCCGTTAGTAATTCTGTTCAGATATGCACTTCCGCTAATTCAGGACAAAGCTTACATTATGGCAATTAAAGGTGGCGATTTAACAGAGGAATTCAAAACTGCTAAAACTAAATATGGCGCATATATTAAAAGACATACAACTTTTGAATTGGCTTATAAGCCTTCTAACATTAGAAATGTGAACGAAAAAAAATTAGTATTAATGGAGCTAAATAAGTGACCGAAGAAAAAAAATTATTTGAAGAAATTAGTAAACTATCAACCGAACAAGTTAACTTAAATTCCAAAAATATTGATTTACAATCAACCGAAGAGATTTTAACTATAATTAACAACGAAGATAAAAACGTTCCGCTTGCTGTAGAAAAAGAAATTCCATACATAGCAAAAGCTGTTGACGTAATTGTTGAAGCAATTAAAAATGGTGGAAAATTGTTCTATTTTGGAGCTGGCACAAGTGGACGGCTTGGAGTTGTTGACGCATCAGAATGCCCGCCAACTTTTGGGGCTGCTTATGATTTAATAAATGGCTACATCGCTGGTGGAAAAGAAGCAATGTTCGTTGCTCAAGAAGGTGCCGAGGATTTTGAATCGAACGGCGAAATTGACGTTGTTTCTGCTGGAGTTACCTCAAAAGATGTTGTTTGCGGAATTGCCGCAAGCAGACGTACGCCTTATGTTATTGGAGCTGTAAAAAAAGCAAAAGAAATTGGTGCAAAAACGCTTTATATAACTGCAACTCCTCGTGAAACTTTTAACATTGATGAAGTTGATATTGCAATGTGTCCGCACGTTGGACCCGAAGTTGTTATGGGCTCAACTAGAATGAAAAGCGGAACTGCTCAAAAATTAGTTTTGAATATGCTAACCACAACTACATTTGTGCGTCTTGGCAAAACGTATGAAAATATGATGATTGACCTTCAGATGACAAATAAAAAATTGGTGGAACGTTCAAAACGAGTTGTAATGATGATTACAGGTGTTGAATATGACGAAGCTACTAAATACTTGGATATTACTGGCGGTCACGTAAAAACAGCTCTTGTTATGATTCTTGCAAATGTTGATTTGAACGAAGCAAAAAAACGTTTAGAAATTGCCGATGGTTTTGTTAGAAAAGCTATTTATTAAGCAAATCTATAATCTTAATTTACGTTATTTAGCACAATTTTATAATTCTGATAATTGTGCTAAACAACATCCTTTATTGACCTTTTTTAAGACGATTTTAGCTTCCTCTAATTTTCTTTGCATAAAATGATTTATCTTATTAATTTTTACCACATTATTTAAGTAAGATTTGCTCTAAATTTATAAGTAATTATGCAAAAACCATTTCAAATGATTAGGAACAAAGAAGTTATTAAAATAGGTATTAAATAATGGAATCCATTTTAGAAAATAAGCTAATGACAATGTATAAAGATGAAATGATTTTATTTATGAAATCTAATCCAGAACATTTTGAGGAAGCAATTCAATTAGCAATTTCTGATAAACAACCATACGCTTGGCGTGCTGCTTTTTTGTTATCGGGCTGTATGGATGAAAACGATAAACGAGTTAAAAAACACATTTTACCAATCCTAAAATGCATAAAACAGAAAAAAGATGGTCACCAAAGAGAATTATTAAAAATTCTTTCCAATATGAAAATAAGCGAAAAACACGAGGGACAAATATTTGATATTTGCATAAACTTATGGAAACAAATTAACAAAGCTCCTTCTGTAAGAATGAATGCTCTTAAATTTGTTGTTAAAATTGCAAAAAAGTATCCTGAATTGTCAGAGGAAATAGTAATTGTTACTCAAAACCACTATTTAGAATCACTATCACCCGGCGTTAAACACTCAATAAAAAAACTAATTAAGGACGAAATACAACAAAAGCAACACAGCCAAATTTAACCTCGTTTTACGCATCTATTAACCAAATTAATAAATTTTATTTGCATAAAAAGATAATTCTATTTAATTTTATTAAAATTATTTATTTAAAGAGGTTAATTAATTATTCTACCTTACTTCTCCCAAATTATTAACCGAAAATTACGTGAATAGGAAACAGATTAAATACACACAATCTCGGGGTATCGGTTTCGCTCAACAGAATTTTACTAAATCAATAAAGAAGAGGAAAAAATGAAGTATTTAATTATCACATTACTGATTTCTGCAACAACTTTACTATCACAAAGTTATCCCATTAAAGGAGAAGATTTTATAGTTAAGTATAATTTATCTGAAAAAAACGTGTTTAAAAAAGCTTCTGAGCTTTCACTTGTTTATACTTTTGATTTTTGGGGCAATATACCATCTTTCGAAAATAAACCAGAGGAACTTTTTCAAAATGTATTGAACCCTATACCGGGTAGAAAGAAGGTTGTAGCTATGAAAATGGATGGCGATATATACACAGCTAAAATCTCTATTCCTGATAGTGTAGCGTTGTTGTCATATTATGTAACAGATGGCATTAATAACGAATATAATAATAATGCAACATATACAGAATATATCCATGACAAAAACGGAAAAGCCGTAAAAGGGGCAAAATTCAGAAAAATAGAATTTATGGTGATGGGTAATGAACCAATTGATAATCAAATAGATTTGTTGAATGAGGAATTAAAAGAATATCCGGATTACCACATAAACCGATTAGTACTTTGGCAAAAAATATTTGCTAAACAAATAACAATGCAAAACTTAACCACAGAAAAAGAGAAAGCTGTTGAATATTTTGAAAACCTTATAAATAACGATAAAGAAGATTGGGAATTATACGATAGATATTTGAGTGTTTTGCAGAATTATCAGCAGAAATTATATGGATTTCTAATACCTGAGTTTGACAAAATAGGGAAAACAGTTATAGATTTAGCTAAAATGGTTCCAGCTGACAAAAGAAGCAGTCGAATGCAACAACTTGTTGATGGTGAAAAGCGTCAGAAAGAATCAGAGGAATTAAAATCAAATATTATTGGGAAACAAGCATTCGATTTTGAATTTACAACTATAGATGGCAAAAAAGGTAAACTATCTGATTATAGAGACAAAATTGTTCTTTTGGATTTTTGGGGAACATGGTGTGGTCCTTGCGTTGGAGAAATCCCTAATCTAGTGAAAGCATATAATGAATTTAGGAATAAAGGATTTGAAATTATCAGTATTAGTAGTGATGGATTTAGCGATAGATTAAGTAAAGAAGAGTTTATACAGTTTACTAAAAACAATAAAATGGAATGGTCTCAAATACTTGACTCAAAAGATAAAAAACTACACAATTTGTATAAAATATCCCACTGGCCAACTTTGTACCTAGTTGGCAAAGATGGAAAAGTAATAAGAAATGAGGAAACATTAAGGGGTGAAACTCTTATTAAAACATTAGAAGAGATTTTGAAGTAAAAAAATGTTTTAACTCAAAGTAGACGCAATGGGATTTTCAGAACAGATTTCATGTCTGTAAAAAGTTTTGTGTAAATGGGAAAAATCAATGAAGTGGAGGGAAGCTTTAGCCTACTGTAACTTCATTGATTTTATAAAAAAAATATTAACCTAATTATTAACCCAAAAAGTTTTTAATGTTTCCCTCTCTTTTTAATTATTGGTATACTTTTAATTAATAGTAACATAAATAAACCATCTATATTTGAGTGCATAGAAAAATATTTATATTTTCTATATCAAAAATATTAATTAGGATAAATTTAAATATATGAACAGGTTTAATAGAATTACTGCTATTTGGATACAGTTGCAGTCAAAGAAAATCGTAAGAGCAAAGGATATTGCCGTTCGCTTCAATATCAGTCTAAGAACAGTCTACCGCGATATACAAACTTTGGTTGAAGCAGGAGTTCCGATTGGTTCGGAAGCTGGTATTGGTTATTATCTAATAGATGGTTACCGGCTACCTCCTGTAATGTTTACAAAAGAAGAAGTAACAGCCTTTTTAACAGCTGAAAAGCTAGTTGAAAGATTCACCGATAATTCAATGGATTCAAATTTCAAATCAGGTATGATGAAAATACGGGCTGTTTTAAGAAATTCAGAAAAGGAAATGCTTGAAAGATTTGAAGAAAATATAGAAATTATCCGACGAAAACCATATTTAAAAATTTTAAGCAACACAAATGGAATTCAAATCTTAATTGAAAGTATAACAGAAAGAAGATCTCTTAATATTCGCTATCACACTTTTTATTCTAACGAAGTTAATGATAGAAATATTGAGCCTATTGGTCTATTTTTTTCAGGAAATAACTGGCACACAATTGCTTTTTGTGAGTTAAGACAGAATTACCGCGATTTTAGATTAGACAGAATTTTGCATATTAGTAAAACTGATAAAATTTTTAAGAAAAAACATCCATCAATTAAGGATTATCTTAATAAAATATCTGATGAGCAAAACTTAAAAACCATTGTTATCCTGGTTGATAAAACTATTGCTCAGTTTTTAACTGAACAAAAATATTATAATGGTTTTGTAGATGAACAGGAAATCGGCGATTCTGTTCAAATGACATTTTTAACATCATCTCCTAATTATTTTTTACGCTGGTATTTAATGTTTGCAGATAAAGCAGAAATTATTTCCCCAGAATCTTTAAAAATTATATTAAAAGAAAAATTACTTGAAATAAAAAAAAGTAATTTTTAAAATAGTTACTGACATACAGCTGTCAAAACCAAATATTATTTTTGTTATAACACTTTTTCAAACTAAAAAAAGGAGATATTATGTCTTTAATTAAAATATTTTTGAACGAATTGGAGTTGGAAGCAGTATCAACCCGTAAAATGCTGGAAATTGTTCCCGATGATATGTACGATTGGAGACCTCATCCAAAAAGCATGACGATCAAAGCATTAACAACTCATATTGCAGAAATTCCTGGCTGGATTGAACATGGTATTACAAATGATGGATTAAATTTTGCCACTGATCCATACAATCCAAAGGTTATTAATAATACTAAAGAATTATTGGAGCTGTTCGAAGAATCTTTGTCCAAAAGTAAATCTTTGTTAATTGAGGAGAATGAAGGAAAACTTGATGGTAGATGGGTAATGAGAAATGGTGATACTGTTCTTCTGGATCTTTCAAAGGCAGAAGTTATCAGGCATTCTTTTAATCAGTTAATACACCATAGAGCACAATTGGGAGTTTACTTGCGGTTACTTGATATTCCAATTCCTGGAGTTTATGGTCCAAGTGCGGATGAAATGGGTAATTAATTTATTCCAAAGAATATATTTCTAAAAAGAAGTAAATATCTAATAAATGCTGAATGGAATTAACCCATTCAGCATTCATTTTTAATGAATGAGAGGAGGTGTCAGAATAAAATAAGAGTAAAGGAAAATCTTTTCCTTTTCATGTAGAAATTCCACAAACAAGTTCTTTAATAGTTGACTTAAAACCAAACCCACAATATTCAACTTCTCTGAAAGTTACACATCTTGATTGTATCTTTGTAATACAGTTTTAAAAATTTATTAGGATTTTACATGCTTTCAACTTATGAAATAGTTGGATATATTGGCTCAATTTTAGTTGCTTTATCACTTTCCATGAAAAATATTCGTCTTTTGAGACGCATTAATTTAGTAGGTGCTTTTACTTTTTCAACTTATGGATTTTTAATTGGGGCAATTCCCGTTTTTATATTAAACGGATATATTGTTCTAATTGATATTTTCTATCTTTACAAAATGTACACAACCGAAGAACAGTTCAAAATGGTTCCAGTTTTGGATAAACAGCACAATTACTTAAAATTATTTTTAGATTTTTACATAAACGACATCTTAAAATATTTTCCAAACTTTAAGCAAAATAAAATAGAAAATTTTGAATGTTTCTTTTTGCTTCGCGATTTGCGTCCCGTTGGAATTTTAATATTTGAAGAAATTTCGCAGCAAGAGATAAAAATACATGTCGATTACGTAATTCCAGATTACCGCGATATGAAATCGGGCAAGTATTTGTATAATTCCGAAATTAAGTATCTTAAAAATCTTGGATATTCTCAAATAACAACCGAATCGGACATAAAAGCACATATTAAATATTTACTTAACGTTGGTTTCAAAAAATCATCCAAAAATAACTCGCTTTATATAAAAACAATTTAATTTTGAACCCTTTTTAATAGATTTTCATCAAATGGTATTAAATAAGTGGAGATTTTTAAAAATGGAACTGAAAACTCAGCCAAAAGTTGTTATATTTACAACCCCAACTTGTAGCTATTGTAACATTGCTAAAAGATACTTTAAGGAAAAAAACATCAAGTTTACCGATGTTGATGTGTCAAGAGACCAACGTGCCGCTGCAGATATGCAACGAAAAACTGGTCAAACAGGCGTTCCTGTAATTATGATTGGAAATAGACCAATTGTTGGATTTGATAAACCTAAAATTAATAGTATGTTAAACATAAAATAACGGAGTTAATATGAAAGTAAAACCATTAGATGACCGAGTTCTTGTAGAAGTTGCTGCAGAACAAGAAAAAACAGTTTCTGGTTTAATTATTCCTGATACAGCAAAAGAAAAACCACGAATGGGCAAAGTTATTGCTGTTGGAACTGACGAAGATTTACAAGAAATTATAAAAGTTGGCGATAATATTCTTTTTGCTAAATATGGTGGCGAAGATATTACTGTTGATAATAATGAGTATAAAATTGTTCAACGTGCTGATATTCTTGCAGTGCTTGAAGACTAATTTTTTTAATTAGTTAGTTTTTGAATTAAAAACCAATTCTAAATTAGAATTGGTTTTTTTTTAACTTTTCGATAATTGAATAAATTTTACATCCTACACAATAGCCAAAAATTCCTTCCAAAAGAGCAAAAAACAGTAGCATTATTCCAAAAACAATTGCCACAACCGGCAAATTTAAAATAGATGTAAGTACAATAAAACTGCTCATAAAAAAGCCTAATTTTGCAGCAAATATTTTAGGACTTCCATCAATTAGCTTTGGTTTGTTGTTGGTAATGCGTAAAATGCTTTTGCTAATTGCGGTATAAAAACTATATAATGGGTCAATAAATCCACGAATGAAAAAATCAATTGCCAAAAACACAATTATAAATTTATATGATGTAACAAAAAATAACGCTACCGAAACAGCTGATAAAACTGCATTAATTCTTGCCGCTTTTTCATCAACTTGTTTAAACGATATTGGACAAACTTCACTCAAAACATAACTCCTTATTATAAAAAGACAACAACTCTATTTTTCTACACCAAATTTACAAAAATTTTAGAGTTATGTTTTATATATATAAAGAAATTTGTTATAAAATTGTTGGATAAGTGAGAAGGAAGACGTGAAACGTGAGAAGTGAGACTTTAAATTAGAGATTTGAGATGTAAGAAGTTAGACACAAGGTTTGAGATATAAGATGTGAAATGCGATTTGAAAAAAAAGCAATGTAATCAAAATTACATTGCTTAATAATGTTTGAATTTGTTCATTTTTGGAACAAAATTTAATATCAATATATTATGCTTTATCTAATGCTTGAGCTAAATCTGCAATTATGTCTTCCACATTTTCAATTCCTACAGAAAGTCGAACCAAACCATCAGTAATTCCGGCTTCTTCTCTAATTTCTTTTCCCATTGAAGCGTGAGTCATACTTGCTGGATGTTGAATTAGTGATTCAACTCCGCCAAGACTAACAGCAAGTTGCGATAATTTTACGGCATTCATAACTGCTTCGCCGGCTGAAAATCCACCTTTTACTTCAAAAGTAATCATTCCACCTTGAGCTTTGTGTTGTTTTTGAGCAATTTCATATTGCGGATGCGATTTTAATCCTGGATAACGAACCCATTCTATTTTTGGATGATTTTCGAGCCATTCAGCCACTTTTTGAGCAGAAGCGCAATGACGTTCCATTCTTAAAGCAAGAGTTTTTAATCCCCGATGAACCAAAAATGAGTTAAATGGGTCAATTACTCCACCAGTTTGATTTAATGTTTTTCGAAAATGCTTATATGTTTCTTCGTCTTTAACTATAACAATTCCACCAACAACATCGGCATGTCCATTTAGAAATTTTGTTAAACTATGAAGCACAACATCGGCACCAAAATCCAAGGGTTTTTGCAAAGCTGGCGACATAAATGTGTTATCAACAACAAGTTTTGCGTTTGCTTTGTGAGTTATTTCGGCAGTTGCTTCTAAATCGGCAATTGCAAGTGTTGGATTTCCTGGAGTTTCAATGTAAACTACTTTTGTGTTTGGTTTAATAGCATTTTTGATTGCTTCCAAATTTGAGGCATCAACAAATGTTGTTTCAACTCCAAATTTTGCAAAAACAGTTTTTAGTAAAGTAACTGTTGGTCCGTAAACCGCTTCTGAGCAAACAACATGATCGCCGGCAGAAAGAAGTGCCGAAAAAACTGTATGAACCGCAGCCATTCCGCTTCCACAACCAAGTGCTTTATGTCCATTTTCCAAAGCTGCAATTGCATCTTCCATTGCTTGAACTGTTGGATTTAGCATTCGTGTGTAAATATATCCTGCCTGCTCGCCTTTAAATAAAGCACCGCCATGTTGAGCAGATTCAAACTTAAATGTAGATGTTTGATAAATTGGTGGAACTACTGGTCCGTGTTCATATTCACCAATTCCAGAGTGAACACATTTTGAATCAAAACCTAGATTTTTAATCTCTGACATTTTAGATTTCTCCTTTTGTAATAAAAGATTACTACAATTTTTAAATATAATTTATGTTCTAAATTATATTTTTTGGTAATTAAAACCAAAATTACTTTTGAATAAGTTAAATTTATGTGGATTTAAAATATTATTAATTATATATTACTTGTAGTATAAACTACAAACAGGTTTCTTATGAGTGTTATGAGCATTAGAATTGATAATTCCAAAAGAAAGGCGTTAAAAATTATTGCCTCAATTGAAGGAAAAAGTATGGGCGGAATTGTTTCGGAACTGATTGAAGACTACATAAAACTTAACAAAGCAAAATTAAGCGAACTTGCAGAAGTTGATAATTTGAACAACATTATGAATTTATCAACTAATTCATTTATGGAATGGGATAACAAAGAGGACGAAATATATAATGAATTATGAAAAAAATGATATAATTTTAGTGCCTTTTCCTTTCACCGATTTGTCGCAATCTAAAAAAAGACCAGCATTAATAATTTCACCTAACGAATATAATTTTGGAAATGATGTAATAATTGCGTTTATCACAAGCAATTTGAATGTTGAACCAAAAATTGGAGACTACAATATTGAAGATTGGCAAAATTCCAATTTACCAAAGCCTTCTATTATTAGAATGAAATTTGCAACTATTGATAAAGCAATTATTATAAAAACTTTAGGAAAACTAGCAGCAAACGATGCTAGTAATTTTAACAAACTACTTTTGGATTTTTTGAAATAAAAAAAGCCGTAAAATAATTTACGGCTTTTTTATAAATGTGCTATTTTAGAGCGTTTTAGCTATCTAATGTAGGATTTTCATCTTCATCAACTTCTTTGCCGTTGCCATTAGTTTCAACAGAATCATCAAAAATAACTTTAGCAATATCAGCAATGGAATCGTCTTCTTTTAGTCTAATAACTCTAACACCTTGAGTATTACGTCCCATAATTCTAATATCTTTTAATCCTTGACGAATAACCATTCCTTGAGTTGTAATAATAACCAATTCGTCTTTATCATTAACTTCCAAAAGTGCTATTAGTTTTCCGTTTTTATCGCCAGCTTTAATGGTTTTTATACCTTTTCCACCACGATTTGTAACACGGTAATCCTCAATATTACTACGTTTTCCATAACCTTTATCGGTAACAACAAGAAGTGCGGCAACGCTACGGACAACGATAAATCCAACAACTTCATCTCCAGGAGAAAGTTTAATTCCTCTCACACCAGTAGAAGTTCTTCCCATTTCGCGAACTTTTGTCTCTTCAAAACGGATTGCCATTCCATCTTTAGTTCCAATAATTAAATCGTTATTTCCGTCAGTCATTTTAACGGCAATTAGTTTATCACCAGGAACAAGATTTATAGCATTAATTCCGCCACGACGTACATTTGAATAAGCAGAAAGAACTGTTTTTTTGATTGTTCCATTTTGAGTAGCCATAACAAGAAATTTATCGTCAGAATATTCCTTAACGGCAACGAAAGCCGTAATTTTATCATCTTTATCTTTTTCGATAAGATTTATAATTGAGCGTCCGCGAGCTGCACGACCAACATCTGGAATTTCGTGCACCTTTAACCAATAAGCGCGACCTAAATCGGTAAAGAACATAATATATTGATGTGTTGAAGCAATAAACATGTGTTCAATAAAATCTTCGTCTTTAGTGCCGGCACCGCTAACACCTTTTCCGCCACGAGCTTGTCTTCTATAACCACTTACTGGAAATCTTTTAATAAATCCACTATGCGAAATTGTTACAACAACATCTTCTTCGGCAATAATATCTTCAAGCGAAAATTCTTTAGGATCGTGAATTATTTCGGTTCTTCGAGCATCGCCAAATTTATCTCTAATTTCGATAAGTTCAGTTTTAATAATTAAATATCTTTTAACTTCATCTTCTAAAATACCTTGAAGACGTTCGATTAATTTAATTACTTCTTTGTACTCATCTTCAATTTTTTGGCGTTCAAGTCCAGTAAGTCTTTGTAAACGCATATCTAAAATTGCTTTTGCTTGTATTTCGGACAAACCAAATTTAGCCATTAAATTATTTTTAGCAGTTTCGGTATCTTTCGAATTTCTGATTGTAGTAATAACTGCGTCAATGTTATCAAGAGCAATTATGTAGCCTTCTAAAATATGAGCTCTTTTTTCGGCAGCTTCCAATTCATATTTTGTTCTTCTAATTAAAACATCCATTCTGTGATTAACAAAATGTTTAATCATTTCTTGAAGTGTTAATACTTTTGGTATTCCTCCAACAAGCGCAAGCATTATAACGCCAAAGGTAACTTGCATTTGTGTGTGTTTAAATAGTTGATTTAAAACAACTGAAGGCTGTGCGTCGCGTTTTAATTCAATTACTATTCTCATTCCATCGCGGTCAGATTCATCTCTTAAGTTTGAAATTTCTGTAATACTTCCAGCGCGGACTAATTCAGCCATTTTTTCAATTAAATTTGCTTTATTTACCTGAAATGGCAATTCGGAAATTATTATTGATTCGCGGTCGTTTTTGTGAGTTTCAACATTTGCTTTGGCTCTAATTACAACTCTTCCACGTCCAGTTGCGTATGCTTCGCGAACACCTTCGTAGCCGTAAATTATTCCGCCCGTGGGAAAATCTGGAGCAGTAATGTGTTTCATTAATTCAGCAGAAGTTATATTCGTGTTTTCGATATAAGCTATTACGCCATTAATTGTTTCAGTAATGTTGTGTGGAGGAATATTTGTAGCCATTCCAACAGCAATTCCACTTGCACCATTTACCAAAAGATTTGGAAGATAAGATGGCATAACTGTTGGTTCTTGTAAAGAATCGTCAAAGTTTGGAGCAAAATCGCATGTGTTTTTTTCCAAATCTTTTAACATTAAATCAGAAATTCTTGACATACGTGCTTCTGTGTAACGCATAGCAGCTGCAGAATCACCATCAACAGAACCAAAGTTTCCTTGTCCATCAACAAGAGGATAACGAAGCGAAAATGTTTGAACCATTCTAACCATAGAATCGTAAACCGCAGTATCTCCATGAGGGTGATACTTTCCAAGAACTTCACCCACAATTCTTGCGGATTTTTTATAAGCTTTATTGTGTGCTAATCCTAATTCGTGCATTCCATAAAGAATACGTCTGTGAACTGGTTTTAGTCCATCTCTTACATCTGGTAGTGCTCTTGAAACAATAACCGACATCGAATAATCGATGTAAGATGATTTCATTTCATCTTCAAGAGTAACTGGTAGTACTTTTTCAAAAAAGGTTGACATAATTTTTCTTCTTTTTATATAATTAAAATTTATTAAACATCTATTCTTGCATATTTAGCGTGTTTTTCAATAAATGCTCTACGTGGTTCAACATCATCGCCCATAAGAGTTTCAAATATTTTATCGGCTGCTGCAGCACTTTCTATGTTTACTTGCAACACCGTTCTTGTTTCTGGGTTCATTGTTGTATCCCAAAGTTGTTCTGGGTTCATTTCACCAAGACCTTTATAGCGAGAAATAACAACTCCTTTAGGAAGGTTGTTTTCGTCAAGTTCAACTTTATCTGAGCCATTTGCTTTAAATCTTATTAAAACTTTATCTCTTTCTGCTTCATCGTAAGCATAAACTTCTTCTTTTCCTTTTTTAATTTTGTAAAGAGGAGGTTGAGCAATATATATTTTTCCTAATTCCACAAGTGGTTTCATATAACGATAAAGGAATGTTAAAATTAAAGTTCGGATATGGCTTCCGTCAACATCAGCATCGGTCATAATTATTATTTTTCCATAACGCGCTTTTTCAACGCTAAATTCTAAACCAATTCCAGCTCCAATAGCTGCAATCATTGATTTAATTTCGGTATTTTCAAGAATTTTATTCAGTTTAGCTTTTTCAACATTTAGAATTTTTCCTTTTAATGGTAGTATTGCTTGGAATCTTCTATCTCTGCCCATTTTAGCAGAACCGCCCGCCGAATCACCTTCCACAATGTATATTTCGGTATGTTCTGGATCATTAATTGAGCAATCAGCCAATTTTCCAGGTAAGTGCATTGTATCTAACACATTTTTTCTTCTGACTAATTCGCGAGCCTTCCTTGCTGCTTCTCGTGCTTCCGCAGCTCGTGTACATTTTTCGATTACTTTTTTACCAACTGCTGGATTTTCTTCTAAAAATTCGTTTAGTTTTTCGCCAACTAACATTTCAACTATTGATCTTACTTCACTATTTCCAAGTTTTGTTTTGGTTTGTCCTTCAAATTGAGGTTCTGGAACTTTAACGGAAATTACAGCGGTTAAACCTTCTCTAAAATCATCGCCAGTAAGTGTAATTTTGCTACTGTTTTTGATTAAGTTATTTTTTGCCGCGTAGTTATTAAAAGTTCTTGTTAAAGCGGTTTTAAATCCAGAAAGGTGAGTTCCACCTTCGTGGGTGTTAATATTATTTACATAAGTAAGAATATTATCGGAATAAGAATCGCTATATTCAAACGCAATTTCAACTGAAACGTTCTCTTTTTCACCTTCAATATATATTGGTTTATGAAGCACATTTCTGCTTTCGTCAAGATATTTTACAAACTCTAAAATTCCGCCTTTAAAGTGATAAGTTTCTTCTTCGCCTTCTATTTCATCTTTAATAGAAATTGATATATTTTTATTTAGATATGCCAATTCTCTCATTCTTTCGGCAAGAGTAGAAAATTTGAACTTTGTAATAGCAAAAATTTCACTATCTGGCATAAACGTAACAATTGTTCCAGTATCTTTTTCTTTTACCGTACCAATTTCTTTAACATCGGCTTGAGGAATTCCTCTTTTATAGGATTGAGTATAAACTTTTCCATCGCGTTTAACTTTAACAACCAACCATTCGGAAAGAGCATTTACAACAGAAACACCAACACCGTGAAGTCCACCAGAAACTTTATACGAATCTTTATCAAACTTTCCACCAGCGTGTAAAATTGTCATAACAACTTCGAGAGCTGATTTTTTCTCAATTGGATGAATATCAACTGGAATTCCGCGTCCTCTATCTTCTACTGTAACGCTACCGTCTTTATTAATTGAAACAAAAACAACATCGTTATAACCGCCAAGAGCTTCGTCAATACTATTATCAACAACTTCGTTTACAAGGTGATGTAAACCTCTTGTGCCAATATCTCCAATGTACATTGCTGGTCTTTTTCGTACAGCTTCTAAACCTTTAAGTACGTTTATATTACTCGCTGAATATTCATTACTCACTATTTTTATTCCTTACTTTTATGAAATAAACTTAATTCTATCTATTGTTATATTATTAATATTGTTTTTAATTTTATTAATCATTGCGGTTTGTTTTAGATTTAATTCACTTCGCCAAACCGAGTTTTCAACTTTTAGATATAACACGTTTTTATTAAACTTTACTGCTTTTGCAATTATTTTTAGTTCTGGAAAAATTTCTCCAAATTTTTCAACAACTTCTTCTTCTTTTGCTTTTATAACAATTTTATTAAAATCTTTTTCCTTAAAAAGAACATCCGAAATACTTCTAAAATTATTAGGCATTTGCAATTTGTCCGTTTTTAATATTTATAACTAAATCTTCATTTCCTTTTGTTAAGTATTCAAAATTTGATAAATCGGTTAAAGTTATAAAAGCTTGTCCTATTTCTTTTAAATACTCACTAATTTTATTCGCTCTAAAAGCATCCAATTCGCCAAAAATGTCATCCATTAAAAAAATGGGTGTCTTTCCAATAGTATTTTTAAGATAGAAAAATTCACCAAATCTAAGAGCAATTAAAAACGTTTTGTGCTGACCTTGAGAACCATATTTTTTTAATTCGTTTTCGTTTAATTTGAAAACAAATTCATCTCTGTGCGGACCAACCAAATTGCTTCCACGAGCTATTTCAATATTTTCGTACTTTTTTAATTCGCTAATAAAATTGGTTCTAATGCTATTTTCGTCACAATTGTTTAGAAATTGGTATTCAATTGAAGGAATTTCCAAACTATCCATTATTTTTTTATACGAATTTTGGATATAATCTTTAAATAATTTTAAGAACTTAATTCTATGTTCAATAATTTGAGTACCTTGATTTACAAGCGATTCTGTCCAAACATTTAGTTCTTCAATCAAATTTTTTGACTTACTTTCTTTTATCTGATTAAGAAGCGAAGCACGTTGTTTTAAGGTTTTGTTATAATCCAACAAAATTTTCAAATAAGTATTACTTGCTTGCGAAATAACAGAATCGAAATACTTTCTTCTATCGTTTGGCGCTCCCTGTGTAATTAAATGATTTGCTGGAATTAAAGTTACAACAGGAAATAATCCTATTAAATTAGAAGATTTACCAATATTTTTTTCATCAACAAAAATTGATTTTTTGTTTTCTTCCTTATTAAAAGTAATTCTAACATTATTATTAACTAAATCAGTAAAATTTCCAAAAACATTAAAATATGATTCTTTAAAAGAAACAACTTCAAAATCTTTTGATTGAGTTAAATTTTTTGATGTACACAGATAATAGATTGATTCTATAAGGGAGGTTTTACCCTGACCATTTCCACCAACAATATAATTTAGATGTTTTGAAAAATTAAGTTTTGTATCTCTGTGTAGCCTATAATTTTTCAACTCTATCTTATTTATTACCATTTTTTAGTTATTTAAACGCACTGGCATAATTAACATCATTAAATCTTGTTTTTCATTTTTTACACTTGGAACAACAATTACTGCTTTGTTTGCAGAATGTAATCGGAAAATTATTTCATCTTCGGCAACTAAATGACTTAAAACGTCACTAACATATTGCGAGTTAAACCCAATTTCTATTGGAGTTCCATCATATGTACAATTAACTTTTTCTTTACCAAAATTTCCCATATCAACATCTTCGGCAGATATTTCGAGTGTATTTTCGGAAATTGCAAATTTTACACGACGAGTGTTTGCTGCTGTTGAAAATAACATCATTCTTTTTATAGCCGAAAGTAATTCTTTTGTTTTTAATTTTAATTCAAACTCATTTTCTAAAGGAATTACACTTCTATATTCTGGATATTTTTGGCTAATTAATCTTGTTATAAGCTCAATATCTGCTAATTTGAACGAAATATGAGTGTTGCTCATATAAACTTTTACATCTTTTTCATCCAAAATCTTTTGAAGAACAGAAATAGCTTTTTCTGGAATAACATATTTGTCAGTAAATACTACTTCTGGTTTTATTGTGTTTTTTAACAAATTTGCAAGTCTGTGACCATCAGTAGCAACAAATCTTAAACCTTCTTCCTCAAATTCGAGCAAAGTTCCCATCATTGCCGGACGCATTTCTTCTTTACTCATTGCAAAAGAAGTTATATCAAATGCATTTTTTAGGTCTGCACCAATCATTAAAACTTCTTTAATTTCATCTTCTTCAGTAGGAAAATTAGGAATTTCTGGATATGTTTCGGCACTTTGATAACTAATTGAATACTCGCCATTATCTGTTTTTATATTAATTTTCTTGTTTTCAGAAATAATAAAATTTAAAGTAGTATCACCAAGCGATTTTAGAACATCGTAAGTTAATCTTGCAGGAACAACTAATGACATATCTTGATCGGCAATAATGCTAATTGATGATTTCATCGAAATTTCTAAATCGGTAGCAATAATTGTTAGAAAACCATCTTTAATTTCAAACAGAAAATTTTCTAAAATTGCCATTGGTGTTCTTGTTGGAACTGCAGGAATTAACTTGGTAAGTAACTTTTCTAATTCTTTACTATTAACTTTAAATTCCATTAAATTTCTCCAAATTTTATAGTTTATAACGTGGAAATATATCAAAAATAAAGCATTTTATCAATTTATAATATATTTAATTATTATTTAACATTATATTCGAGTAGCATTTTTACTAAACAAAATATAACTTTTTAGTTATACACATTACTAATTATGTTGGTTTAATTTAAATAAGTATTTAATATTAATTATAGTGATGTTAATTTGTGGATAAGTCTATTTTCTTTTGTTTTTGATTTCTATTTAAGATATTTTAACTAAACTAAAATGTGGATAAGTTATTGATAAAATTGTGTTATCAACCTAAGATTTTAATTGTTTCACTAACTATAACTAATTAACATTTTTTACACGTATTACTAACAAGTTATTAACAACTAAAAAAACAATTTTTGAGAAGTAAACATGAAAAAAATAATAATTATTACCGCAATATTTCTAACTCAGACAATTTTTCCTTGCACAACTGCAATTGTTTCTGGCAAATATACAAAATCTGGCAGACCATTACTTCTAAAACATCGCGATTCTGGTTTTGAGCAAAATAAGCTAATGTTTTTTAATGACGGAAAGTATAATTATATAGGATTAGTAAATTCAGAAGATAAATTTGGAAAAGAAGTTTGGGGCGGAGTAAATAGTGAAGGATTTGCAATAATTAATTCGGCTTCTTACAACTTAAAACCTGATTCTGATAAAACTGAATTAATGGATAAAGAAGGTGAAATTATGAAATTAGCACTCCAAAATTGCTCAACAGTACAGGATTTTGAAAATCTTTTGCTAAATCACAAAAAACCAATTGGAGTTGAAGCCAATTTTGGTGTAATTGATGCAAAAGGTGGAGCTGCTTATTTTGAGACAAATAATTTTACTTTCAATAAAATAGATGCAAATGATTTAAGCGTTGCTCCATTTGGATATTTAATAAGGACAAATTATTCGTTTATTACAGATAAAAATAGTGGATATGGATATATTCGTTATAATACAGCAAATGATTTGTTTTATGAAGCATCTCTAAAAAACGATTTATCAGTTAATTTTATTATTCAGGATTTAAGTAAATCGCTAAAACATTCTTTATTGGATATTGACTTAAAACAAAACATTCAGTTTAGTGAAACAGAAAATAAATTTATTCCATTTCAAGATTTTATTCCAAGAAATAGTTCATGTGCAACTATTTTGATAGAAGGAGTTAAACCTAACGAATCACCAGAATTAGCAACTTTATGGACAGTTTTAGGATTTCAATTAACTTCGGTTGTATTTCCAACTTGGGTAAAAAGCGGTTCTGAATTACCAAAATTATTATTAGCAGATAATTCTGGAAATGCTCCTTTATGCGACAAAGCTCTAAAATTAAAAAATGAACTTTTCCCTGTTAAATTAGGTAATGGGCAAAATTATATAAACATTCCAAAATTGATAAATAAAGAAAAAACGGGATTTTTGCAAAAATTGAAACCTTTAGAAGATAAAATAATTGAGAAAACTAATTCGAAACTAAATGAGTGGAGAAGCAAAAAACAACTTCCAAAAGATGAAGTGGATAATTTATATAACTATCTTGAAAAAGAAATTAAAGAGTTTTATGAAAATGAGTTTACTAAAATAATAAAGTAAATTTTACTGTTAACTGATCAAATAAATAAGAGAAGACAAAAATTTTTAGAAAGTCAGAATTTACAATTTTTCAATTTTGATTATAAAAAAGAGTAAAAATGAAAAAGGAAAACACAATAAAGATATTTGAAGATAAGAGGGTAAGAACCATTTGGGATGCAGATCAAGAAAAATGGTTTATTTCAATAATTGACGTGATTGAAGTATTAACTAATACCGAAAGACCGAGAAAATACTGGAGCGACTTAAAAAATAAACTAAAAAAAGAAGGAAGCGAGTTGTCCGAAAAAATCGGACAACTTAAAATGCAATCTGCCGACAGTAAATTTTATAAAACTGATGTAGCTGATACCGAGCAACTTTTTCGCCTTATTCAATCAATCCCATCGCCAAAAGCAGAACCGTTTAAACTTTGGTTGGCACAGGTAGCCTCAGAACGCTTAGATGAAATGCAAGACCCAGAACTCAGTATTGACAGGGCATTGGAGCAATATTTGAAACTTGGTTACTCAGAAAACTGGATTAATCAACGTCTGAAAAGTATTGAAATTAGAAAAGAACTGACAGATGAATGGAAAAAACGGGGTTTGAAAGAAGGCGTTCAGTTTGCTACGCTCACGGACATTATTACTAAGGCATGGAGTGACAAAACAACTAAAGAATACAAAATTTTGAAAGGTTTAAAAAAGGAAAACCTTCGGGATAACATGACCAATACCGAACTCATTCTAAATATGCTTGCCGAAGCATCTACAAAAGAGATTTCAGTTGCAACAAACCCAAAAAATTTTGAAGAAAGTAAGAAAGTAGCTAAACATGGTGGCAATGTGGCAAGAGTAGCACGCAAAGAGCTCGAAGCTAAAACAGGTAAAAATGTCGTTACTACTTTAAATGCAAAAGGATTGTTGAAAGAGAAAGAAGTTCCCCAAAAATTAGAATCAAAGAAATAATTAGAATTTACACAATACAATCCATCGCATTAAACTAAAATCGTGTTTTCATTTTGTAAAAACGCGAGTGAAGAAATAGAAAAAAATATTAAATTAACTAAAGTTTTAATTATAAACAGTTGTGCGGCAGTTATAAAATTAACCGATAATTTGCACTTTTGTATATTATAAAACTTTTCAACACAAATTTAATCAACTTTAGCATTGGTTAAGTTTGTTGGCAATTCAACAACAAAAGTTGTTCCTTTTCCAACTTTACTTTTTACCCAAACTTTTCCGTTATGAGCTTCTACTATCTTTTTTACAATCCATAAACCAAGACCAGAACTACTTTCATCTCCAGTTGGTTTTGCCGTAAGCGTGGCACCTTTTGTAAATATTTTACCAAGATCTTTATCCGAAATTCCAACACCATTATCGCTAACTTCAATAGTTACTTTTGAATTAGTAAAAAATGCTTCTAAGATTACTTCTGTGTTTTTTGGACCATATTTTATAGCATTATTTATAAGATTATCCACAACTTCTTTAATTTTATTTGGGTCAAAATAAAAATTAGGCAAAGTTGCAGAAGAGCGATTTATTAATCTAATTTCTTTTTTGTTTGCATAAGCGTTATTTATTGTAAAAACGGTATCAATCACTTTTTTGAGCGAAGCATCTTCAAGAGTAATTAAATTTTGTTGAGAATTACTAGAAATAGAAGAAGAAAGCTCCTCTGTTAGTTTAAAAATACTTTCGGATGAAGCAACAATTCCTTCCATAATTTCTTGTTGCTCTTGAGCTGTTAAGTCATAATCGTCAAGTAATTGAATTAAACCTTTCATTGCCGCAGCTGGATTTTTCAAGTCGTGAATTGCAACAGCATATAATTCGTCTTTTTGCGTGTGCAAATCTTCTAATTGATTTTTCTTAATTAAAAGGCTTTCTTTTTGATTTAACAACTCAACATTTGCATCTTCGAGATTGCCAATAATGCGTTCCATTTTTTTTATATTAAAATTGAGCGATTTGTTAGCATCGTTTAAGTCTGCATAACTCTTTTTTAACACCGAATAAGCCTGGTCTAAATTTATATACTCTTCTTGTTCAGTAACTACTATTTTTTTCCCATTTTTAATAAAAAGTAGGTATAAAATTATAATCAATTCAAGCAATAATACCGAAAAAAGTATATAAGAATCCAAATGTGTTAGGCTAAACGTTTCCTCTTTTTCGAAAATGGAAATGTTCTTTCTTACAATAAATTTAAAGTTTGTTGGAATTATCTCGTTATTTTCATCAAAATATGCCTGAACATTAAGCAAATATACACCTTCATTAAGATTAGCAAATGTAATTTTATTGTCGTTAATAGATTTTTTTATTTCGCCATTGTTAAAATCAATTAAAAATGATAATCCAGACGAGGATGAATATTTATATTCTTTTCCAAAAACAAAAGTTATCTTATCATTGGGCTCAATTATTACATCGGAAGAAAATGCGTTTTCGACCAAAACGTTATTTACAAAAATTTGTGATATTTCAGTTTTAATATCAATTGCAATTAGATTATTGATAAATAATCCAAAAGTTAAAAATCCAACAGTTAAAAAAGTTACTTTTTTCATTTTATTTATATTTTTGTTAACGAATACGTAATTATCGTAAAAAATAAGCGATTTTAAACACGTTATTCAAAAATATGTCGCTTTTGTTTGCTTAGGTTGAATAGAATGAATAAATTGGTATAAAAATTTGGAGAATTGTATGAAAGACAATATAAAACTATCCATAACGGTGCCAGTTGAACCAAAAGTTATTTATAATTCATGGTTTGATAGCAAAGAACATTCAGCCTTTACCCGTAGTAATGTTGATATTCAAAAGAAAGTTGGTAGTAGTTTTACTTCACTTGACGGATATGTAACTGGCGAGGTAAAACAAATGATTATGTCAAAACAAATTATTATGAGTTGGAGAACAACCGATTTTTTAGCAAGCGACGAAGATTCTTTATTAACTGTTAGTTTTGAAGGTCATGGAAGTTCAACAAAAGTAGTTGTGCTTCACGAAAATCTGCCCGAAGGTGACGGAAAAAAATATCGAAAAAGCTGGAAAGATAATTATTTTGTTCACATGAAGGATTATTTTTCTTTATAATTGAACAAACCCGAAAGTTATCAATATGTTAGAAGAGAAAAAGAAATTTATTAATAGTCTTAAATTTCCGATTCTCTTTGCTTTATTTATATCACTAATTGAGCTTTTTAGCCACATTTTTAACTTAAATCTAATCCAATTGGGTATTTTTCCTCGCAAAATTTATGGTCTAATAGGAATTTTTACCGCCCCATTAATTCACTCAAATTTGGAACACCTTTACTCAAATGTAATTCCTTTAGTTGTTTTAGGCGTTTCCATTTTCTATTTTTATCCAACAAGTTCCAAAAAAGTTGTATTAATTATCTACCTTTTTACCAATATGTTAGTGTGGATTTTTGCACGCGAAAGCTATCATATTGGAGCAAGTGGAGTTGTTTACGGATTGTTTTCATTTCTTCTTTTTAGTGGAATTTTTAGAAAAGATAAACGAGCTATTACTTTAAGTCTGCTTACGGTTTTTATTTATGGTGGATTGACTTATGGAATTTTTCCAACAAAACAAGGCATTTCGTGGGAATCTCATCTGTTTGGATTTTTAATAGGTATATTTGTGGCATATTTTTATAAAAAATCGGACTTATACAAAAAATATGATTGGGAAGATGAAGAATTGGAAATAGACGTAAGAGAACTTAAGGTTACACACAAACGCGATTTGGAGAATTTCTAAACATGCAACTTATTGTTGATGAAAATATTGTTTTAGCGCAAGAAGCATTTGGAACATTTGGCGAAGTTAGATTTAAAAATGGTCGAGAAATATTGAACGAAAATTTAATAAACACCGATGCTTTAATTGTTCGTTCAATTACAAAAGTAAACGAACAGTTGCTTAAAAACACAAAAGTTGGTTTTGTTGGAACGGCAACAATTGGCACCGATCACATTGATGTTGAATTTCTAAATAAAAACAAAATTCATTTTTCAAGTGCGGCGGGCTGTAACTCGTTTTCGGTTGCCGAATATGTGTTTTCGGCTATTTCGCATTTGGCAAATAAGCACAATTATGATATTTCTAAAATGAGTATTGGCGTGGTTGGTTTTGGTAATATTGGAACAAAAGTTGTTAAAATTGCCAACGCTTTGGGAATGAAAGTAATTATAAACGATCCGCCTTTGGAGAGAATTGGTAATCAAAACATCTTTTCACCACTCGAAGAAGCTCTAAAATGTGATATTGTTACTTTTCACGTTCCTTTAATTTTGGAAGGAGTTGATAAAACAGTTCATCTCTTAAATGCAGAAAATCTAAAATTAATTAAAGAAAATGCAATATTGATAAATTCCTCGCGTGGAGCTGTTGTTGATAACAAATCGCTAAAGCAAAAATTGCAAAATAAAAACGACATCCACGCGGTTTTAGATGTTTGGGAAACCGAACCAAATTTTGACGTTGAATTATTCAAACTGATTGAAATTGGAACACCACATATCGCCGGTTATTCATTTGAAGGAAAAATAAATGGAACAAAAATTATCTACGATGCGTTATCAAGTTATTTGAATAAACCAATTATTTGGCAACCTACTTTTGATGAAGTAGCCGAAAACAAAGTTGAAATAGATGAATCAGAAAATTTTAATCAAGTTTTGCAAAAATTGTTTTATAAATCGTATAAAATAATAGATGACGATTTACTTTTAAGAAAAAGTGTTGATTTAACAAGCGAAGAAAGAATTAAGCATTTTGATAATCTTCGTAAAAATTATGGAAAACGAAGAGAGTTAAATAATTTTGTAGTTTCAATTAAAAACGAAGACAACAAATTAAAAAAGTTACTAAGTGTTTTGCGAGTAAAAATTATCTAATTTTTAAAACGGAAAGAAGTTCACATCAATTTATGAAAGCAAATTTATTTAAAATAGTTTTTGTTCTGTTTTTGCTTGGTTCAAACGTGTTTCCACAAACAAAAAGTGGATTTCAGATAGCTCGTTTAAAATATAACGGTGGTGGTGATTGGTACAACGACCCATCGGCTGAAGTAAATTTATTAAACTTCATAAAACAAGAAACTACAATTAAAGTAAATCCAGAATATGTTTTTGTCGAGGCTTCTAGCAACGACATTTTTAATTACCCTTTTTTGTTTATAACTGGTCACGGAAATATTGTTTTTTCCGAAACAGAAGTTGAGCGACTTAAAATGTATTTAGAAAATGGTGGATTTATTTACGTTGATGATGATTACGGTCTTGATAAAGCAATTAGACGCGAATTTAAAAAGGTATTTCCAAATCAAGATTTTCAAGAATTGCCGTTTAGTCACAAAATTTATCACTCGTTTTTCAATTTTGAATTTGGTCCGCCTAAAACTCACGAACACAACAACAAGCAACCAAAAGGATTTGGCTTGTTTGTCGAAAATAGATTATCGGTTTTTTATACTTTTGAAAGCAATCCAAGCGATGGTTGGGTTGATAAAAATGTTTACAACGATTCTGACGAAAAGCGTTTGGAAGCACTCAAGTTTGGAACAAACATTGTCATTTATTCACTAACAGATTAAATAATTTGAACACAGTAGATTCAAAAATAAACGATTTAAAAATTAGATTAACCCAGTTATATCGTAAGAATGGTGTAATTAATTTAACAAAAGGCTTGTTGTTGCTTACAATTATTGCGTTTGTGGCAAATTTAATTTTACCTGTTCTTGAATTACTAGGACTAAATTCAATAATTGAACGGACTTTTCTCTTCTTTTTTGGAATTGCAATTGTTGTGTTTTCTGCAATTTGGTTTGTTGCAATTCCAGCAATTAGAATATTTAAGCCACTAAAGTCGGGTGATTTTCATCAGTTGGCAAAAGATGTGGGTAATTATTTTTCGGAAATACACGACAAACTGCTCAACACAATTCAATTATATGAAGACGGAAGTAAATCTGAGTTAAAAACAGCGGCAATTATTTTTGAGCTGGAAAAAACAAATAGCTTCAACTTTGCGTCAGTTGTTTCGTTTGCAAAATTAAAAACACTAACTATAATTTCGGTTTTATCCATTGTGTTGGTTCTAATTTTGTTTGTTTCGTTTGCGTCGCTAAGAAATTCAACGCTACGAATTCTAAATTATTCAAACGAATATATTATAGCCGATAAATATATTATTTACGTGGAACCACAAAATGCCACAGTTACAAAAGGCGAAAAAGTGGTTATTAAAATTGAAGTCTTGGGTGAGCAACCTCAGTTTGTAAATCTTTTTATAAAGGATACAGAAAATCAAAACTTTGAAACAAAGCGTTTAACTTCCGATTCCAGCAATGTTTTTGTTTATCCAATTAACTCTATTTTAAACACAACCGACTATTTTGTGGCTGTTGATGAGGTTAAAAGTAGCATTTACACAATAACGGTTTTGGATAAACCGATTATTAGCGAACTTGAATTAACAATAATTTCACCAAATTACACCAAGTTAGAAAATGTTATCCAAAAGGATAATGGAAATATAATTGCAATTGTTGGAAGTACGGTTGAGCTAAAAGTGGCTTCCAACAAGGAGTTGCTAAAAGGATTTGTATCTTTTAGTGATAGCTCAAAGGTAAATTTGCAGATAAACTCAAACGAAGGAATTGCACGGTTTACGGTTAAAGGCGATTTGAATTACAAAATTAGAATTACCGATATTTTTAAAAATAGTAACGATAATCCAATAGAATATAAAATTATTAGCAAGTTTGATGAATTTCCAGTTTTGGAAGTTTTGCAACCAACGGAAGATGTTCAGCTCACAAAATCGGAAATAATATCGGCGGTTTTGAAGATAAAAGACGATTACGGATTTAATAAACTTACGTTAAATCACAGGTTAACAAACACAAATTTTGGAAATGCTGATGAAAATTATTCTGCAACTCAAATTTCAATAAGCAATGAGTTGGCAAATCAAGATGTGTTTTATAATTGGAATTTATCAAATTTAATGTTGGCGGCTGGTGATGTTGTCTCGTTTTATTTTGAGTTGTTTGATAACGACAATATTAGCAAACCTAAATCGGTAAAATCAAAAGTATTTCAGTTGCGAGTTCCAACTTTGGAAGAGTTATTTAAAGATGTTGACGAAGTTCAAGACGAAGCAAAAAAGGATATTGAAAAAACCTTAAAAGAAGCTGAAAAACTTAAAGAAGACATGAAAAAATTGAGCAACGAATTAAAAAAAGACGATAAAGAAATTACTTGGGATGAAAAGAAAAAAATAGAGCAAACTGCTGAGCGATTTGAAAAACTTCAAAACGATATAAAAGAAGCTCAGAAAAAAATTGAAGAAGCAAAACAAAATTTGGATGAAAACAATCTTCTTTCAAAAGAGACTTTGCAAAAATATAACGAATTGCAAAAGTTAATGGATGAAATGAACAGCGATGAAATGAAAAAAGCATTGGAGCAAATGCAAAAACAAATGCAAGCAATGAATCGCGATAAAGCCCAGCAATCATTAGACAATATGCAGTTTGACGAAGAGATGTTTAAGAAAAGTATTGAGCGAACAGTTAATTTGCTTAAACGAATTCAAATTGAACAAAAATTGGATGAGGTAATTAAACGCACCGAATCGCTTCAAAAAGAAGTTGATGATTTGAAAAAAGAAACGGAAAAAAGTAATCTTTCTGACGAAGCAAAAAAAGATGAATTGGCAAGCAAGGAAAAAAACATTTCTGAACAGTTAGAACAACTCAAAAAAGAGATGCAAAATCTTAAAGAAAAAATGAGCGAATTTAAAGAGATGCCAAATAAAAAAATGGATAGCCTTCAAAAGGAAATGGAATCGCAAAAAAATGAAGAACTATCTGAACAAATGAAAGAAATGCTTGAGAAAAACGAAAAATCCGAAGCATTAAATAAAATGCAAAAGCTTTCCAAAAACATGGAAAATATGAAAAGCCAAATGGGACAAATGCAACAACAAATGCAACAGCAAAACCAAATGGAAGTATTATTTGAAATGATGAAAGGCGTAAATAATCTCCTTTCATTATCCAAAGAGGAAGAAGCGTTAAAAAATAGCATGGAAAAAGGGCAATCCAGCAGCGAGCAAATGACTAAAAAAATACAAAAGCAAAAGGAAATTTCGGATGGTTTGGATAAAACTTTAAAAAATCTTTCAGACCTTTCTCAAAAGACTTTTGCAATTTCTCCAGAAATGGGAAAAGCACTCGGCAACGCCAAACGAGAAATGAACAACGCAATGCAATCAATGCAAACTGGCAATAATTCAATGGCTTTACCAGGACAAACCGGTGCAATGAAATACTTAAACGAAGCCGCCACAATGATGAAAGGCAATATGGAACAAATGATGAATGGTGGCGGGCAAGGTGGCGGAATGATGTCAATGATGCAGCAAATGCAACAAATGGCACAACAGCAAATGAATATTAATAAAATGACTCAACAGCTTAATAACGGCGAGCTTACTCCACAACAACAAGCTGGAATGCAACGTCTTGCTCAGCAACAAGAAATGGTTAGAAAATCGCTTGAGCAACTAAATAAAGAAACGAAAGAAAAAGGCGAATCAAAAACGCTAACATCAAATCTTGAAAAAATATTAGAAGAAATGAAAGAAGTAGTTTCAAATATGAACACAAGTAAAATTGATGATAAGCTTGTTCAAAGCCAAGAAAAAATTCTGTCAAAATTGTTAGATGCACAAAGGTCAATAAACGAAAGAGATTTTGAAAAAAACAGAGAATCAAAAAGCGGAAACCAAATAACAGGTAAGTCGCCAAGTGAATTAAAATTGAATTCGGAAAAGAGCAAAATAAAAGAAGAGTTGATGAAGTTAATGAACGAAGGCTATTCAAAAGATTACGAAACATTGATTAAAAAATATTTTGAAGTTCTGGAAAAGGAAAAGGAGAATGAAAGCACTAAGTAGTTATATTCGATTTGTAAACAAAACCAATGAAATTATGGGCAAATATTTTGCTTGGCTCACAACAGTTATGGTTTTAGTCGTCGTTTATGATGTTATTCTAAGATACGCTTTTAATATTTCAAGTGTTGGAATGCAGGAATTGGAGTGGCATATTTTTGCAGTTTCGTTTTTAATGGGCGTTCCATACGCACTTCTGAAAAACGAACACGTTCGTGTCGATTTGTTCTACTCAAGGTTTAGCCAAAAACAAAAAGCGTGGATTGATTTTTTTGGAACTCTAATTTTCTTAATTCCTTTCGTATTGGTTGTTATTTATACTTCTATTAATTATGTCGAAAACTCAATTCTATTAAATGAATCATCACCAGACCCTGGTGGACTTCCAATGCGTTACATTTTAAAATCTTTTATTCCACTTTCGTTTTTCTTTTTATTATTACAAGGAATTTCGCTGTTATTTAAATCACTACTCACTATCACCAACAATAACAACGAGGCATTATAATGGAATATTTACCACTAATCTTTTTTGGAGTTGTTCTTGTTATGCTAATGGCGGGATTTCCCGTAGCGTTTACTTTGGGCGGAGTTTCGTTAATATTTGGTTTGGCGACTTTTGGATTAAATTTTTTTAATCTACTACCAATGAGAATTTGGGGAATTATGAATAACTATATTTTGTTAGCTGTTCCTCTTTTTATTTATATGGGCGTTATGTTTGAAAAATCTGGATTGGCAGAAGAGCTTTTGGAAACAATGGCGCTGCTTTTTGGAAAACTCCGTGGCGGAATGGCAATTTCTGTGCTTATTGTTGGTGCTTTGCTTGCCGCCGCAACAGGAATAGTTGGAGCAACCGTAGTTACAATGGGAGTTTTAACTCTTCCAACAATGTTAAAAAAAGGCTACAGTCCCGAAGTTGCTACTGGAATAATTTCTGCTTCTGGAACTTTGGGGCAAATAATTCCACCAAGTATTGTGCTTGTTTTACTCGGAAGTGTTTTAAATATTTCTGTTGGCGAGCTATTTGTTGGAGCCGTAATTCCTGGATTTTTGTTGGTTTTGCTTTATTTTATTTGGCTAATTATAATTGCAATATTTAAACCAAAGTTGGCACCGGCAATGCCAAAAGAGGATTTACTCAATTTTCAAAAATCTAATAAATTTAAAAAAATTGCTACTGCATTTATCGCTCCGCTATTCCTAATTACTGCAGTACTTGGTTCCATCTTTGCTGGAATTGCGTCTCCAACAGAAGCGGCCGCCGTTGGTGCTTTTGGTGCAACATTTCTAACAGTAATAAGAGGAAGATTTAGCAAAAGTATATTTAATGAAGTTATGATTAGAACAACAACATTAACAAGCATGACTTTTATGATTTTAATTGGTGCAGCCGCCTTTGGCTTGGTATTTCGCGGAATGAGTGGCGATATTATTTTAACAAATTTAATTTTATCCAACAATATTGAGCCACATCATTTTTTAATAATTGTAATGCTTTTAATTTTTGTTGCGGGATTTTTTATCGACTTTATCGAAATTGTGTTCATAATAGTTCCAGTTGTTGCACCAATTTTTGTTCATTTAAATGTTGATTTACTTTGGATTGGAATTTTAATAGCCGTTAATTTGCAAACATCTTTCTTAACGCCACCATTCGGATTTGCTCTTTTCTTCTTAAAAGGCGTTGCTCCAGAAGGTGTTACAACAAAACACATTTACAAAGGTGTTATTCCTTATGTTATTATTCAACTTGTTGGATTAACAATATTAATAATTTATCCAGAATTGGTGCTTTGGTTACCCAAATATCTTGGAAATTAGCGGAAAGGAAATATTATTATGAGTATCAATTTGAATCCATTTCCACAAATAGAAACTGAAAACTATTTACTTCGTAGATTAAATAGCGAGGATGCTGAAGCAATATTTCAAATTAGATCGAACAAAGAGATTGCAAAATATTTAGATAGACCGCTTGCAAAATCACTTGATGATGCATTACAATTTATTGTAAAAATAGAAGCCGGAATTTCAAAAAACGAAGTTGTTTATTGGGGAATTTGTGACAAAAGTAAAAACAAAATTGTTGGAACAATAACACTTTGGCAAATATTAGAGGTTGAAAAAACAGCAGAAATAGGATTTGAACTTCTCCCGCAATTTCAAGGATTTGGTGCAATGCAAGAGGTAATTCCAAAAGTGATTGATTTTGGTTTTTCCAATTTGCAATTACTCGAAATTAACGGCGAAGTTGATTCGCAAAACGTAAAATCAATTGCATTGATGAAAAAATTTGGGTTCAAATTTAAAAGTGAATTAGAAAACACACATCTTTATTCGCTAATAAAAAGTTAAACTGCTAATAGAAAAAAATGTAAATTTTCACGTCTCACTTTTCACGTCTCACTTTTCACGTCTTTTGTATAAAATCTTACGACTAACATTAAAATCAACTATAGATTTTATTAAAAATATATTATATCTTCATAAAGCAATTTAATCCCAATAAATAAAAGGAGTAAAAATGAAAGTAATAAAATATATAGCAATATTCGTTTTGTTAATTCTTCTAACGGTTTTACTTGTTGCTGCGTTTGTTCCAAGCAAATTTTTAGTGGTTCGCGAAGTAAAAATTAACAAACCAAAGGTAGAAGTATTTGAATATACAAAACTTCTCAAAAACCAAAACAATTTTAGTGTTTGGTCTAAAATGGACTTAAATATGAAAAAAGAATTTAAAGGTCTTGATGGAACAGTTGGATTTGTTTCCGCATGGGAAAGCGAAAATCCAGATGTTGGCAAAGGCGAACAAGAAATAATTGCAATTGATGAAGGAAACAGAATTGATTACGAATTAAGATTTCTTGAACCATTTGCTTCTACATCGCCAGCATATATGATTTTTAGTTCTATCGATTCAAGTACAACTTCTGTTCAATGGGCTTTTGATGGCGATATGCCTTATCCAATGAATTTAATGCTCCTTTTTGTAAACATGGATGAAGAACTTGGCAAAGATTTAAGCGGTGGATTAACAAATCTGAAAGAAATTTTAGAAAAGCAGTAAAAAACATTTTTAGCCATTACAACACTATCAACTTAATCTTCGGTCATTCCGTGATGCTCTTACACGGAATCTGATTTATGGCTATTCGCCGCGGCGAACGACAAGAGCATTTGGAAAACATATAATATATAACATTAAGTTGGCAGCAATGTTAGATGTTTAGAGGACGAGTTATTCGTCCTCTAAAATTCTATCAAAGACTTAATCTCATCCCTTACTTTATCTCGTAATTCTTTTGTAGTAAATTCTTTAATTGTCTCAACTCTTATTGGCTTTCCAAATCGGATTTTCAATTTATTTGGATTGATTATCCACGAGTTTTTATTTTTTAACGTAAACAAACCAGATAATCCAATTGGAATAATTTCAACCTCAACTTTTTTTGCCAAAAGAAATGGAAATGACTTAAATTCCCGAAGCTCGCCGTCCATTGTTCTGTGTCCTTCGGGTAAAATTATCATTGATTTCCCTTCAGTAATAATAGATGCTGTTTTATCAATACTGTTTAATGAGCTAAAAATGTTTTTTCTGTTAATTGGAATATTTCCAAGTCGACTCATTGCCCGTCCGTAAAGTGGCCAAGCGTGCTGTCTATCAGCCTCAACACCGCGTGCATATCCTGGAATATAGCCACCTAACAACGGAATATCAAAAAGCGAAACATGATTTGCCATATACAGATACGTTTTGTTTGGAACAATATTTTCAAGTCCATCAACAGAGACTTTAACAAACATTATTTTAAACATGAATCGCAATAACCACTGTAGCCAAGGATTATACTTTGGGGGAGAAAAAATATAAGAGACGACAATTGCAAAAATTAAGAAAAAAATAAAATATGGAAATAATAAAATCCATAGAATAAGAGAGCGGATTTCTTTCATTTCCAGAAAACCTCAATTGCGTGGTTTAAACATGTTATTTCTACTGGAGTTATTCCAATTAACTCGCCATCAGGTGTTAGAACTTTGGGTTCATCCGATTCAATTTTAATGTGTTTTGCTTTGTAAGTATCAATTTCGGCAAGATGAATGTGTTCGCCAGTAAATATTTTGAATAAACCTTTTACCAAATTTATTCGGCTAATTTTTTTAACTAACGTAATATCTAAAAGACCATCGTCAATTTGAGCATTTGGAGCCATTAAAAAATCGGCTCCTGTATAGCGTGTATTAGAAATTTCTATAAATGTAGATTCTACTTCTAACAATTTACCATCAATTTCGAGTTTAAGATTAGTGAATTTTAAAACAAAAATTCTATAAAGAACACCAATTATGTATGAAAAATTTCCGAACAATTTAAATTTTTGAGCTGTTTTATTTGCATCAACAACAAAACCAGCGCCAATAATATTTAAAAAGTAATAATTTTGACCATGTGTGAAAAAATGTCCAACATCAACTTTTCGCAATTTCTGTTTGCTAATCGTTTCAATTGCTATTTCAATATTATTGTTGTCTAATTCAAGATCGCGGGCAAAAGCATTTCCTGTGCCTATCGGTATTACTCCAATTGGAATTCTTTTTTCGGATGTATTTTTGTAATAACCATTTATTACTTCAAACAAAGTTCCATCGCCACCAGCAGCCACAACTCCATCGTATTTTGAAAAATCAGTATTGCCAACAATTTCAACACCATGTTCGGGATAATCAGTTAAAGCTAAGTCAAAATCAATTTTATATTTGTTGAAAAATCCTTCAACTTGAGGAAGCATTTTTTTTGCTCGTCCATGACCAGCAAAGGAGTTGTAAACCAATAGTATTTTCATAAGCAGTTATTTAAATAGTTAGCAAAATTAAATTTTATTAAACTCAAAATAATAAAAGTAATTTATAATAAAAATCAGTTTCACATCTTGCATCTTTCATTTCACTTCTCACGTCTTCCATCTCACGTCTTTCCTCTCACTTTTCACGTCTTGCGTCTCGTTTCTTACTTCTATCCTTTTTAAGTATATTTGCATCTCAAAAAAATAGAATAGTAAAATGGAAAACAAAACAAACATATTTCTTCCTGGTTTAGACAACCAAATCAGATTTGTACGTCGCAAGGTGGATTTAGCAGGAAAATATACACTAACAATGGGTTCATCGAGCGAGGAAATTGTAAAATTATTTGCCGAAGAATCAAATCAAAAAGCTGAATTAATAGTTGAAGACTATAACTCGCTTTTAAATTCAAGATTGCTTTTGGGTAGCGATAAACGATTTAATGTGCGATTAATGGATTATGAAGTTACCGATTTTGAAGATTCCACATTTGATGTTGTTTATACGCAAGGCGGAATTTCAAATCCCAGAAGAAACAAAATTGTAAAAGAGATTAAACGAATTCTTAAACCCGAAGGAATTTTGTGCGTTGGCGAAGTTGTTAATTTAAGAGAAGATATTCCCCCATTTGTACAGGATATTTACGACTCATCCGAACAAGAGCCACTTTTATCAAGCCAAATTGAAAATTATTATATAGAAAGAAATTTTGAAGTAATTGAGGTTAAAGATTTATCATTTACGCTTGACGAATATTACACAAAAAATCTGTTTGAGCTTAAAAAATCGGTTAGAGATTTAGCCGAAAATGAAAAATCGTATTACAAAAAATTGATTAATATGATTAGTCATGAAGCAAAAGCCTACTTAAAAGAAGGGGCAAAAGATTTTATCGGATTTTATTCGTTAATTCTAAAAAAACAGAAATAACCAATTTGGGAATTTCAAAATTTATACAAACGCAATTTTTAGCCTAATTTGGCAATATATTTAGAAATTTATGATTAAGGATTTGAGCAATGAAAAAAGGTGATATTTTAGAATTAGATATTGAAAATTATGCATTTGAAGGAAAAGGATTGGCAAAAATTCCTTTTGAAGACGGTCATAATTTTGTCGTTTTTGTAAATGGTTCATATCCTGGCGATAAAGTAAAAGCTCATATTCTAAAGAAAAAAAGCTCATTTGCCGAAGCAAAAATTGAAGAGATTTTAGTTGAATCAAACGATAGAACAGTTGCAAAATGTAGCTATTTTGGAATTTGTGGCGGTTGTAAACAGCAAGACTTAAAATACGAAGTTCAAACCAAATATAAAGAACAACAAGTTTATGATATTTTTGAAAGACTTGGCGGATTTGAAAACTTCAAAATGGAGCCAATTGTTCCTTCGGAAAAAGTCTTTTTTTATCGCAATAAAATGGAGTTTTCGTTTGCCGATAAACGTTGGCTAACAAAAGAAGAAATTGGATTAAGCAACGATTTGTTAAGTCAAAATTTTGCTCTCGGACTTCACATTCCGCGAATTTTTGATAAAGTTCTCGATATAAAAGAGTGTTTTTTGCAATCGGAGGAGAGCAACAAAATTGTAAATTTTACTCGTGAATTTTTCAAATCAAAAAATGCGTCTATTTATTCAACAAAAACGCACGAAGGCTATCTTAGATATTTAATTATTAAACAAGCTTCCCACACCGATAATTTGATGGTAAATATTGTTACTTCTGCCCAAAATGACGTTTGGATGAAGGAATATTCCGAACAGTTGGTAAATTTAATACCAAATATTACTACAATTGTTAACAATATTAATGACAAAAAAGGTCAAACGGCTTTTGGTGATTTTGAAATTAATTATTTTGGCGACGGATTTATTTATGATAACATAGGAAAATATAAATTTAGAATTAGCGCCAACTCGTTTTTTCAAACAAACACAACACAAGCAGCAACTTTATATCAAATTGCTTTGGATTATGCCGACTTAAAAGGCGACGAAATTCTTTACGATTTATATTCGGGTGCGGGAACAATCTCAATTTTTGTTTCGGAAAAAGCAAAGCAAGTTTTTGCCTTTGAAACAGTTGAAAGTGCCGTAAAAGATGCAAAAAACAACAATAAATTGAACAATATTACAAACGTTACTCACATTCAAGCAGATTTGGATAAGTCATTTATTCCAATTTTAGAACAAAAATCAATTCCAAAACCAGATGTAATTTTGCTCGATCCTCCAAGAGCAGGAATGAACCCCAAAACGGTGAAAGATTTAATAACTCTTTCGGCTCCCAAAATAGTTTACGTTAGCTGCAATCCCGCAACACAAGCTCGCGATATAAAACTACTTGCAGAAGCCGGCTATAAACTAATCAAAATTACTCCAGTTGATATGTTTCCGCATACTTTTCATATAGAAAATGTTGCTTTGCTGGTTAAATAGTTTAATTATAATAAGTTATGATGTTGTTATTTGGTGTGAGTAACAAATAGGTAACACTTTGTCTTAGAATTTTGTCAATTTTTGATTTTCTTGTCATAATCTTGCTATAATTTTTTTCAAATCTTGGTCTAATCTTAACTCTTTATTATAAGGTTTTGTAAAATCGGTATCTTACTATTCATAATTTAATGTTTGCTTAATTTAAAAAATTAATGAAAGAGAGTTGCGAAAATACTTAATTAGTTTTATTTTGCAGGAGGTTTAATACAAAAACAGGAACCTAAATGAAAGTTGAAATAAATGGCAAGCTATATGAAGTCACAGAGAAAAATAATAAGTTTACTGCGAAATTTATTAGAAACTTGGATGAATCGGATAAATTACCTGAAATCGAAATAGAAGGTCACAAAATTTATAAGTATCGTGATGAGTATGGTAAAGAAAAAATCGGAATGGTGGGGCCACATAGTAAAGGGAGTACTGTGATTTTAGTGTTGAATCTAATTTTTGGTGCGTTGGCTATTTACTTTTTTGTTAAAACATTTTTAATATTAATACGATAAGGAATGTGAACCACCAACACTCCAATTAAACCAAAAAGGATTTTTTCTTGTTTCTGTCTGACTAAAAACAACAGAGTTTATTAAAATCGATAGAATTACTATTTTTATTAGATTCATATTTCCTTTAAAATATATTTGCAAAAATCCACCATTAAGGATAAAAGCCGTTTGTAACGATTTAATATAAAAGAACTACTTAGAACAACTAACTATAACAAAAACACAATTTCAAAAATCACAAATTCAACGAACCAAAACGACGGTCAGGTTGAGGCGTGGTTTTTCTTACATTTATTTTAACAGTAACATTTTCTTAATATTACTATAATTTTTTGTTTTTAATTGATAAAAATAAATACCACTTGAAAAACCTTCGCCCTCAAATCTTATAATATGATTTCCCCTCGGAATTATTCCATTAATTAAATTTTTCACTATTTGTCCAAGTGAATTATATATGTTAAGCTCGACAAATTCTTCCTTTGGAATACTAAATTCAATGTTTGTACTTGGATTAAATGGATTTGGATAGTTTTGAAAAATATGATAAGAATTTTGAGATAGACTTTTATCTTTAATACTCGTTATAGTTCCAAGTGTATCTCCATTAATTATTGCGCCTGATAATCCAGAAAAAATTCCATATGAATATGACGTCACTCCAATTCCTTTTGTTATTTGTGTGGGAAAAACATCAATCATTGCTCCAAATATTGTATCGGGTGGAGCAACTGAAGAATCAATTTGAACTAAATCAAAAAGTTTCCATGTCGATTCAATATTTGGCAAATAACTATAATCCCTTTCTGTTTTTTGAACCCCATAGTAATAATAATCAAATTTTGATTTCCAAATAGTTCGGTCTGGCGAAATAAAATCGTATAATAATATTTCTGTAGAATCAAATTGGTTATACTCATAAACATATTTATTGTCTTCGTTACGCTGATATCTAATATTGCCTGCTTCATCAAGAATTTGATAAGTTTTTTCATTTGGCATTATTGTATCACCAATAACCTCAACTGAATAATAATAGATTTCTATCAAACCATCACTATATTGCCACTTATTCCCAATTTGTAAAGGATACCAGATTGTTGTATCTATTTGCGAAAATGAGGGATTAGATAAAACAATTAGAATTGCAAATATTTTTAAAGTATTCATTGCGTCTCCTTTTTTTGTAAGTACAACTATATTTTGAGTTACAACAAAATGTTGTATTTTGATAAGGGCATCGACAAAACTCTTGAAACAAGATATCATATAAAAATGCCATTATTCTTTCATCTTTTTAATGTTTTTATTTCCTATCAACAATTCCAATTGGTTGATAGCTATTTTGTTTAGCAAAACCAATCGTTCGGATTGAATTTTCCCTTCGTCTATAAATCTTGCATTGAGCACTTCTAAGTTTGCCAAACAGACCAATTGCTCTACATTAGCATAATCTCTTACATTCCCTTCTAAAATGGGGTTTTCGTCTCTCCACTCCTTTGCCGAATAGCCAAAAAGTGCCTTGTTGAGCACATCAGCTTCGGAAGCATAAATGATATTGGTTTCTTTAGAAGAAATAGTTGCAGGAATTAGGTTCTTTTTTATACTTTCAGTATGAATTTTATAGTTAATTTTAGTCAATTGCCTTTTTACATCCCATCCTAATTGTAATCTTAGATTTTCCTCTTCCTTTAATCGCTGAAATTCTTTGATTAAATACAATTTAAACTCAGCTGAAATCCAAGATGCAAACTCAAACGCAATGTCTTTGTGTGCAAAAGTACCGCCACCATATCTGCCAGATTTTGATATAATGCCAATGGCATTTGTTGTCTTAATCCATTTGTCTGGACTCATTGTAAAACTGTTAGAACCAGCTTGATTTTTAAACGTGTCGAATTCGGTACGGTTAAAATCTTTGTTATGCAATTGCTCCCACAACCCTAGAAATTCCATTGAAAACTTGGTTGACATCCATTTGATAATGGCAAAGCGCGGCTCATCAGGATTTTTTGCTTTTGCAATATCGGTGAGCGAAATATAATCGTTTTCATTTTGCTGAAAAACAACAATTTCTAAATTATCTATTACTAATTTCTGCTTCATATTACAACCTATAAAAATCTTTCGTTACGCTCTTTTCTTTTTAAATATAAGATTTAATTATTTTATTCGTTAAGCAGCTAACTATATATCAAGTTGCACCAAATGTTATACAGCAAATTCATGCAGTACTACGTTCCACATTTTTTTTATTCACATAATTTTCGGTTAATAATTTGTAGGAAGTAATGTAGAATAATTCATTAACCTCATTTATAATATTTATCTTGGCAAAAATTAAACAGAAAAATTGTCTTATGCAAAAAGAATGTATAGGTGTATCTGCTTTAATTTGCTCTTCAAAAACTCAGCGTTCTTCCTGCAAGCTCGAAGTTATTTCAGTTTTTTAATGTTTGCATTCATTGCTAAAGATTTCATTTGACTTATTGCAGTTTGGTTGAGTTTTACCAATCGTTCAGTTTGCATTAACCCCATTTTGATAAATTCAGCATTTAGGCTCTCCAAATTAGCTAACACTAAAAGTTGTTCAATGGTGGAATAATCTCTTATATTTCCTTCAGAATTGGGATTTTCATCACGCCATTGTTTAGCTGTTTTTCCAAACATGGCTACATTTAAAACATCAGCTTCGTTAGCATAAATTTGATTTATTTGTTCCTTGTTCAAATTTGATGGAATTATATTTTCTTTAATTGCATCAGTATGTATGCGATAATTAATTTTTGCTAATGTACGATTGAGATTCCAATTCAGTTTTAAACGGTCGTTTTCTTCGTTTTTGAGTCGTTTAAATTCCTTTATGAGATAGACTTTGAACTCGGGGCTTATCCACATCCCAAATTCAAATGCAATATCTGCATGTGCATAAGTACCACCATATCTTCCTGCAGTGGCTTTTAACCCTATAGACTTGGTTTTTTCTACCCATTCCTTTACACTTATTTTGTAGCTATTTAGGCCTGCCTGACTTTTAATTATGGCAAATTCGCCATAATTAAAATTTGGATTATTAACTGACTCCCAAACGCCTAAAAATTCAACAGTGTTACGATTTCGCAACCAATCAGATATAAAAAAATCACCATCTTTTGCTTTCAGCATATCCGTAATGGAAATATAATCCCCTTGTGACTCACTAAGCATGGTAATACTTGTGCCTTTAACTTCTATTTTGTTGCTTTTTGCCATATACTTATCTCAAATTATAAAGTGGTTAAATACAGCTACTTTACATCATTCTGTTTTGCAGTATTACGGTCCACATTTTTTTATTCACATAATTTTCGGTTAATAATTTGGGGTAAGCAAGGTAGAGTAATTAATTAACCTCATTTATAATATTTATCTTGGCAAAAATTAAACAGAAAAATAGTCTTATGCAAAGAGAATGTTTTGCTTCTTTATGCTTTTGTATTTGCTCGAATCTCAACTTTCTGATTGGGCGAACAATTTGTATTTAATAATTGCTTCCTTTTTTATCCATGAAGGATTTTATATTTATAAAATCCTTCACATTTGAGTTGGACGAGCAATTTATATTTATAAAATGCTCCCTTTTGAATCTAAGAAAGATTTCATATTTATAAAAAGCTCCACCTTTGAGTTGGACAAGCAATTTATATTTAATAATTGAAATTTTAAATAAAACTTTAAAGAATAAGGACGTTAAAATAAAAAGCCATCCAGAAATTGCTTCCAGATGGCTTTATTTGTGAATTCAATTAATTGGTATTATTTCAAAAACATCATTTTTTTTGAAGATATAAAACTACCACTTTGTAATTGGTATATATAAACTCCGCTTGATAAATTAGAAGCATCAAATTTAACTTCGTAATTGCCAGCAGCTTGTTTTTCGTTTACCAAAGTTGCTACTTCGTTTCCAAGAATGTCATACACAACAAGTTTCACATTTGGCATTTCACTTTTCGCATTTGCTGGTACTTGATATTTTATTACCGTACTTGGATTAAATGGATTTGGAAAGTTTTGTAGCAAATTATACGAAAAAATTTCAGTTGGTTCTTTTTTTGTACTCACAATTTTGTCTTCGTTAAATATGTAACAACCTTCGTCACTTAAAAACCATTTGTTGCCATTTTTATCTATTGATAAATCATAAATTGGAGAATTTGCTAAACTGTAAATTTCATAATCAATTCCATACTTTATAAGACTTCCTTTATCAGTTCCAATCCAAAAAACACCTTTGTTATCAACAGTAAAAGAGGTTATTGTTAAAGAAATATTGTTTAATAGTGTATCAACATTTGTGTAGTAAATAAAACCCCCATTTTTGTATTTTAAAAGAGATTTTCCAAATAGAAATATTTCATCTTTTATCTTTTTTAATTTAGCAAGATTATCTTCGGAATAGATTAATTTTGTTTCATTTCCATAAAATCTTACAATTCCCAAACCAGAAGAAAACAGCAAAGTATCATTAGAAACTGGAACCACTTCTCCCAACCACCAATAATAATTGCCTAAAACAGTTTTAATGGAATCATTTTCATAAATTCCAATTAAATCTTCGCCTTGTTGATGAGGCCACGCATTTATTAATGAAAAATATAACGTTGTGTCATTTTCAACATATATGTAAGTTGGATCACATAAACCAAATTGATAATCCAGCACATTCATTTTTGAATTAAAAAAAGAGAGAACTTTTCCTTGGGATATGCCACCAGAGAGACTTGTCCAAATTGTTCCATTTGGCGAAATTGCAATATCGCCAATTGAATATGACAGACTATCAATTTTCAAACTATCGAATAGTTTCCAAGAACCATCATATTTGTAAATATATTTACTTCCAACATAAATATCATTTGTTGAGTCAATTGCTAAATTTGATAAGTAATTCGGATTTATAGGCGAATTTGATTCGTCAAAAAGAATAAACTGTTGTCCTTTTAATGAACCAACAAAAACGTATAACACAAATAAAACTAATTTAATTTTCATTTTTTCACCTATACGACCCTTAAAATTATTAAAATATTCAACCAAACAAAACGACATGTTTCTTTTCTAAACTGTATTATGCTTTAACAATTTGTTAAATAACAACTAATAGCTAGTGTTTTAGAAACTCTTGCGACACTAAAATTGTCACTTTTACATCATTTTGGGTAAGCTCTGTTTAACATTAACTTTTAGCATTGCTCCACTCTTACCTAAATAATTTGGCAAAAACTAAACATAAAAAGAGTCTTATGCAAAGAGAAATTTTTGCTTCTTTATGCTTTTTGCATTTGCTCGAAGATTCACCTTTTAGCGTTTATCTCTAATATCATATTAGGTTTGAAAAAGATCTTTTGTTATGAAACCATAACTGGAAACGGGCAATCATAAAAGATATTTAAAAGATTCCCAAATTCATCAAATACTACAATTCTTTTGTGTGAAACCCACATTGCACAGTCAATGCCACAATAATTGTCCCAATCTAACGTCATATCAACAACATAAACGCGCTCAAACGAAATTGATGGCAATGATTCATCGGTTTGTGGATTTTTTCCTACAAAAGTATAAGAAGTTTTAAACTCTATTTCCGCGTTATATTTAAAATTTGCTTTAAGAAAAAAGTTATAACCATTATTTGCCGACATTGAGTCAATTAAATTGCTATAATATAAAATGGATTCTGCAGTAATTGCAAAAGGGATTAAAATTCCATCAAAGGAGTCATGAAACCACAAATTTGAATCTGGAATTGAGGATTGAGGAAAAAAAGGCGAAACAGTTGCAAGAACACTATCACGATTTGGGTAAATAGATTCCGCCTTAAAAATTAAATCACTTTCAAAATTACTGGAATATATTCGTTCAATATTTTTAGTGAATACTCTTTCTATTTCTTTTTCTTTTGGTTCAACGGGAAAAGAGCCGGAATTACAAGAAACAATTAAAAGTATAATAGGAATTAGTAATAATGTCTTTTTCATAATTTAACCTCATTTACAATATTTATCTTGGCAAAAATTAAACATAATTGTCTTTTAATGCAAAAAATATTTTTGCGTTTACTTGTCTTCAAAACCTCATTATTTATTTTTTAATCCAATAATCTGGTTTTCTGTGTTGGTGCGCTAAAGCTATTACTATAATAGTTTTATTAACAATTGAATAAATAATATTATAAGGGAAAATGCTCACAACCGCTTTTCTGGTGTGATTGGTATACTCAAGAAAACTTTCTGGGAAATTGTTTATAATTGAAATTGTTTTGTCAACTTCGGATACAAATTTTTTCTCTAACCCCTCACTTTGCATCCTGTAAAAATCTATTGCATCTTGAAATTCGATAAATGCCTGTTCAAGAAATTCAACTTTCATTTTTTCATAACTTTTTCATATTGGATGGTTTTTGCTTTTCCCTTCATGTATTCTTTATATCGTTTTTCAACCTCTTCTTTCCAAAATACCTCAATATTTTTATCTGGCTCACTCAAACTTTGAGAAAGCGTCTCAATTATGAAAACTCTTTCTGTGGGACTTAACGTTAAAGCACTTTGAATTATGTTTTTTGAATCCATTTATTTCTCCTAAAATTGCTCTTAATAATAGAAAAGGTAAAGCATAAATTCAAGGACAATATTATTTTGATATTACATAAATACTAATTCATCAAAAAAAGAAAAGCGCAGTTGCGTTAATAAAGCCAATTCATAGAAACAGAATCCATAAGTCGCCTCATAACATCAGTGTTTATTTTGGATATCTCAATATTTCGTGGAATTGGTTCAAATGCAGGGAGTAAATCGTGGAGTGTTTTGGGAATTGGTTTACCAAGTATTTGCTGCCATTTGTTTCTCCAATTTTCGGGCAAATATTCAGGAATATCCAAATTATTTACTATTAAATATAACAACGCCCAAATACGCGGAGTTGCTGTTGATGAATATCCACCACCTAAAGTAAATATCACTTTTCCGTTACAATTTGTATCAGCAATATTTTTTATTTTTCGAAAAATAGCTTCATAATCGTAAGTGGTTAAAAGATTATCCGCCAAAGGGTCAGAAAAATGAGCATCGGCTCCAGCTTGGACTACAAGTGCATTTGGTTTAAACCAAGATAGAGCGGGTTTAACTACTTTTTCCAAAAATTCGAGATAAGAACTTCCTTCCGTAAAAGGCTCTAAGGGAACATTTAGTTTTAAAGCTCTTCCACTACCTTTTCCTAATTCGTGAATCCAACCTTTTCCTGGAAACAAAAACTCACCTGATTCGTGAATGGAAATGGTCATTACATTTTCGCTTGAGTAAAACATTTCTTGAACGCCATCACCGTGATGAACGTCAATATCTAAATAAGCAACATGCCAACCAAAATTTACCATTTCGTTTATTGCCAAAGCCAAATCGTTATAAATGCAAAATCCCGCAGCAAAATTATAATGTGCGTGATGAAAGCCACCGCCCAATTGCAAAACCTTGTTGGCTTTGTTTTCCATAAGCATTTTAGCTCCCAAAAGAGTTCCGCCAACTTGAAAGCGTGCACCTTCAGCCATATTTTCAAAAATTGGATTGTCCGCATTTCCTAAACCGAACTTATCAATATTTTCAACACTACCGCCAGCACTGACTTTTTCAACCGCTTCAATATATTGTTCATCATGTATTGCAGCCAAATCACTTGCCAATACTGCATTTGGTTCACTTGGCTCACTGAACAAATTCCATTCCTTAAGCAACTCAACTAACATTTCTGTGCGTTTAGGGCTAAATGGATGCGCCTCGCCCAAATTGTACAAACTATATTTTGGATTATAAATTACTCTACACATGATATTTGGAGGGGCCAAAGTACTTCAAAATCAGCGTTGCAAATTTCTTTTGCGAGTGGTCTAATTTCCATTGTTGCAACTCGCAAAACTACTCGCAATTTGCCATTTTCTTCTGGATAGCTAAGAATGGAATGAATGTTTACATTTCGTTGAGCAATTATGTTGGTAAGTTTTGCCAATTCACCAGCTCGGTCTTTTAATCTAACATCCAAACGACCCGAAGGATAATGCACGCCAGTCATAAGCAACATTGCATCTAATAAATCGGCAACCGTTACAATGCCAACCAATTTTGCATCATCCAAAACTGGAAGACAGCCAATTTTAAATTGTCGCATTGTTTGCGTAGCCACTTCTATTGGCTCCGATGGTCGTGTGGTTTGAACATATTGGGTCATAATTTCTGAAATATGTGTTTCGGGGTCGAGCGATTTTTTAGCAAATTTGCTTGTTGCCAATCTAACATCTCTATCAGAAACAATTCCAACAAGAATATTGTTTTCAATTATTGGCAAATGCCTAACGTTATTTTCAATCATCAAGTTGTAAGTTTCTCGCAACGAAGTTTCGGGAGTGATTGAAATAGGATTTAAATGCATAACTTCGCGTATTAACATTATATGGCTCCTAAATTAATAAGTTGGTCTTTTAATATTATTAATGTTTAACTTCATTTTAATTTTGTTTAGAATTTTAGGATATTCGGCTTGTAGCACAAAAATTTCCAAGCAACAAATCCAAGGCAGTTCTTCAATCATTTGTGATAATCTGCCGAAAATGTGTTTTAATTCATTGTTGGATTCAATTTTAATATGCTCAAAAGTTTCATCCAAATCTCTTTCTGTTAAAGGTGTTATTCTAACAATTCTATCTTTGTCTGGAATATTAAGCTCAAGAACTGGTCCAAATAAAGCATCTGATTTAATGTTTATGTTTATAGTTTGCAAATTTGTAGCTTCAATGTTGGAAATGTTCAATCCAAAAAGATTTAGAATTTCGGTAGCAATTGCAGTATTCACTTCTATAAAATCGCCTTCGGATTTATTATCCAAAATTATTTTTTGAATTATTTTTCGTGCTGTTTCTGCTTTAACATCGTTGTACCAAACTATTTTTCCATGAGGTTTTTTCTTAAACTCCGCATAATTTACAATTCTTCCTAAGGCTCTAACTGCTGATTCTGGAAATCTAAATGCAGGAAATTTCTTCTTTGGAATTGCATCTTCGGTATCGTCAATCATTGATATTGCTCCCGCAACACCCATTAAACACAATAGGACTGGTTTTTCTTTTCCAGAAGTTTTTTCGGCTAATTTTACGGCTTGCTTAATAGCTGCCGATATTTGATTGGAATTATCTTTTCCAACTGATGCAAAGCCAATAAGAACCGACTCAACATCTTTATTTATTAACATATTAAAAACTGCTAATTCATATTTTTCTGCTGAAGCAAAAGCTCCAAGATTTATCAATCCATTTTCAACAAGTTGCAAGCCATTAGTTTCGCATCCATCGGCAAATATTGTAGCCATGCCTGCCGAGTTTGCAATTATTCCAACTCTATTTCCTTCGGGCAAAGGTTGATGTTCAAGCACAATTGCGGTATCAAAAAGTTCTTCAAGTGTTGGAGCAAGAATAACGCCAGCTTGATGAAACAACGCCTCAACCTCCAAAACGCCGGCTGTCATTCCTCCACTTTTTTCTTCAATGGCTTTGCGACCAGCAACACTGCGAGCACTTTTAACACATAAAATTGGCTTTTTATAACTCATACTTCTTGCAATACGAACAAATTTGCGTGGGTTTCCAAATGTTTCTAAATATAAAATAACAATTTGCGTGTTTGGATCTTCTTCCCAATATTGCAATAAATCATTTCCAGAAACATCAGCTCTGTTACCAGCCGAGACAAAGGTTGTAAATCCAAGACCAAGCGATTGTGCGTATTCCAAAATTACTAAACCAAGAGCTGCCGAATGAGCAAAAAATCCTATTTTGCCTTTTGGAGCAAGGTTTGGCAACAGACTTGAGTTTAGTCGGATATTATCGTCAGTATTCATAAGCCCTAAACAGCTTGGACCTAAAAGTCGAACGCCATTAGCTCGCACTAATTCTACAAGGTCTTTTTGTCGTTGCATTCCTTCAGCACCAGCTTCGGCAAAACCAATTGAAACAACAACAATTGCTTTTGCTCCTGCTTTTATCGATTCGTTAGCTGCATTAAATACATCTTCTGCTGGAACGGAAATTATTGACAAATCAATGTTTTCGGGTAAATGAGCAACCGAAGGGAATGCTTTTACTCCATTAACCGATTGAATGTTTTTATTTATTGGATATACAGTTCCAGTAAAATTACCAGTTAAAATACTTTTGAATATAATGTTTCCGATAGAAGTTGAATCTTTATCAGCACCAATAACGGCAATGGTTTTAGGACGCAAAAGTGGAGATAGTGAGTTGGCTACAGCAATTCGTTCGCGTAAAGAAGTTCGTTTCCACAAAGCAGCTGCACCATCTACAGGAAACTCAACGTGGATAGTATCAGAATGCCAAACTTTGTGAATTTCGAAACCAGAATTTTTGAATACATTTATCATTTGTTGATTATCGGGCAGAACTTCGGCTTCAAATTCAATAATTCCATTTGCAGAAGCTAAACCGGCAAGTCGTTCTAAAAGAAGAGTTGAAATTCCAAGACCTTGATATGAATCCTCAATTAAAAAAGCAACCTCGGCGGTTCGTGTGTTGTTCATTGAAATATAATTTGCTAATCCAACAACTTTTGCTTTATCATTTTCACCTTCAATTGCAAGCAAACATCCAGTATCGGTAAAATCACCTTTGCATAAATTTAAAATTGTTTCTTCCGAAACTTGCGAAATGGAAGCCATAAAACGCATTCGCAAAGCCTCTCGCGAAAGTCGCGACATAAAAGAAGTAATATTTACTTTGTCAGCTAAAGTTGCGGGTTTAAGAAATAGCCCTTGACCATTTTTAAGTAAAACATGCTCTTTATAAAGCATTCCTTCTGGTATAATTCGGAACATTCCTTCCTCGATTTTTCATTTATTTAATAAATTGAAAAATAATCAAAAGGGAGGTTCAAACAAAAACAATTTGAACCTCCGTAAAAAGGATTAATAAAGTTTTTTAATATCTTCAACAATTTGTGGATTAGCCAAAGTTGTAACATCTCCAGTATCTTGTCCAGTTGCAATGGCACCTAAAACGCGACGCATAATTTTTCCAGAACGAGTTTTTGGCATATCGGGAACAATCCAAACTCTTCCAGGCTTAGCAATTGGTCCAATTTCGGATGCAAGCGTGTCAGATATTTTCTTTTCAAGCTCTTTGGAAGAAGCAATTCCTGGTTTAAGCGAAACAAATACGTGAGGCAAAACTCCTTTTATTGAATCGGGAACCGGAACAACAGCAGCTTCACCAACTTCATCAACCATAAGAGCGGCAGATTCTAATTCCTTTGTTCCCAAGCGGTGACCAGCAACATTTATTACGTCATCAATTCTTCCTAAAATTCTAAAGTATCCATCTGGAGCTTCAACTGCACCATCACCAGCAAAATAGGGCCAGTCGTGCCAATCTTTGCTGCTATTATCTTTACAATACCTTTGATAATATTGTCTTTCAAAACGAGCATCGTCACCCCAAATAGTTAGCATTCTACCGGGCCAAGGATTTTTAATTACAATATTGCCAGCTTTACCGCAACCTTTTGATAAAGGATTTCCTTCTTCGTCCAAAATTTCGGGATAAATTCCAGGAACTCCAGGTCCCGCACTACCAGGTTTCATTTTGTGAATTCCAGGAATAGTAGAACATAAAAATCCACCAGTTTCAGTTTGCCAATAAGTATCAACAATAACAGCTTCTTTTTTTCCAACAACATCATAATACCAACGCCAAACATTAGGCTCAATTGGCTCCCCTACTGTAGTCATGTGCTTAAAATGGTAATTATATTTTGCCGGTTCATCGGCACCAATTCTTCTTAAAGCTCTAATGGCTGTTGGCGAAGTGTGAAAAATATTAACATTTAACTCTTCGGCAATTCGCCAAGGTCTTCCAGCATCTGGATGAGTTGGAACGCCTTCAAAAATTACAGTAGAAGCACCGAGAGCAAGCGGTCCGTAAACAATATAAGAATGCCCCGTTATCCAACCAATATCAGCCATGCACCAATAAACATCTTCGGGATGAATGTCTTCAATATATTTTGAAGTTCCAGTAGCATAAGCTAAATATCCACCGATTGAATGCTGAGCACCTTTTGGTTTTCCAGTAGTTCCAGAAGTGTACATTAAAAACAAAGTGTCTTCTGCTTTTAAGCTAACAGGTTCAACAACTTTATGATAATAATTTTTTATAATATCGTTTACAAAAATATCGCGACCTTCTATCATTGGGGTTTGGGCGGAATATTTGCCAGCATAGCGTTGCCAAATAAGGACTTTTTCAACATGTTGTCCTTCTTCTTCGGCGTGATTTACGGCAATATCGGCTTTTTCTTTATGGTCAATTAAATTTCCAGCACGATAATATGAATCAGCAGTGATTAAGTATTTACTTTTTGCATCAACAATTCTATCCGCACAAGCTTTGCCAGAAAACCCAGAAAAAACTTGAGAATGAATTACTCCAATTCTTGCACATGCAAGCATTGTAATTACAATTTCGGGAATCATAGGCATGTGCAAAGTAACAGTATCGCCTGCTTTTAATCCACAATAATCTTGCAATACTGCGGCAAATTCATTCACTTTTATATATAATTCTTGATAAGTCATGTGAATAATTGGTTCGTCTTCAGGTTCTGGCACAAAATGGATGGCCGTTTTATTTTTGTATTTTGCCAAATGACGGTCAACACAATTATAACTTGCGTTTAGCTTTCCGCCAACAAACCATTTGAAAAAAGGAGGATTTTCGGAATCCAAAACAGTGTGCCAACGTTCATTCCATTCAAGCAAATCGGCATAATTTTCGAAACATTGAGGGAAATTCTCTTCACCAAATTCATCTATAATTTTTGGATCGGTTAAGTTTGCTTGAGCAATAAATTGTTCAGAAGGCTCAAAATAGCCTTCTTCCTTCCAGTGAACAGCAATTTGCGCTTCCGAAACATTGTCGTCATTTTTCTTTGAATCGTTAATACCCATAAATTCTCCTGTTTTTATTTATATAGTTTCAATTTCATAAAAGGATTAAATGTCTTAACTGTTTAAGTTACGCTAAAAAAAATATTATTGCAATTATCTTTTGGAATTTGCATATAAAACATCTCAAATTTTGGATATTACGTTTAACCAAATTCATATTTTGAATACGCTTTTTTGTTTAAATCAATAACGAATTTTATTAAAATGATAATCATAAGTTAAAATAGATTTTATTCTTCACAAAATTTCCCCAATTACAGCACCATTTAACTAAACAAAATTGGCTCTTGTTTGTTTTCAAAAATGCCAATTTGGGTTAAAATGCAAAGTATTTTTACATGCTTTTATTCTCACATTTCACCTTTGACTTTTCACCGTTCACTTTTTGCCTTTAATCAATTGTGGAATAAAATTTGCCGAATCTTAATAATTCAACTTAAACAAAGGTAAAATTATGTTTCTAAAGTCATTTTTTAAAACTTCTTTAATTCTATTTTTAATTTTGTTCTCAAATGTATCGTGCAATAATTCCAATGGAATTACTGACGAAAACGAATCAGAAACCACTATTGTTCAAAAACATGGCCAGCTTTCTGTATCTGGTACAAATATTTTGGATAAAAATGGTGACGTTTTTGTTCTTCGCGGAATGAGTCTGTTTTGGAGTCAATGGGGCGGTGATTATTACAACGAAGAGACTATTAAATGGTTGCGCGATGATTGGAAATGCACGGTTATTCGTGTTGCAATGGGTGTTGAAGGTGGCGGATATTTAGAAAATTCCTCTGTGGAATTCCAAAAAGCATCCTCTGTTATTGATGCATGTATTAAGTTGGGCATTTATGTAATAATTGATTGGCACGACCATCACGCCGAAAACCACACAAACGAAGCCGTTTCGTTTTTTCACAATATTTCGCTTAAATATGGAAGTGTTCCAAACATCATTTACGAATTATATAACGAACCACTCGCTGTTTCTTGGAAAAACGTAATTAAACCTTACGCACAATCGGTTACAAATGCAATTCGCACAAACGATTTGGATAATATAATTCTTGTCGGAACTCCAAATTGGTCGCAAGATGTTGAAGACGTTATTAACAATAGAATTGATGATAAAAATTTAGCATACGTTTTCCACTTTTATTCCAGCACTCACACAGCCGATTTGCGAAACAAAGCAATTACAGCAATTAATGCAGGAATTCCATTATTTGTTTCAGAATGGGGATTAAGTGAAGCTAGTGGAAACGGAAACATAAATTTAGCCGAATCAGAAATTTGGATGAACTTTCTTGAACAATATAATTTAAGTTGGTGCAATTGGTCGGTTATAAACAAGGACGAAACCTCCGCCGCATTGCTTCCAACAACTACAACCATAAGCGGTTGGACGGAAAGTCAAATATCGCAATCTGGCAAAATGATTCGCGAATATTTAATTACTGAAAATTCTAGTCTATTTAACAAATAATTGGGGAACGATATGAACCAAATAAAAAGTTTATTACTAATTTTAGTTTTAACAACTCAAGTTTTTGCTCAACAAAAATATTTTGGAGTTGATGGAAAAAACATAGTTGATCCAAACGGAAATGTTTTTGTATTAAAAGGTGTTAATTTAGGAAATTGGCTTGTTCCCGAAGGATATATGTTCAAATTCGAAAAAGCCAATTCGCCACATTTTGTTAACGATGTAATTACAGAACTAATTGGACCAGCAGATGCAAAGAAATTTTGGATTGATTTCCAAAACAATTACATCACTTATGACGACATAAAATATATTAAATCAATAGGAATTAACTCAATTAGAGTGCCTTTTAATTACAAACTATTTTGTGACGAAACATATTTGTGGAACACAAACTCACGTGGATTTGAACTTATTGATAGATTGCTTGAATGGTGCAGAATTGAAAATCTTCCAATAATTTTGGATATGCACGCTGCTCCTGGCGGACAAACTGGAGATAATATTGACGATGGCTACGGCTATCCTTGGCTTATGACAAGCGAAGAATCGCAAATTCAAATTGCGGAAATTTGGAAAAATATTGCAAAGCATTATTCCAACGAACCACTTATAATTGGTTACGATTTACTAAACGAACCAATTGCCCATTATTTTGAAAACGAAAACCTAAACGGAAATATCGAGCCACTTTATAAAAAAATTACCGCTGCAATTAGAGAAGTTGACCAAAATCATATAATAATTCTAGGCGGCGCAAGATGGAATACTGATTTTTCTGTTTTTGGAAATCCTTTTGACGAAAAATTAGTCTATGAATTTCATAAATATTGGATGCCTCCTGTGCAAGAACAAATTCAAGAATATGTAAATTTTAGAGATAAATTCAATGTTCCTATTTATATGGGCGAATCGGGTGAGAATGAAGACGATTGGGTGAACAACTTCCGTCAACTTTTGGATAATAATTCCATTAGCTGGCATTTTTGGCCCTATAAAAAAATGGAAAACACAAGCGGACCTGTTAATTTTAACAAACCAGAAAACTATGATTTGATTATAGATTATGCACAATCTGATAGAAGCACATATAAAAATATGCGAGATAATAAACCAAATATCCCAAAAGTTAAATTAGCACTAAACGAATATTTGGAGCAATGCAAGTTCATTAATTGTTTTCCAAATAAAGGTTACTTAAAAGCACTTGGATTAAAAGTTGAATAGCAAATTCAACTTTTTTCATACTGCTTGAAACCTTTTAATATTTTTTCATTTATAATGATTATTGCATTTTTGCTAATCATTTTTCTTAATTTAAAGAACAAATTCTAAACAAATAGGTAAATAATGAAAAAATATAAATTGGTTTCGTGGAACGTAAATGGAATTAGAGCAATTGCCAAAAAAGGTTTTCACGAATGGCTAAAAAACGAAAATCCAGATATTTTGTGCATTCAAGAAACAAAGGCTTGGGCTGAACAACTTGATGATAGTTTGTTAAATATCGGCGATTATAATTCATATTTTGCACAAGGAATTAAAAAAGGCTATAGCGGCGTTGCGGTTTACTCCAAAGAAAAGCCAATAAATGTTACTGTTGGGCTCGGAATTGAAAAGTTTGACAATGAAGGACGAACTTTAATTTTGGAATTTCCAAATTTTGTGCTTTACAATATTTACTACCCAAATGGAAAACGTGACGACGAGCGTTTGCAATATAAAATGGATTATTACGAAGCATTCCAAAAACACGCCCTAAATTATAAAGAAAACGGCAAAAATGTTATTGTCTGTGGCGATGTAAACACCGCTCACAAAGAAATTGACCTTGCTCGACCAAAGGCAAATGAAAAGATTTCTGGATTTTTGCCAATTGAACGTGCTTGGATGGATAGGTTTTTTGCTGATGGATTTATAGACACTCTAAGAATATTTAATGACCAACCCGAAATTTACACTTGGTGGGATATGGTTTCGCGTGCACGTGAACGTAATGTTGGTTGGAGAATTGATTACTTTTTCATTTCCGAAAGTTTGAAAAGCAATATTAAAAATGCGTTTACATTGCCCGAAGTTATGGGAAGCGACCATTGCCCAGTTGGAATTGAAGTGGAATTTTAGTTTTTTAGATGAAGGTATTTTTAATTAGTTTTCTTTAGCAAAAATAATTTGTTGAAGCAATTTTAGCTGATTACAACTGAATTTATAAATTTTTCAAATGTTGTGAAGATTTTAATGAAAAAGATAATATTTATAACACTAATTTTTAGCTCAATCATATTTCCGCAATCTAAAAAATTAGATTCGCTTATTACTGCTGGAATTCATCAGATTTATTCCATAAAATTTGAAGAAGCCGAAGCTACTTTTGCCTTAGTTCAAAAAAAATTTCCAAAACATCCTGCTGGAAAATTTTTTGACGCTATGATTGTCTGGTGGCGAATTTTGCTTGACCAAAAAAGCACTTTTTACGACAATTTAATGGAAGAAAAATTGGAATTATCCATTGAACAATGTGACGATATTTTAGATAAAAATCCAAATAATGTGGATGCGTTATTTTTTAAAGGTGGTGCACTTGGTTATAGAGGCAGGCTTTATGCTTATCGCGAAAATTGGATGGATGCCGCTGCGGATGGAAAAGATGCTTTGCCTTTGGTTCTAAAAGCTTATCAGTTAGATTCCACAAATGTTGATGTTGTGCTCGGTTTTGGAATCTATAATTATTATGCCGAAGTAATTCCACAAAAATTTCCCATTGTTGAGCCCCTAATGTTCTTTTTCCCAAAAGGAAATAAAAAGAAAGGAATTGAACAACTTAATATTGTTGCTGATAAAGGAAAATATGCAAAATATGAATCGCTATATTTTTTGATGACGTTAAATGATTCGTTCGAAAACAACCTTGTTTTGGCTTTAAAATATGCCGAAAGATTGCACAAAGAATTTCCCGATAACCCAAGTTTTGAAAGCTATATTGGAAGAATTTATGTTAAAAGAAACGAATACGCAAAAGCTGCGAAAGTATTTACCGCTATAATTAAAAAGTATAATCTTGGATATACGGGATATTTTGAAAAAACAAAAAGAGAAGCCGAGTATTATCTTGGTGTTTATAACAAACAAATTGACAAGTTTGATGTTTCTGAAAAGCACTTTACTAACTCTTTGCAGTTGTCCAAAAAAGTTGACAAGGATGAAGAAACTGGTTTTTGGGTGAACACCCTTTTATATCTTGGCGAGTTGAACGATTTAAAAGGAAAAAGAGAAATAGCGTTAAAATATTATAAAGAAGTATTAGATTTAAAGGAGTTTAATAATTCGTACGAAAAAGCGAAAAAATTTATTAAAACTCCTTATAAAGAGTAATAATTTGTAACTGCTTTAATTATTTAATTACAGCAGTTACTCCAATTCTGTGAGTGGCACCAATAGCACCCATTGAATTAAAAGCATAATCAACATCGTAATCACTAACATCAACCCCAACGCCGAAACTAAATCCACCCAAAGCAGAAGTAGAAGCAACTTTATACTCCTCTCGCTTAACATTGTCATAGCCAAAACGTAATTGAATAACTTTGCTTAAGGTGAACTCAACGCCAACATTAACAAACTTAAGTCTTTCTTCGTCATTTAATTTGGTTAAAGCAAAAAAGAGTTGAAGTGGCATATGAGCCAATTTTTTTGAAGCACCTAATTGTACAGAAAAAGGAATTGCTTCGTTTGTTTCGTTGTAATAAGAAAGCTGACTTCCCATATTCAAAACAGAAAGCCCAAAGTTCCATCCATTTTCTGGTAGTAAATATTGCAATCCAATATCACCAGCAATTCCAAAAGAAGAAAAAGACGCAATGTTGGAATAAATTAGTTTAACACTTGCTCCGTAAGTCAAATTTTCACTAAAAGTATTTCCATAAGAAACAATAAAAGCCAAATCACTTGGAGTGAAAGTGCCAATTTCATTTCCTGCTTCATCGCGTTCTTCAAATTTACCATAATTTATGTATTTAATTGCAGAGCCAAATTTTCCAATTCCATCCACATTAAAAGTTGAGGCAAGCGAAACGGAGTTAATATCGGATAAGTGCTTCAAAAATGAAAAAGAAACAGGAATATTTTCAATAGATGTAATTCCAGCAGGATTGTAAAAAATTACATTTGGGTCTAAATTATCAGCAATATATGCTCCAGCAAGAGCAGAAGCACGCGGACTTGAATCAAGCCGCAAAAAATCGTACGTGTTTTGTCCAATTATTTGAAAAACAAGTGAAAACAAAAGAACAACAGTTAACTTTAAAATATTCATAACAAACCTTATTTTGAGACTACAAACTTAATTATAACAGAAAAGAATTACATAGCTTTTTTATAACTTAAGTTAGTAAAAGTTTAGCTTTTAAGAAAAGGCAAAAATTTAGAATATTTGAGAAAACAATATTATATAATTAAATTACAGTTCAATTTATAAGCGTAAAACAGAATGAAGATAAAACATCAAATATTACTTTCGATTTTTTTTATTAGCCAATTATTATTTGCACAAGAAAAAACGAATCTTGAGTTAATAAACGAATTGATTGATACGTCAACAAGCAAAATTGTTAATAATTTAACCAATTTTACTGCAAACCAAAAATTAACCATTAATTATCCGCAAGAATTTTCATTTTTGAGTCACAGAGTTTCAAATTCGTTTGTGCGAAATGGAATTAAACTAAGTGTGGATTCGTCCGCAACAACCGTAATAAATTATTCCTTTTCAAATGTAAAGGTTGAGTATTCAAATCTTTTTAAAGATGGTCTGTTTGGAAGCTATTTGATGGAGCGAAAAGTAACTTTAAGTGGCGATTTTTCAATTCAAGAATCAAATTTAATTGCAAACTCTGATGTTTTTAGCTTTTCGGCTGTTGACACAATTGCTTACGATAATTATTACAGTCTCGAAAATAGTTCGTTGCCATTTACAAAAGGGAATATTCCAGAGCCTCCATTTTTTCCAAGTATTTTGGAACCAGCTATTGCAATTACTACCGTTGCAGTTTCAGTTATTTTATTCTTTTCCGTTAGAACAAAATGATGTTTTAGAAATTAGCTGATTTTACTCCACTTTTTTCACTTGTTTAAGCAAAATATTTGTGGAAAATCCAAGATTAATGCGAATGTGTTTAATTTCACCTTTATCAATTACCAGAGTGTTTTGTCCTTTCCAAAAATCTTGAGTATAGCTCGTATTTGCAGATTGATAATTTTTCATTCCAACCGTTTCCCAAAAATTTTGTGGAATTTCCAACAACAATTCAGCCGAACTATTTGTTAAAAGTGGCGATAAGTTGTTATAAGTTATAATACTTCCATTTAAGCAGACAAATTCTTTGTTATCTTTAGTAACAATTATAAATTGGTCACTATTAAAATTTAATTCAATTGGTGAATCGGAATTGTTAACCAATTTTATTCGCAATTTATCGCCTTCTAACTTAGCCCAAGCAAAAATATTTGGATTCATATTTGGCGTACTTTGATATGAAATTCCAGATGCTTCGGTATAAGCCACTATTTTGAAATAATTTGCTTCGTTTAAAGGCATTTTTATTCCAAAAAAATCATCAATTGCCATTGATGAAGAACAACCAACAATGGAAAAGGCAAATCCAATTAAAAAGAACAATTTTAGCATTCGTTTCATAAAAACCTCAAATTCTAGTGCAATATTTATAGCTTATGTAATAAAATCAAAATTAAGTAACTTCACAAATTAAAATTTAACAAACTATTTTATGAATTATAAATATTTAAATATCTTAATTATTCTACTCTCAATAAACTCAATCGTTTTGGGAAGCAATAAAATTAACGCCAAAGATGAAGACAAAGTAGCAACCGAACCGAATATTAGCTTTAATTTGTTATGGGGAGTTGCACAACTTATTCCAAGTCCCGAATGGATTTCAACAAATGATAAAAATATTTTTGGAATGCGATGGCAAATTACTCCTTTATTATTTTCGTTTGGAATGAATAAAAAGCTTTCACCTTGGCGCTATTTTATAGCCGACCCATTATCGCGTCAAAGTGGTTCGGTGGAATTGTTTGTATCTCCAGAATACTTTAACACAGATAATAGTTTTAAAAACAATTGGTTATTCAGAAACGGATTAAGAGTGTATTTTCCAATTTGGCAAAAAGGGGAATATGCTTCACTATCACTTGCTTCATCTTATTATAATTTTAATGGAAATAATGGAATAAGCTACGAAGCTGGCTTTTATCTTTTTGCTGGAATTATTGGGTTTCAGACAACTTATATGCCAAATTTTAAAAATTCTGAATGGATTTTTACTATTCGATTAAGGTATTTTTAGATGAATAAGGTGCAATTAAAAATATTATTCCTGTTTATAATTTTAATATCATATTCATGCACTGCAGTATATTCAACCGCAAATAGTGTTGAAAGTAGTTTTACATCGCTTTTCAAATCACCATTAAAACTTGAAAAGAAAGTTACTAATCCTAAAATTGATTCAGCCAAACTTGCTGTTTTATGGATTGGACATGCGACAATGTTAATACAAATTGACGATAAATTTGTTTTAACTGACCCAGTTTTTTCGGAAACCGTTGCGTTCTTATCAAAAAGACTAATTGAACCTGGAATAGATTCAGAAAATCTACCCCAAATTGATGTTGCATTAATTTCTCATTTGCACCCTGACCATCTTTCTTTGAGTTCGCTTAGTGAAATAGAAGATAAAATAAGTGAGTTACTTATACCAGAAGGCGGTTTACTTTATCTTCCAAATTATAAATTTGAATTAAACGAAATTAAATGGTGGCAAAGTTATGAGGTTAATGGAATAAAAATAACTAGCACTCCTGCTTTGCATAATGGAATGCGTTATGGAATAGATTATTATTGGCTCACAAAAGCCTTTGCAAGTTTCATAATTGAATATAACGGAATTACAATTTACTTTGCTGGCGATACTGGTTTTGATTCAAACACGACGATTTTTAAGGAAATATCAGAAAAATTTCCTAAAATAGATTTGGCAATTTTACCAATTGCTCCAATTCATCCAAGAAATTATAGCAATATTCGCCATACTGACCCGCACGATGCACTTATAATAGCCAAACAATTAAACGCCAAGCGCGTAATTCCTATGCATTATGATACCTTTGCAGAAGCATTTGATACTCTCGGCGAAGCAGAATCGTTAATGAAACAAGAAATGCTAAAAAACAATTTAACGGATAAAGAGGTAATTATTTTAAAAATTGGCGAACCGAAAGAAATAATTTCAAAATAAGATTAATTAAAATAAACAGATTCAAATTTTGCTATAATTCCATTTGTATCATAAAGATATAAAAATTCGCCATAAATTTTGTATGTGCTGACTTTTTCTAAAACCATGAAAAACTCTTTTTCAATTTCCATATTTTCAGTACACATTTTAAGAGTTGCTCCAATTTGGCTAAATTTTATGGAATCATCCAAAATATTTGAGCTTCCAAAAAAATTATTGCAACCAGCAAATCCTTTTATTTTACTCTCAGAGTCAATTATGAAATGAATATCCTTTTTGAACTTTGAAATATTTAAGAATTTGTCACCTATTTCATATAATTTCCAAAATGTGTTTTTTAGATTTGCCGTTCCTAAATTTTGTGTGCAATCAATATTGGGCCAAATATTTATAAATTTTTTAACAACAAGAACTTCTTCTGTTCCAGAACCTTCCATTTTATTTTGAGTTTGAAAATATCCAATAAGTGTAACTAAAATTTTTTCGCCGTCGCTTTCTTTTACATTCAAATACGCTCTTTCTAAAGCTAAATTATCTCCTTCAAAAGAAATAGGATAAGGTTTTTTAGTTTCACAGTCGTAAAACAAAGCAGAATCTGCAAAATATGAGTAAAATCCCTTTAACTCACTTCCATTATTTTTAACCTCAACAGAGGAGCAAGCAAACAAAAAAGATAAAACAGTAATTGAAATTAATCGTTTCAAAGTAAATCTCACCATTAAATAATATTCATTTTGATTAAAATAATGCATTCTTAGTTAAACAAAAACAATCAATTTTTTTAATTTAATTTTGTAATCGTTATTATTGCAGTATGAAAAATAAGAAAATAGCAATAGTTGCCGTAAGTGGCGGACTTGATAGTTGCGTTACTGCTGCAATTGCAAATGAAACATACGAATTAGCGCTTGCGCATATAAATTATGGACAACGTACGCAGGAACGAGAATTAAAAGCATTTAACGATATTGCCGATTTTTACAACGCAAAAAAGCGAATTATTATCGACTTTAATCATCTTGCAAAAATTGGTGGCTCGTCACTCACTGATAAATCGATGAAAATTAACGATGCAGATTTAGAAAGCAAAGAAATTCCGTCTTCTTATGTGCCTTTTAGAAATGCAAATATTTTAACCGCCTGTGTAAGTTGGGCTGAAGTAATTGGCGCCGAAGCAGTTTTTATCGGTGCTGTGTTTGAAGATTCATCCGGTTATCCCGATTGCCGTCCCGATTTTTTTACCGCCTTTAATTCTGTAATTGATTTGGGAACCAAACCCGAAACAAAAATTAGAATTGAAACACCTATAATTTATATGAATAAAAGTGAAATAATTAAAAAAGGAAACGAACTTAACGCACCACTTAATTTAACTTGGTCTTGCTATCAAAGTGAGGACGAAGCTTGTGGCGTTTGCGATAGTTGTGCTTTGCGTTTAAGAGGTTTCCAAAAGTTAGAACTTGAAGACCCAATTCCATACAAAATTAGACCCAAATATTAATCAAAAAGGAAATAAAACATGAATGATAAAATTAAAATTCTTGAAACATTTGAAAATCCAAATCCCGAAAGAGATTATACAATAGAACACGTTGCTCCAGAATTTACATCTCTTTGCCCTAAAACCGGACAGCCAGATTTTGGAACAATTACTTTAGAATATATTCCAAATAACCTTTGTGTTGAACTAAAATCATATAAATTATACTTAAATTCATACAGAAACGATGGAATGTTCTTTGAAGCAGTTACAAATAAAATTATGGACGATTTGCTCGAAGTATTAAAACCAAGCTATATGAAAGTTACAGCAAAATTTAATGTGCGTGGCGGAATTAGTTCTGTTGTTGAAGTTGAATTTGACGAATTGGATGAATTAGATGAGTTTGACGAAGACGAAGATTTTTCACTAAACTAACAAACATACTCTTAGAAGAATTAAGCCAATTCCAATATTGCTGGCTTAGGATTGAAATTTTCTTGAGTGTTTTTTAAAATAATATAAATTAAGGAGCACTTATGGCTAAGAAAGTTATTAAACGAAGTTGGGCTGAACCATTTAAAATTAAAGTGGTTGAGCCTATCAAAATGACAACCAGAGAACATCGCGAAAAAGAAATTAAAATTGCTGGTTACAACACTTTTCTGTTAAAATCGGAAGATGTTTATATCGATTTGCTCACAGATAGTGGCACAAATGCAATGAGCGATAGACAATGGGCGGGAATGATGGTAGGCGACGAAGCTTACGCTGGAAGTAGAAATTTTTATCATTTATGGGATAATGTAAAAAAATATTATGGAATGCCTTATTTTGTGCCTACTCATCAAGGTAGAGCGGCTGAACATATTATTTCAAAAATTTTGATAAAAGAAGGCGATTTTGTTCCCGGCAACATGTATTTTACAACAACTCGGCTGCATCAAGAGTTGGCTGGAGCTACATTTGTTGATGTAATTATTGATGAAGCACACAACCCTAAAAGTCTGCATCCTTTTAAAGGAAATATTGACCTGGAAAAATTAAAAAATCTAATTGAAAAAGTTGGTGCTAAAAAAATTCCTTATGTAAGCATTGCCGGTCCTGTAAATATGGCGGGCGGACAGCCGTTTTCGATGGAAAATTTGAGAGATGTTTACAAACTTTGTTCCGAAAACAAAATTAAATTGTGGTTTGATGCAACACGAGCAACTGAAAATGCCTATTTTATTAAAACACGCGAAGTTGGATATGAAAATAAAACCATTGCAGAAATTCTTAAAGAAATGACTTCATATTTTGAAGGAATTTGGGTTAGTGCAAAAAAGGATTTAATGGTTAATATTGGCGGAATTCTTGCCACAAAAAACAAAAAAGTTTATGAAATTGCTCGAAATATGGTAGTTGTTTACGAAGGACTTCATACATACGGCGGACTTGCTGGTCGTGATATGGAAGCAATGGCTATTGGACTTGAAGAAATGGTAGAATATGATAATATTAGAGCCAGAATTGGTCAAGTTGAGTATTTTGGAAAAGAACTTGATAAATACGGTGTTCCTTATGTTGTTCCAATTGGCGGACACGCAATATTTTTAGATGCTAAAAGATTTTTGAGCCATTTAACTCAAGATCAATTTCCAGCACAAACTTTGGCTGCCGAAATTTATGTGGATTCAGGCGTTCGTGGAATGGAAAGAGGAATTGTTTCTGCCGGTCGCGACCCTAAAACGGGAAAAGAACGATATCCTAAATTAGAACTTGTTCGTTTAACTTTTCCAAGAAGAGTTTATACGCAAGCTCATATTGATGTTGCAGTTGAATCAATTGCATCGGTTTATCAAGAAAGAAAGACTATTACAGGTCTAAAAATGGTTTATGAACCAGAATATTTAAGATTTTTTCAAGGAAGATTCGAAAAATTGTAATTTAATCTCATTTTTATAATTATTTACTTTTAAACCTCGATAATATTAATATATTTCGAGGTTTAATTTTACAACTAAAAACATTTAATTTATGCAACAGCCTTTTGAAATAAGAACGCAATTTGAAACAGAAAAAGAAATTCTCTTTACAAATAAAGAGATGATGAAAGATGCTTTTAAATTCTGCATAAATTATAGCCTTTTGGTAGAAGAATACATATTTAAAGTGCTTGCTGGTAAAAAAGTCGATTTTGTGCTTGCTGCCGCCGGAAGTTTTAGTCGCCGCGAACTTTCACCTTATTCCGATATTGATTTAATGTTTATTACCGAAGAAGTTGCTCCAAATCAAAAAAGTATTGAAGAAAGCGTTGCAGCACTTTGGGATATTGGAATTGAAATTTCTCACACTGTTCGCGAATTTTCGGATGTTGACAAATTTTTACAAGATGATTTAACGTCTTTAACTCAATTTTTTGAAACTCGTTTTCTGTTTGGAAACAAAGATTTATATAAAAAATGGACTGATAAAATTCTTTCCATTCTTGATAAAACGCACACAAACCGACTTCTTAACCAATATTTTGTTGATATTAAAGAACGACAGCGAAAATATGGCGATTCGCCTAAAGTTTTGGAACCAAATGTAAAATATTCTGCTGGTGGTTTACGCGATTTTCATACTATCGAATGGATTTATTCCATTAAAAATAACACAATTATTTCAAGCCAAGAGGAAAAAACCCAAACCGAAATATTTTTGCTAAATATTAAGGACGAAAAATTTATTAACAGCAAAGATGTTGCTAGTTTGTTAAAAAGTTATAAACTTATTCTTCTTGTCCGCAATTTACTTCATCTTTTTAGCAAACGGCGACAAGATAGATTTGAATTTACTTCGCAGGAAAGCATTGCCATTTTTCTCGGTTATTCCGAAGCAACTTGGAAGGAATTTATGTTTGAGTACTTTAATTCCACCAATATTGTCTTCCGATTTTCGAAAACACTTGTTAAAAAATATGAAGAAGAACTTACTGGTCCAATTTCGGAATATCTTTCAATTGAACTAGATGACGATTTTTACATAAAAGACAATATTATTTATGTAGTTGAGGAAAAAAAACTAAATCTTTCGGAAGCAATGCGAGCGTTTTATTACAGAGGTTTTCATCGTGCACGTTTTGGACAAAATATCCGTTCGATAATTATAAACAGCGCACTTGATGCCGAAGAAAATGAACGTTGGTTATTTACTTCTTCTGTCTTTTTCCGCGAAATATTAAAATTGCCTCATAATATTGGTGAAACACTAAATATTATGAACAGTCTTGGTGTTTTAGGTGCGTTTCTTCCAGAATTTAGAGATTTAATTGGGTTTTTCCAACCTGGCGTTTATCATTGTTACACTGCCGATGAACATACTTTAATTGCAATCAAAAATTTAGAAGCTCTAAAGGATAAAGAATCAACATTAGGAAATATTTTAGATAGTATTAAAATAAAAGATACTCTTTATTTAGCAGTACTTTTGCACGATATAGCAAAACCCACAAGCATTTCTGGTCACGAAATAATAGGTGCCGAAATGGTTGTTACTATAATGAACCGTTTAGGATATGGACAACAGGAAATAGAATTAGTCCAGTTTTTGGTTAAACATCATTTAACAATGGAACAAGTAGCTTTTAGAAGAAACCTAAACGACCCAGAAACACTTGATAATTTTGTTGCTATTTTTTCGAGCAAAACCGAATTAAAATATCTTTATCTTTTAACTTATGCCGATCTTTCCGCCGTAAGTCCAATGGTTTGGACAAACTGGAAAAGTGATTTGATGGAAGAGCTTTATCGCAAAAGTCTTGCAATGCTTAATGACAAGCTTTCTGGCGAAGAGCTGCTTTACGAAAACACTTTAGCAATGATTAGCAATCCACTTATTGCCGATAATGATGCCGTTAAATCACATGTTGAATCAATTGATGATGCTGGGTATTTACAACTTTATTCCCACGCCGAAATTAAAGAACATGTTCGGGAAATTGAAAGAGGAAACGATATTTCAGTTTTCTTTAAACAAGATAATGGCTTTACAAATATTACTGTTATTACAAAAGATTCCGAATCGCTACTTTCGCGATTATGTGGCTCTCTTTCCATTAGCGATTTAAATATTCACGATGCGAAAATATTTACGCGTAAAGATGGAATTGTAATTGACAATTTTAACGTTACCGATTTTAGAACTAAATCCACAATAAGCGATGAAAAGTACGTTGCCATTAGAAAAAACATTACTGCTGCATTAAATAACGAGTTGCATATTGTTGCCGAGTTTAAAAAAATTAAAACTCGTTGGTGGCGTATCGAAAACAAAATATTCAGAAAAAAAGATAAAATTAAAATCGATTTTGAAGAATATGACAAATACAGCATTATTGACGTTCATTCGCCCGATAGAATTGGATTGCTTTATCAAATTACAAATAAAATGAACGAACTTGGCTTGGTTATTTACTTTGCAAAAATAGCAACCAAAGCCGATGATGTTGTTGACGCATTTTACGTTCTTGATAGAAACGGAAAAAAAATTACCGAAGCGGATGAAGGTTTAATTACACAAGAACTTAAACATGCAATTGAAGAAATTTTGTAAATAATGTAAATAATGTAAACATAAATATTTAATAGTAAATAAATTTAACACGAGGATATTTTGCATTTTTTTAATAAATCAGCCCCAATTGGCATTTTTGATTCTGGAATTGGTGGACTGACAGTCGCAAAAAGGGTTATGTCAATTTTGGCAAACGAAAACATCATTTATTTTGGAGATACCGCACGCGTTCCTTATGGTTCAAAATCAAATTCAACCGTAATTGAATATTCCATTCAAGATGCCCAGTTTTTGATAAAGAAAAATGTAAAATTAATTATTGTTGCTTGCAACACCGCGTCTTCTGTGGCGCTTAATGCTTTACGTGAAAAATTTGAAATTCCAATAATTGGAATGATTGAACCCGGCGCAAATCTTGCCCTAGAAACAACAAAAAATGGTAAAATTGGCGTAATTGGAACAAATGCGACAATAAATAACAAAGCATATTCTGAAAAATTGAAACAACTTGACCCCAAAATTCAAGTTTTTGAAAAAGCATGCCCTTTATTTGTGCCAATTGCTGAAGAAGGTTGGCTTGACCATCCAGCAACAAAATTGGTTGCAAAGGAGTATTTACAAGATTTTATTGATAATGGCGTTGATACTTTGGTTTTGGGTTGCACGCATTATCCGTTATTATCCGAAACAATTCAAGAAATTATGGGCAAGAACGTAACTTTAATCGATTCTGGATTTGCCGCTTCGCTTCAAGTTGAAAATCATCTTAAAGGAAGAGGAATTAGAAACGATTCTGTTCAACTTGGAACAAAGGAGTTTTACGTTAGCGATTTGCCAGATAAATTTAAACTTTTAGCCGAACGATTTTTAGGAAGCGAATTAACTCACATCGAAAAAATTGATGTTGAATCTTTAATCGTTAGATAAATAAAAGCTTTTATAGTGATAAATTGCTGCAATTGTTTTTGAATCGATTATTTTTCCAGCTTTAATCATTTCATCAACTTCAGCAAGTGAATATTCGAATATTTCCATTCCATATTCGCCTTCTTCGCGGTTATGATTGCCGGCTGTTAAATCTTGCGCTAAATATAAGTAAAGAATTTCGTCGCAAAAGCCAGGAGTTGTAGAAATTTTTCCAAGTGGAGTAATTTTTTTTGCGGTATATCCAGTTTCTTCGGTTAGTTCACGCGTTGCACAAACCATTGGGTCTTCGCCAATTTCCAATTTGCCAGCTGGAGCTTCAATTAAAACTTCTTGTAAAGGATAGCGAAACTGTTTTATTAAAACCAATTTGCCTTCGTTTGTTATTGGAAGAATAACAGAGCCACCATTGTGATGAATTACTTCGCGTCTTCCATCATTTCCACTATCGTATTTTAGAATGTCAAGTTTTACGTCAAAGACTATTCCTTTAAATATGTTTTCACTTTTTGTTACTGTATAATTCATGTTTTTTCCTAACCACTAAGGTCACTAAGAGCACTAAGATTTTTCTAACATAGCGAATTCTTCGGTTACCAGTGGAACTAATGATTTTGTAATATTATTTGTATTAAAATTAATTAATAATCCTTTGGGCTTCTTTAGTAACTTAAGATATGTTAAAAGTTGGGCTTCATAAAGTGGAATCATTTTTTCAACTGCTTTTAATTCAACAATAATTAATTCTTCAACCAACAAATCCAATCTTAAATCACATTCAATATTTTTGCCTTTATAAAGGACAGGAACAGTTACTTGAGTTTCAACCTTGAAACCTCGCAAAAATAATTCGTGTTTAAGCAAACGCTCATAAACTGATTCCAATAAACCTGGTCCAATTTCACGATGCACTTCAATTGCTGCACCAACAATTTGATACGCTAAATCGTTTACATATTTTTGAGTAATCATTTCACCTCTTTGTCTTAGTGCTCTTTGTGAACTTAGTGGTTAATCCTCATAATATGGAATTAACTCACTTCCAAGAAACTTTAATGTTGCAGCAACAACTCCCAAATCGTCAAGATAACCAAAAAGTGGAACCAAATCTGGAATCGTATCAATTGGAACAACAAAATAAACAAGAGCGCCAGCAACAATAGCTTTTCTGTGCCAGCTTACATTTCTATCAACTAAATAGCGATATAATGCGATTAAATCCTTTGCAAATGTAATTTTTTTTCCGGCTTTTTCAAGTTTTACCCAAAGTTTGCTTTCAATTTCGCCAGTTGCATTATTAACTTCCTCTTCTGTTTCAAAGTTAAAATCATTGGCATCATATTTTTCAAAATTATTACTCATTATAATTACCTCGTTAAATGGTTTTCGTACCAATCAAAAATTGTATTCCACCAAAATTTAGCATTTTGTGGCTTTAATACAAAGTGTGTTTCTTTTGGAAAATAAACAAATTTGGAATCAACATTCATTTTTTGCAATGCTGTAAAAAGTTCAAAAGCTTGACTTTCGGGAACTCTAAAATCCATTCCGCCATGAACAACAAGCATTGGCGTTTTAAAATTAGCTACAAATTCGCTTGGTGACCACTTTTTGTAAAGCTCTTTGCTTTCCCAAGGCGTTCCGCCGTTTTCCCATTCTGGAAACCAAAGTTCTTCGGTTGTTCCGTACATACTTTCAAGATTATAAACGCCATCGTGACAAACAAGTGCATTAAATTTTGTGTTGTGTCCTTCAATCCAATTTATCATATATCCGCCATAAGAGGCCCCAGCGGCAAAAGTATTTTTTGCATCAATAAATTTATAATTTTCAATTGCGTAATCGTAAGCGTTCATTAAATCAACATAAACTTTTCCGCCCCAATCTTGTGAAATTCCATCAGTAAAAGCCTGTCCGTAACCAGTTGAACCGCGAGGATTTGTAGCCACAACAACATATCCTTTTGAAGCAAACATTTGTGGATTCCAGCGATAATGGAAATCATCAGACCAATGACCTTGCGGTCCGCCGTGGATTAAAAAAATCATTGGATATTTTTTGTTTGCGTCAAAAAACGGTGGTTTTATAATTATTGATTGAACTTTTGCGCCTTCAGCTCCATCGCTCCAAAATGTTTCAAGCGCTGACATTTCAATATTTGATAGTAAATCGGCATTTGTAAAAGTAATTTGCTTTAACTCACTTCCATCAAAATTTGATGTAAATATTTCAAATGGAAGTGTCGATTTTTGAACTTTGAAAATTAAACTATTTTTGGAAACGTTTAATGTACTTGCATCAACTTCTTTTATTAGAAGCGAATTTTCCTTTGTTTGAATATCAATTTTATAGATGGAATTGTAAATTTCGTATGCAGCGGTATAATAAACCGATTTTGAATCATCAGCCCAAACAATTTCGCCAAACGAAATATCCAAATTATCCGAAATATTTTCCAATTTTTTAGTTTCGCGATTGTAAATAATTAAAGTTTGTTTATCCGCTTCAAATCCAGCACGAGCCATTGAAGTAAATGCAATATATTTTCCGTTTGGCGAATAAACTGGCTGATTGTCATTGCCTTTGCTTTGTGAAATTAGCTGTGGTTTACTTTTTCCATCAAGAGGAAGAATAAAAATATCGTTATTTGTGCTTGTTGCGGTAACTTTATCTTTGTTCATCGTAAAAGCGACTTCGTTTCCATCTGGAGAAAAATTGTAATCATTAGCACTTCCAAGAGCTATTGGCGGAACGTCAAACTTGCAATTTAGCGTTAAATCGGTTGTTTCTTTGGTTGCCAAATCCATTAAAAAAAGATGACTTCGTTTTACGCCACGCCAATCGTCCCAATGACGATACATTAATTCAGTAAAAACCTCAACTTCCACTTTGGAATTCTCTTTTTCGGCATCTTTTTGCTTGTTGCAATCCTGCGTTTGGCAATCGGGATAAACAGCAGAAACGAACAAAATTTTGCTTCCATCGTCTGACCATTTAATTCCAGAAGCTCCGCCGTAAAAATCGGTTAATTGTTCCTTGTTTGAGCCATCAAGATTGCATTGCCAAATTTGTCCACCAAATGAATATGACAATTTATCACCTTTTGGCGAAAAAACTGGACTGCTTTCACTCTTTTCGGAATTTAAAATTGGCAAAATATTGCTGCCATCGGCGTCCATTATGTAAATATCGGATTGCCCCGAATTGTTTTCCATTGAGTATTGGCTAACAGAAAATGCCACTTTTTCACCGTTTGGCGAAACAACAACACTTCCAACACGTTTCATTGCCCATAAATCATCAACAGTAATTGCTCTTTTCTGCTGAGCCGTAACAGTAAATGCAAAACTTAAAAGCATTAAAATTATTATGCGTTTCATTTAAATCCTCAAAATTATAAAATAAAATTTGATACAAAGATAGCTATTTGATACGGAAAAAGGAAAAATGGAATATTTTTGATGTAGAAAATGTTTGTTATAAATTTTAATTGCCACCAAGAGTTAAAACAAATGTTCTAAAAGCAAGTTTTTAACGGCTTTTGGGAACATTCTGTTTGAGGCTGCAAAATATTTAACTAACAAAAAGTCCATTTGATTATGTGCTATATTTATTTAACTTTGTGCAAATAAACACCCGTTTTTAAGAGATATACAAAGAAAAAAGATATTGCAATGAAAGTGATTTTAATTAAATAATTTGACTATGGATAAGAATAAAATAATCAGATATGTTTATTATTTGATAAAGAGACTTGGTAACGCACTGATTGCTTTTATTAGCGAACTTTTTAAACAAACTTCATATCTAAAAGGAGATGATTTTGAAAAGTGCATTAGAAAGAAAATATATACAAAATCTCGTTACGTATTAGTAATGAAAACCCACGACTTCCACGAGAATAGTAAGGATTATGTTGAGTCATCACTTTATCCAGATTATCTTTTTAGAGACAAAAAATCAAATAAGGAATTTTTTGTCGAAGCAAAATATCGCGATAAAGTGACCGATGGAAAAATAAAATGGTGTAATGACTCCCAACTCAAGAGATATAAAAAGATTGGAAAAGAAACCCATGTGATTATAGCAATTGGACTTTATGGAAGACCAGCCAATCCAAAACATATTTTCTTAGTTCCATTGGACGAGATAGAGTATTGTGATTTATATACCAAATTTTTAGCTAATTATGAATATACAGAAAACCGTAAAAATTTAATTGATGACCTTATGGATAGAGTTTATAATATTTCGAAAACGCGTTAATAACATAATGATTTTGATTAAAATATATTGACAAATAAACCACATAAAGTTAACATGCAATTAAAATTACCAATTCATTCAGTTTTTCAAGCATTGTATTTTGTGTAACTGGATAAAAAGCAACATCAAACCTTAGTTAAAATATCATCGCAACAAATTATTCAGCAACTAAAATTAAATTATCATAACTTTGGACGGAAAAAGTAGTCTAAATAACTACAAATAACTATACTAATAACGAAAATAGCTTTTAGCTATTTAATATATAAAGGATAATAAATGAAAAAAATAATTCAATTTGGTGAAAATGTTGAAGGATATAATATACCTGTGCTTAATGAACGCGAAATAAGAGCAGGTGCGGGAATTCTATTTTTAATTATGTTCATATCCATAACTGCTGCAACGCAGGGCAGTTTTACCATGCTAAAATATGCTATAGTGTTGTTTCTAACCGATATGATAATTCGTGTTTTTATTAATCCAAAATTTGCACCTACTTTAATATTAGGACGTTTAGTTGTAAGAAATCAAACTCCAGAATATGTTGGTGCCGAGCAAAAAAAGTTTGCTTGGATAATTGGTATTACTCTTGGACTTATAATGCTTGTTCTTCAAATAATTGTAAATTCATTTAGCCCAATAACCGGACTTATTTGCATGATATGTCTCATATTCCTATTCTTTGAATCCGCATTTGGTATTTGTATAGGATGTGTGGTTTATGGTAAGTTTTATAAAGAAAAAGCTCAATACTGCCCTGGCGAAGTTTGTGATGTAAAAGCAAAACAAGATATTCAGAAAACATCCAAAGCACAAATATTTATAGTATTGGGTTTTATCGTTTACATGTCTCTTGTTGTTATGTTATTCCACGAGAATTTTAGTAAAAAACCATTTGATTTATTTGGATTGGAAAACAAATCACACGTTGAATAAGTATTTCTGCTTTAAATCTAATGCTGTTTAGGTGCAGACCAAAGCAGCATTAGTAAATTTTATGAAACCAAAACTACCAAATGCCAAGGTTGGAATTTTATCCACAGAATTTATTTAGTGGGTTAAAAGGTAAATCGCCCGCAATCGGCAATTTTTTATATCGTAATACGTTATGCAACAAGTTCGACGAACGAAAACCTTGCAACTGACGTATAAAATTATTATGTTTATACGTAACTTTATTTGGTGGATTATGGAAACGAAACTAACATTGCGATTAAATGATAATGTTATAGAGAGAGCTAAAATTTATGCTCGTAGTCATAAAATTAGTCTTTCAAAGGTGATAGAATCTTATCTCGATAGCATTACAATTCAGACAGAAAAGGAAAATAAGATTTTAATCACTCCACTTGTTGAAAGTTTAAGTGGTGTAATTGATTTGCCTGCTGATTATGACTACAAAAAAGAGTATCGTGATTATTTAGAAGAAAAGTATAAATGAAAAAGATATTCGTAGATACAAATATTGTAATTGATTTATTATCTCGTAGAGAATCGTTTTTTGAAGAAGCGGCAGCTTTATTTTCGCTTGCTGACAGAAAGCAAATTGAATTATCAGTATCCTCTTTAACAATTGCAAATACAAGTTACGCGTTATTGAGACAAATGGATTCAAACAAAGCAAAATCAATATTAAGAAAACTCCGTTTGATAGTAAATATTTTGCAATTGGATGATAAAATTATTGGTTTGGCATTAAATGACGAGACTTTCTCAGATTTTGAAGACGGACTTCAATATTTTACTGCAATCGAAAACGAACAAGAATTAATTATTACTCGAAATCTAAAAGATTTTAAATATTCAAAAATACCAACAATGACAGCTAAACAATTTATTGCAACTTTGGAATAAAGGCTGTTCCCACCTCCAAAAATAATTTTCCAACAAATAATAGATTTCAATTATCAATTATCAATTATCAATTGTCAATTAAAAAACTATCCATTTTCGCCAGTGAGGCGGGCAATTTGGAGAAGATAAAATCGTAATAGATCTTGTTGTTTTGGCGATAATGCCAGTTCTTCAATTTTAATAATTCTTTCCACTTCTTTTATTGCACGAATTATATTAATTGGAACTTCAACCATTCCTTCGGTAATTACTGAAAGATATTCAAATGCGGCGGAAAGAAACTGGTGCATATTATCATCGTTTGACATTTTAAGAACATTTGACAAATCATTAGGCAATTTTAGCTTTTGAGGAGCAAAAGGAAGCTCTTTTGTTTGCGAATTTGACGACAAAGAATACAAAGAAATTGCCAACTCAACAAAACTTGCTACACGTTGAGTTACGGGTTGCTCGAGCAAATTCCACATTTTAGCACGCCAAAACTTAACTTTTTCCGAAATTAGCAGAAGTTTTTTTATTTCGCTAAACCATTTTGAATCAACTTCGCCATTTATTGAAGCTAAAAATACGTTTGGATTTGTGTTAAAGAAATCTGGTTGCAAAACAATTGCCAAGTCGGGACGTAAAGTAGGCAACAAGTTTGGAATAAATTTATCGCCTTCAAAAAAGTCGGTAACGTTCAATCCGTGTCGTCTTAAAAGCTCTCGTTGGAAAAGGATTAAATACTTTCCAAGCGAATCCAAATCTTCACGTAATGCAAGAAAAGCCGAATTTCCAGCCGGAAATTCTCTTTCCATTCTATTTAAGTAACTTAGTTCAACATCGTGATAAATTCGCAAAGTGTGCAAAATTTCATAAACTGGAAGATTTGGCAAAATTCTATCTTCAATTAGCGTTGCAGATTCGCCCAAATCAAAATATTTTTGCGAAAAGCTATCCAAAGCGCGAAACAATCCCGTTGTAAGTTGATTTATTCCAAGCACAGCGGTTTGCGATTGATTGTGCGAAATTGCGCGAAGCAAACTTCCGTAACTCGAAAAAGGAATTGTGTCGGCAATTCGCTCAAGAATTTTTTGTCCAGCAGCACTTGTTGAACCTTGAGTTGGACGAACTGTTGGTCTATCTCTTAAAGGCGGAGTTGTTCGCGAAATAAAGTAAGAAATTGCATGAATTCCAACAACATCTTCTTCGCGACCGTATAAAATTTGTCTAAAATTTTCGGTTACAATTAGTAGAAAATCGTCATAAAGATTGTCTTTTCGTCCAACGGTTAAACGCTCAAGTTCTTTTAATCCGCGAGTTTTGAATTGCAATCTTGTTTCAACAAGTGGCTCGCCGGCGCGAATTATTTCGTTTTCGTAAAATTTTTGGGCTTCTTTTATGTGATAAAGCATTTGTGACAAATCGTGAACCGAAATGTAACGCAACTTTTCGGAAATATTGCTTTGAAAGGTTCTTAAATCGCCACCCGCAAAAACTCCAAGTAGCGGAGTTGCGGCATATTCGGTGCTTTTTTTGGTAGATTCATTTAAGTGTTTCGAAAATCTTTTTAATGAATCTTGCGATTTAACAAACGCAGGCTTTCCAACAACTGCCGAGTAATATCCACCTTGTCGTTGCATTGGTTCGCCGCTTCCCATTTTCATGCGAACAATTCCTATTAAACCTTTTTCAGCAAGCCAGCTTGATAATTCGTGTTTTGCTTCTTTATATAAGTGCATTCCAGCGGTTTGACTAACTTGTTGACTCAAATCGGAGCCAGCAACGAATATTTCGGTAATAATTTCGGCAAATCGTTCGCCAGTTTCTTGGTTTAATCTTCTGCTTTGTAGTGAATATTCCCAAATTTTATTGAGATAATTTTTAAGATTTTTTACCGAAACTATATCTTCAAATAATGGAACAAGCCAAATAAAAGGAATTTCGAGTTCGTGATTTTCTCGCAAAATTTGTTCACGATAGGCTCGCATTTTTCTATCCAACGAAATTAGAGCTTCTGGTTTTG
>Ga0209016_1000104_pt1 | contig 125982 bp, 98 predicted proteins | sample EPASupsiteSAE305_FD_187265 | JGI IMG/M metagenome (GOLD analysis project Ga0209016, IMG submission 187265) | Bioremediated contaminated groundwater microbial communities from EPA Superfund site, New Mexico - SAE3-05 (SPAdes) (version 2) | ecosystem: Environmental > Aquatic > Deep subsurface >...
AAAACGATGTGCTGTTTATTGATGAAATCCACCGCCTGAATCCTGTGGTGGAAGAATACCTGTACTCGGCCATGGAAGACTTCCGCATTGATATTATGATTGATAAAGGTCCCAGTGCCCGCTCGGTACAACTGACCCTGAACCCATTTACGCTGATTGGCGCCACTACCCGTTCGGGTTTGCTTACCAGTCCGCTCCGTGCCCGTTTTGGCATCAATTCACACCTAGAGTATTACGATGCCAATACCCTGAAAAAGATTATCAAACGTTCGGCATCCATCCTGAATGTTCCAATTATGGAAGATGCTGCCAGTGAAATATCCTCGCGCAGCCGGGGAACACCGCGTATTGCCAACGCGCTTTTACGCCGTGTCCGCGATTTTGCCCAGGTAAAGGGGAATGGTTCCATTGACCTGGCCATTGCCAAATATTCGTTAGAGGCTTTAAACATTGACCAATACGGGCTGGATGAGATGGACAACCGCATTTTAAATACCATTATTGATAAGTTTAAAGGCGGCCCTGTTGGTTTAACCACCATTGCCACTGCCATTGGTGAAGATGCCGGAACCATTGAAGAGGTGTATGAACCTTTTTTGATTATGGAGGGTTTTTTAAAACGTACACCCCGTGGACGCGAAGCTACCGAAAAAGCTTACATCCACTTGGGAAAAGTCCACTCCTCAAGTCAGGGGAAACTCTTTTAAAATGCTGCCTGAATAAGGCTGCTTTTCAGAAAGTATTAAATTGATTTAATTTTGGGAATATGAAGACAAAGGAAGAACATATTGCATTTTGGATTGAGCAAGCCAATGATGACTGGAATGCAGTTCATACCCTATTCAATGGGAAAAATTATTTGCAATCTTTATTTTTTACCCATTTAGTAATTGAAAAACTATGTAAATCACTTTGGATCAAATATAATGTTGATAATATACCTCCCCGGACACACAATCTGATTTTAATTCTTTCTGCAACACCGATTCAATTGACTGATGAACAGGCTGAATTCTTATTGCTTCTTAATAGATTTCAATTGGAAGGCCGGTATCCTGATTATATGACCAAAATGAGTCGTGTCTGCAATGAAGATTTTACAAAAGAGGTAATTCATTCTGTAAATGATTTTAAGTTATGGTTACACGAGAAACTGCAATAAATACAGCCAAATCCTTTATTAAGGATTGCAAGTTAAATGGGTTGTCCTTTTATAAAGTACTGATTTTTGGATCGGTTGTTAAAGGTAATATACACGAATGGTCAGATATTGATTTGTTATTGATTTCGGATCAGTTCACTGAAAATGTGTTTGATAATCTGAAATTGTATTCAAAAATTAATGCAAAATATCCTGTTATTGAAACCCATCCCTATCCAACGGATTATTATAAAAAGGGGGATAGTTTCATTGAACAAGTTACCAGAGAAAGCATAGAGTTGGATTAAAAATAATACTGTAGAGTTTACTTTTTTTAAAAATAGTTTGACAGAATAACTTCAATTGGGTGATACTAAACAAAATTCAATCAATGTAAACGAATGCCCTCTGACAAATCTAAAATAAGTCAATTTATTAAGGAAAAAGCCATGGAAATTGGGTTCGATGGCGTGGGCATCTCAAAAGCTGAAAAACTCGAAGGCTTTGAACAACCTTTTCAACAGTGGCTCAAAGCCGGTTACCATGCCGGAATGGAGTACATGGAACGGAACCTGGAAAAACGGGTTGACCCGACAGTTTTAGTACCCGGAGCTAAAAGTGTCGTCTCTTTTATCCTGTCGTATTACCCACAAGAATTGCAACCGGAACAACTTCCGCAGATTGCCAAATATGCTTATGGCACCGATTATCATGTGGTGTTAAAAGACAAAATACAACAAGTCTGGGATTTTATTAAAACCACGGAACCATCGCTCGACGGGCGTATTTTTGTAGATTCTGCCCCCGTTTCCGACAAACTTTGGGCCGTAAAGGCCGGTTTAGGCTGGCTGGGCAAAAACAGTTGCCTGATAAATAAAGAAATCGGGTCGTTTGTGTTTATCGGCGAAATGGTTATCAACCTGGAACTGGCTTACGATGAACCTTACCCATCGAACTATTGCGGAAGCTGCACCCAATGTATTGATGCCTGCCCTACCGGTGCCATAGTAAAACCTGGGACCATTGACAGCAACCGATGCATTTCGTACTTAACCATCGAGAACAAATCGGATTCCATATCTTCGGAATTTTCCGGCAAATTCGGCCCGCGTATTTTTGGTTGCGATACCTGCCAGGATGTTTGCCCCTGGAATAAAAAACCGCTTACAACCCATGAAAAAAGGTTTATACCCAATAACCAAGCTCTCTGGTTTACCACAAATGACTGGTTAACCATGGAAGAACCTTTTTTTAAAGAAACGTTCAAAAATTCCTCCATAAAACGTGCAAAACTCAGTGGCATGCAGAGGAATGTACGGTTTGTGAATCCTAAGCCTTAATAAAGATCCGCAATCTTAATCAATTGTTTTTCGTTTTTTAAGATGATTTTCCGGCCCTTGATTTCAATCAGTTCTTCCTCTTTGAATTGACGGAGCAAACGGGTCAAGGTTTCCACGGCGGTTCCTACCATGTTGGCCAAATCTTCGCGGGGTAACACAATCTCCACACAGCAATCCTGCGAGGCATCGGTTTTAAATTTGTGGTTGAGCAGAATCAGTGAGAGTGCCACCCTTTCGCGTACCGTCCGGTGGGCGTAAGTAACCACGTTGTTCACCATCACCCCAAACTCATGGCTCAGGTTTTTTAAAAGGGTGAGCGACAGGATGCTGGAGCGGTTCAATATTTTCATAAAAACCTCTTTGGGAATGTACCCAACCGTAGAATCTTCCAGTGCGGCGGAAGAATCGCCATACGGTTCTTCGCTCAACATGGCAGAATAACCAAAAAACTCGCCTTTGGTGCAGATGTAAATAATTTGCTCCTTGCCCTCGCTATACGATTTGTATTTCTTTATTTTGCCTTCCTTTACATAGAAAATACCTGAGGGATAGGCCCCTTCGATGAAAATGTTTTTCCCTGCTTTATATTTTCGGTAGCGGATATTTTCCTCAATTTCATTTCTGTCTTCCTCAGCCAGGCCTGAAAGTACGGAATCGCTGTAAAACTGAAACTTTTTAACTATCTGTTCTTCGGTGCTTTTCATTGTTTTGTTTATTCGTGTAACAAAAATAGGCAAATTTTAATAATCAAATAATTCCTTGACATAAATCAACCGGTGAATTAACTTCTCTCAAATCAGTTTACTCGAATAAACCCTATTTTTGCAGCTAATAAATAGTTTTCCTATTCGTTTGAACGGCTTCGTTTTAAATTCAATGGTACGTTAATAATTTTTTGAAACCTGTGATGAGTGAGATTGAGGGAGTGCATTTTCTAGCCTTAACATTGTTGATAACCATCGTCGGGTGGTTATTGATTTTGGTCGTTCCAAACCAAAACAAATCGAAAACACAAAGTTTTTTCATCGTTTTAAATAGCCTGCTTAGTTCCATTCCTGCCATTCAGGTCATACAAGGCGGAACTTTTTCGCATGTGATTACCGGATTGGGCTTTTTTGGAGACATCCCTTTACGTATCGATCTTTTTTCGGCGTGGTTCATGGTATTGATAAACGTGATTTTCGTTTTGTCGTCCTTTTACGCCATTGGATATATTGACCCCACCGGAAGTAAAAAGGAAAATCTATCTATACACTGGATGGGGTTTGTCCTTTTTCACCTTTCGCTGCTATGGGTAAGCATGGTTCAGAATTTTCTGGCCTTTTTAATGGTTTGGGAGATCATGTCGCTGAGCGGTTGGTTGCTCATCATTTACAACAACCAAAATACCAAGGTTATAAAAGCGGGAGTTAACTATCTGGTGCATATGCATATTGGGGTAGCCGTTGTTACCATTGCTTTTATTTGGGTGATGGTATCGGAACATTCAATGGACTTTTTAGCCATTAAAAGCTTTTTTAGCCACCACGATAATCGCTGGTTATTCCTGTTGTTTTTTATCGGGTTCGGGTTCAAATCAGCGTTCATGCCTTTTCACACGTGGTCCCCTTATGTCCAGACACATGCTCCTGCCCATATTTCAGCCGTTATGGCGGTTAAAGTTGGCTTATTCATGCTGTTTAAAATCGTGTTTTTTGTCCAACACGATTATCTGCTCATTGGCCAATGGTTGCTGACGGTTTCCTTGCTGACGGCTCTTTTTGGAATTATCAATGCATCGGTTCACCGCAATTACATGGAATTGCTGGCCTACAGTTCGGTTGAAAATGTTGGGATTATTGGTTCCGGTATCGGGCTAGGGTTTATTGGGTTGGGCTATCAAAACCATGTGCTGGCTATTTTGGGGTTTGGCTCCGCGATATTGCACCTGTTAAACCATTCGTTGTTTAAACCGCTCCTCTTTTTTGCTGCCGGAGCAGTTTACCAAAAAACCAATACCCGGAATATGGAAAAGTTGGGAGGCCTCATCAAACAGATGCCCAAAACCGCGCTCATATTTTTGGCCGGGGCTTTGGCCATTGGCGGCCTTCCTCCGTTCAATGGTTTTGTGTCGGAATTTGTCCTTTATTCCGGTTTTGTGGCCGGAATTAAAAGCGTCACCTTGTACGATGCCGTATTGTTAATCTCCGGATTAGCCGGTATTTCAGTGGTGGGAGGAATATCCATCTACGCGTTTACCAAGAGTTTTGGTATCGTTTTTTTAGGAACACCCCGGGTTATCTCTACCCGGACCATTGAGGAACCTAACAAGTATATGCGCATTCCATCGTACCTGATTATCTTACTAATGCTTTCCATCGGGCTTTTCCCAATGCTGTATTTTAAAGAGGTTGTTGCCATGCTTACCCCCTTAGTTCCCATGGCTCATATACAGGAAGTCCTTCAAGGGAATCTGATGGATACGGTACAAAGCATTGGGAAATTTGCACTTTTATTTATAGCTTTCACCACACTAATTGTCGCTTTAAGATATTATTTTGTGAAAAAACATACATTGGCCAAGCAACAAACCTGGGGATGCGGGTATGTGGCTCCATCAGCAAAAATACAATACACAGGGAAATCGTTTTCCAAAACATTCGGGAAATTACTCAACAAGATGGTTTTGGAGATGAAATCATATAAAGAACTGGAACAAAGGGAATATTTCCCGGAGGCAAGGAAGCATTCGGCTTTTTATACCGATATGTTTGAATACCGGATTATTGACGGCTCTACCAATAACCTCAACTATTTCATGAATCGGTTTCAGTTTATCCAGAATGGAAGTTTGCAGCAATACATTGTTTATGGCCTGGCGTTTATTGCTTTGTTATTTTTAGGAACTATTTTAAATATGCTATAATGGGCGTGGTTGCTTTATTTGCACTGATTGTACTCATCGCCGGAATTGTCATCGGGTTTTCCGGGCCAAAAAGCAAAGGGGTAGTTGCCATAACCGCTATCTTACTTTTAGTATCTATCTCCAGCTTTATGGCCATCCGGGCACTTGTGGGACAACCCTTCCAATGGATGTATTCCGGTTCCTTCGTCACAGGCCCTGTCCCGGTGGTTGTTGATACACTTTCGGCATGGTTTATTCTTGTTATCAACTTTACTTTTGTCACCGGGGCTTTTTACGGGCATTATTATTTAAAAGCCTACCAAATGCCATCGTCAAAAATTGCCCTGCACTGGATTTATTTTGTGTTGGTGTATGGTTCGTTAACCGCCACTTGTGCCATACAAAACATGCTGGTTTTTTTAATTGCCTGGGAGGTAATGGCCGTAGGGGCTTTTTTTCTAGTCATCTTTGAAAGTGATAAAAGCAAAACCCTGAAGGCCGGCATCAATTACCTGATACAGTCGCACATTGTTGTCCTGTTTTTGACCATCGCCTTTATTTGGGTATATACCACAACAGGTTCGTTCAGCTTCGAGGCCATTTCGCAATTCTCGGCAACCGCCAAGCCTTACCGGAGTTTTTTTCTGATGATTCTTTTCATGATAGGTTTTGGAACCAAGGCGGGTTTTATCCCTTTTCATACCTGGTTGCCTCATGCCCACCCGGCAGCTCCCTCTCATATTTCGGGCATCATGTCGGGGGTTCTGGTCAAAATTGGCATCTATGGTATATTCCGGATAGCCACTTACATGCATCAGGATTACGAGCTTATTGGGATATTCATCCTACTTTTATCGTTAAGTTCCGGCCTGTTTGGAATCATCAATGCCGCCATTCACCGCGACATTAAAAAGATGTTGGCTTATTGCACCATCGAAAACATTGGTATCCTTGGGATTGGAATTGGTCTGGGGTTTATCGGTCTTGGAACCTCCAATTACCTGCTAATCTTTTTAGGTTTTGGAAGCGCCTTGCTCCATACATTTAACCATTCGCTCATTAAATCATTGTTGTTCTTCTCGGCGGGTTCGTTGTATCAGCAAACCCACACGCGTGATATGGAAAAACTGGGTGGACTGATAAAACAGATGCCACAAACAGCCATGCTCTTTTTAGTCGGATCGTTAGCCATTGGAGGGATGCCACCTTTAAATGCCTTTATTTCGGAATTTCTACTTTATTCGGGGTTGGTTAAAGGTTTGATGCTTCCAGGATCGTTTAACATGGTTCTCATGGTCACATCTATGGCAGTTCTAGCTGTAATTGGCGGCATATCCATCTTTGCTTTTAGCAAATTTTTTGGTGTTGTTTTTTTAGGTACTCCTAAAACAAGTCTATATCACAAACCACATGAAGTCAGCCTTGGAATGCGTTTACCACAGTATGCCGTTATTGTTGCAATAGTTACCGTGGTTTTATTCCCTTCATTTTATTTGCGGATTCTTTCAACAGTTGTGGCCGCCGCCTTTCCAAGGTTCCAGGCAATGCCGCCTGCCGAAATTGAAGCAATTACCTCTATCATCCAATGGGTTGGATGGTATTCCCTATTGTTCATCATCCTGATCCTAGGGGTTTATGCCATCCGCAAGTTAATTACAAAAAAACAAACTGAAACCATACATGCAACTTGGGGTTGCGGATATGTTGCCCCCAACGCGGCCATGCAATACACCGGAAAATCGTTTTCAAAAACCCTGGCCAAACTGTTGTACTTTTTTGTCCCCGAAAAGAAAAAATATCAGGAACTCCGTTCTTACGAAATTTTTCCTGCCAAACGAAACCATTCCACCTATTATTCCGACTTTTTTGAACAAGTAATTATTGATAATCTGATACAGTACCTTCTCAATTTCATGAACTTTTTCCAGTTCATCCAAAACGGAAAATTGCAACGGTACATCCTTTATGGGCTGTTTTTTATTATTGCCATCCTTTTGGGGCTGGCATTTACCTTAGTGTATGGGATATTTAGTTAGTTTCATAGGAATCCTGTTTGCTTCGCTGCTGCTTATTGGTTGGGTTGACAATAAGAGAAAGGGAACGGTGGCTATTATTGCCACGCTGATGATTTCTGCACTTAGCAGCACCATTGCTATTAAAGCTCTTGCGGGGCAAACCTTTATGCTGCTACTAAAAGGTTCGTTGGTTACTGGTACTGTTTCCCTGGTGGTTGATCCGCTTTCGGCCTGGTTTATTTTATTAATCAACTTTACAGCAATTACAGGGATTGTTTATGGGGCCAAGTACATGCAAGCCTATTTGAACAAACCGTCTGGTTTTACCCTGCACTGGATAAGCTACCTGCTTGCTCATGCTGGATTGTTGGTAGTTTGTGCAGCACAAAACGCGTTGGTTTTTTTAATGGCTTGGGAGGTGATGGTCCTGAGTGCCTTTTTTTTGGTGATATTTGAAAACCACAAGACAAAAACACTGAGAGCGGGCATCAATTACCTCATTCAGTCACATATTGCCATTGTAGTGCTCACCATTGCTTTTATCTGGGTTTCATCGGTCACCGGTTCGTTCAGCTTTACGTCCATTCCTGAATTTGTGAGCAACCAAAAGCCTTTGTATAGTTTCCTGTTGATGCTACTCTTCTTTGTAGGTTTTGGCATCAAAGCCGGGTTTGTACCTTTCCATACCTGGTTGCCTCATGCTCATCCGGCAGCACCATCGCACGTTTCGGGAGTAATGTCGGGAATCCTGATTAAAATTGGTATCTACGGAATTTTACGGATGGTCTTTCTTATTGACATCAATTATTTGGCCACCGGGTATTTTATTCTGTTTGTCTCAGTAATTACCGGCGTTTATGGTGTGATGCTGGCTCTGATACAACACAATTTAAAAAAGCTGCTGGCTTACCACAGCATCGAGAACATCGGAATCATAGGAATCGGCATCGGATTGGGTTGTATAGGCCTGGGAACAGCATCCCCTGTTTTGGCCTGGTTGGGATTTGCCGGTGCATTGCTGCATACACTCAACCATTCGCTGTTTAAATCGCTTTTGTTTTACGGAGCCGGAAATATCCACCAAGGTACATCAACTATGAACGTGGAACGGTTGGGAGGATTGATCAAACAGATGCCCCATACCGCCATCCTGTTTTTAATTGCTGCGCTGGCCATTTGTGGATTGCCTCCTTTTAATGGGTTTATTTCAGAGTTTATTGTATATCAAGGGCTATTCCATGGCATTTTAACTTACCCGTTCCCTTACATGTTGCTGCTTATTGTTGCCCTGTTCGGGCTGGTGTTAATCGGGGGGTTGGCAATCTTTTGTTTCACCAAAGCGTTTGGTGCCGTTTTTCTTGGAGTTCAACGGCAACGTCCCCTTATCGGACCCAAAGAAAGCTCCCTACAAAAACTCATCCCCATGTACATGGTGGTTGGTGCTATCCTGACTATTGGTATATTTCCCCAAGTATTTATTTCGGTGCTAAATTTACCTGTTGGTCAATTTACTGGACATTTGGGAGCCTCGGCTGATGCAGTGCAGCCCCATTCGATACAAGTGTTGAATCACTTGGGTTTTTATTCAGGGGCCCTTCTGCTAATCGTGGCAGCCATCTTTTTATACCGAAGCAGGCGCCAACAAGTGTCGGTTTGCTCCTACAGTGCTACCTGGGGCTGCGGATATGTTGCCCCAACAGCTAAAATGCAATATACCGCCAGTTCGTTTATCCGAAACTATCGGAAACTGGCCGAACCCCTGCTTAGCCTTCAGAAATTCAAAAAAGATGTGGTTGGTGTTTTCCCTGTCAAAGCGGGCCATACCATCCATCCACAGGATAAAGTGGAAGAATTGCTGATTAATTGGCCGCTACACAAGTTCCGGGTTTTCATGTTCAAACTCTCGTTTTTACAGAACGGGCGGTTGCAGTTTTACATTTTGTATGGAATGGCATTTATCATGTTGCTGGTAGGAGTACCTTTCATCATCTATCTGATTCGGTTTTTTGTTAATTTTTTAAATACAATCTAAATGGTAAGTTTTGTATTGATAGTATTGATAAGCCTTGTTTTTTCGGGTATTGTCATCCGGACGAAAAGCATCGCTTCAGGGAGAAAGGGGCCAGGCATCTGGCAGCCCATGAAAGATATCTTTAAGCTCTTTAAAAAGGGGGCGGTGTACAGCGAAACCACCAGTATTATTTTTCAGATTGCCCCCAGCATCTACTTTGCATCGGTGTTGATGGCCATTATGGTAATTCCCCTGGGAAATAGCAAAGGGTTGATTTCGTTTGCCGGCGATTTTGTGTTTTTTGCTTACGTGCTGGCGGTGGGTAAGTTTTTCAACATCATCTCGGCCCTTGATACGGGTAGCAGCTTCGAAGGAATGGGAGCCAGCCGCGAGGCTTTGTTCTCGATGCTGGCCGAACCTGCCTTTTTTATCCTGATGGGCTCCCTTGGGCTGCTTACCGGATACACGTCGTTCCACGAAATTTTTATGGCGTTCCATTTTGGATCGTACGTTTCGTATGCCCTGGGCGTGATTGCCACCTTTATTTTAATCATGATTTGCATGATTGAAAACAGCCGGATGCCCGTGGACGACCCTAAAACCCATCTGGAGCTGACCATGATTCATGAGGTGATGATTTTGGACAACAGCGGCTTCGATCTAGGGTTGATTATGCACGCCATCAACCTGAAGTTTGCCATGTATGGAGCACTCATCGCCAATATGTTCCTGGGTGATGCCCCCATGTACCTAACTATTCCCCTGTTTTTATCCATCCAGGTGCTGTTTGCTGTGGTAGTCGGAATTCTTGAGTCGTTCTCGGCCCGGTTCCGGATGAACCACAATGCCCAGTTCATCCTGGTACTTTCATCGCTTTCGCTGCTGATGTTCTTTGGGGTTTTGATGGTTCTAGGTAAGTTTAATTAATTTCAACACGTATTGATATGACAAATATCCTTTTAATTGTTTTTACCATATCGCTGCTTTATTTCGCGATTGCCAACCGGTTGATGACCTACGTTAAGATATTGACACTCCAGGGAGTAATCCTTTTTGGGGTAGCCTTTATCGAACTGCGGGAGTTAAACCTGTTGAACCTGATATTCATCCTCCTGGAAACCATTATTGTAAAAGCTTTGGCCATTCCCATGTTTATGCGTTATGTGATTAAAAAGAACAACATCACGCGTGAGGCCGAACCTTTTGTACCTAATTTTGTGTCGCTCATTTTGGTGACCATCATTATCATTGTCACCTTTATCATTTCAAATGTCATCAACGATCCTCATCTACATAAAATCTACTTTGTAACAGCGCTTTCTGCCCTTTTCAGCGGGTTATACTTTATAAGTAGCCGTAAAAAAATTATTACCCATGTTATCTGCTATGTGGTCATCGAAAATGGGGTGTTCATCCTTTCGCTGGCCGTGGGGAATGAGATGCCTTTGCTGATTAACCTGGGTGTGCTGCTCGATGTGTTTGTGAGTGTTTTTCTTTTGGGCATTTTCATAAACAAGGTGGGCGACGTGACCAGTGATGGGGATGTGGCAGAATTAAGCAAATTAAAAGATTAAATCAACAACTATGATCATTCCATATTTAACCGGTTCCATATTGATTGCAGGCGCGTTGTTCTTCAACCAGAAGAAGCTTGTAAGCAAATTGTTGGTTGTAACCTTCCTGATAATGCAGTGGGGGTTTACCGTGTTCGAAATTATGCACAAAGGAGCAACTACGTACGACTATTTCAGTACCGATGCGTTGGCTGTCCTTTTATTGGTCACGTTGAGCATTATCAGCATTCCGGCTCTGACCCACAGTTATGAATATATCTATAAAGAGAAAGACAATCCCCGCGCACGTGGTATTTACTACGGAGCCTTGGTTTTGTTAATCATGTCGTTAACAGCCGCGTATCTGTCGTCGCATATTGCTGTAACCTGGATATTTGTTGAAATCACCACTCTGAGTGCATCGGCGCTGATCTTTCATCGGCGGAATGCCGGTTCCATTGAAGCCACCTGGAAATACGTGTTCGTGAGCTCCATCAGTTTGGTGTTCGTGTTCATCGGCATCCTCTTTTTAAGTATCGCTTTAGGGAAAGGTCACGAAGAGGGTATGTTTTATGAAGAGCTGATGGTTTTATCTCCCAGGTTAAATACCTTTTGGCTAAAGATGGCCTTCATTTTTATATTCTCGGGATACACCGCCAAGTTAGGATTAGTGCCTATGTACACGGCAGGCATTGATGCCAAAGATAAAGCCCCCACTCCGGCCGCGGCTCTGTTTTCAAGTGTTCTGATAAACGTGGGGTTTGTAGGCTTTTTCCGTTTTTACAAAGTGGTAGCCAATACCTCCATCCATCCTTGGGCCAACCACGTGGTTATGATCGCGGCTTTTCTCTCCATCTTTGTGGCTACGGTTTATATGCTCAAGGTTAAAAACATCAAACGGATGTTGGCCTATTCCAGCATTGAACACATGGGGCTGATCATGCTGGGGTTGGTTGCCGGAGGAATCGGTTACTACGCCGCTTTATTGCATCTTATCCTACACTCTTTTGCCAAATCGGCTCTTTTCCTACAGATTGGCCACTTGTACAAAACTTTCAAGACCAAAAACATTTACTCCATTGGGAATTATTTTAAATTCAATGTGCCGGGAGCGGTATTTTTACTTCTTGCCTTCATTGTGGTAACTGCCATGCCGCCTTCAGGGCTTTTTATTAGTGAGTTTTATATTTTCAAAGCTATGTTCGAAGGTGGATACCTGTTTCTGCTCATTCCTGTACTAATCCTTTTAACTATGATAATTTGGTCGCTGGGGAAAAACATCCTGAAAATGGTGTTTATTCCTCCCGTTGGATTCGATGAATCGAAAGTTGAACCCGTGAATTCGTTAGAGACCTTTTCGCAATACCTCTTACTTGGGTTGGTTATTTATTTAGGGATAAACCCTCCGCAGGTTTTTGTTGATTTACTCCACGAGGCTGTTCAAAACCTAACTTTCTGAAATTATGAACTATTTAAGCATTAAAAATAACCAAAGGGTAGCCCTGGAATCAATACCTACCCTAGCTTACGAGGTTTTTTACCACGAAGTGGTCACCCATTTAATGACAGGAGAGGATGCACATTGCGTGAATTATTTTGGGATTCCCTCGGGCAAAGAGGTTAAACTGATTTGCTGCATTGCCAGCGATGCCCTGGGAACCATTCAGGTAGTTGCAACCCTTGCCGATCCTGAAAAAATGATCCCTTCGCTCTCCTCAAAAATCATGGCCTTTCATGCATTTGAACGCGAAATTCATGAAAATTTTGGCATTCAGTATGTGGATCATCCCTGGTTAAAACCTATCAGGTACCCTTTTGATCGGGCAACAAAGCAATGCCAGATTTCAAATTATCCGTTTTATAAAATCGAAAGCGAAGAGTTGCACGAAGTGGGTGTAGGCCCTATTCATGCCGGAGTAATTGAACCCGGGCATTTCCGGTTTATCTGCAATGGCGAACAGATCCTTCATCTCGAAATTCAGTTGGGCTACCAACACCGTGGCCTGGAGCACCTTTTCGTTGAGAAAAAAGGGTTACTGCAACGGGCAACCCTGGCCGAAAATATTGCCGGAGACACCGTGGTAGGGCATACCTCCACCTTTGCCAATGTATGGGAAAGTTTGTGCGGGTTCACCGCATCGGAAAAGCTTCAGTTCGACCGGGCACTGGCACTTGAACACGAACGGATAGCCATCCACACCGGCGATTTAAGCGCCATTTGTACCGATGTGGCATATCAGTTGGGAAGTTCCGTGTTTGGAAGGCTGCGCACGCCGGTAATCAACTATTTCCAGCAATGGTGCGGCAACCGGTTAGCCAAGAGCCTTATACGCCCGGGAAAAACCAACTTCCCGTCCACCCCTCAATTGGCTGAAAAATGGTTCGAGGTTTTTCATGCCTATGAACCTCACTTTACCGAAATGGCACTGCAGATGTTCGATTTGCCATCGGTACTTTCACGTATTGAAAAAACCGGTGTAGTAAGCCGTGAAACAGCTCTCGATATTGGGGCTGTTGGAATGGCCGCAAGGGCTAGCGGCCTCAAACGCGATGTGCGTAGTTCGCATCCAACCGGATATTATGAAAAAACCAGCTACCAACCCATCATGGGTCAGGTGGGCGATGTTCATGCCCGTTCAAAAATCCGGTTCGATGAAATCAACACTTCTATTGCTTTTATCAAAAACATGCTTAACCAGATGCCACAGCCGGATGGTGAAATAAAACCCCTTGATTCCCCGGCTCCCGGTTCTTTCGTGCTCTCGATGACGGAAGGCTGGCGGGGCGAAATTTGCCACTGCGCCATCACCGGTTCCAAAGGGGAATTGCTGCTGTATAAAATTAAAGATCCATCGTTTCACAACTGGTTAGCTCTGGCGTTGGCTGTGCGGAACAACGAAATATCCGACTTCCCTATATGCAACAAAAGTTTTAACCTTTCGTATTGCGGCCACGATTTGTAACCCTATTAAAAGAATCAGTTATGTTAGAAGTTTTTAAAATATGGTTTCACCAAGGAAAACAATACATTCCCGATGTAACTACTGTTGAAGTTCCCGGAATTTTTAGGGGCCGACCTATCATTACTACTCAACCGATTGACGAAAAACAGCTTGTGGAACTTTGCCCAACCGGAGCCATTGGCGCATCACCTGTAAGCATCGACCTTGGACGGTGCACCTTTTGCGGGGAATGTGCCATTCAGTTTCCTGAAAAAATAAGTTTTACCAAAGACTTTAAGCTGGCCACCAACCAGCGGAGCCGCCTCATTGTTAAAGAAGGCGATATGAATCCCATTACCGTCAATCCGGAACTCATCCGCAAAGAAATTTACCGGTTGTTCCGTGGTTCACTGAAGCTACGGCAAGTATCGGCAGGGGGTGATAACAGTTGCGAATGGGAACTGAATGCGGTGAGCAATGTTAACTTTGATATGGGCCGCTTTGGGATTGAGTTTGTGGCCTCGCCGCGCCATGCCGATGGTCTGGTGATTACCGGCCCCATTACCGAAAACATGGCCGAGCCTTTACGCATTGCTTACGAAGCAACCCCCGAACCCAAAATTATTATCGTGGCAGGTGTGGATGCCATCAGTGGAGGTATTTTTGAAGGAAGTCCGGCATTGAACCGCTCTTTTCTCGATAAATACCCCATCGCCCTTTATATCCCGGGAAACCCGGTACACCCCTTATCTTTTATAAATGGGGTACTAAGCTTGATACGGACTAAAACAAAATAAAAAAACAGGGAGGCGATGTCTCCCTGTTTTTTTATCCATTATCGAATTCTAAAATATCTCCTCTGCAATTTTTCGGATGCTGCTTCCGGCTCCCAATGTATAAAAATGCAATACCGGGGCTCCTTGGTTTATCAACTCTTTGGCTTGTTCAATACTCCAATGGGTACCCACTTCTAAAGCCTCTTTATTGTCTTTGCACTTTTTTATCTCTTTCTTCAAATCTTCTGGGATCTCTAAATGAAACAACCTGGGTAACACTTCCACCTGATCAAGAAGGGCAATGGGCTTCAACCCGGGAATGATAGGAACGGTGATGCCGGCAGCCCGGCATTTTTGCACAAAATCAAAATAATGTTTGTTGTCAAAAAACATTTGTGTAATGATATACTCTGCCCCGGCCAATACTTTCGCTTTCAGGTATTGAATATCCGATTCCAGGCTAGCCGCCGCATAATGCTTCTCGGGATATCCCGCTACCCCTACACAAAAATTCGATGGATTGGCTTGCTCCAGGTTTTCATCCAGATATTTGCCTTTGTTCATGTTCATTACCTGTTCAACCAGCTCCACGGCATAACGGTGGCCATCGGGGTCGGGAATAAATACGTCCTGCCCCCGGCCAGCATCTCCTTGCAATACCAACAGGTTTTCGATACCTAAAAAGTTGAAGTCAATCAGGGCATTTTCTGCCTGGTCGCGCGAAAAACCTCCACAAGTCAGGTGCGGTACCACTTCAACCTTATATTTGTTCATGATGGAAGCAGTGAGGGCCACGGTTCCCGGACGCTTGGAGATAGTCCGTTTGATGATTTTCCCGTTTTTTAACTGCGAATAGGTGGCTTCATCTTTATGATAGGTGATGTTAATAAACGCGGGTTGAAACTCGATTAATTGCTCGATCCGTTGGTAAATTCCCTCTACTTTGTTTCCCCGTAAAGGTGGTACAATTTCGATGGAGAAAAGTGTTTTTTTCCGGTTGTTGATTAAGTCAATTACTTTCACTGTTTATTGATTTTTTGCCACAAATTACACAAATTTTCATGAATATATTTAACATTAAACTGCTTTTTTTGTGTTCATTCGTGCAATTAGTGGCTTTTTTGTTTAATAATTTAATAAGGTTCCCAGCCATTTTTCGGCTTTGGCCAAGTCCCATCCTTTTCGGCGGGCATAGTCCTCCACCTGATCTTTGGTGATTTTACCTACCCCAAAATAGTGCGATTCGGGATGAGCTAAAATGATGCCCGATACAGCCGCGTTTGGATACATGGCAAAATTTTCAGTCAAAGTAATGCCTGCCCGGTGCGCCTGAATCAAATCGAACAACATGCCTTTTTCGGTATGCTCGGGACAAGCCGGATAGCCAATCGCCGGACGGATACCCCGGTATTTCATGGCCAATAAATCATCGAAACTGATATTTTCGTTGGGGGCATATCCCCACCATTCCCTCCGGATTTTTAAATGCAAAAGCTCGGTAAAAGCCTCCGCCAAACGGTCGGCCACATATTTTATTAAGATGCTCAAATATTCGTCATTCATCGATTGGTATTCTACCAGCTTTTTCTCAATACCGATTCCTGCGGTTACGGCAAATCCACCTACATAATCTTTGATTCCAGAACCCACGGGAGCCACAAAATCGGACAATGAGTAACAGTATTCCGAGTTTGGTGCAGGGTTTTGCTGCCTCAACCCATGGTACCGGGCTATCTCCTTTTCCTGTTCTACAGGGTCATAAATAATAATGTCGTCACCATCGCTATTGGCCGGATATAAACCAACTACAGCATTGGCATGTAACGATTTCTGTGCAATGATTTCATCAATCAATTTATTGGCATCGTCATACAGTTTCCGGGCTTCCTCCCCTTTTTCAGGATCATTAAAAATGTCAGGGAATTTTCCTTTAAAGTCCCACGAAATAAAGAAGAAAGTCCAGTCTATATAAGGTCGGATTTCGGACAAATCATAATTCTCAATCACGGAGAGTCCCAGCTTTTTGGGTTTCACAATTTGAGCTTTTTGAACATCAAAGAGCATTTTATGTGCCTGTGCCTCTTCAAAGCTCATCAAAGGCTTAGCTCCCTTTCCGTGGGTTTGCCTGATGTGCTCGTACTCCTTTTTTATCTTTGCCACAAATGATTTCCCGGTTTCTTTATTCATCACCTCGTTCATCATTTTCACAGCTTCCGAAGCATCTTTGGAATGAACCACCGGGCCACTGTAATACGGATCGATTTTTAACGCCGTGTGAACTTTAGACGTGGTAGCTCCGCCAACAAACAATGGAATGGTAAACCCAGCTTTTTCCATCTCCTTGGCCACATGCACCATCTCATCGAGCGATGGCGTAATTAATCCGCTACAGGCAATAATATCCACCTTGTTTTCTTTGGCCGACTCCAGAATGGTTTCACAAGGAGTCATCACTCCTAAATCGATGGTATCGTAGTTATTACATGCCAATACCACATTCACAATGTTTTTGCCGATATCATGTACATCGCCTTTCACGGTGGCCAATTGAACTTTGCCCACATAAGTCCGTTCGCCGCTGGCACCTCCCTCCTGCTCTGCTTCAATAAATGGTTGCAAAAATGCCACAGCCTGTTTCATCACGCGGGCGGTTTTCACCACTTGCGGCAAAAACATTTTCCCTTCGCCAAACAGATCGCCTACCCGATTCATTCCGTCCATCAAAGGTCCCTCAATAATTTTCAGGGTTGGAGCATATTTGAGTTGCGCCTCTTTTAAATCCTCTATCAGATAGTCATTTATCCCCTTCATTAAGGAATAAGAAAGGCGTTCTTCCAGAGGTTTTTCGCGCCATTCTTCAATTTTCGTTTCGGCTTTGTCGGTATTTTTCACCGTTTCGGCAAATTCAATCAGCTTTTCTGCCGAATCGGGTGTACGGTTCAGCACCACATCTTCCACCAGTTTCAATAAATCCTTCGGAATGTCGTCGTAAATCTGAATCATCCCCGGATTGAGAATAGCCATATCCATGCCCTCTTTAATGGCATAATACAAAAATACCGAGTGCATAGCTTCTCGTACGGTATTATTTCCCCGGAAACTAAAAGAAAGATTGCTCAAACCACCGCTAATTTTGGCATGGGGCAGATTTTTCTTTATCCATTTGATGGCTTCAATAAATTCAACGGCATAGTTGTTATGTTCCTCCATGCCGGTGGCTATGGCCAAAATATTGGGGTCGAAAATAATATCCTCGGGCGGAAACCCCAATTGGTGTACCAAAATGTTGTAAGCCCGTTGGCATATCTCTGCTTTCCGGGCAGCAGTTACTGCTTGTCCCTGTTCGTCGAAGGCCATGATGACGGCGGCCGCACCATATTTTCGTATTTTTTTTGCTTTATCAATAAAGTCGGCCTCGCCCTCTTTTAAACTGATGGAATTGACAATGGCCTTTCCCTGCAACACTTTTAAACCGGCTTCCAATGCTTCCCATTTCGAAGAGTCAATCATGATTGGAAGCTTCGAAATTTCAGGCTCCGAAACAATGTAATTGAGGAAAGTGGTCATCTCGCTAACAGCATCCAACAAGCCGTCGTCGAGGTTTACATCAATAATCTGGGCTCCTCCATCTACCTGGTTCCGGGCAATGCTCAGCGCCTCATCGTATTTCTTTTCACGGATAAGTTTGGCAAATTTCAGGGAACCGGAAACGTTGGTGCGTTCGCCGATGTTGGTAAAATTCCTTTCGGGACTGATATAAACCGGTTCCAATCCGCTCAAACGGGTTTCTGTCTTTAATTCAGTGATGGCATGTGGTTGGTAACCATTCACAATATCGGCAATAGCTTTTATATGCTCGGGACGGGTTCCACAACATCCTCCCACGATGTTAACCATGCGGTTTTCCAAGAAATATTGGATTTGCCCGGCCATGGTTTTGGGCAGTTCATCGTATTCGCCCAACTGGTTGGGCAAGCCGGCGTTGGGATATACCGAAATGTACCAAGGCGATTTTGAAGACAATTCCTCTAAATAAGGTCGTAACCCTTCGGCACCAAAGCTGCAATTGAGGCCAATGCTCAACAAATCCATGTGCGAAAGTGAAATAATAAATGCCTCCACGGTTTGTCCCGAGAGTGTCCGCCCGCTTTTATCGGCAATGGTAATGGACATCATGACAGGGAGTTTGGTGTTTCGCTTCTCAAAAGCATTCAACACTCCCACATAAGCCGCCTTGGCATTTAAAATATCAAAAACGGTTTCAATCAAAAGAATATCGGCCCCGCCTTCGATCAAACCTTCAGCCTGCTCCTGATATGCTTCTACCAATTGGTCGAAGGTAACCGACCGTTTCGAAGGATCGTTCACATCGGGCGAAATAGAGGCCGTTTTATTGGTAGGCCCCATGGAACCCGCTACAAATCGGGGTTTCGCGGGATTTTTGGCAGTATATTCATCGGCCATTTCGCGGGCATTTTTAGCCGCCTGAACATTAATGCGGTACACCAAATGTTCCATGGAATAATCGGCTTGCGAAATACGGGTGGAGTTGAATGTGTTGGTTTCGATAATGTCGGAACCAGCATCCAGAAACATGCGGTGTATCTCTTTGCAAACATCGGGACGGGTCAACGAAAGCAGGTCGTTGTTCCCTTTCAAATCAACAGGATGGTTTTTAAACTCCTCGCCCCTAAAATCGGCCTCGGTGAGTTTATAACGCTGAATCATGGTTCCGGTGGCCCCATCAAGCACCACAATCCGCTGTTTAATAATTTCTTCTATCTGACTTTTCTGACGTGACATTTTCTGTTTTTTTAATTTTTGAACGTGGATTACGCTGATTCCGGTAACCCGGAAACGCTGATCCACGCTGTTTTTTATTTAAATTTCTTATCTGCGGAAATCTGCGTGTCATTATTTGTTTAATACGTATTTACCATATCACCCAAATAGGCAATAAAGACGTCCAATTTAGGGAGTAATTTTTTAATTTTTAACAGATTCTCCAGTTTAATGATACCAATAACGTAGCTGTTTTGTTTTGAGGTATAGCGCTCCTGAATTTCTTCAAAATCGAAATGGCTGAAATCAAGCGAATTAGAATACCTTAAGTAGATTCTCAGGGCGTGATTGGTGGAATACGTTGGCACGGTAAAATATTTCTGTTTTTTGTACTCGTATTTGTAATTGTGCAACCTTGCGGTAATATCCGACAGCACCGCCGAACCGGTAGGATGCCCGCCGGCTCCTTTTCCAAACATAAATTGTTTGTCATAGGCTTCGCCTTGAATCACCACTCCGTTGAATTCATCCTCAACTCCGTAAATGTATTTGTCGGGCGTAACCAGGCGGGGAAGCACGTAAAGCGTTATTTCATCTTTCCTGATTTTGGTAACCTGCGCTACTAATTTAATGCGATACCCTTTTTCGCGGGCGTACTGAATATCAAAACCCGATATTTTCGAGATGCCGTAATTCAATACATCATCGGGATTCACCACGGTTCCGAACCCGTGAACCGCCAGAATGACCAATTTATAAAGGCTATCAAATCCTTCCACATCAAAAACCGGGTTACTTTCGGCAAAACCCAATTCCTGAGCCAGTTTCAAGGCTTTTGAATACTCCATTTTATCGTTAAAAATGCGCGTCAAAATAAAATTCGACGAACCATTTAAAATCCCGGTAATCGACTTCAGCAAATCGTTGTCGTAATATTCTTCCAGGTTTCGGATAACCGGGATACTTCCACAGGCTGAAGCATCGTATAACAACGCGGTTTTGTGTTCCTTTTGTAACCGGATAAGTTCCGTAATGTGTGTGGCAATCATTTTTTTATTGCCCGACACCACCGATATCCCTTGTTGCAGCGACTTTTTCACCATCTGGTAAGCATCGTCGGCATTGTCAATCAGCTCCACTATCAGGTTAATTTCAGGGTCGTTCAGCAAATCGTCAAAGTGAAAGGTAAAAATCCCGCTATCGAGTTTTCTGGTTTTATCCTTGCTTTTGATACAAATCCGCTTGATGCTGGCCCGGGCATTGGGCGATTTTTCCAACACCTCATAAAGTCCTTGCCCCACAGTTCCAAAGCCGATTAACCCTATTTTTATTTGTGTGTTCATATTCTTATAAACCTGATTTCTAAATCCCTAAAAATTCTTTATAAATCCTGTTTTGTCTTTCAAACTCCAGCAAAAACCCATCGTGGCCATAAAACGATTCCAGCATCACCAACTGGCTACCTGGAATGTGTTTATGTATCAATTGCTGATCGTCAGTGGTAAAAAGGATGTCGGAAGAAATTGAAATAATCAACGATTTTGCCTTTATCTGTGCCAGGGCTTTCTGGTAGCCGCCCCTGTCCCGCCCCACGTTATGCGAATCGAGTGCCTTTGAAAGGTAATAATAGGAATAGGCGTTGAACCTATTTACCAGTTTATCTCCTTGGTGTTGCTGATACGAGCTGGCCTTATAATTATCGGTTTTTTCCGTGTCATCCTCTGCCTGCGTTTCGTTATAGGCAAAACGGTTCCGATAGCTGATTAATGCCATGCTCCGGGCGGCTTTCATTCCATTTGCCCCACCATCGGGACGGTTTTCAAAAAAAGTAGCATCGGCCTGAATGGCCAACCGTTGGCTTTCGTTAAAAGCGGTAACCCACGGGGTGTTTACGGCATTGGTGGCCACATAAATGGCGTGTTCAAAAATATCGGGATTCATAATCGTCCATTCCAAGGCTTGATGCCCCCCAATGGAACAACCCAAAACCACGTAAATTTTACCGATTCCTAAATATTGCCGCAACAATTCATGCGCTTTTACCTGATCACGGACTGTAACTTGTGGAAAGTTCAAAAAATAGGGCTCTCCGGTTCTTGGATCGATAGACAACGGCCCTGTACTGCCATAACAGGAGCCCAAAATGTTGGCACAAACAATAAAATAGTTGGCAGGATCAAAAAATTTACCTTCGCCCACCATTCCCGGCCACCAATCAACGGGATCAGAATTGGCGGTATAGGCATGGCACATCCAAACCACATTACTTTGCTCCTTGTTGAGCGTTCCATAGGTGGTATAGGCAATCTCAATTTCGGGTAACTGCTCACCGCTCTCCAGCGTAAAAACCTGTTCGTGTTTCAGGTACTTTACATTCCGGCCCTCATCGTGCGAAAGATATTTCGGTTTAATCAAACATTCTGTCTCCGTTGTATCCATTATAAAAGTATTGAATTATTGTTCATTACTCATTGTTCATTGCCAATTGTTAAAGCGCTTGTTCAAAATCGGCAATAATATCATCTATGTGTTCAATGCCCACCGAAACCCGAATCAGGTTCGGGGTGATGTTGATATTCAGCAACTGCTCCTCGGTGAGTTGGCGGTGAGTCATGCTGGCCGGATGCACCACGCTGGTGCGGATATCACCCACATGAACCACCAGTTTCGCCAATTGTAGCCGATTGATAAACTGCTTGGTTTCCTCGATTCCCCCTTTATACCCAAAAGCCAAAACGCCACTGGCACCATCGGGCAAATATTTTTTCGACAATAGATGGTACGGACTTGAGGTTAATTCCGGGTATTTTACCCATTCAACCTGGGGTTGCTTCTCAAGCCATTGTGCCAATTGCAAGGTGTTTTTGCTATGGCGTTCCATCCGTAAAGCCAGGGTTTGGCAACCCTGAAAAGTTAAAAATGCGTTGAAAGGCGACAAGCAGGGTCCCAAATCGCGCAACAATTGGGTGCGGGCTTTTACCACAAAGGGATTGTCTTTAAAGTCGATGGCATAGCGTACGCCGTGGTAGCTAGTATCGGGCTCGGTAAATTCCGGAAATTTTCCGTTTTGCCAGTTAAAATTACCGCCATCAACAATCACACCTCCCAAACTTGTGGCATGGCCGTCGATAAATTTGGTGGTGCTGTGAATAACCACGTTGGCCCCATGTTTAAAGGGCTGACACAATACAGGAGTCGGAAAGGTGTTGTCGATAAGTAACGGCAACCCGTTTTTTGATGCAAAAAGGGAAAACTTCTCAAAATCGAGAACCTCCATTCCGGGATTGGTCAAACTTTCGGCAAAAACAAGTTTTGTATTTGGTTGAATGGCTTTCTGCAATTCTTCCAATGGTGCATCCTGATCGACAAAGGTGCACGTAATGCCAAACTTCTTTAACGTGGTAGAAAACAGGTTGATGGTCCCACCATACAGCGATTTGGCCGCAACAAAATGATCGCCGTTGCTGCACAGGTTCAGGATGGCCAAAGTCACCGCAGCATGTCCCGACGACAAAGCCAAAGCCCCGGTTCCCCCTTCGAGCGAATTGATTTTCTCCTCCAGTTGGTTTACCGTGGGGTTGCTGATACGCGAATAGATATGTGCAGTATCTTTCAAATCGAACACATCGCCAATCTGCTCGGCGGTATCGAATTTGTAGGTGGTACTTTGAATGATCCCAGGTACGCGGGGTTCGGCGTTTTTAGGCTGGTAGCCGTCCTGAACGGCACGGGTGCCAATATGAAGTTTTTTAGTAGTCATTTTATGTTGATTTTTTAGTTATTTAATACTCGAAATATTATTTTGTTATTTGTCTTTGGTGTGATTAACGAAGATTTCCTGTTTCATACTGCTTTGTCTCGTGTCTGAATTCTCAAAATCTCTTAATCTTGCATTAGTGCTGTAACAATTCAATGGGATATTTACCTCCATCGGAATCAACTTTTTTACATAAAGAAATTAAAACGGATTTAAAGGTTCCTTGAACCAACAACCGGAGCTATGAAATAGCGTTTGGAGTAACGTTTAATTGCACCTATTGGTGCATGGAGGCTTTTGAAAAGGCCAAGTGGTATGAAACAATGTAACCCAAGGCAAAAGCTTTTTGCACTTGATAAAGGTTTCTGGACAGTCGTGTAGAATTGTTTTTCATTTTAAATGTTCAGTTATAATTTCCTTTCCGGAATATCCGGTAGGTTAGGTATTAGCACCTTTCCTTTCAGGGGGAAGGTTGCTAGAGCTTCAACGAGCCTAATCTCTCTGCTCTTCTGTATAACATCAACCGTAAAAAGATCGTGTATTGCGAGTGCAAATATAGGGGCAATATTTTAAAATCAAAATATTTTGAACAAAAATGTTGCAGATTGTGAGGTTTTACTGCTGCAATTTTGGAGATTGAAAGATTTGTTATAAATATCTTTAAAAAGAGTTCATCCAAAATGTTATACTGTCTGAATTTAACCTTTAAAAATTGTATTTAGCCACTATTCACACCTCAAAAACGCTATTCCATCTATTAAAATTTAAGAAACCTCAGTTAAAAATATTAGTTTTGTATAAATGAAAATACGATGATCTACAATTTTACCGCAGAAATAATAAAAGACAACGAACTAAACCAATATATTGGGATAGTTCCAGGGTTACACGGAGCTCATACACAAGCTCCAACATTAGATGAGCTATATAGAAACCTGAAAGAAGTCATAGAATTGTGTTTACTGGAAATGACAGATGACGAAAAGAAAGAACTTCCTCAATTTATTGGTACTCAGAACATATCCGTTGCTGTATGAGTACAAAGTTGCCTGTTGTTAAAGTAAAAATTCTTGAAAGCCTTTTGTTCTTCTTGGGATTTGAAGCCAAACGACAAAGCGGAAGCCATGTTTTTTACCGTCACCCTGATGGAAGATATACGACACTCCCTCATCATGGCAACCAAGAAATAGGTCGACCATTGATCCGGCAAATTATTAGAGAAATTGACATTACACCTGACGGATTTTTAAAAATTCTCGAAGAACTCTAACCCTTTTTTCAAACACCCTAAATTTGTTTAGCATTCAAAAATTACAGACCCTAAAACCTTAATATATGAAAAAACTAATGTCATTCTGCCTAATACTAGCCACATTCAGCCTTTCGGCCCAAATTGAGAATGAAATACGCTCGTATGTGGATAGTTCGGAAATTATCATTAGAAATGGCCGTCGGTATTTGGAAAAAAACCTTATGGATAGGAACTTTTCTAAAGCGACAGAGGTATATAACTTTTTGGCTGATAAAACAGAAAACAAGATTTATCTTGCCTTTTCGTACGATGAAGATTTGGGTTTGAACCTGTTGTTAAAAAACTTCTCCGATTTGAGCAATAAGGCCATCAATTACAGCCAATACTTTCCAAAATACACCCATAACCCGGAAATAAACCTGTACCCCGCCATTCAGGAGCAATTGGTAAAGCAGGAAAAAGAAGTCAGTTCGGCCATTGCCCAATCCGGTTTGTCCGATGAAGATAAAGATATGTTGTACATCTTTCTGTACCTGGTTGTTGCCGATAAAGCCGACGATATGTATTACAGCCAGATGAAGGAATTTCACAAAAAGTACCCACAAACCAAATATTTTGATTTTATCAACAACTACCTTCCCAGGGTTCGGGCCAGAGTCTCATCAGCTTACGGTTTTGGTGTTTCGGGAGTATTCCCTACCGGAAAACTCGGTGAAGGATTTAAAAGCAATGTCAATTTTAACTTGTGCTGGGATTTTAATATCGGCAAGGTGTATTCCTCACTGTATATGCAGGCGGGGGCTTTAAAAGTTAAGACTCCTTTTTCAGTGAACAATTCTGTTCAAACCATCACTTTCGATGAAGACGAAAACTTTACCTACCTAGATGCCGGCGTTCTTGTCGGCTATTTTGCGGTACGGAACGAGCATATTCATGTGGCTCCTTTTGGAGCCATTATGGGTACCAGCCTGACAAGCAACATGTACGACAACCCTGACGACGAAAAGTATGAACTGGATATTATCAGCTCATTTACAGCGGGATTAGGCCTAAAAACCGAAATCAAACTGTTCGATTACGAAATGCATAACTTTTATGGCAATGGATATGGCCAAAAATCGTATGTCAGCCTAAAATTTGAAGGGGGCTATAACGTGATTGCCAAAACAGAATTCGATGAGTTCGATGGAGATGTGGCCTATGTCCGGGCTACATTGATGTGGGGGTTTGGAAGTTTTTAATGCCCCGGCAAACTGGTTCAACATTCCGGTTATAAAAGAAAAAGAACATCTTTCAAATGATTTATCTTCGCCCGAAGGGGTTAAACCATTCCCGCAAAAATTAATTTTTCAATAAATGAGTAAAAGTGCTATTTTTGATAAAAAAAGCCCCCAATGGTAAATTATTTACTGGTCATATTGGTTTTTATCTCTTCAACCCTTTGCATGGCTCAATCGTCTGAGACCTATCAGGGGCAAACCGTGAACCGCCGTGATGCAGAAAATAAAAAACAGGGAACCTGGGTAAAGCTTGATGCTGCCGGAAAACTAGAGGAAAAGGGCGAATATGTGAATAACCTGAAAGAGGGACTCTGGTATGGCTATTATCCTTCAGGGAAACTCAAACAGGAGATTACTTATGTAAACAACCGCCCCGACGGCCCGGCCAAATTTTATTATGAAGATGGGAAAATATCGGAACAGGGCCTTTGGAAAATCAACAAGTGGGTGGGCGATTACAAATATTACCATGAAAACGGCACCTTGGCCTACGATTGGAAATATAACGAAACGGGCAAACGGACCGGGGAACAAAAGTATTATTACCCCGATGGTTCGCTCATGATAAAAGGCGACTGGAACGATGGGAAGAAAGAGGGGGTGTTGTCCGAATTTTATCCCGATGGCAGTGTTAAATCCGAAATAGCCTTTATTGATGGAAAAATTAACGAGTCCAGCATAAAGGAGTATGAAATTGCCCAAAAACCTTCACAAAAGCAAGTTGCACCTGTCCTGCAACCGGTAACTGAAAAACCAAAGGATGATAAATTTGATGCCTTTACCCAAACCGGTTTCTACAAAACCTACAACGAATTTAAAAAGATTGACCGCGAAGGCGATTTTGTGAAAGGCAAGCTGGTAAACGGTAAACGGTACCTCTACAACGACGACGGCGAACTCACCCGAACCCTGATTTACAAAGATGGCAAAGTGGTGGAGAGTATTGAAAATACAAGCCCGAAATAACACTTTCAGCTTTTCGCATACCCCAACGTTACCACACTTATTTTTACATTGGCTGCTTGGTGCAATACCTGTGCACAACCTTCGATAGTGGCCCCGGTGGTTAAAATATCATCTACCAGCAGTACATGTTTTCCTTCAATTGCTTCAGGATTGATGACTTCGAAAACCTCCTCCACATTTTCCCAACGCTCGTACCGTCCTTTTTTAGTCTGAGTTTGTGTAAACACTTTACGCTTCAACACCTCGGTTTCCAGAGTTCCGGGGAGTTTATCGGCCAATCCCTGGGCAATGAGCTGGCTTTGGTTGTAGCCCCGTTTCTTTTGTTTCTTAGGGTGCAATGGAACCGGAATAATAAAGTCCGGTTTTAAAAAATCGGGTTCCTGAGCTAATTCGGAACCAAATAGCTGCCCCATTTCAATGCCAATATCTTCACGCCCGTGGTATTTCAAGGAATGGATAAGTTTTTGGTATTTGCTCCCTTTTTGGAAAAAGAAAAAAGCAGCTACCCGTTCTATAGGAACCCTCCCCCAAAATATCTGCTCCACAGGATTTCCGGGAGTCTTTTGGTAATTGGTCCGCGGAAGTTCATACAGGCATCGGGTACAAATGACCTTTTCCTGCTCATATAAACTGACATTACATGCGGCACATAGCTCAGGATAAAATAACCCGATAAAATCCAAAAAATATTGCTTTATCGTTTTTAAACTGATGCTCATCTTACATGTGTTCTAAACGTTTTATTTAACTGCAAAGATTAAATCTTTGCATAGGTCTTTATCCATAGACACTGACTAAGTCACCCCATGCCGGGTTGATATTATTAACAAAAATAAGTCATGGACAAAGAAAAGAAAATCAACAACATTCACATTATATCTCAGAGTCTTTTAACAATTATTGTTTATATCGATACAAATCTAAATGAACCCAGAGAATATGCAAAGGACCGCAGAGCAGATAATTGTTGATTTTCTTGGCGGTTCTCTGCGTAACACTTTGCAATTCTTTGCGATAAAAATATTATTTACTGCAAACTAAACAACATTGATCCGTATTCATTTATTATTTTGGGCAAACCCCTCAAATCAATAGAATTGGGCAAATCCATATATTAATGTGCAAAGAATTTTTCAGCAGGTTGCTGTTTCAAAACCTAAAGAAATCGCTAGAAAACCGCCCTTCGTCTTTCTCTTGTGCCTTGAAATCTTTGAGCTATGGTATCAACTCCCCAAAAGAATTATCCGTTTTAAAATATTCTACAGCATTTTTATTAGATCAAACAAACCACGAAAAAAGATCAATGTCTTGTGAAATCTAGAACATATGAAATTGAGATAAACTGTTATTTTAGGGTATGATTTATATCATTTTGACAGGAAGGCTATTATCTTAATTTTGCCAGACAAACCTAAACGCAACATGAAAACAGAAGCATTCAAGTGGAAAGATGAATATAGTGTCGGATTACAGTCGGTTGACAAACAGCATCAGCGTTTTTTAGAAATCATCAACCAGTTGGGCGATTGCATTGCCGAAAAGACCTATAAAGAGAATGCCCAGCACTTGTTTTTTGTGTTGCTCCATTTTGCCGATGAATATCTTTTGAAGGAAAAAATGTTGGTAACCAGCTTAAGCGAGTTGGATTATTCCTTCTTTCGCGAAAAGCACAAAGAATTTCTGAGCAAGCTTCAATATTTTAAAGAAAATTACTCGGAGGCCAATGCCGAAGCGGTATTGATTAATTTGTACAACTACCTGAAAAACATGTACCCTGAATATCGGGCACATTATACCCCAACGCTGATTAAAATTTTAAAAGAAAACGGCATCTCGTAAATAACTGTTTCCCGTTAATCTATTTTTACGCCAAGCGTGTTACTTCAGCTTCCGAACTGAGTTGTTGATTTTTAAAATTATAGCCGCTAATCAACAACACGCCGGGTTTTTTCCCTTTCTCAAAACTTCCTAATTCCTGTTCCAAACCTAACGCCTTGGCTCCATTTATGGTAGCCCATTGCAATAAAACATCAAAAGGAATTTCAGGAAAATTTGCTTGAAGCGTTTTCATCTCCTCCAAAACGGATAACTTACGATTCGATGCTAAACTATCAGTCCCCAAGCAGACCTGCATGTTCCGTTGATACAAATCACTGGCTGGTGGAAGTTGCCCCTCGATATACAGATTTGAGTTGGGACAAAGCACCCAGTGTATCTTTTCAAGTAATTTTGGAACCTCTTTTTGAAAACCGTCCAAGTTGCCCCCGGTGAGGTATAAATTATGAACCAACAATAATTGTTTCAGATGAGGGTGTTCCAGGATGGTCTTTAATCCGTTTTCTATCAAAAGTCCTCGCTCCGAAAAAGATTCTTTGTAATGCACCGACACGATGGAATGCTCATGAAGTTCGCTCAACAACGATTTCATCAACAGACCGTTGGTCCCATACAACGAATGGGGAGCAAAGGTTCCTTTAAGTTGATGGTGTTGAACCTTTTCCAGTAATTTTCGCCCATTACCCATTACATCTTCGTCAGACCGGTTCCTGAGGTTAAACACTTCTACAAAATTATGACATTTGATGGGAGCTGTGGTTTTCATTTCTATCGTGAATGGTGTGTTGATGATGTCACCCAATGCTTGAATACCCCGGCTCCACATATACCGCAGGGCTTTCTGTGCCTCTTGTTTTATCAATGTCGGTTCTTGTTGGCGAAGGGCTGGAATTTGCCGGATAAACTTGCTCAACCCCATGCCTTCGGTCAGTTTTCCTTTCAAGTGCGACAGTTCCAAATGGCAGTGGGCGTTCACAAAACCGGGCACCAAAATTCCATTGTAAAATTCCAATCCGGCGATTTCGTGTAATGTATCGCCACCCCCAACCACATCCAGAATTTCACCGGAATCGGACAAAACTACATGCCCATTTTTAATGGGTGCCCCTGAAACCGGAAAGATACTATTGGCGGCTATTTTTCTCATTTTTTGTGGGTTGATAGTGAATATTTACGGAAGAATTGCCAGTAGAATTTATTTGCATTTGTTCTACATGACTATTTTTTTTTCCAAAAAAGATGCCGCAACTGATGCATGTCCCGCTATAAGGGTTTTTTGCTTCACCACAAGCGGGACAAACCTTCGGGTCTTTCATCCATTCCTGTTGTTTTTTCCAAAGGGCGGACTCCCCCATATCGCTGCTGGTTCCCGACAGCAAATATATTTGTGCTTTTATATGCGCCGTAGTCTCATGAATACTGATTACATAAACAAACAATCCGGCAGCCAGGGAAAGGAATCCCAGCAATGAATTATCGTAATGAAAAAAAAAGTAACTAAAGATGGTAAACAGTAAAAGGGTCACATTCAGTTCAAAAAGCGATAACTCTATAGAAACCTTTCCTGTCAATGGATCCGGTTGATAATGAAAGGTAACCTTAATAGGGATTTTTATTGGCACCGAAAGTATTTGGGATATAATTGTGTTTTGAGGAGCTTTCTGTTGAAAATGCGCAGCTATTTTCAACAGAAAAGAGGTGTCGCTGAAGTCATCGGTTTTATAAAAAACCACCTCATCTTTAAAGGTAAAGGGAAAATGGTGAAGTTTGTGTTTTGTCCACATAACATTTAAACAACCCTTGTTAATTCAGCTTTTGAAACAAAATTATAAATAACATCGGTTTGATGTTTACAAATTTAACAGGTGATGAAATTTTTCCTGCTGGAAAGATGATATCCTGGAAAAATGCAAGCTCAGAACCAAGGTAACCATTCACCTACCCCAAAATTAGGATAATTTTTAAATTCGTAGGATATTAACAATTTTTCGGGCAGTATTTTACGATATTTTTCCGAAACATCTCTTTCATTAACACTTGCTGACAACTTTGGGGCCTCAAAGCATCTGATTCCGTTTAGATTGACTTCTTTTACAAAAAAAAGGAAGAAATTGACACCCGAACAACAAAGGATATTAGAACTTGAAAGCGAGAACCGGCAATTAAAAGCCGACCTAGCTGCACTGGCATCTCTTGTCCAACAGTTATTGCAGGAGCTTGAACGGCTGAAACACCCTAAAAACAGCCGGAACAGTTCTGTTCCTCCGTCAAAAAATGAAAACCGCCCGTTGAAAACAAAATCATTACGGGGTCCTGACGGAAAGCTGCCCCGCGGACAGACCGGGCACGAAGGCAATACCCTGAAAATGATTGATGCCCCTGATTTTATTGTTGAACATAGACCAACATATTGCAAACACTGCGGCAAAGATGTATCCAATCTGCCATCAGAATTGGTTATGCGGCGGCAGGTCCTGGATATCCCGCCGATAGTGCCCAAGTACACCGATCATAGGGGGTTTGAAACAGTCTGCAGCTGCGGCCGCCGGACCGAAACCGAGTTTCCTGAAGGGGTTAATGCCCCAATCAGCTATGGATGCGGTGTTGAAGCCACTATTGCTATGCACACACGCCAATACGTACCATTTGAACGCATGAGCGAGTGTTTTATGGATATCTGCAACCTACCAATCAGTCAGGGCGCCATATGCGATATACTTGACCGTTTTGCAGGTAAAGCCTTTCCCACATCCCAACTTATAGCTAAACAGGTTGAAAAACAGCAAAGTGGTAGGCTCTGACGAAACCGGTGCCAAAGTAAACGGCAAAACAGGTCGGTTCTGGACATGCAAAGCAGGTTGGCCACTTACATAGCTTTTTCCGGCAACCGGGGCACAGCTACCATCAATGACAATTTTTGTAGATGGATTCAAAAATGCAGTGCTGGTGCATGACTGCTGGAAAAGCCATTTTGAGACCAAAGTCCAGGCCCACCAGCTATGCACCGCCCATTTATTAAGGGAACTGAACTTTTTTGAAGAACGTTATAAGTCGCAGTGGGCAACCCTGTTCAAACAATTGCTGTACGATGCATCGGACCTGAAAAAACAGTTGACGCCCAACCCAATATTACTCCCCAATAAATCAAAGAACGGAACTTGAAAAACGGTTTTTAGCCTTGCTACAAACCCCTGTATCCGAAGATATGAAAGAGGTACATTCTTTTCATAAGCGAATGAACAGATACAAAGACTATGTCCTTACTTTTTTATACCATCCCGGAGTCCCTCCTGACAACAACGGTTCAGAAAGGGCTATCAGGAACATAAAAGCCAAACAAAAAGTATCCGGCCAATTTAAAACTCAACGGGGGGCCCATATCTATGCAGTTATCCAATCCGTTACCGATACTTGCATTAAAAATGACCAAAATATCTTGTCCACATTTTATACTATCGCTAAATTGCATCCTGAATAGTTACTTTAAATTTAATAGATCGGTAGATTATTAGACACAAGACATGAGACAAAAAAGATATTGTTGAGAGGTCAATACTTAATGTTTTTGTTTATACTTTCTACATATAACAGATTATCATTTACTTATAAAATTTGACACGTCATTATAAATTAATAAAGAAATAGTTATGGGAGCCTTTCATGCGTACGATATCCGTGGAATTTATAACAAAGATTTTAATAAGGAAGATGTCTATAAAATCGGGTTCTTTTTACCCCGATTATTAAAAACCGATAAAGTTTTGGTGGGACGCGATGTCCGTGTTTCATCTCCCGAAATTTTTGACTATTTGTGCAAAGGGATTACCGATGCCGGTGCCGATGTACATAACATAGGTTTAGCCACCACACCCATGGTTTATTGGTCAACTGCCAAATATGGTTTCAAAGCTTCTGTCCAAATCACCGCTTCCCACAATTCGAAAGAATACAACGGTTTAAAAGTTTCGCGCGAAAATGCCCTGCCTGTGGGATTGGACACGGGACTTGGAACTATTCAGGAATGGATGAAAACCGAAGAAATTGAACCCGCCGCAAAAAAAGGAAATGTTATTGACTTTGAGGTAACGCAAGCCTATCTTGGTTTTCATCGAAATTATTTGGGCAATATTTCAAATCTGAAAATTGCTATTGACTGTTCCAACGGAATGGCGGCGTTACTTATTAAAGAGTTGTTGGGAAATCACCCCACCTATATATATGACACTTTAGACGGTACCTTTCCGAACCATGAACCCAACCCACTGATTGAAAAAAATGTGGAAGACCTGAAAAAGCTGGTTCTGAAAGAACAGTGCGATTTGGGAATTATCTTTGATGGCGATGCCGACCGGGTAATGTTTGTTGACGGAAAAGGGAAATTTATTTCGCCCGACCTGATTATTGGGTTTATGGCTCATTACTTTTTGGAAAAAAAGGGGCTGAAAGGTAATGTTTTGCAAGACATCCGTACCTCGAAAGCGGTGGCCGAATATATTTCCACCTTCGGCTCTACCATGCACATGTGGCGTGTCGGTCGGGCTTTTGCAGCCTTGAAACTGCGCGAAATTGACGGCATTTTTGGAGGCGAACTGGCCGGACACTACTATTTCCGCGATTTTTATTACTCCGATTCAGGGATACTGGCGGCCCTTATTGTGCTTGACATAGTAAGCCGATTGAAGAAAAAAGGCCAAACCTTTGCGCAAATAATTGCAAACATTGTAAAATACGCCAATTCTGGTGAAATCAATTACCGGATTGAAAAGAAACAGGAGGCCATGGATGCTGTCCGCAATTATTTTATTGCCGGCGAAAAGCCCACAGCCTCTTTCGATTTCGACGGTTACCGGGTGGAATTTCCCGATTGGTGGTTCAATATCCGCCCATCGAACACCGAACCCTATCTTCGCTTATTGGCCGAAGCCCGGACAACGGATTTGTTGGAGACTAAACTGGCGACCATAAAAGAACTTTTAAGAGGGTTTGAACAGGCATCCGTTGAAGGTGGACACCATTAATTGTTCTGCCTTTTTTATATCAACACACGAACATAAAAAAGGTGTAAAAATGTCAACGTATTGATACATATCGGCTATTTTTATATCAATGCAATGATGTTTTTGAGTAGCATATATGTCAATATGTTGACACTTTTAAATGAAGCAGAACCTGGGATTAATTCTTTCTCAGGTTCTTAATCTCCTGCTGCTCAAACAATTCCTTCCAGGAACTATCGTTCTGGTAAGTTTGCCAGGAATTAAATCCTGAATCCAGAGCCTTTTTAAAGTTTAAAACCATCAACTCCCGGTTATCCATTAGTAAATAATAGCGGGCATACATCAAATACACATCGGGGTTTTTCGGATCGGACAACTCATAAATTTTAATCTTTTTAAACGCATCATCGAGTTTAACATCGTCAAGGTCGGTTTTACTAAGCATAAACGAAGCCATGCTGATGTAATTCAGTAACCGGGAGCTGACCATGGCCAAAGGCTCGTCTTGCGAAGAGGCCGATTTATGAATCCGATCCACCTCGATGGTCCACCACTCGATATCCCGAAGCTCTATGGCTTTGATGAATTCCGTGCGTAGCTGGATTTCTTTTTCAATGTAATTCTGCCGTTTCTTAATCTCTTGGTAAAACGCCTGAGATTGTTCCAATGCATATTCTTTCGATTTAATTTCTTTCAGGTTCCGAAGACCGTTAAACCAACGGTCGGTTTGTTTCAAGGTTTGAATTTGGGCTATTGGATCGTTCTTTTTTTCAAACACGTTTAGGCTGTCCTGCATTCGGAACCAGGTTTTATCTAACCATTTTTCGTTTCTTGGCAGCCGTTGCGATTTCATCCGGTAAATTTCAATTCCGGTAAGCGCCTGATCCATTGCTGCTAAAGGAGGCCACTGATGTCCGCCGTTAAATACAACAGAGGTGTAATCGTATCCCATTTGATCATATACCGAAAAAGATTGCTGCATCTCTAAATAATTAAAATCAGTTGCTCCAACAATCCCGGCATAATAAAAACCGGGAGATTGATCGGTCGAAAAAGGCAAACTCCCACCACAGCCAATAACTCCGGCAACTTCACGAAACTGCTGGGCAAACAAAATGGCCATTTTTGACCCCCCTGAAAAGCCGGAGGTAAAAATATTTTCTTCGTCAATATGGAACCGCACCTGAGTTTCTTTCAAAAGCAACTGAAAGACTTGTGTGCAATAAGTTCCGGACAAGCCGTTTTTAATATTGTTACTTCCGATAAAAATATATCCGTAAGTGTCAGCCAGCGATTGATACTTCTTCAATGGCAAGGAACCTTCGCCATGAGGATCGAAAAAGAAGATAACGGGTAATTTTGCCTTGCTATCGTATTGTTTGGGTAAGTAAGAAGCATAAATCAGCGTTGTATCGGAAAGGGACACATTCCGGCTAACAACTTTACCTATTGACAACGGGTTGCCAACCCGGTCTGTAAGTTCCTTTTTTTCTCCTTGACATGAAAAAAAAGAGGCAGAAAACAAAACCACAGGGATTAGTAAAGAAAAGGAATCCCATGCTTTTTTGCCAAAATGCAATTTTAGAGTCATAGTTATTGGATTATTAAATACCGATGCCTTTAATCAATTTATATTGATCCAGCGCATACAAGTCAGTCATTCCGGAAACAAAATCCAATACCGATCGGATTTTTTCATAGTCTGTTTGGTGGTTTTCCTGATATTGTACAGGCAACAAAGAAAGCAATTTTTTGGAATAGCTGTTTGGTTTGTGCAACATAGCGGGAATAAATTCGCCAAGCAGCGTGTTAAGAACCTGATAGCCGGTGATTTCTATTTTTACTACCGACGGATGATTATAAATTTCTTTCCAGGCTAAGGTTTTGCAGGTTTCCATAGCCAGTTTTGGGGCTCCGGTCAATTGGTCAATTAACGAGCCGTTTAATTGGCCCAAAAGAATTTCCTTTTCATGAAGATGACAAATGTCGGAAATTTTCTGTACCAAAAGATTGATAACCGAGGCCCGCAAAAAGGCGATTTGCTCATTTTTGTCGGTAACTTCTTTAAAAACGGAGGCCATTTTTTCCCAAAACCGGGAATCTTCCGGGTCTTTAAAAAAGTTTGTTAAAAGCTCAATGGTTTTTTCTGTAGTCAGGATGCCCAGTTTATGTGCATCTTCCACATCCATAATTTGATAGGAAATATCATCGGCAGCCTCTACCAAAAATACCAGAGGATGGCGGAAATAAACAGCCTCATTGTTGGGGTCGTTGATTAATCCGGTTTTGTGGGCAATGTCGGCAAAAAGCTCTTTTTCTGTATCAAAAAAGCCATATTTGTTTTTTGATGTCCGGTTGTCTGACCCAAAAGGGTATTTTACCAGACTTGCCAGCGTTGCGTAAGTCAACACATATCCCCCTTTTCGCCGACCACTAAAGGCGTGGGTTAATAGCCGCAAGGCGTTGGCATTTCCCTCAAAATGGGTTAAGTCGTTCCATTGAGTGTCGGTAACCCGGTCTTTGAGCGCTGTTCCCGAGCCCGAAATAAAATAACCGGAGATGGCATTTTCGCCGGAATGTCCAAAAGGAGGGTTACCTAAATCGTGTGCCAGGCTTGCAGCAGCAACTATTGAACCGATTTCGAAAAGCAATGGATTTCTAGGGTTTTTCTTCAGCAACGAGGAGGCGACACGGTTTCCCAACGACCTGCCGACACTGGCTACCTCTAAGCTGTGGGTAAGCCGGTTGTGTACAAAAACGCTGCCGGGCAAAGGAAAAACCTGGGTTTTGTTTTGAAGCCTCCGGAATGGTGAAGAAAAGATAATCCGATCAAAATCACGTTGGAACTCCGAACGGAACACATCCTTTTCCAAGCCTTCCTGAAAGGATTTCCCAAAACGGGCCGGGGACAAAAGTTGTTCCCATTTCATGGCTTGGTGGAGTTTACTCAAACCGGATGGATTTAATTAAAGTTCTTTTTGTAATGTTTTCCGGTAAAAAAACAGAATCAACATCATTCCCACACTGATAGCAGCATCGGCAATATTAAACACCGGACGGAAAAAGATGAACTGTTCTGTAGGCCGGAACGGAGACCATGCCGGCCAATGCCCTTCTATGATCGGGAAATAAAACATATCTACTACTTTTCCTTGAAGGAAGCTTGAATATCCACCGACTTCGGGCATAAATTGAGCAACCTGATAATGGCTGTGGTCAAAAATTAATCCATAAAAAGCACTATCGAAAATATTTCCGGTAGCTCCGGCCAATATTAATGAAACTGCGATTAAGTAACCCAGAGGGATCTCTTTTTTTGACAGTTTTGTTAAGTAATAACTAATAAAAACTACTGCCACAACCCTAAAAAGGCTGAGCATGTATTTCCCTGCTTTTCCAAAAAACTCCAACCCAAAGGCCATTCCATTGTTTTCGGTAAAATGGATGATAAACCAGTTGCCGGCCACATGGTATTCTTCACCAATCATCATGTGGGTTTTTATCCAAACTTTAAGTATCTGGTCGGCCAGTAAAACAAGCAGGATGATTAAAACTGACAAGTGTCCTTTTGACATAGTAATGAATCTGTTTTTATAACTGAAAAAGAGGGAACCTCGCGATTCCCTCTTACAATCAGGTTTATTTTGTTAATTATTTCTGATTTCGTTTGGCATCAATACTTAATGTGGCATGTGGAACGGCGCGCAGGCGTTCTTTGCTGATCAATTCACCCGTTTCGCGGCAAATGCCATAGGTTTTGTTTTCGATGCGGATTAAAGCAGCACGTAAATGTTGAATAAACTTTTGTTGACGCTGAGCCAACTTTCCGGTTTCTTCACGCGAGAGAACCATCGCCCCTTCTTCCAACACTTTGAATGTGGGAGAAGTGTCCAACGTGTCGTTTCCATCGGTATGGGAAAGCGCGCTTTTCAGCGTATCGTAATCACGTTGAGCTTGATCAAGTTTATCCATGATGATTTGCTTGAACTCGGCAAGCTCCTCGTCGGAATATCTGGTTTTAGTCTTCTCTTCTGCCATAGCTGTAATTTTTAAAGGAACCTAAAATAGTAAAAAATACATCCCACAATTCGTTCAAAACTTGTAATTTACCAATTAGTTATTAACAATCATGCCTTATCAATTCTGATATAAGTAGTTATCGTTTCGTCCAGTTCTACGGTTTTGGATGTGTTTTGTTCCAAATTATCCACCAAATCTATGGTTTTGGCCAAAGTTTGTGTGGCCATGTAATTTTTATGGATCATGATGGCTTCGTTGATCGCCTCATGTTTTTGTATTTGGATAAACACCTTGTCTGTTACTTCAAATCCACTTTCCTTACGGATGTTCTGAATCCGGTTGATAAATTCGCGGGCAATACCCTCGTGACGCAACTCATCGGTAACCGTAATATCTAAAGCAATGGTTAACGATCCTTCATTGGCCACCAACCAGCCCGGAATATCCTCTGAGAGAATTTCAACATCCTCGGTCGATAATACCACTTCTTGTCCGGCAATGGTAGCCGCAAACTGGTTTAGTTTTTCTAACTGGGCAATATCCGGTTGGCTCATCAGGGCAATAAAATCGGCAATCGGTTTCATGATTTTTCCATACTTTGGACCCAGTGTTTTGAAGTTTGGTTTGATTTTTTTCACCAACACGCCACTGGTATCATCCAGATATTCCATGGTTTTGATATTTACCTCGGCCAGAATGATGTTTTTAACGGCATCTAGCTGGCGTGCCGTGTTTTCGTTCAGTATCGGAATCATGATTTTGTTGAGGGGCTGACGCACCTTCAGGTTTACTTTACGGCGCAATCCCAAAACCATGGACGATATCCGTTGAGCCATATTCATCCGCTCTTCCAAATCCTGATCAATGAATGAATCATTTTCCACCGGGAAACGGGTCAAATGAACCGACATTCCCTGGTTTCGTCCGGTAGCCGCACTCAAATCCTTAAACAACCGGTCGGTATAGAAAGGAGCAATGGGACAAGCTAAAATAGCCACGGTTTCCAAACAGGTATATAGCGTTTGGTAAGCAGCAATTTTATCGTTAGTGTATTCCCCTCCCCAGAAGCGTTTCCGGTTTAAACGAACATACCAGTTGCTCAAATTGTCAATTACAAAGTTCTGGATAGCCCGTCCGGCACGGGTTGGTTCGTAATTTTCGTACGAATCTTTCACCTCTTTGATTAACGAGTGCAGCAGGGAAATGATCCAACGGTCAATTTCGGGACGCTCACTCAAAGGGATTTCAGATTCTTTATAGGTAAACCCATCCACATTGGCATAAAGCGAGAAGAATCCGTAGGTATTGTAAAGTGTTCCAAAGAACTTGCGTTTTACCTCGTCCACCCCGTCCATATCAAATTTCAGGTTGTCCCAGGGCTGGGCATTGGTAATCATGTACCAGCGCAGCGGATCGGATCCGTGTTTTTCGATGGCATCGAACGGATCAACTGCATTACCTAGGCGTTTCGACATTTTGTTGCCGTTTTTATCTAACACCAATCCGTTGGAGATGATGTTTTTAAATGCCACATTATCCGAAATCATGGTTGATACGGCATGCAGCGTAAAGAACCAACCACGGGTTTGATCCACGCCTTCGGCAATAAAGTCGGCCGGATACAGGTGTTTAAATTCGGTTTCACGTTCAAACGGCCAATGCCACTGAGCATAAGGCATGGCACCAGAATCGAACCAAACATCGATCAAATCTTTTTCGCGGAACATTTTTTGTCCTTTGCCGGAAACCAGAATAATATCATCCACATAAGGACGGTGTAAATCAATCTTATTGTAGTTTTCTTTAGAATGGTCACCTACGTTAAAGCCCTCGTAAGGGTTTTTGGTCATAAATCCCGCTAGGATCGCTTTTTCGATTTCGGCCATCAATTCCTGGGTTGAACCGATACATTTTTGTTCCGTACCATCTTCGCTAACCCAAATAGGGAGCGGCGTCCCCCAATAACGGGAGCGGCTCAGGTTCCAATCCACCAGATTTTCGAGCCATTTACCAAAACGGCCTTCCCCGGTACTTTTGGGTTTCCAGTTGATGGTTTTATTCAATTCAATCATCCGGTCTTTTATGGCGGTAGTTTTAATAAACCAACTGTCGAGCGGGTAATACAGCACAGGTTTGTCGGTACGCCAGCAGTGCGGATAATTGTGGATGTGTTTTTCTACTTTAAAGGCTTTGTTCTCTTTTTTAAGCATCACGGCAATATCCACATCTAAAGTGGCCTCATCGTCGGTAATGGTTTCATCGTAGGCATTTTTCACAAACCGCCCGGCATATTCTTTGTAAACATCCACATTTACATAGGTGGAAACAAAAGAGGTATCTAAGTCTTCAATTTTATAGAATTTTCCGGTTAAATCGACCATGGGGCGGCGCGTTCCCTCTTTATCAATTAATAAGAGAGGAACAATTCCCGATGTTTTGGCCACGCGGTCATCGTCGGCTCCAAAGGTAGGTGCAATATGTACAATTCCGGTTCCGTCTTCGGTAGTAACAAAATCGCCGGCAATCACCCTGAAGGCATCACCCATGGGTTTTACCCAGGGAATCAGTTGTTCATAGCGGATTCCTTCCAATTCTGATCCTTTAAGTTCAGACAGAATCTTAAATGGGGTTTTTTTGTCGCCTGGTTGAAATGCATCAAACTCCAATTCAGCATTTTTAGGACTAAAATAATTGTTTACCAAATCTTTAGCTATAATTACAGAAACGGGTTCCCCGGTATAGGGGTTGAAGGTTTTAATTTTAACATAGGTAATGCTTGGGCCAACTGCTAAGGCGGTATTCGAAGGAAGCGTCCAAGGGGTAGTTGTCCAGGCCATGATGGTCAGTTTCTCATCGTCTTCAAAAAAACGTTCACTTTTTTGATTTCTGATAATGGTGAATTGAACCGTGGCCGTGGTGTCTTTTACATCTTTATAGCAACCCGGTTGGTTCAGTTCGTGCGTTGAAAGCCCGGTTCCGGCAGCGGGTGAATAGGGTTGGATGGTATATCCTTTGTACAAAAGCCCGTTGTCGTACATTTTTTTGAGCAGGTACCACAAGGATTCAATGTAGCGGTTATCGTATGTAATGTAGGGATCATCCATATTGACCCAATACCCCATTTTATGGGTAAGGTCTTCCCAAAGGTCGGTATATTTCATTACCTCTTTGCGGCAGGCATCGTTGTATTCTGCTACAGAAATGGTTTTGCCGATGTCTTCTTTGGTAATGCCCAGCATTTTTTCAACACCCAATTCCACGGGCAAACCATGCGTATCCCAGCCGGCTTTGCGTTCAACCAAAAAGTCTTGTAATGTTTTATATCGGCAGAAAATATCCTTAATAGCTCTTGCCATCACGTGGTGGATGCCAGGTTGCCCGTTTGCCGAAGGGGGGCCTTCAAAAAAGACAAAAGTTTCGTTTCCTGCCCGGGTGGACATGCTTTTGTGAAAGGTGTCGTCGTCGGTCCATTCTTTCAATACCTGTTTGTTGATTTGTGACAAGTCAAGTTGCTTGTATTCAGGAAATTTACGGCTCATAACAATTATTTACATTCTATTTTAAAAACCCACAAATATAGAGTTTGGGTTTTTAAAAACAAAACAGGAATTGAGGTATCTTGCTGAAAAGAAATGGGTTTATGATAAAAGAGCCTGGCGAAATTAAAAATTGAGGCTTGTAAATTTAAGAAGGGTTACTTACCTTTGCGGCACGTTCCGCTAGCTCAGTTGGTTTAGAGCATTACCTTGACAGGGTAGGGGTCACTGGTTCGAATCCAGTGCGGAACACAAAAAAAGAGGGTTAACATAATGGTCAACCCTCTTTTTTATTTTTTATCACATTAGATTATCTCCTTCCAATCCCTTCATACCAGTTGCCTCGGAAAATCATCTTTTGATCGTGTAATCGTAAATAATATTTCCCATAAGAAACTGTTACACCAGCTGATGGCACCAACACCCAACAGTTTTCGGGTATGGGGTTTGAAACTTCAAACGACAGCTTGTTGTCTTTCAACGGTAAAATTCCTTCAGGGCCGGCATCCCAACCCATGTGGAAGTTGAAGTTGTAACGGACTTCGCCCTGGATTTTAAAATTGCCCAAATCGCTTATGGCTATTTTCATATCGCATTTTTTGCCATTGGCCAAATCGTCGGGAGTAACGTTGATGGTTAATTTTGGCAATTGTACCGGTTCTTTTGAAAGAAGGGTAAAAATGCTTTCAGTTTTCACTAGTTCTTTTTGAGCATCATAAAATTCAAAAATCAACTCTGCATCTTCTGTTCCTTTAGGTAAATAGTTGATTTTATCGGCTAAGTATCCGGCTTTTTCAATAGTCTTTGTGTATAAAACACTGTCGTGCAACCGGACAATTACCTGGCGGATTTTTGTATCTAAAAATAATTCCACAGGGATTTCTGTTCCATAAACCTGTTGGTTTTTGGGCGAAATTACCAATCCTTTTAGATAGGACGAAAGGGCATACCAAACTGGACGGGGAGCACCAATAGTATCGTTCAGGTCGCTGTAACCCCAGTAACCAAACCATTCTTCGGCGGTGTTGTTGTGTACGGCCGGTTCGCCACCTTTCCACCAACCATCGGCATAATAGAACGGGCAGGCACCCACAGCTCCGGCATCAATCAATTCACGATAGTTTCTGACAACCCCGTATTTTTGTTCTTCCAGGGTGTTGCCCCCGTATTTTCCGAAACCAAGGTCGGATACCGAATAACCAAATTCGGTAATAATCATAGGTTTTTTGTTTTGATTCAGGTTTTTACACCAGCTCAAAAATCCGGTATAACCCAAAGTTCCACATTGCCCGTTGCTATAATCGTAACAGTTGTATCCGTAAAAATCGAGCAGGTTCATGTCCATAAAATCGTTGGTAGAGGCATTGCCAGATATTCCAACTGGAATGCCGGGATGTTGCGTGTTCAAAATACCTTTCAGGGTGGTGAGCATGTTGGCCATTTCTTTGGCCCCGCATTTATAAATGTGGTCGGTCATGGGTTCGTTCAAAATCAGGTACGAAATAACGCAATCGTAGTTTTTGGTGTAACTAACCACTTTTTCAACCAGACTGACTTGGTTTTTCATAAATTCAGCATCGCCATAAGGGCCTTCGGGTAAAATCCAGATTCCGAAAATAATTTTCATGCCCGATTCCTGAACAACTTTAAGCTGTTCTTCCGACATCTGGCTCCAGGTGCGGATGGTGTTGAATCCGGCATCCTTAATCACGTTCATGTCGAAACGAACCCGTCCCAAATCAGAAATAGTATCTTTATAAGGGTTTTGACCCGGACGGGCACCAATTTCATACCCAATAGCTTTTATAAAAAACCGCTCACCGTTTAAATAATACCAACCATCTTTAACTTCAACCTTTGTTGCCGTTGTGGTTTGTGTTTTTTCTGTGGGTGGCTGACAGCCCATCCAAAAAAGAAAAAAAGGAAGAAATACTAAAAATAACTTTCTCATAATTACGTGGTTTTGATTGTTTAAATATGTTTTGTTAAATATCAGTCAAAGATATAAAACTCTCCTGTTTTGAAATAAAAATATTGATACTGATAATTGTATTACTTTTGCCCAAAAAACAAAAAATGACGGACTCGAAAAAGAAATTGACCACCCTTAAAGAGTTGGGTGAATTTGGGTTGATTGATAAACTCACCAAAGATATTAAATTGAAACATCCATCAACCATAAAAGGGGTGGGCGATGATGCGGCGGTGTTGGATTATTCCGGAAAACAACAGGTTGTAACAACGGATTTGTTGGTAGAGGGAATCCATTTCGATTTAATGTACACTCCGCTAAAACATTTGGGTTATAAAGCGGTGGTAGTTAACCTTTCCGATGTGTTTGCCATGAACGCCACTCCTAAACAAATCACGGTTTCGTTGGCCCTATCGGGAAAGTTTTCGTTGGAAGCCGTTGAACAACTTTACGAGGGCATTTATAAAGCCTGTGAACATTACCAAGTTGATTTAATTGGAGGCGATACCACCAGCTCCGTTACCGGTTTGTGCATTAGTATCACTGCTTTAGGCGAGATTGAAAAGGGAAAAGCGGTTTACCGCAATACCGCCAAATCTGGTGATTTGATTTGCGTGTCGGGCGATTTGGGTGCTGCTTACGCCGGGTTGCAGATTTTAAAACGCGAAAAGGAGGTGTTTTTAGTAAACCCAAGCTCACAACCCGACATGAGTGGGTACGATTATGTATTGGAACGCCAATTGAAACCGGAAGCACGAAAGGATATTTTTGAATCGTTGCAAAAAGCAAAGGTTATTCCCACGGCCATGATAGACATATCTGATGGCCTTTCCTCAGAGATTCTTCATATTTGCAAACAATCGGGCTGTGGGGCAAAAATTATGGAAGGAAACTTACCCATTGATGTGCAGACCATTCAGGTAGCAGAAGAGCTGAATATGGATCCGACACTTTTGGCGATGAACGGCGGCGAGGACTATGAGCTTTTGTTCACAGTAAACCCCAATGATGCCAAAAAATTATATGGATTAGAGGGTATTTCAGTGATAGGAGAAATGCTTCCCAAAGAACAGGAAGTGCGTTTGTTTGGCAGAGGAGAAGGTTCAACGATTATTCAGGCCCAAGGGTGGAACGCGTATCCTGAAAAATAAAAAAACCGCCGACAAAAGGGCGGTTTTCTGAATATATTTAAGTTTTTAAAAAGTTCCCAACGAGAAGTTTTGAGCTTTTCGGGGGTTTACACACATCACCGGGATGCGGGCGGTATTGGCAATAATGAATTGCTCGCTGGCCCCCATCACATAATCAATGGTACCAATGTTTTTGGTTGTCATAATGAGCATCATATCCGCTTCAACTTCTTTGGCAAAACTAATGGTAGCTTCTGCAAAATTCCCCGATTTTCCGGTAGTAGAAATCTCGTACTCTACATTGTATTTGCTCAGGTACTTACGGGCAAATGACAAGTTTTGATTTACCTTTTTCACCAAATTCTTATCGCTAACCTCTTGTTTGATAAACAGGATTTTTGCTTTAAAGATTTTGCCAAAATAGATGGCCCAGATCAGTTTTTCACGGTTTTCGCTTTTGAAATTTACCGGGAAAACAATTTTGTCGTAACTCACCTTTTCAGTGGGAGGATCCTGAACAACGATAAAGGGGGCATACGAACTAACAATTACTTTCAACGCCCAGCTTCCGGTGAGCTTTTGCATCCCTTTCATGCCATGAGTACCCATGATCACCAGGTTGATGTCTTCGTTCTCTTTGGTATATTCACCAATGGTAGTAAAGATGCTTCCTTCTTTAACAACGGCATTGGTGGCAACGCCATATTTTTCTTTGGCTTGCGAGGCCGTATCGTTGAGGCGGACTAAGGCCTCTTCAATTTCTTTGTCTTTTTTAACAATGTGCAACAATGTTATGGAATTATCAAGCACTTTTGCCATTTTGACTGCATGAGCCAAGGCATTTTCGGCTTTTTCGGTAAAATCCCAAGGGACGATGATTCTTTTTCCAGCTTCCATAAAAAAAGCAATTAGGTTATAGTGTCAATAGGTTTTTTGTTAACATTCAAATTTATGTAAATTTTTTAAATTATTCAATGTTAAATAAAAAACCCCGGAGAATAACGCCGGGGTTCTAATATTGTTCAATTAAAAAATTACATTTCAACGTATTCTCCAGAGATGATCCCTCGTTTTGATCCCCCGATAAAATTTAATATTTCATCGCGTTCTTTCGATTCGGGCATTTCTGATTTAATTGCTTCAAGAGCTTGAGAGGTATTTAATCCTTTTTGATAAATGTAACGGTAAGCATCCTGGATGGTATAAATTTGGTCGTTTGAAAATTCCCGGCGGCGCAACCCGATGGAATTTACTCCTGCAAAATTTAACGGATCGCGGCCGGCACGGATGTAAGGAGGCACGTCTTTTCCAATTTTGGAACCGCCTTGAATCATGGCATGAGCTCCAATTCTTGTAAATTGATGGACCAAACAACCCCCGCTTAAAATGGCGTGGTCATCAATGTCCACCTCACCGGCAATTTGGGTTGCATTCCCAACAATAACAAAGTTTTTAATACGGCAATCGTGAGCCACATGTGAATAGGCCATTAACAAGCAGTTCGATCCTATTTGTGTAGAACCTTTAGCCGCAGTCCCCCGATTGATGGTAGCGCATTCACGGACAGTGGTGTTGTCGCCGATGATTACTGTAGTTTCTTCGCCCACAAATTTTAAATCTTGGGGAATAGCCCCGATCACAGCGCCGTGAAAAATGCGGCAATTGGCCCCGATTTTTGTAAATTCTTTTATCACGGCATTGGCACCAATCCAACAATTATCACCGATTTCAACATTCTTTTCAATGGTAACAAACGGCTCAATGACCACATTTTTGCCAATTTTTGCTTCTGGATGTACGCTTGCTAATTTGTATTCCATGTATTGTTTAGTTAGTTTCTTGATTCGTTTCGGCAGCCACTTTGTTTCGCACCAGTTGGGCCATCATTTCGGCATCCATAACCAGGGTGGTACCCACAAAAACCTGCCCGCGCATGTGAGCAATCCCCCGGCGGATTGGGGTTATCAGTTCCAGACGGAAGATTAAAGTGTCTCCGGGAACGACTTTTTGCTTAAAACGTACGTTGTCGATTTTTAAAAAGTAGGTACTCCATTCTTTGGGATCTTCCACATCTTTTAAAGCTAAAATTCCGCCCACCTGTGCCATCGCTTCAATTTGCAGAACGCCGGGCATTACTGGTTCTTCTGGGAAATGGCCCACAAAGAACCCCTCGTTCATGGTCACACATTTTACTCCAACCACGGAGGTTTCATCTAAATGGATGATTTTATCGACTAATAAGAATGGTGGACGGTGGGGCAACACCTTCATAATATCTTTGATAGTCCACAAAGCAGGTTCATCGGGGTTGTACCGGGGAGCTACCCCGTTTTTTTGTTCAAATTTTACAATCTGACGTATTTGATTGGCAAACTGCGTATTGGCATAATGTCCGGGGCGTTTGGCAATAATCTTTCCTTTAATGCGGCGCCCTGCCAGAGCTAAATCACCAACTACATCAAGCAGTTTGTGGCGTGCCGGTTCGTTTGAAAAATGCAGATTGATGTTATTCAGAATCCCCCGTTTTGCTTTTAAATGAGGCTTGTTGAACAAGTCGGCAATCCGGTCGAACTCCTCTTGAGGATATTCGTTTTCAACAATAACGATGGCATTTTCCAAGGCGCCCCCTTTGATCAAATTATTTTTGAACAATGGTTCCAGTTCATGAAAGAAGGCAAAGGTGCGGCATGGGGCAATTTGTTCGCCAAACATCGACAAATCGGTCAGACTGGCGTATTGGTGCCCCAATACTTTTGAATTGAAATCAATCAATACATCTACACTGTATTTATGATCGGGATAGGCGATGATTTCAATTCCCTTGGCTTCGTTCACATAACGGACATTCTCGCGGACTACAAAATATTCGCGATCCAAGGATTGTTCTTCGATTCCGGCCTCGTTTAAAACAGTAAAAAAAGAAATGGAGCTTCCGTCCATGATAGGGGTTTCGGGGCCATTGATTTCGATGAGCAGGTTATCTATTTCAAGGCTGTAGGCTGCTGCCAGTACATGCTCAATAGTTGAAACACGGGCGTCTCCTTTGGCAATGGTGGTTCCACGGGCTGTATCCACCACGTTTTCTGCCAATGCTGGGATCACAGGTTGATTTTCAAGATCAACACGTTTGAATTTGTAACCGTGATCCTCGGGAGCCGGTTTAAAGGTCATGGTAACAATTGCCCCGGTGTGCAGCCCAACCCCATCGAGTGTTACTTCCTTTTTTATTGTTCGTTGCTTATCAGCCATAAATGCTTAATTCTACGTGAAATATACGAAATAATAAACGTGCAAAAATATACTTTTTCCAATAGATTGCAAAAGGGAGGATTTTTTTTCAAACCAATCGCGGATATAAGTGTTAGATACCTAATTTTGAGCGGATTTAATGATTCTTTTGAATGATAACAGTATTAAATGCCAAGGAGAACAACCTAAAAGCGGTAAATCTTCACCTTCCGACGAACAAACTTATAGTGGTAACCGGGGTGTCGGGCTCTGGAAAATCCACCCTTGTTTACGACGTTATTTTTAAAGAGGCCCGCAGGCGTTACCTCGAATCGTTTTCATCCAACGCCCGGCTATTTATGGGAAAACTTGCATCACCCGATGTGCAGTATCTTTCAGGACTGTCGCCGGCCATTGCCTTAGATCAGAAAGACAATATCAACTCGCCAAAATCAACCGTAGGGACATTGACAGAAATTTATGATCTGTTGCGGTTGTTGTTTGCCCGCGTGGGCAAGCCATCGGCCAACTTCCCAAAAGAATTAACCTTGGACAGGAGCCTGTTTTCTTTTAATACCGAAAAAGGAGCCTGCCCGGAATGTCAAGGTTTGGGAGTTACCGATGCCATTGATGAAGAGGGTTTAATTGGCGATGAAAATAAAACCATCCGGCAGGGCGCATTTGTGATGACCACGCCCAAAGGATACATTGTATATTCCCAGGTAACCATGGCGGTACTTAATCAAGTCTGTAAGGCAGAAGGGTTTTCGGTAGATATTCCCTGGAAAGAATTAACTCCTGAGCAAAGGAACGTAGTTTTATTTGGATCGCAGAAACTATTGGTCCCATTTGGGAAACATCCTCTGGAATCGCGGATGAAGTGGACAGGAATTACCGCCAAACCCCGCGAGGAGGGTTATTATAAGGGCATAGTCCCCATTATGGACGAGATTCTGAAACGCGACCGGAACCCAAACGTGCTCCGGTTTGCAAAAACGGTGAAATGCCAATTGTGTGAGGGAGCCCGTCTCCGAAGTGAGGTTCAAGAGGTTCTGTTCCATGAAAAAACCATTACCCAAATCAGTTCGCTTAGCATTGATGAACTGATTGCTTTTTTTGAGGATATCCTGCTGCCAGATCACGAAAAAGGATTGGTTGAACCCATTTTGCAACCCATGTTGAAAACCGCCAAAATGGTTCAGAAATTGGGGTTGGGGTTTTTAACCATCCATAAACCTTCTCAATCGTTAACAGGGAGTGAAACCCAGCGGCTCCGCCTGGCAAAAATGGCAACCTCGGGGCTCCGTAACGTCTTATATGTGTTCGATGAACCATCCGTTGGATTGCATCCCATTGAAGTTCCCCAACTGTTGGAGGTTTTATACGCGTTACGCGATCAGGAAAACACGGTTATTCTGGTGGAACACAACCCTTTGATGATTCAACACGCTGATTGGGTGGTTGATTTGGGCCCCGAAGCTGGAAAGGAGGGGGGCTACGTTCTTTTTTCCGGCAAAACTTCTGAGTTTTTTTCTCAGGAGGGCACAGGCAACAGCAAAACCTTGGAGCACTTCCGAAAAGGCCAAGATTTTAAGGAAGAAGTCCGGGCAGGGAAACACATCCTCTGTTTAAAAAAAGAAAACGATCAGGATGTAAGGATTCAAACAGAAGCCTTGAATGTAGTTACCGGGGTTTCCAGTTCAGGAAAGCGGGAGTTTATCCACCAGGCATTTCGGACTAAAACCAACGAAAAACGGGCATCGGAAATTTCTGAATCCGAAGGGGCTACGGGGATGTTCTCAAAAATCAGTATCCAAGAAGTCGATCAGTCGTCCATTGGAAAAACCCCAAGGAGCAACCCGGCTACTTACGTGGGTTTGGCCGATGAAATCCGGACTCTTTTTGCCAATCAGAAAGAGGCAAAGGAACGGGGGTTTACCCAAAACCACTTTTCATTTAATACCCAGGCCGGATGCTGCGAAAAATGTCAAGGTGCCGGATATGAGCAAATTGGGATGCAACTTCTGGGAACCGTAGAACTTTTGTGCAGCGTGTGCGCAGGGAAACAATTTAAACCAGAGGTTTTAGAGGTTCAATACCAGGGAAAAACCATTGCAGAAATTTATGCATTAACGATAGATGAAGCAGTAACCTTTTTTCATGAGACACCAAAAATTCTTCCCTTCCTACAGGTGATGCAAAAGCTGGGGTTAGGGTATCTGACTTTAAATCAACGTTCGAGCACCCTTTCGGGAGGCGAAGCCCGCAGGATTAAGCTGGCGAAACATCTGGTAAAAAAAACCAGGCAACCTGCCTTTTTTATTATTGACGAGCCATCTTCGGGGTTGCATCCGTATGATGTAGAGAAACTTTTATTGAATTTGAACGAATTGGTCGATCAAAAGCACACCATTGTGATGCTGGATCAAAACCCCGAAGTGATGAAGCAGGCGGACCACTTGATCGAATTTGGGTCAGGGAAAGATGGCTTTTCAGGAAAGATCGTTTATCAAGGCCCCCCCAGAGGGGTTTTAAATGAACCCTCTTCATTTACAGCTAAATTTTTAACAAAAAAAGAGCAGAATGTGGATTATACTCCCCGAAATGTTTTCGAAAGGCAAGAACCCATCCGGCTTCAAGCAGTATCAACCCACAATCTGAAAAACATTGATGTGGAAATTCCTTTCAACAAAATGACGGTACTTACAGGAGTCTCGGGGAGCGGAAAATCATCGCTTGCATTCGATACCTTGTTTATGGAAGGGCGGCAGCGATATACCGAGAGTTTCTCGGCCTATGTGCGCAACCGGTTAAACATCAACTCATCGGCAAGGTATGAGCGCATCGAAGGGTTGATGCCAACTTTGGCAGTAGATCAAAAAAGTATTACCACCAATGAGCGGGCTACTGTTGGTACCATTACCGACATTGATGATTCCATCCGGTTGCTGTTTGCCCGTGTCGGCCAGCCACAATTGAAAACAGAAACACCCAGAGCCTCATGGTTCTCGTTTAATCACGAGGAGGGAGCCTGTCCAGGCTGTCATGGACTGGGATATCAATGGACCTGCGATCCGGAAAAACTGATTTCGGACCCAGAAAAACCACTGATGGATGGGGCCATGAAAGGTTCTAAAACAGGGCAGTTTTTAGGCGATGTGTATGGCCAATATATGGCTACGCTGCTTGCCGTGGGTAATAAGTACCGGATTGATTATTCGGAGCCCTGGAACCAACTGACAGATGAGGCAAAAATTCTTGCTTTGGAGGGAAGCGGGAACGAGGAACATGAAGTGGAATGGAAGTACAAACGAAAAAACCGCGAAGGCACTCACTCTTTTAAAGAAACATGGAACGGGCTTTTGCATCTGGTAAATGAAGAATATTTACGTAAAGCCCATGATAAACGGGGTGAATCGCTCCTACCGATCATGAAAAAAGAATCCTGTATTTTGTGTCAGGACAGCCGGATCAATAAACGGGCATTGGGTTTTAAAGTTTTGGATGCTACTATTGATGAGTGGAGGCAGAAGCCGGTTTCGGAGCTGGCGGTATTTTTAAAAAAGCAGGTGGTTGTTCCAAACAGTTTTAGTCCGGAACCGGTGAAACAGAAAGCGGCACAGGTTTTAACCGGTCGGATTTTGAACGGGTTGGACATTTTGATTCATCTGGGGTTGGGGTATTTGGCTTTGACCCGTCGTGCCGGGACTTTATCAGGCGGCGAAGGGCAGCGGGTAAGACTGGCATCGGCCATCAACCAGGACCTTTCGGGTTTGTGTGTGGTGCTTGATGAACCCACCCGGGGACTGCATCCCAAAGATACCGAGAACCTGATATTTATTTTACAGGAACTAAAAAGGCAGGGAAATACGGTGGTGGTTTGTGAACACGACCCCTATTTTATCAACAGTGCCGACCACATTATTGAACTTGGCCCAGGAGCTGGTAAATTTGGCGGACATGTGGTGGCTGAGGGGATGCCAACCGAATTGGCCAACAGTTTAAAATCCATCACGGGACCGTATTTAAAGGTGGGATATTCATTTGAGCGCACGAAACGGGTCGTGAACTTTATTAAATCGGTTCAGGTGCAAGGGGCACATGCCAATAACTTAAAAAACAGCGATGTAAGAATCCCTGCAAATGTGCTGGTTGTTTTGACCGGGGTTTCAGGTAGCGGCAAATCGAGCTTGATGCGCGAGGTGATTTACCAGTCGGCGATAGCACAACGGGCGGTTAATTGTAGGCAGATCAGTGGACTTGGATTGTTTGATCAGTTTATTTATGTAAGCCAAAAGCTTCCCAAAAACCATTTTCAAAACCGGGTGGCCACCTTTCTGGGGATAGATGAACCGCTTAGCGTAGGCTTTTTGAATGCATCCAAAAGCGTATCGGGAACGTTTACAAAGGCACAATTTAAAAGCCAACAGAAAGCGGGATCCTGTCCCGACTGTCAGGGACGGGGCGAAACCATTACCCGGATGGACTTTTTATCGGATGTACACGAAGAATGTCCCGGTTGCCAGGGGACAGGTTTTAATAATCTGGTGTTGCAGATACAATGGAACCACCGGAACATTTCACAAGTCATGCAATTGAGTTTGGAGGAACTATCGGCAATGGCAGAATTTAAAACCGCGCAAGAGCTGGCTCTTAAGGCAACACATTTTGGGTTGGGCTATCTCACGTTGAACCAGCCGCTTCACACCTTAAGCGGTGGCGAATGGCAACGGCTGTGGTTATTAAAATCGCTGATGAAGCAACAGGGAAAAACCTGCCTTTTTATGCTCGATGAACCCACCACAGGGCTACACATGTATGATGTAGAAAAGCTGATGACCTCTTTCGACCGCTTGTTGGATGCCGGGCACAGCCTGTTGGTGATTGAACACCATCAAACGGTGATTGGTGCGGCAGACTATCAAATTGAGCTAGGCCCCGGAGCGGGGGAATCGGGAGGCAAGGTTGTTTTTGAACGGGAAACAGGTAGTTTATAAGAAGCTTGAGAGGCAAAATAAACGGCTGACCAAAAGGTACCCTGGTTTTTATAAAACGATCAGCACCTAATCCGGGTCTGGTGATTATTGGCGCAAAGATGCCGGAGGGCTGCACCATTTGCAGAAACCTCTGTTGTATTCTGGTGCGTTGCACTTACGGTTGACTATGGAGCGGATATATTTATGTTTGTTTTTTTGTTATATTTGTTTGAGTAGCTTTTCGTTGGAAACGTTTTTTAATCAGCGGCCTCCTGTTTGCTTTTGGGGGATGCGTAAAATATGCACCGCCAAAAACAGCAGGTTTAATGGCTGAGAAAATTACACAGCTATGAAAACAATCTTTTTGGGACTTTTTAATTTTACACAGCCCCCTCTACCGGTTTATTGGTGGGCGTGTAATTTTTGCAGGCAACCCGTGTACCGGGGGGCAGGAAAAATTTCAAACATAGGGCCCGTTCATTATACTTAGCAATAATGATAATAACTCAATCAAACAATTTAAAAAACCAGATTTATGGAGAAAAAAGAATTCAGCCCCTTGTACGTTACAAGGCTTTCAACAGACAATGTTTACGGTTTGTTACATTCAACCGTAGCCCTTGGCACAAATGCCAAAAACGACCTGAACCCGGTTTCGGCAGCTATTTTAGCCCAAATGGTGGTAGATAAGGATGAGCTGTCGGCATCTATTAAGAAAACCACCGGCAGTACCCTGACCCCGCAACTGAACGAGGCCGACCATACCCGCGACCAGGAGTTCAACGCCATTAAACGCGCCGTGGTGTATTACTCAAAGGAGGCCGATGCCGCTAAAAAAGAGGCCGCCCTTGCCCTGAAACAGTTTCTGACCCCGTTTTGGGATGTGGCCGCCAAAGCCATGGATGTTGAAACCACCCTGCTGGCCGATTTGCTTACAAGGTACAAGGCCGATGCCGGTTTACAAACCAAGGCCGCGGCTATTGGCGTTGATGCCCGCCTTGCCCGGCTCGAAACCCTGAATAACCAGTTCGATGCCCTTTGGAAAAGCCGGATTACCGAAAAGGCACAAAACACGGGTGTAGCGGCCAGCCGTTTGCGTACCGGCATATATTGGGTATATGAACGGTTCTGTACTTCGGTAGAACTGGCGGCCACTTTTGCCCCAACCGACGGGCTGCTCCAGCTTTTTAACGAGATGGATGCCGTGCGCAAAAAATACAGCCTGTTGGTGCCGCAGCAAAGCAGTGGCAACACCGGCACCCCCGACGAAACAGCCGGTAACCAATAACCCGAACGGCTTCTTTATGCTATAACAAAAAAAGCGACCCCGTAAAGGAGGCCGCTTTTTACTTAATAAGTAACGTTAAATTATTGCTTGATAAACTTTTTAATTTGGGTTGATTCACCTTGTTTGATGTGGATAAAATAGGTACCCGACTTTACTGCCGAAATATCAATGCTGCCACAGGCATTTTCCATATGCAACAGTTCCTTGCCTGTAATATCATATACCACCGCATCAAATTCTCCAATACCTTCTACAAATAATTCATTGTTGGCTGGGATGGGGTAAAGAGTAATTGATGAATTATTTAAGGTTTCGGTACTGCCTAGCAAATTATTTTCGGCACTAAATTCATAAATATAATCTAACCCAAATTCAGTTTTCAAGGCATCCATATTCATTGATTCGCTAATTGTGCTGGTAGGAGTGTAAGAACAACCAACAGTAACCCCAGTTGATAATAATCCATATTTGTCAATTGTATATACTGTAAAAACATTCATGCTTGGATATAGGTAAGAATTTAGCACAAAAGAGGTTGAGGTTGTATTCCCTAAAGTTCTGCCTACAGGATAATTTTGTTTAATGGTATAACCAAGAATCCCTGTTGTGGTTGAGGCTGTCCATCTCATTACAAAAGTAGATCCAAATGTTACAATTTCAACATTTGTTGGATTACTAGGTTCATAATAATATAACCCTGCAGAAACACTTGTGGAAGATCCATATAGATTCTCAGCTTGCACTGTAAAAACATTCATATTTGGTTCAAGATAAGAATTAAGAGCAAAACTATTTGATGTTGTAGTTCCACATGTTCTGCCAACAGGATAAACTTGTTTAACCGTATAACCCGTAACACCACTTGATGTTGAAGCTGTCCAATTCAAGAGTATTCCAGCCCCTCCTCCATATCCATATATAATATTTACATTTGTAGGTGGATTTGGTTGATCTTTGGTTAAAACAGTCACTGTAGCCGGTAATGAAGTGCCATTTGCATCGTAGCTACGGACTTCGAAGGTATATGAAGTACTTGGAGATAAGTCGGTTTTGGTGTAACTGTTACTTGGCACCGTAACCGTACCCGAACTTGATTTTACATAGTACCCGGAGGCACCGGAAACCGCATTCCAGGTAATGGTGGCAGCATAACAGGTAGTAGTCCATGCCAGATTTGTGGGGGTCGCTGGTAAAGCAGGCGTTGTAAACTGTTTGGTATTACTTGCATTAGAAACACCACAAAGGTTATTTGCTTTTACATAGCATGAATAAGCAGTTGATGGCAGTAAATCAGTAAAATCACAAGAATTGGTTGTTACTGTTTTGACTTTGCCGCCATTGCGGTAAACATCGTACGAAGTTGCACCGGGGGCTGCTGTCCAACCCAGGTGGGCACTGTTACATTTAACACTTGAAACCAGAAGGTTTGATGGATCGCCATGAGGATTGACATCCCATGTTATTGTTGGGTTCCATAAATTATAGTTAGCAGTATCTCCCACTCTTTTATATGTAAATGAGGCATTATAAAAACCAAAAGTATTCGGAAAAACTATATTAATATTAAATGTTACTATAGCTCCTACCGAAATTGTACTGGTAGCGGGAGTTATTGTAATATACTTAGGTTGTAATGCAGTTGCCAATGTTACGGTAATACTTACTGTATCAGTATTTTTAATAGTAAATGTAGCGTTTTTTGTAGTCCCTGGACATTGTCTTCCCATATCAACGATGGATGGGGTTACGGTTGGTTCTGCAAACAAACACAAACTATTGATAATTAATGCAATAATCACAAATATATTTTTCATGATTTAAGATTTTTAAATTAATAGTTGAAAAAAAGCGACCTCCTTTCCGGGGCCGCTTTTTTATTTAAAAAATTGGTTATTGTTTTACCAATTGAACCGCTTTGTACTCATTTTTAGCTTCGTTTTGTTGTCCAATCCAGATACCAAGTGGAGTATAGGCTTCTACAGCATCTCCATAGTATTGAACATCGATAGCTTTCAATTCTGTACCACTCAGGGCTAACCAACATAAGCTCCATTCTGTTCCGGCTAATGCAGTACCAAATGTAATTACACCATTTGCAACAGTATATGTGTTAGCTACGCCATTTAAGGTACAGGTCCCATCATTATTAAAAACATATGTGTTTCCTTCTGCTGCGGTAAATACTGCATCTGGATCGGTAAATCCCCAGGAAGTAAGGTCAGCAACAACTTGTTCACGGGTATCCCATTTACCAAACATATGGGCAGGAATATTCGTGCCTTGATCACCAGCGGCATCCCAGGCAATCCAGCCTTGTGGCATATCTGCATATTTCCAGGTACCAACTAAATCGTTGGCGGTGAACGATGTTTTTACTGGTTCGGTATAAGTAAATACTTCTGCTAAATCTGGATCATCATACGTATATTCATAATTATCACAGATAAAGTTGTATAACAAACGGCAATGATTTTCAGAACCATCTGCTTCATAAACTCTCTCTACAGATACAATTAAAGCAGAGTCAGTACAAGAAATGATTGCAACATTGTAAAGTGTTTCATCAGTGAATTCCCCAAGTTTAACACGGCCTTTGTCTAATGGCATTCTAACAGGGGCAACAAATGAAAGTTTTGCCCACTCATCACTGAAAGTCATTCCATATTCACTTTCTAAATCTGTTTTATATCCATAAGCCTCACTCTGGATTGTAAGAGACATGCTACCTTCAACTTCATAAGAAGCAGATGTTTCACCATTAGATAAATCAACACCCGATTCCATAACTAATTTTGCTTTTCTAGTTACTCCATTAAAAGTAATAGTTCCTATTTCGGGGCCAGAATCGTTTACATTATGTGCTGCAAACCCAGTCCAGTCACCTTTATATAAGTTGTGTCCGCCATTATGCCAGCTACTGGCGTCTCCATCACCTGTAAATTGGTAATATTTAAGCGCACTGGTAAAAAATTTGTTATATTCATTACCACCAACAGACATAAAATCATCGAGCCTCCAAACTTTATTTCCATCGGCTCCACCGGTTAAGGCTTTCCAGATGCCCTCTTCTAAAAACGAAAGATCGTCGGCAGCAATAACCACATCGAAGGCAGCAGAGGTCAAGGTAACTCCGCTACCTAAAGTGCTGCAGGTTACCGAATAGGTGCCTTTTAAAGGTAAATTCACGGTCACGGTTTTATCAACAGTGGGGTAATCGGTTCCTTCAACGGTAAACCAGACATTGCCCGGAATGGTGGTTGTAAAAACCACATCGTTGGCATTTACGGTAAAGCTGAAATTTTTATTCAACACCGGAGTATAATCAATGGTTTCTTCTCCATTATCGTCCTTGCATGAGGTAATAAATACCATCATTAATACGCCCAAAAGGACTGTTACATAATTGAAATTGAATTTTTTCATAATTTTTACTGATTTAATTTAGATTAATTGTTAGATGATTTTTATGTTATTCCCAACCGGGATTTTGCGTTAGCACTCCATTTGACAAGGTAATTTGGTTATTGGGTATTTGAAACAACCCCCGGGTTTTAACCAGGTTGTTTCCATCGATAATTTTTGAAACTTCGGCGGCACCTGTTTCAACAGTACCGCTAAAGGCAACTTTATTGGCGGCATACTGCAAGGAGGGGTCGTAACGGAGTAAATCCCAGTAACGTAAGCCTTCAAAAGCAAATTCCAGGCGGCGTTCTTCAAAAATGACATCTTTATCAACGGTGCTCAACGCGGTTAAGCCTGCACGGGTATGCACCTGATTCACATAATCCAAGGCGTTGGTACTTCCCAGTTCGGCGGCCATCAGCAGCACATCGGCGAAGCGGATGCTGAAGTAATCCTGAAACTGGCCAATCATAAAGTTCACTCCCCCATTATTTACTGCAATGCTATTTCCTTCCTCGTCGCAGGTGGGGGTATATTTTTTGGTAAAATAACCGGTGTATTCTTTTACATCATTGGCTTTAGTGTAATTTATCCCCTCTTCGTCAATAGCCATAATGGAGGCATCGCGGCGTTCATCGCCTGTAGGCCAGCTACTATACACCGAAGGTAACACCGTACAGGCACCCCAGCCCGAACCATACCCGCTGGCAGCATAGCTTTCGCCTCGTAAGCCATACATAACCAACCAATGGTTTCCATCGGTATTTCCGTTATAATCGCTGGTGTAAGTATATTTAATAGAAAAAACCACCTCTTTATTGGTTTCGCCGGCATAAGTAGCTTCCGTAATGGGGTTTCCAGCTTCGGCGGCTTCGTAAGTAGATGCGGCTGGCCATAAATCGGCAAAGTTTTCTACCAAATCGTGACCACTGTTGGCAATAACATCTTCAACATAAGCCAGGGCATCGGTTTGAGTTACGGCTCCCACTAAATCTGTAGTTCCATAATAACCTGTATAATACAGGTAAACCCTTGCCATTAAGGCCTCGGCTGCCCATTTGGTGGCATGGCCAAAATCGGTTGCAGGCATGTTGGCATAGGTTTCGGTACGGGCATTTTCAATGGCAAACAATAAATCGCTGGCAATTAACTGATAAGTCAAATCCGGCTCCGATTGCGGGGTGTTTGCACTTGAGGGTACGGTCAATAAAGGGACCCGTTCCCACATGCGTACCATATCGAAATAAAAGAAGGCACGTAAAAACCGGGCTTCGGCTTCAATTTGTTTGGCTAATTCGTCTTGTCCATCCCAATTTACGTTGCCTATTTTCTGTAGCAGGGTGTTGCAACGGAAAATCCCCTTATAATAATTTTTCCAATTGGGTTCAAACACGTTTAAATCGGCAGGGGAAACCGAAAGATCAAATTGGTCTAACATGGGAAATCCTTCCCCATCGCTGGCACCAGTACCACCGAAACAAAGGTCACTCATTACATCGGCAGCAAGAGGAAATGCTACCCCATCGGACCAAATCAACTGGAGGGCATCGTAACAACCGGTCAGGGCTTCGTTGGCCTCATCGGGAGTAGAGTAATAATTACCTACTAATTTATCCACAATGGGTTCTGTAGTAAGGTCGCATGCGTTTATTGCAATTAATAAACCCATAACAATGAAAATATAATACGTTCTCATTTAAATAATTTTAAAATTTAACACTAATGCCCATTAACAGGGTACGTGGAAGAGGGTAATAACCCAAATCAACCCCCGAGGAGAATTTGTCGCCTGAACCATTATCTAAACCATAACCCACTTCGGGATCCATCCCATCGTATTTGGTTAAGGTGTAAAGATTTTGGATTGAAGCATATATTCTACATTGGCTAAAGTTTTTAACCTTTATTCTTTTAGCCACATCGTATCCAATGGTAATATTGCTGATACGCATATAGGCCCCATTTTTGACAAACAGATCGGAAAACTGGTAGTTAATATTTCCATTGGTTACCCGGGGAATACGATCTGAAGTTCCTTCGCCGGTCCAACGGTCTAGTATTTCGGTGGTGTAATTTGAATATTTGTTAGTATGGTCGCGGTACGATTGTACAATCTGGTTACCGGCTACGCCACTAACAAACATGGCTAAGTCAAAGGCTTTGTAATTACACGAAAGATTCAAGCTAAAAGTAACATCGGGGTTTGGGTCGCCCAAATCGGTTTTATCATCCAGGTTAATTTTTCCATCGCCATTCTGATCCACGTACCGGACATCGCCCGGTTTGGCATTAGGCTGAATAATGGTTCCCTCCGAATTCCTATAGTTTTGTACTTCGGCAGTATTCTGGAACAACCCATCAGTTTCGTAACCCCAGAAATATCCGATGGCATGGCCATCTTCGGCACGGTAAAATTCTGTTGAATTGGCATATAAGGTGTTTGCTGCCCCGTGGATGATACCGTCTTCGGTAGGAATTTCTTTTACTTCGTTTTTATTAAAGGCAATACTGGGGGTAATGTTGTATGAAAAGTCCCCTTTGGTATCGGTGTACGAAAGTTGAAATTCAACTCCGGTATTTACTATGCTTCCGGCATTAATATAGGGAGCATCAGTTCCTGCTGTGGCTAAAACCGGAGCAAGAATCAACCAGTCTTTGGTGGTTTTGTTATACCAATCAAAAGTTACATTCATTTTACTATTAAGGAACCGGGCATCGAAACCAATATCGATTTGTTTCTGGTTCTCCCAATGAAGGTCTTCGTTTGATAACCGTTTGGGGAAAGAGCCATTTTCGGAAACAGCTTCAGTATTGCCAAAATTGTAGGTGGCTTGTGTAAATTTTATGGGTGCTAAATACATGTATTCATCCCCAATGTTTTGATTTCCTGCTTGTCCAATACTGGCACGTATTTTCATAAAATTCAGGATTCCGGCAAAAGGCTCCATAAAGGATTCATTGGTAAGCACCCATCCGGCTGATACAGAATGGAAAGGAGCGTAACGCTTTTTCTCAGAGAACCTTGAACTACCATCGCGACGGAAGGTGTAATTTAAAAGGTAGGTTTCGTTATAGTTATATAATAACCGGGCAAATTGCGAAAACATACTATTCTCAAATGGTGCTCCTGTAATTTTTTTCAGTACAGTTTCCGTATTCAGAGCATTTGAAAGCCAAGCGTGCCCAAAATCATCAAAACCTAAATCCGTGTTTTCTCCATTCATCCACGATCCGTCATTGTGCTTGTACCACGTCCCAACCATTGCAGTTATTTTGTGCGCTTCAATATTTAAATCATAGGTTAAGGTATTGTCATAAGCCAGCGAAAGCCCTTTAGACATGTTTTGGGTGACTTTATCGTAATCGGAAAATGAATAAATTGATAATTTAAATTCTGGGGTATAAGAACGATAATCCTCGGAATAATATTCAGTGCTAACTGATGACCGGTATTTCAAATTTTTCAGCAGGTCAACAACTGCATACACATCGGCCACCAGTTTTTGGGTATTCCGTAGGTTTTGGTTGTTGTAAATCATACTGGCATAGGGGTTGGCTTCGGTATTGTTCCAATAGGTATCTCCGTTTTGATCTACAATGTCGTTTGATGCGGTGTTAAAGAATTTACCATTATCGTCGTACATGGGCAACAAAGGGCTGACATTAAAGGCTGAACGCAAGGTATTGCTGTATTGGTTGCCTACCTGAATGCCTTTCTTTTTTTCGTAGGTAACTGAAAGATGCTGGCCAATTTTTATTTTATCGTTGTATAATTTATGCTCAGCGTTAAAACGGGCACCGTACCTTTCATAGTTTGATTTATCGGCACCACCCACAATACCTGCTTGTCCGGTATAGTTCAACGACATAAAATAGGATGTTTGTTCGTTCGCTCCGGTTATACCCAGATTATAATTTTGGGTTGGGGCTGATTTTTCAAACATTTCATCGAGCCAGTCGGTATTGGCACTTCCTTTACTGGTATAAGCAGGCAGATTGGTCAGATTAAAAGGCATTGTTGATGTACTACCACCTGAGTTAAGGTGTTGTTCGTTCATAATCTGTGCATATTGGGCGGCATTAAGCAGATTAATTTTTTTTGCCCTCGATTGCATACCGTAATAGGCATCGAAACTGATTTGTGATTTTCCCTGTTGCCCCTGCCTGGTAGTAATAATAATTACACCATTGGCTGCCTGTGAACCATAAATGGCACATGAAGCTGCGTCCTTTAACACATCGATAGATTCAATGTCGGAATTGCTCAAATATTTAATATCACCTACCTGAACACCATCTACAATATATAATGGTGAAGCATTATCAATGGTTCCTAAACCCCGGATGTTTATTTTTGGTGTTTCACCCGGTTGGCCCGAAGTGGAGGTAATATTCACCCCGGGAGTTTGCCCTTGCAACGCCTGGAGGGGATTTACCGTTTTCAATTTTACCAAATCATCTCCTTTTACTTGTGCTGTAGCACCTGTGCTTAGTTTCTTTTTTTGCACCCCATAACCAATCACCACCAGTTCATCGAGGCTGGTAATATCTTCAGTTAGTGTAAAATCAATTTTAAGTGTTTGGTTGGCTTTAATTTCTACGGGTTGTTCTATGTTAGCAAAACCAATAAACGAGGCAACCAACACCTGGTTCCCGGGATTGATTCCCGTAAGCGTGTAATTTCCATCCAAATCGGAGATGGTTCCCACGGTAGTCCCTTTTACGACAACGTTTGCTCCTATTAACGGCAACCCGCTCGCATCGGTAATTTTTCCGGAAACGTTTCCGGTTTGGGCGCTAACCCAAGACGGCCCGATAAGAAACACACCTATAATTAAAACATATTGAAGCAGCCGCTTGAGGCTCCTGTTCAACAATACATGTGTAAAGTTTTTTTTCATATAACAATAGATATTTAGATTCACTTTTTATTCAAAAAATGGATAATTTACCATGATGTAAAGGTACTTAATGTGAATTTTACACACCTGTAAATTTGTTAAAGACAATGGATGCTTTTTGTTCGGAGTTGTATCAAATGTTTCCGATAACTGGCTAAAATGTATTTTAAATGTTAAAGAACCCCTTTCAATCCTCTTTGTCCCGTTTACGATTTTCGTGTTTGCGTTTATTTAAAACAAACGAGGACGGATTTCTCTTTTTTACACTTTTTTTATTGCGATAACCCAACGAAGGTTCAAAACCCCTGTTAGTAATTGAACCCTTGCAAGGTTTAACTAATTACAACTTTTGGAAGAATCAGGGCAAGACTCACGTTAATGTAAGGGCTACACAAACCTATTTAACCCAAATTCCGCAATAGAAAGGGGGAGTAATTTTATATGCACCGCTATTGAGTTGACAAACAGCAACAAAGAGATAATTATTGGAGTATCTTTACCAGAAGAATAAAAAACAGGTGCTAACATTTTAACCCTTCGCTGTTATCAAAAACCACCACAATTATTTTTTTACGACCCTAATCAAACACATTATGTGGAGGCCAATCAGATACTTTCCAAGTAATTTTGTTTTGTTCAAATTTGTCAGATTTAAAAAAACAGATACAATGAAACGGCTATCCGCATTCTTATTAATTATTGGAAGTATTGTTTTCACCCGATGTATGGCCCCAGCTTATGAAAAATTAGGCAATGGGGTGATTGTCCATGTAAATAAAAAAGGAAAAGAACAACCGTCCCTGGTTAAAATTCAAGTGGTCAACGATGAAATCATCCGGGTGAGCGCGGTTCCTAGAACAGAATTTCCTGAACGGAATAGTTTGATTTTGGTTTCCCCGAACAGGGATTCCGTACCTTTTATGCTGGAAGAAACCGAAGAGACGGTTACCGTAGCTACATCTAAAGTGAAAGCAATGGTATCGCTCGAAACCGGGGAGGTGGTTTTTACCGATAAAGAAGGGAATTCGCTGCTCCGTGAAAATCAAGGCGGGGGTAAAAGCTTTCAATCCATTGAAGTGGATAATACCCGGGGGTACTCGTTCAGGCAGGTTTTTGAATCACCCGATGATGAAGCTTTTTTTGGACTTGGGCAACATCAAAGCGACGAGTGGAACTACAAAGGGAAAAACGAAGTTCTCTACCAGTACAATACCAAAGTTTCGATTCCATTTATTCTCTCGAACAAAAAATATGGCCTTTTGTGGGATAATTATTCCCTCACCAAATTTGGAGATGTGCGCGATTATGCCGACCTATCACAATTTAAGCTTTACAATCAATCAGGAGTTGAGGGATCAGTTACAGCCACCTACACCACTGCGGATGGTTCTGTTTTTGCCCAGCGCAACGAATCGTCCATTAACTATGAAAACCTGGAAACCATAAAAAAATTTCCGGAAGGATTCCCTTTTGTTGACTCTAAAATAACGTGGGAAGGGAGCCTAGAAGCCAAAGAATCGGGGGAATTCCGGTTTAAACTCTATTATGCCGGCTATACAAAAGTTTTTATTGATGGCGCAGAAGTAGTAGCCGAACGCTGGCGGACCGCCTGGAACCCAAATACCTACAAGTTTTCAGTCCGGCTGGAAGCGGGAAAGAAAGTTCCCGTGAAAGTAGAATGGAAACCCGACGGGGGCGTTTCGTATATTGGTTTAAAAGCTCTCAGCCCGGTTCCTGCATCGGAACAAAACAAATTGTCGTTATGGTCCGAAATGGGTCAGGAGCTCGACTATTATTTTATCTATGGCGAAACAATGGATAAAGTCATCAGCGGCTACCGCACCCTGACCGGGAAAGCCCCCATCATGCCCCAATGGGCGTTGGGTTTCTGGCAAAGCCGCGAACGTTATAAAACCCAGGATGAAATTGTAAACGCGTTGGCCGGATTCCGTAAACGGAAAATCCCCATCGACAATATTGTGATGGACTGGTCGTATTGGGAACAGGATCAATGGGGGAGCCACGAATTTGACCCCACCCGCTTTTCCGATCCAAAGAAAATGGTGGACGATATCCACGCCATGAACGGCCACATCATGATTTCGGTCTGGCCAAAATTCTACATCAACACCTATCATTATAAAGAATTCGAAAGTAATGGATGGATGTACAAACAAGCAGTAAACGACAGCATCCGCGACTGGATTGCCCAAGGTTATATCGGTTCATTTTACGATGCTTATAGCAAAGGAGCCCGTGAACTTTTCTGGAACCAGATGAATGAACATATTTTTTCATTAGGAATGGACGCCTGGTGGATGGATGCTTCGGAGCCTGATATTCTTTCCAATGCCAGTCTCGATTATCGTAAAAAACTTACCGGACCCACAGCTTTAGGTTCATCAACCGAATTCTTAAACACCTATGCCTTAATGAATGCCGAAGCTATTTACAACGGGCAACGCCGAGTGGAACCCAACCAACGTGTTTTCTTGCTTACCCGTTCGGGATTTGCCGGGCTGCAACGTTACAGCACGGCAACCTGGAGCGGAGATATTGGCACCCGTTGGGAAGATTTGAAAGCTCAGATTTCGGCGGGAATGAATTTTGCCCTTTCCGGAGTCCCTTATTGGACGATGGACATTGGTGGTTTTTGTGTCGAAAAGCGTTACGAAAAAGCGCAGGAAGGCAGCGAGGATTTGAACGAGTGGCGTGAATTGAACACCCGATGGTACCAGTTTGGCACCTTTACACCGTTGTACCGTGCACATGGCCAGTTCCCATACCGCGAGGTTTACAACATTGCGTCGGAAAATCACCCTGCATACCAATCCATTGTATATTATAATAAGCTCCGGTATCGCCTGATGCCTTACATCTATTCATTGGCAGGAAAAGTGCATTTTGACGATTACACCATTATGCGAGCGCTGGTCATGGATTTTTCAAACGATCCGCGAAGCACACAAGTCAGCGACCAATTTATGTTTGGGTCAAGCCTGATGATTTGCCCGGTTTACACCTACAAAACACGTGAGCGCGAAGTCTATTTCCCGGCTTCGGAAGGTTGGTACGATTTATACACCGGAAAATACATCCGTGGTGCCCAAACTCAAACGGTAGCTGCTCCTTATGAAAAAATGCCGTTGTTTGTAAAAGCCGGTTCCATCATTCCGGTAGGGCCCGAGATAGAATTTGCCGGACAAAAGCCAGATGCTCCAATTACTTTGTTTGTTTATGGAGGGACCGATGCCGCTTTTACGCTATATGAAGATGAAGGGACCAATTACAACTATGAAAAGGGTAAATATTCCAAAATATCAATGAGATACAATGAAGAAACACAAACGCTGGTGATAGGTGAACGCAAAGGGTTCTTTGAACGGATGCCAATGAGCCGCCAATTCCATGTGGTGTTCGTAAATAAAGACAAAACCGCACCGTTCAATCCCGATCAAAAAGGACAAAGAACCGTGACTTACACAGGGGAACAGTTAACAATTAAACTTTAAAGCATATATGAAAAATCAGCAAGTCGCTAAAAAGCGTTTCTTAATAGGTATGAAAAATATTCTTCTGTCAACATTCACATTTAGCTTTTTGACCCTTTCGGGATGCCAAAAAGATGAGATAAACAGCTTATCGGTAAATACAAATACCCTCTCTATTGATAAAGAAGGAGGTAGTGGAACGTTTACAATCACCACAAACGCCGATTCGTGGAACATAACCCAAACCGGCAGCCATTGGAACACCCTTTCAACCACCAGCGGAACCTACCAAACAGCCATGGTTTCGGTTCTGGTTTCTTCAAAAACCATTGAAAAACGGACCGATACCCTGACCATAACCGCCGGAAATGCAAAGCCGGTTCAGGTTTTGGTTACACAGGAGGCTTCCGACTATCTTTACACCTTATCAGCTTCAGTAAGTAGCATTACCTTTTCACGCGCCGGTAATTCCTCTTCGTTTAAACTAACTTCAACCGCCCCGCAATGGACTGTTGAAAGCGATGTGGAATGGTTGACCTTCGATAAAACAACAGGTTCTGCGTCATCGGTTTATATTTCGGCCAGTGCTTCCGAAAACGAAGGTACAGAAGCCCGGACAGCTACCATCACCCTGAAAGCAGATTATGCACCAACGGTTGAAATTTCAGTTACCCAAAAGGGAGAATATTACCCCAGCTACAATACTTCACCCCTGGAACCCGATGCCACCGGAATGTCAAGCACTGCTTTAGAATTAGCTGCAAAGATGAAGGTGGGCTGGAACCTGGGAAATACCCTCGAAGCCATTGGTGGTGAAACCGCCTGGGGAAACCCTGTCACATCGCAGGCTATCATTGATTTGGTGAATAACAGCGGGTTTAATGCCGTGCGGCTTCCCTGTTCGTGGAACGGGCACCTGTCGAATGCCTCTACTGCACAAATTAATGCAACATGGTTAGAGCGGGTTAGAACCGTGGTTCAATATTGCATAAATAATGATATGTATGTAATCCTGAATATCCATTGGGATGGCGGCTGGCTCGAAAACAATTGTACCACAGCCAAACAGGAGGTGAACAATGCCAAACAAAAAGCTTTTTGGGAGCAAATTGCCACTTATATGCGCGATTTCGATGAACACCTGCTTTTTGCCAGCGCCAACGAACCCAATGTGGAAAATGCCACTGAAATGTCGGTGCTGAATTCCTATCATCAAACATTCATAAATGCCGTCCGTTCTACCGGGGGAAAAAACAGTTACCGGGTTTTGGTCATTCAGGGACCCTCTACCGATATTGAAAAAACCAACAACTTGATGGTGCTTCCCACAGACCCCATACCGAATAAAATGATGGCCGAAGTCCATTATTACTCACCCTACCAGTTTTGTTTGATGGATAAAGATGCCGATTGGGGAAAGATGGCTTATTATTGGGGAAATGCCTACCACTCTGCCACCGACACCGAACGAAATGCCACCTGGGGCGAAGAAGCTTTTGTGGACGAAATGTTCGGGCTGATGAAAACACAGTTTGTTAACCAGGGGATTCCTGTAATAATGGGCGAATACGCGGCTGTCCGCCGGACCACATTAACCGGCGATGCGCTGACATTACACCTGAATTCACGGGCTTATTATTTAAGGTATGTAACCCAGCAGATGAAAGCCAACGGAATTATTCCTTTTTATTGGGATGCCGGTGGAATGGGCAATTTGGGTTCTGCATTAATTAACCGGAACAATCTTACGGTATTCGATCAACAAGCGTTAGATTCCATCATGGTGGGTGCACAATAATAAAGAATTTTGTAACTTGAAAATATTAATTCAAAAACAAAAAAACATGAGAAAAGCAGCACTTTTTATAGCACTTGTTGCCACGGCTTTTGCCTGTACCCATCAATCCTTGCAAACCCGAAGCACCGAAAAATTTAATACACAATGGCGGTTTGCTTTGATAAATGACAGCCTGGCTTCGAATCCTTCTTTTGATGACGCCTCGTGGCGTGAGCTTCGGTTGCCCCACGATTGGAGCATTGAGGGCAAATTCAGCGAAAAGCATCCGGCAATGGTTGGTGGCGGAGCTTTACCCGGAGGCATCGGATGGTACCGGAAAATCTTTACGCTGCCTGCCGAAGATGCTTCAAAAAAAATCTACATTCGGTTCGACGGCGTTTACATGAACAGCGAGGTTTTTATCAACGGGCATTCACTTGGTGTCCGCCCCAACGGGTACATCTCGTTTGAATACGACCTGACCCCCTTCCTTAATTTTGGAGAAAAGGAGAATGTGCTGGCGGTAAAAGTGGATAATTCAAAACAGCCAAACTCACGCTGGTACAGTGGTTCTGGAATTTACCGGAATGTATGGCTGGTGAAAACCAACCCGGTACATGTTGATTTGTGGGGAACATATATTACCACTTCCGAAGTTTCTTTCGAAAAAGCAACCGTAACGGTTGAAACCACTATTAAAAACACACTTGCCGAATCACAGAATTTAGAATTGATTACAACTCTTTTCGATGCCCAAAAACGAAAAGTAGGTAAAATCTCATCGCCCATGTTGGCAGAAGCCGATCAAACATCCTTACAAAAACAAACGCTCAAAGTTTCAAATCCACAACTATGGAGCCTGGAAAACCCTGTCATGTACGAAGCCATTACTGAAATCCGTAACAACGGAAAAGTTGTTGATTCCTATACCACACCTTTTGGTATCCGCAGCTTTGAATTCGATGCCGAAAAGGGTTTTGTTTTAAACGGAAAACAGGTAAAAATTGTGGGTGTATGTAACCACCACGATTTAGGTGCTTTAGGAGCTGCCATTAACACTCGGGCGTTGGAACGCCAATTGGAATTGATGAAAGAGATGGGATTGAACGGCATCCGCACCTCGCACAACCCACCCGCACCAGAATTGCTCGATTTGTGCGACCGGATGGGCTTTGTGGTTATGGACGAGGCTTTTGACATGTGGGCTAAGAAAAAAATGGAATTCGATTATTCCCTATATTTCAACGAATGGCACGAACGCGATTTAAAAGACCAACTCCTGCGTGACCGAAACCACCCTTCGGTTTTCATCTGGAGCATAGGTAACGAAATTTTGGAACAGTGGGATTCCACCGGAACCCCACTTGCTAAAGAACTGGCGGCCATTGTAAAGGATTTAGATGTTACCCGCCCAATTACTTCAGCCTGCAACGATCCGGAACCCCACAATTTCATCATCAAATCGGAGGCTTTGGATTTGATTGGCTTTAACTACCATCACGAAACCTTTGAACAATTCCCCACCAAATTTGCGGGAAAAAAATTCATTGCCACCGAAACCACTTCATCGCTGAATACCCGAGGGCAGTACGATATGCCCAGCGACAGCGTCCGCCGCTGGCCCAAACGTTGGGATTTGCCATTCAACGAAGGAAATGTTGGCAATACCTGCTCCTCGTACGACAACTGTTCCGCTCCCTGGGGTTCTACCCACGAAGAGACCTGGAAAATCATGAAAAAACACGATTACCTGTCAGGGATGTACATCTGGACCGGCATGGATTATCTGGGGGAACCCACTCCCTACGGATGGCCATCGCGTAGCTCCTATTTCGGAATTGTCGATTTGGCCGGGTTCCCCAAAGATCTGTTTTACATGTACCAAAGCGAATTGACCGATAAAGAGGTGCTGCACATCTTCCCGCACTGGAACTGGACTTCCGGCCAAACCATTGACATATGGGCATATACCAATTTCGATGAGGTGGAATTGTTCATTAACGATAAATCGCAAGGGGTGAAAAGCAAACAGGGCGACGATTTGCATCTGGCCTGGAGGGTTACATACGAACCCGGAACCTTGAAAGCGGTGGGTAAAAAAGCTAATGGGAGCACAAAAACAGTAATCATTAATACTGCTGGCGAGCCTGCCAAAATTCAACTGGTTGCCGACAGAACGGTAATCAATGCCGATGGTGACGATTTATCGTTTGTTACCGTGAATGTGTTGGATAAAGACAACAACCTGGTTCCAGTGGCGGATAACCAAATCCATTTTGAAACAGATGAGTTGGTTACCATCGCCGGGGTTGATAACGGTAGCCAAACCAGCCTTGAACCATTTAAAGCCAATTACCGGAAAACCTTTAATGGCAAATGTTTGGTGATTTTGCAATCGAAAGAAAATGCTGGAAAAACATTACTAAAAGCCACCGCCAAAGGATTGGAATCGGATGTGATAGAAATAGAGTTAAAATAGTTTTTTCGTTAAAAGTTGTTTAGGTTTAGGTTAATCGAATGTAGGGATGCAGCAGCAGTTGCTCCCTACATTTGAAGTTTTAATATGGTATGATGAAAAAAAGTTGTTTTTTTATATTCCTTTTGGTTATTCAAATAACCGGGAATGCTCAGGGATTACTGGTCCGTAATCCCGCCAAAGGTTTTACCATCTGGATGCCTGCGCCCAGTTTTGAACAGGCTTTATTGCTGGGAAATGGCGAAATGGGGGCGATGGTTTTTGGCCATCCTCACAACGAAACCATTATTGTGAACCATTGTGCATTGTATTTACCCACCACTTACCCTTTTAAGCCCATCGACCAGGCAGGACGGTTAACAGAAATCAGGGAATTGTTGCTCCAGGGAAAAGGAACCGAAGCCGCCCTGATTCCGGTGGAGCAAAGCAAACAGGAGGGCTATCCCGGGCAAATATGGAACGACCCGTACATTCCGGCATTCGACCTCCTGATTCAAACACAGGCCGATAACATTGACCAATACCAGCGTTCATTGGACTTTGAAACCGGAGAAGCCCTCATCTCCTGGAAACAAAATGGAACGTTAATTGAGCGCCGCCAGTTTATTTCGCGCACCGACAGCCTTTTGGTCATTCAAATAAAAGCATCCAAACCTGTTTCAGTCACCTTTGAATTGAAACAACGCCCGGTAAATTGGGATCAGTGGAACTATATTAACGAAAATATAAAATATACGCGCATAGCTACCGACAGCAACCAGCTATATTATTCCTGCGAATTTGTAAGGCAATGGCAGCCCAACATTATTGGGTACAATGGGGTGGGTTTACTAAAAGCCACCGATGGGAAAATATCACGAAAAGGGAATGCCATACACATTGAAAAGGCCACACAAATCCTCTTTTTTGTTAAGGTAAAGCCCTATTATTTTGGTGGATATTCAAACAAAGAGGCATTGGCTTCAACAGTGAAATCCATTCCGGGAGATTATCAGCAATTGCTGGCCTCACATGTTAGCATCCATAAAGAGCTGTTCAACCGAGTGCAGTTGAACCTGAACGGGCCTGCTGCCGATTACCTGATGGATGGCGAAGTAATGATGCAACAGGCCAAAGAGCGCTTTAGCCCGGCTTTTGTGGAAAAACAATTTTATGCTGCCCGCTACAACATCCTGAGTGCTACCGGAAAAAACCTCCCCAACCTGCAAGGTATCTGGGGAAACTCGTGGACTCCGCCCTGGGCCAGCGATTACACCCACAACGGGAATCTGCCCACCGCCATCTCTTCGTTTTTGAGCAGCGACATGCATGAGCTGATGAATTCTTTTTTCGATTATCACGATGCCCGTCTTCCATATTACCGCGACAATGCACAAAAACTTTACAATTGCCGGGGTATCATTGTTCCCTCGCACACTAGTTCACACGGGTGGAATGTTCATTTTGATAAAACATGGTGTATGACTTTCTGGATTGGTGGAGCGGCCTGGGCTTCGCATTTTTACTACGATTATTGGTTATACACTCAGGATAAGCAGTTTCTGGCTGAACGGGCCTACCCGTTTATGAAAGAGGCCGCTCTTTTTTACGAAGACTTTTTAACCGAAGGTTCCGATGGCAAATGGGTGTTCAATCCTTCGTATTCCCCCGAAAACAATCCGGCCAATAATCCTTCACAGGCGGTGGTAAATGCCACTATGGATGTGGCTTTGGCTAAAGAACTTTTCAGGAATTTACTTTCAGCCGGAATAGTGTTAAACGAAAAGAAAGAACAAATGCAAAAGTGGTCGCAAATACTGGCAAAAATGCCAGCATACCAAACTGATTCCACCGGGGCTTTCCGCGAATGGTTGTGGCCGGGATACCAGGAAAACCATTACCATCGGCATATTTCGCAATTGTATGGCATGTACGATCTCATTGACCCTGAAATTGCTCAAAACCCCGAACTGTGGAAAGGCATCCAAAAAACGTTGGAAGAGCGGATGAAAGTCCGACGGAACGATCAAGGCGGAATCATGGTTTTCGGGCTGGTGCAAATGGCGTGGGTTGCCGCCAATTTGGGCGATGCAGCCATGACTGAGGAAATCATCCATTGGTTATCGGCGCAATATTGGTCGAATTCCTTAGCTACCTATCACGACCCCAACGGTTTGTTCAACATGGATTTAAGCGGAGGCTTTCAGACAGCCATCATTAAAACACTGGTTTATTCTGAGCCCGGATTCATTCACATACTTCCGGCAAAACCTGCTTCATGGGAAACCGGCTCCATTTCAGGGATTTTAGCCCGGAATCAAGTATCGGTAAATCAGCTTTCGTGGACCCCCGAAAAAGTAATTTTGAAACTACAATCGCCCATCGGACAAAAAATAAAACTAAAGGGACCCAGTAAAAGTGCATCTGTTTGGGTTAACAACAAAACAAAGACTTTTGAAGAAAAAAACAAAACGGTTGAAGTAACTTTGAAAGCTTCTGAAGAATTAAAAATTGAAATCAACCTTAACAATTAATACGATGAAAAAGACTAAGTTTTCTTTAATTTGTGGTGTCTGTTTCGCCATTTTTGCTAACCTCTTTTCTTCTTGTTCAAACAATCAGGATATGGAACTTGCAAGCCCGAATGGGAAATTAAAAGTAACGTTTCTGTTTAACAACAATCAGTTACATTATCAAATAAAAACGGATGGGCAATCAGTTCTTGAACCCTCGTTGTTGGGTTTGATCCGCGACGATGCCGATTTCTCAACAGGATTGAAGTTAAAAAGTGTCTCTGAACAAGCATCTGTTACCGATGCTTACACGCTGAATGTGCATAAAAAAGCAAACTATTCATACACCGCCAGTCAAAAAACCCTGACCCTCGAAAATCAGCAGGGAGAAGACATGCAGGTTATTTTTCAGGTGTCGGATGAAGGAGTGGCTTTCCGGTATTTTTTCCCTGCGGAAAAGAGTGACATAAAAAAAATTGTAGAAGAAAAAACCTCGTTTGCCTTTCCAAAAGAGGCGAAAGCCTGGTTGCAACCCTGCGCGGTGGCAAAATCGGGTTGGAGCGAATGCAACCCTTCCTACGAAGAACATTATTTACAGGATATTCCCGTGGGAACTGCATCCCCATTGGCAGGGTGGGTCTTTCCGGCTCTTTTTAAAACCGGGGAACACTGGGTATTGATTTCGGAAACGGCCATGGATAGGAATTATTGTGCCTCACGGCTCCGTTCAGAATCGCCCAATGGGGTTTATTCCATTGGTTTCCCCGATGTAAGGGAGGTTGTTTTTACAGGTGAATCGAATCCGCAGTCAACCCTTCCTTGGTTTACCCCATGGCGGATCATCGCCATTGGTTCACTGGCCGATGTGGTGGAATCTACCCTGGGAACCGATTTGGCAAAACCAGCCATAGACGGCGATTTCAGTTGGGTAAAACCCGGAAGGGCTTCATGGAGCTGGGTGTTGTTGAAAGACGGCCAAACCATTTACCCGGTTCAACAGCAGTTTATTGATTACGCCGCCAACATGGGCTGGGAATATTGCCTGATTGATGCCTTCTGGGACTCCCAAATTGGCTACGAAAAAATAAAAGAATTAGCCGATTACGCCAAAACAAAAAACGTTAAGCTCCTGCTTTGGTATAACTCATCGGGAAACTGGAATTCTACACCGCTCACCCCAAAAAATGCGCTTTTAACACGTGAAGATCGGTTAAAAGAATTTTTCAGAGTCAAAGAGATGGGTATCGCCGGGGTAAAAATCGATTTTTTTGGGGGCGACGGGCAATCGGTGATGAATCATTACATCGATATTCTGGAAGATGCCGCCGCCGTTGGGTTGGCGGTAAACTTCCATGGATCGACCATTCCCCGGGGCTGGCACCGTACCTATCCACATCTGCTTAGTATGGAAGCTATTAAAGGGATGGAGTTTGTTACTTTTGGACAAGCCGATGCCGATGCGCAACCCAACCATTGCGCTATGATTCCGTTTACCCGCAATGTGTTCGACCCGATGGATTTTACCCCCACCTGTTTTGGTGAAATCCCAAGCATCCAGAGGAAAACCACCAATGGTTTTGAATTGGCTCTTCCGGTTTTGTTTCAGTCGGGGGTTCAACATTTTGCCGAGATTCCCGAGGTAATGCTCCAAATGCCTGCCGAAGTGCAACAGTTCATGAAAACGGTTCCTGTGGTTTGGGACGAAACCCGATTCCTGGACGGTTACCCCGGAAAATTTGTGGTTATGGCCCGGCGCTCCGGCTCTGTTTGGTACATAGCCGGAATCAATGGACAGGATTCCACACAAAAAGTAAGTTTCGATGCTTCGTTTACGGAGGCATCCCAAGGGCTCTTGATAACTGATGGTTCCTCAAACCGTGAATTTTCGATAAACAAATTAACCTTTCAAAAAACCATCGCTCTGGAAATGATTCCGAATGGGGGATTTGTAATTCAAACCCAATAAAATTTAAATGTTAAACCAATGAAAAAGCTAATTTTAACACTCCTTTTGGTTCCTTTTCTGTCAAGCACTTTTGCCCAGTTGCAAGAGTTTCATTTGCAAAACGAACCTATCGACATTAGTCCTGATTTTGCCAACTTTCAAAACACCTACTATTTGGCCGATAGCCTTACTACTTTTAATGCAGAAAGTGGTCAAGGAAAACTGGTGTACCACCGCTATGAATATGCTACCCGAATGGCTTTTAACAATATGCTGGGTGTATTGCGCCCAGTTAAAGCCAATGAATTTCCTGTAAATGAATATCAGGTATCACCCGAATTGGGTTTTTCGGTGGAATTTGTGTCGGAACGGACGGTGCGCATCCGTGCCCAATCGGGAAGCGAAATAAAACCCGATGAACCTTCGCTGATGTTGGTAAACGGAATTGCTCCAGCGGATAAATCATGGACTTATACAAAAATACCCACAGGCCACCAATATACTTCAAAATATGGGAAAGTGGTGATTGAAACCTCCCCCTGGCATGTGAAGTTTTTCGATGCTACAGGAAAGCAGCTCACCTCAACCATCCATTTTAACGATGTGGCCGAAACAACCTACACTCCGGTGTTGCCCTTCTCGTTTGTGCGTCGGGCCAGTGATTATTCACGAAGCTTTTCGGCGGTTTTTACCCTATCACCCGACGAAAAGATTTTTGGTTGTGGCGAATCGTACACCGCATTGAATAAACGGGGCCAAAAAGTCGTCCTTTGGGTGGACGATGCCAATGGCATCCAAAACGAGACCATGTATAAACCCATCCCCTTTTACATGAGCAGCCGGGGGTATGGTGTGTTTATGCACACATCAGCACCTGTTACCTGCGATTTTGGTAAATACTTCGGGGCGGCCAATTCCATGATGATTGGCGACGAAAGTCTGGATTTATTTGTGTTTCTTGGTGAACCAAAAGATATTTTAAACGAATATACCCACCTTACCGGAAAAGCCGAAATGCCGCCCTTGTGGTCCTTTGGGTATTGGCAAAGCCGGATTACCTATTTCTCGCAAGAAGAGGGACTAGCCGTTGCCGATAAATTGCGGGTAAACCGGATTCCTGCCGATGTACTCCACTTCGATACCGGATGGTTCGAAACCGACTGGCAATGCGATTATCAATTCTCTACATCCCGATTTAAAGACCCAACTAACATGATTCAACAATTGAACAAGCAGGGAATTAAAACCTGTTTGTGGCAATTACCTTATTTTGTTCCCAAAAACAACCTGTTTGCTGAAATCATCAATCAAAACCTGTATGTTAAAAATGGAAAAGGAACGCTTCCATACGAAGATGCGGTACTCGACTTTTCGAACCCAGCTACGGTTGCCTGGTATCAAAATAAAATAAAAGGGTTGCTCGATTTAGGCGTGGGTGCCATTAAAGTCGATTTTGGCGAAGCGGCACCTGCCAATGGTATTTATGCCTCTGGGAAAAGTGGTTTTTACGAACATAACCTGTATCCGTTGCGCTACAATAAAGCAGTTTCTGATATCACAAAATCGGTGCATCACGAACGGATTATGTGGGCCCGCAGTGCTTGGGCAGGAAGCCAACGGTACCCATTGCATTGGGGAGGCGACCCCGCCAATACCAACACTGCAATGGCTGCCACGTTACGCGGTGGATTGTCGTTCGGCCTTTCTGGTTTTGCCTTTTGGAGCCACGATATTGGTGGCTTCGTACTCAAAACCCCAGAAAATTTATTCCGCCGCTGGACTCCCTTCGGAATGCTTACTTCGCACACCCGAAGCCATGGAACACCCCCAAAAGAGCCTTGGGAATATGGCGATGATTTTATGAGTGCTTTTCGCAAGGCTGACAATATGCGCTATATGCTCATGCCTTATATTTATGCACAAGCCAAAGAATGTACCTTAAAAGGGTTACCGATGGTTCGGGCACTGTTTGTTGAATTTCCCAGTGATCCGGGAAGTTGGCTTATTGACAATGAATACTTCTTTGGTTCCGATATGTTGGTGGCACCTTTGTTTGAAGATTCACCCATGCGCGATGTCTATCTGCCAGAGGGAACATGGATTGATTATCAAACCGGAACCGTATATCAAGGAGGTTGGCATCAGATACCAGCCGGCGAAATTCCCATTGTAATTTTGGTTAAAGAGGGTGCAGTTATTCCACATATTGCCTTGACACAATCGACCCAGTTTATGGATTGGGGCAAGCTCAAATTGGTGGTTTATACCAGTCAACCCAAGGAGGCAAAAGGGTTGGTTTGTCTGCCTGAAAACCAAGAATTAAAAACAGTGGATTTGAATTCCGATTTACAATTAACTTCAGATCCGTATCATGGAAAAGTTACCTGGGAAATAGTGAATTATAACGATAAAAAATAACCAAGTATGTTATCAACTTCCTATTTTTGCTGTCAACTCTTCGTAAAAACCCGAACAATAGTTCTACATTTTATCCCCATTGCCCCATTCCTTTTATTGAATTTTCTGCCCTTTGCCGTTAAAAGTCAGTACGAATATGCTTTTCAAAATCCTGATTTACCAACCGAAGAGCGGATAGATAACCTTATTTCATTGATGACATTGGATGAAAAAGTCACCTGTTTAAGTACCTTACCCAGTATTCCAAGGTTACAGGTAAAAGGTACAGGCCATGTGGAGGGGTTGCACGGATTGGCTCAGGGCGGCCCAAGTAATTGGGGACAGAGGAATCCGCAGGCAACAACCATCTTTCCTCAAGCCATTGGATTGGCCGAAACATGGGATACCGCGCTCATGAGAAAAGTAGCAGCAGTTGAGGCTTACGAAACCCGTTACATGTTTCAAAGCCTTTATAAGCGTGGCGGATTGGTTGTTCGTGCACCTAATGCCGATCTGGGGCGTGATATCCGTTGGGGACGTACCGAAGAGTGTTTTGGCGAAGATGCCTGGTACAACGCACAAATGGTCGCACAATTTGTTAAAGGCTTACAGGGCGACCATCCTAAATATTGGTTAACGGCTTCGCTCATGAAACATTTTTTGGCCAATAGCAACGAAAATGGGCGCGATAGCTCATCGAGCAATTTTGGAGAACGTCTGTTTTACGAATATTATAGCTACCCGTTTTTTAAAGGAATTACCGAAGGCGGAAGCCAGGCTTACATGGCAGCTTACAATGCCTATAATGGCATTGCCTTGGCGGTTCACCCTGTTTTAAAAGAGATTACGGTTAACCAATGGCAACAAAGGGGTATTATTTGTACCGATGGTGGTGCCTACCAAATGTTAATAAATGCCCACCACGCCTACCCCGATTTATACCGGGCTGCCGAAGGCTGCATCAAGGCTGGAATTAATCAGTTTTTAGATGATTATGAACAGGGAATTTATGGTGCGTTAGCCAACAGATATCTCACCGAAAGCGATTTGGATGTTGTGTTACGTGGTGTTTTCAGGGTTATGATAAAACTTGGCCAACTCGATCCCGATGATCAAGTACCTTACAAAACGATTGGTATCACCGACACCATTGAGCCCTGGTTAACCGATGCCCACCGGAGAATGGCGCTTGAGGCAACTCAAAAGTCAATCGTTCTTCTTAAAAACCAGAACAAACAGCTACCTCTGCAGCCAGAGAAATTAAAAACAATTGCCGTAATAGGTACATTGGCTGATACAGTCATGCTTGATTGGTACAGTGGAACGCCTCCTTATACAATTACGCCCCTACAAGGAATCAAAAACCGAATGGGAAATAAAGTAAAAATTTTATATACACCCGATAATAGCTACAACAGGGCAGTAGAATTTGCCCAACAAGCCGATGTAGTAATTGTGGTTGTTGGCAATAACCCAACCGGAGGTGCCGGATGGGCTCAATGCCCGGTACCCAGCGATGGAAAAGAAGCAGTTGACCGAAAATCAATTGAATTGGAGCAGGAGGCGCTTATCCGGCAAGTATTTAAAGCCAATAAAAACATGGTGGTTGTTTTGCAGAGCAGTTTCCCATATGCCATCAACTGGACTCAGGAACATGTTCCGGCCATTATTCACATGACCCACTCCAGTCAGGAAACAGGGAATGCCCTGGCTTCGGTGCTTTTTGGCGATTACAATCCTGCCGGACGTTTGGTTCAAACCTGGCCGACCCAAATGGAACATTTGCCTGAAATGATGGATTATGATATTACAAAAGGGCGCACCTACATGTACAGTAGCCATAAACCCCTTTATACCTTTGGATTTGGCCTAAGCTACTCCCAATTTGAGTATCGTAACTTGAGGGAGAGTTCAAAAAGCCTCCAAAACAATGAAACAGTTACCCTTACTTTGGATGTTACAAATAAAGGCTCTTACGATGGCGACGAGGTGGTTCAGCTTTATGTTTCGCATCCTGTATCAAAAGTAAAACGTCCGATGAAAGAACTGAAAGGGTTTAGCCGTATTTTTATCAAAGCGGGCGAAACCAAAACCGTTTCAATGGTGTTGCATGCCAACGATGTGATGTACTGGGATGTAGAGCAAAAAAAGTGGCTATTTGAAGACGGTACTTTAAATGTAATGGTTGGCCCGGCTTCCGATCAAATCAGATTAACAAATACCTTGCGTTTGGAAAACTGAAATAATATAAATTACAGGTAATGAATTTTATTTATTTTACACGGTGGTGTTTGCTTATAAAGTTAAAATCAAAATAACATAAATATTTAAAACTATGGATTTTAGTAACCGTTTAATACCCTTATTGTTAATTGTGTTTTTAGTGGTGTCGTGCAGTAAAAAACCTCATAATATATCTGAAAACAGCGATGAATTGAAAATTGATTCCCTGATTCAACGGATGACTTTAGAGGAAAAAATTGGAATGATACATGCCAGTTCAGCATTCACTTCGGGAGGGGTTCCCCGTTTGGGAATTCCTGAACTTATTATGAGCGATGGGCCGCATGGGGTCCGTTTTGAACATGGGCGCGACTGGGCGCGCGATATGGATGTGGATGATTCTGTTACCTATTTACCTACGGGTATTTGTTTGGCCTCAACCTGGAATACCGAATTGGGTTACCAATATGGTGCCGTGTTGGGTTCCGAAGCTAAACACCGGGGAAAGGATGTTATTTTGGGACCGGGAGTTAACATTATCCGTTCGCCCTTGTGTGGCCGTAATTTTGAATACCTGAGCGAAGACCCCTTCTTAACCTCGCGCATGGCAGTGGGTTATATCAAAGGGGTACAGGATCAGGGGATCGCCGCTTGTGTAAAACATTTTGCTGCCAACAACCAGGAAGAAAACCGTAGCGGAATTAACGTTGTTGTGAGCGAGCAAGCCTTGCGCGAAATTTACTTCCCAGCTTTCGAAGCTTCTGTTCGCGAGGCCAATGTGCTTACGGTGATGGGAGCTTACAACAAAATCAATGGTTTGTATTGTACACAAAACCCATGGTTGTTAAATCAGGTTTTGAAAGAGGAATGGGGTTTTAAAGGTTTATTAATGAGTGATTGGGGAGCCGTTCACAATACCCGCGAAGCGCTGCTTTCAGGAACCGATATTGAAATGGGAACCGATTTGTTGCAGATGCCCAACATTGATTATAACAAATTTTATTTAGCCGATTCGGCCATTGCAATGGTAAAACGCGGCGAGGTGCCGGTTTCGGTGGTCGATGATAAGGTGCGCCGTATCTTGCGGGTCATGTTTAGCATCCAACTGTTTGGGAACCGCACCCCCGGCGAAGCGAACACCAAAGAACATCAGCAGCTTGCTTTAAAAGTAGCCGAAGAGGGAATTGTGCTACTGAAAAATCAGCAAATCCTTCCGCTCAACATCGCAAAAGCAAAAAAGATTTTGGTGGTTGGCGAAAATGCTACCCGTAAGCATGCCCATGGCGGCGGTAGTTCGCAGGTAAGTACCAAATATGAAATAACACCACTCGAAGGCATTAAAAATCTGGTGGGCAACGAGGCTGCAATTAGCTACCAGCAAGGGTATGAAATTACCCGCGAAAACACGGTTAACAAAAAATTAAGCGATGATGCCGTAGCAGCAGCTAAAAACGCCGATGTTGTGATTTTTGTAGGCGGTTGGATTCACAATTTTAATCCTGCGGAATGGGGCATCGATGCTTATGACAGTGAAGGCATCGACAAAAAAAATACCCAGTTGATGTACGGACAAGACAAGTTGATTCGTGCCCTGGCCGAGGTAAATAATAATGTGGTAGTAACGTTTTTTGGGGGCGGCCCTGTTGATATGGCTCCATGGCTTCTTCAGGTAAAAGCCGTTGTACAGGCTTGGTATCCAGGAATGGAGGGAGGAACCGCCTTAGCCAACATCCTTTTCGGGAAAACCAATCCTTCGGGTAAATTACCAATGACCTTTGCCAAAAAACTGGAAGACAATCCTTCGCATTCTATTGGGGAATACCCCGGAAAAAGTATGGAGGTGAATTATGCCGAAGGAATTTTTGTGGGTTACCGTTATTTCGATACCTACCAGGTGGAGCCTGAATTTTGCTTTGGACACGGCCTTTCATATACCACTTTCGAATATTCCGATTTTATGGTAGAGACAAGCGATAATACTGTTTCGTTGTCGTTTAACATTACCAATTCCGGTAAAATTCCGGGTGCTGAAGTGGCTCAGGTATATGTTGCCAATAAAGAGGCTTCGGTAAAACGCCCTTCTAAAGAGTTAAAATGGTTTACAAAGGTAATGCTGGAACCCAACGAAACTACGACGGTAGAACTTGAACTGCCAAAAGAGGCGTTCATGTTTTATCAGGAAACCAAAAAGCAATGGGTGTTGGAACCCGGTGAATTCGAAATTCTGTTAGGAAGCTCATCCAGAGACATTCGATTGAGTCAAACAGTTGAAATGTAGTGTGTTAGAATAAATGATTGGGAGAGATTGCCCGCAGGCTTTGGGAATATGGCCCCATTCCTGCGGGTAATTTTCTTTCACTATCTTTGTTTTTCAAATCAAAAATGAACCAATATGTCATCACTCTCCCATAAAACCATCCTATTAACAGGAGCCACCTCAGGGATCGGAAAAGAACTATTAATTGTCCTGCTGGAACAGGGTGCCAATGTAGCCTTCTGTGGCCGTTCCCCTGAAAAAATGGAGGTGCTAAAAAACGGACTGAACCAATTTCATTCAACGCAAATCTATTCCGAAACCTTTTGCCTGTCCGACGAACATCGGATTATTGGTTTTGTAAAAGCGGCACACGATCATTTTGGGAAAATAGACATCCTGATTAATAATGCCGGGTTAAACAATAACCGGAATACGATCACGCAGCTTTCCACCACCGATTTGGACTGGATGATGACCATCAACTTCAGAGCTCCGGTGATTTTTATGCGCGAGGCCGGAAATATCATGATAGCCCAACAGGAGGGGCTGGTAGTGAATATCCTTTCATCGGTCTGCTTGTTTTCGAACGAAGGGCTTGGCGGATACACCGCCTCGAAAGCCGCACTGGATGCCGCCACCAAAGTATATCGGAAAGAGACGCGGAAGCATAACATCAGGGTATTGTCGGTGTATCCGGGCGGGGTTGATACCCCCTTCCGCACCGGGGAACGCCCCGAATACCTCACTGCCAAACAGGTGGCCGGGGTTATGGTAAATGCACTAAAAACCGATAGCGCAGTCGCTTTAGACGAGCTGGTGCTGCGCCCTATGGTAGAACGGAATTTTTAACTTGCTTTATGACCAGAGAGACTGCTATAAAATTATTTAACGACAAAAAAATCAGGACTCATTGGGATGAAAATAATGAGAAATGGTGTTTTTCGATTGTTGATACTGTTGAAGTTCTAACAGAAACGGACCGTCCGCGAAAATACTGGAGCGATCTGAAAAATAAACTACAAAAGGAGGGCAGTCAACTGTCCGATTTTATCGGACAGTTGAAGATGGCTGCTGAAGGCGGTAACATGAGACTTACCGATGTAGCCGATACCGAACAGCTTTTTCGTTTAATCCATCAATAACAGATTCTTAAAAACTCATGCTGATCAACGGAACAAACATACAATCCATCTGGTACGATGAAACCAAAGAGGCGGTTTTTGCCATCGACCAACGAAAGCTTCCTTTTCAATTCGAAATGATGGAGATGAAAAGTCTTAATGATGCAGTGTTTGCCATTAACGAGATGGTTGTACGCGGAGCTCCGTTGATTGGTGTTACTGCCGCCTGGGGTTTGCATCTCGAAATAAGAAATATTAAAAATACTGAGTTTCAAGATATAAAAAAGTGGGCTAAAGAACTCAAAAGTACCCGTCCTACCGCTATAAATCTGGCTTTGGTGGTCGATGAAATGGTTCAGGAATTATCCAATGCTCAGCCATCCGATTATGCAACCGTTTCTTTATCGTTTGCCTTAAAGTCCCAAAACCGCGAAGCCCAATGGTGTGAGCAGATTGGTGAATTTGGCTTTTCTCTTATTGAAGAATTTTACCAAAAGAAGCAGCAACCCGTAAACATTTTAACCCATTGCAATGCCGGTTGGCTGGCCTGTGTAGATTGGGGTACAGCCACAGCCCCCATGTATAAAGCGCATTTGAAAGGAATCCCTTTACATATTTGGGTCGATGAAACACGTCCCCGCAATCAGGGTGCGCGCCTCACTGCCTGGGAACTTCAGCAGGCGGGCGTTCTCTATACGGTTATCCCCGATAATGCCGGAGGCCATTTAATGCAGCACGGAATGGTGGATATGGTGCTGGTGGGCAGCGACCGGACTACCCTCAACGGCGATGTTGCCAATAAAATAGGAACCTATCTGAAAGCTTTGGCCGCCTTCGATAACAACATCCCGTTTTATGCGGCTTTACCCTCAACCAGCATCGATTTTACCATGACCGATGGAGTAAAAAACATTCCCATTGAACACCGCGGTGCCGATGAGATGCTTAAAATGGAAGTCCGGCATCAAAATATAACCTTTGAGGCACTGATTATGCCTGAAAATACGCCAGTGGCCAATTACGGGTTCGATGTTACCCCTGCCCGATTGATTACCGGGTTAATCACCGAACGGGGAATCTGCATGGCCAATGAAGCTTCTATCCTGAATTTATTTCCTGAACACCTGAAATAATGAATGAAGGATACATAAAATTCACCCACCTGTGGATTAAAAAACCAGCTGCTATTCCCAGTTTTATGCTTGAGGAAATAAACCTTGTCCGAAATGAACTTAAAAAGCTGGGAATGGTTGGGAAAATACCTGATGGTCCTTCATTCGGAAACCTATCGGTACGCCTTGCCGGAACCTCGTTTTTTATTACTGGAAGCGATACCGGCGGATTTGATTTTTTATCAACCAATCAAATTGCCTTGGTAACCGAAAGCATTGTCTCCAGTAACAGGATTTCGTCTATCGGTTTGATAGCGGCATCCAGCGAAAGCATGAGCCATGCGGCTATTTATCAAAGCTGTGAAGATGTAAAGGCGATTATTCATTTTCACCATTTAGAATTTTGGAGTCATTTTCTGGGAAAATTACCAACTACATCGTCCGATATTCCCTACGGAACCCCCGAACTGGCCATGGAATTGGGTAGAATGATTCGTGAAAAAAACCAATCCTCGGTGATTGTGCTGGGGGGTCACCACGAAGGCGTTATAAGCTATGGAACGAGTTTACAAAACGCATTTAAACAACTGCTTGCCCTGCATGAATCGATAAATGAAAAAACCAGAAATTTATTTGTGAAATAAGATTCAAATGTGTAAAATTGCAGTCCCAAAAATCGGGGTATCTGTTGCATAGACAGCTAAGGGCCCATAGCTCAGTCGGTTAGTAGCACCTGACTCATAATCAGGGGGTCGCTGGTTCGAGCCCAGCTGGGCCCACCTAAAAATCAAGCACTTACGGAATGTCGTGAGTGCTTTTTTATTTCCCAACAAACATTATACAAACAATTTTGAATTTCTCTCATTGATGTACTGGGTTCACTTTGAAAAATTTAATTCTTAAACTTATCTTTTTTCATATATCCATAATATATTTTGGAAACTAATTGGTGTAACATAAATGTGTCTGAGTACGGCTTATGTGTCAACGGACTATAAGTTATGTACTGTGGTTCGATTATTTGATTTTAGTATTATGTAAAAAGGAGGAAAAATTATTATTTATCGTCAATAAAATGAGCTATTTGTGCCAAACAATTGGTAAAATCCTTTTGAATCTCTTTTTGCCAAAACCGCATCACGGTATATCCCATTTCAATCAGGGCTTTGTTGTTTTCCCAGTCGCGTTGCATGTTGCGTTCAATTTTGGGAATCCAGAAATCGCGGTTTGCTTTTAGTTGGTTTTTTTTCTCTTCCCAACGGAAGCCGTGCCAAAACTCCCCATCGATAAAGATGGCCAGCTTATGGCGGGTAAAAACCATATCAGGGGTTCCCGGTAGTTGCTTCACATTTATCCGGTAACGATAACCCAGGCTCCAAAGCACTTTCCGGAGTTTAAGTTCCGGTTGGGTGTTTTTGCCTTTTATCTGCCCCATGTTTTTTGAGCGGTTGGGGGTGGTGTAAAAACCTTCGGCTTCACAAAACTTCGGAACCTTAATTTTATTGGGTTTGTACTGTTTCAAAAATTTAAAATTTGTATAATTATTCAAAGATATTCCAAAAAAAATGGATGCAAAAACAAACCCCGGAAATTGCTTTCCAGGGTTTTCATAAAAAAACAAAATCATTTTTTTACTTTATATACACCTTTTATTCATTTACCTCCCATCCATAATCCACATACTTCCAATCAAAATCATCTCCTTTGACAGTTAGTTTCAAAAAACCCTCTTCGGTACCCAAATAGGGGCCTGCCCACCAACGGGCACAAACGGCACCTCCGGTGATAAAGGTAATTCCATCAATATAAATAGATTCCAAAATGTGAAGGTGGCCTTGTAACACCAATTTTAAGTTGTGATGCGCAAAAAGATCGAGTACCTGTTTCGAATTGGCTACCACCAAACTGGAATCGGAAGCTAACGTGGAACCTTCAAATTTTTGCATGTAAGCCGAAACAAATGGGATGTGTGTAGCTATAACCAGAGGCTGGGAGGTATCGGTTTTTGCCAGTTCTGTTTTAATCCATTCCAGTTGCGGGGCATCAAGTAAACCAATATAGCCGCTTTTATGAGTGTCTTCAATGGAATTGAGTACCATAAATTTCCAGCCTTTGTGCTCAAAAGCGTAATACGATTTTCCCAACCTTTTTTCGAACATCTGCTCGCCATATTCCGGATGGTTTGGGTCAGCGTTGCTTTCGGTGTAAATACCATAAATTTCATGGTTCCCCATGGTGTTGTAAACGGGCATTTGCAGATGTTTCGATTCCTGCTGGTACAGTTGATACAATGAATCGGCCCGGCCATAACTTTGCCCAAGGGCATCCATAATTAAATCGCCCCCGGTAATTACAAAATCGGGACGGAGTTTATTTACTGAATCCATCGCCTGCCGAAACCCTTCTACAGCTCTTGATTCGGGCTGTAAATGGATGTCGGTCATAAACACAAAAGTAAAGGAATCGCCGGTAACGGTTTGCGTTTTGGGTTGGCATCCGGTAAGTGAAAAACACCCAGAGATTGCCAAAAAAATAAAGGAGTAAAATATTCGGTTCATAATTTTTTAGTTTTAATTCTTTCCTGAAACAATGAGGAAAAGATACAAAATAACTTATTTGATTAAGTTACGTGTGGATTATTTTTCAGATTCAATTCTGTTCCGATACTTCCACCACTCCACCAGATATTCCTGTTCGGTTTGCCCGGGAGTGGCGATGAGTTCAGCAGCGCGCTGCATGGCATGTAAATCCATTAACGTGGAATAACCGGCTAAGGTGATGATTTTTGGAGTGTGTTTTAACAATGGATGAAGTTCATAAGTGGGTAAATGGGAAACAACCCGCAACCCGTAACCCGTAACCCGTAATTCATTACCCGGTTTTCCGCAAATCAAAAGCACTTTTTCAGTTGATTGCGCAAAACGCAGTTCCATCTGTTGCTGAAACCGATTGCGAAAGGGTTCGGGCCCTGAAACTAACACCAGTACATCGGGAATTTCAACTGCTGATGAAGAAGCCTCTGTGGGCTGAAAATCCTGAAACCTCGATAATGGCCCAATATAGCGGAGGTTTTTTGGCCGCTTTTTCCCATGTGACAGTTCTCCAGAAAGGCTGTCCTCCTGATTCTCAAAATCGGGAACCCAGCATTCATCAAAGCGGGAGATAAGCATCCGGGTAAACCCGTGCAATAAAAACTCCATCCATTTGAATGATTTTGGCAACCGGATAAACAGTTGATGGGTTATGAAAATATTTCTTGTCTTGGAATTCCACAACCCGTACCGGTTATCGGAAACTACTTGGGTGATGTTCCATACTTTTACCAAACGCCTCAATCTCCAATGTTCAGCAACCATCGAAAATCCAAACTTGGGCATTTGCAAAAATAAATCCAGAAAAAGATTTTGCTTGCCCGAATACCTGATGAGTGCTCCTTTCAGAGCTACCGCAGGCAGTTTGGGAAATTCCTGCTGCAAAAATTGCAACGAAACCCCTTGCCCAGCCAAAACGACCCGATGGCCTTGATTTAAAAACTGATGAATCAAAGGAACACACCGGGTAGCATGGCCCAAACCCCAGTCAAGCGGGGCAACCAATATGGTTTGTTGCTTTTCCATTACTTACAAATATATGGTTTTATAGTTTGATGGTTCACATTCCGTTCCCTTTCCATTGGAATCCCAGTAAATTACTTTACCTCTTAAATCGGCAAACGGAGCCTTCGGTGGTTATCTGCAATCGGGTAAAAATAAAGGGTGATGCAAGAATAACCCTAGTGGCTTACTATCATCGGGTAAAATAGATTCCTTCGGAATTTGGGTGAATCGTTTCCATAAAACAATTCATACCTTTTTGTCCATAATTAATATTATTTTTGTAGCCTAAAAAGTTAAGCTACTGTTATGATGTTTGATATAGATGCTATAAGGAATGATTTTCCTATCCTGAGACAAAAAATATACAACAAACCGCTTATTTATTTTGATAACGCGGCTACCACACAAAAACCCCAATGTGTGATTGACAAACTGGTGGAGGTATATACCACATATAACGCCAACATTCACCGGGGAGTCCACTATTTGAGCAATAAAGCCACCGACGAAACCGAAAAAGCCCGGAAGGTGGTTCAACTGTTTTTGCATGCCCCTTACAGCCATGAAATCATTTTTACCCGTGGGGCAACAGAGGCCATTAACCTGGTTGCCCAGTCGTTTGGCGAAAAGTTCATCCATCGGGGCGATGAAATCATTGTTTCAGAAATGGAGCACCATTCCAATTTGGTCCCCTGGCAATTAGTGGCTGAACGGCAAGGTGCCCGGATTGTCAAGTGGCCATTCAACCAAAATGGGGAACTGGAAATTTCAGTCTTGAAGCCACTTATTACTGAAAAAACCCGGCTTATTGCCGTCAATCATGTTTCGAATTCCTTAGGAACCATTAATCCCGTGAAGGAAATTATTGACTTGGCGCATCAACATGAAGTGGCTGTTTTGGTGGATGGGGCACAGGCCGTTCAGCACATAAAAGTGGATGTGCAACAGTTGGGTTGTGATTTTTACGTGTTTTCAGGACATAAAATATACGGCCCCACCGGCATTGGTGTGGTTTATGGAAAAGAAAAATGGTTAAATGGGATGCCTCCTTATCAGGGTGGAGGCGAAATGATTGAGAATGTCAGTTTTGAGAAAACCACCTTCAACCAACTGCCCTTTAAGTTTGAAGCCGGCACACCCAACTATGCCGATACCATTGCCATGGCCGAGGCGATTAAGTATGTTTCAGCCATTGGTCTGGAAAACATCGCCGCCTATGAGAAGGAACTGCTCAATTATGCCGAAGAAAAACTCCGATCCCTTCCCGGGATTGAATTTTATGGAACCGCTCATGAAAAAACCAGTGTCATTTCATTCAACCTTCATGGGGCACATCCTTTTGATGTAGGGACCCTCCTCGATAAAATGGGCATCGCGGTACGCACCGGGACTCATTGTACCGAGCCGGTGATGCAACATTTTGGTATTCCCGGAACAGTAAGGGCCAGTTTCGCGTTTTATAATACAAAAAAAGAGGTGGACGGATTGTACCTTGGCCTCCAAAAAGTAGTTCAAATGTTAGCCTAAAACTCCTCTTTGTAGAGGAAATAACAAAACAATCAATGAGCAACGTTAAACAATAATTATGAGTGAAATAAACAAACGTCAGGATGCTGTTGTTGAAGAGTTCAGCGTGTTCGACGACTGGATGGATAAATATTCGTACCTGATTGATCTGGGCAAAGAGATGCCCCCGGTTTCGGAAAAAATCAAAAGTGAAAAAACCTTGATCAAGGGTTGCCAGAGCAAAGTGTGGCTCGAAGCCGAACTGGTGGACGGAAAAATCCAATTTGAAGCCGACAGCGATGCCATTATTACCAAGGGAATAATTGCCTTGTTGATTCGGGTGATGTCGGGGTTAACCCCGGAGGAAATTATGAATGCTAACCTCTATTTTATTGATAAAATCGGGCTGCATGAGAATCTTTCGCCTACCCGTTCCAATGGACTGGCCGCCATGATCAAGCAAATTAAAATGTATGCCCTGGCTTACCATACAAAGATGAATGGGTAAAAGATGTGCTAAATTAAATGCTTTAATAATTGACTAAACGTTATAAAAATGAATCAAGCTTTGGAAGATAGGTTGGTGGAGGAGTTAAAGACCATATACGATCCTGAGATCCCCGTAAACATTTACGATTTGGGGCTCATTTATAACCTGAAAGAAGAAAATGGCAAACTGGAAGTTGAAATGACCTTAACCGCGCCCGGTTGCCCGGTAGCCGACAGCATCTTAGCCGAAATAAAGCAAAAGCTGGAACTGGTAGATGGCATTAAAGAGGTGGTGGTAGATTTGGTTTTCGATCCCCCATGGAACATGGACATGATTACCGAAGAGGCCAAGCTGGAATTGGGGATGCTATAAATTGCTGATTTTGTAGGTGATGTTTTTTAATAAAACAAAATTCTTTTTACTTTTACACATTCAACAAAGTTACCCTTTTATGAAAAACCTCTATTTTATAGTTTTTATTGTTAGCATGCTGCTGATGCCATCTTGTGCAACCATTTTTTTGGGGAGTAAACAATATGTTCAACTTTATTCAGAACCTTCTGGCGCAGAAGTTTATTTAAACGGAGAAAAAACAAATCTAGCAACTCCATGTAAAATATTGGTCGAAAGAAAAGTTCCTGCTTCAGTGTATAATCGGAAAAACGAGCAGGTTTATTCCTTTAAAAAGGAAAACTATCAGGATGCCGTTTACCATGATAAATCATCTTTTCATTGGTTAGCCGGTGTTGATTTCTTATATTATGTGGTTCCCGGGTTAATTGATGTTGCGGTTGGTTCGCATCTTAAATACCAGAATGAGGTGTATGTATACTTAAACCCAATTACAGGAAAAGTAGATACCGTTTTTAAAAAAGAAATTGTGTACGTCCCGACTGAAACCGGGGAATCTTCGTATGTTTTTCAAAAACAATCCGATGTGGATCAAAATATTCCGGTTTCACCCTCACAGAGGGATATGAGGTTTGCCTTAATCATTGGTAACGAAGACTATAGCTCGCACCAAGTAGAAATGGGGGGTGAAATTAATGTGGATTTTGCCCGTAACGATGCCAGTGCGTTTAAAGAATATGCCTTAAATGTTTTAGGTATTCCTGAATTGAACATCACTTTTTTGTTGGATGCCACCACCGGACAAATGAACCAAGCCGTATCGAAAGCCAACAAAATTATTAAAAACACGGGGGGGAAAGCCGAGTATTTTATCTATTACGCCGGCCATGGATTACCCGATGAACTAACTAAAGAAGCCTATTTGATGCCCGTGGACGTGAGCGGGAAAAATGCCAATGAAGGTATTGCCTTGAAAAGCCTGTATGAGCGTGTGACCGAGTTCCCTTCAAAAAGAGTGACGGTGTTTATTGATGCATGTTTTTCGGGAGGAGCCCGTAATCAAGGGCTGTTGGCAGCACGTGGGGTGAAAATTATCCCTAAAGAAACCCCGGTTGGCGGAAGTTTAGTCGTTTTTAGTGCAAGTAGCGATGAGCATCTTCATTACCTTACAAGGATAAAAAACATGGTATGTTTACCTATTTTTTACTTAAAAAGTTAAAAGAGACCGGAGGCAATGTTACCTACAACGATTTGTCAGAATATGTGATTCAAAACGTATCATTGCAATCGGTGCTGATTAACGATAAAGAGCAAAACCCCAAGGTAAATACCAGCACGAAAAGTAATCATGATTGGATGAGTTGGAAAATAAATGAATAATCACATTTAGATTTTGTGAATTTACTCTTGGATTGAATTTTTAAAATGAGTAATCTGGTTTTGTGAGAAAATCACTGAAGATTCAATAAAAGCAAGAAATTTAACTTTTATATCCTGAAACTCAACCACACGATTTTTACGTAGCAAAAACTTTAAGAAAAGTTCTTTATAAATGCTGTTTTCAGGATATTCATCTTGCAACATCAATAAATATTTTTCTGCAAGCGCATCATTTAGTTCAATTTCAGCATTTATCCGGAATAAGAAATAAAGGCCTTCATTTTTAACAAATACATTTTTTTCATTTAAAATTGAATCCAAAATCATCAGACCAAGATTTTTATCTGAACCGGGCCAACTTGAAAGATACTTTGCATAAAACATATTTGTGTTACGGGCTTCTGACGCATAAAAGTGGTACAAACCCCAGATAAGTTTATTGTAGGGAGTATCATTATCTTTTAACGGATAATTTTGGAAAAAGGATTTTAGTTCATTTATGGTAAGAAGAACAGACATGTATCTTTGTTGGGTAATAAGAATCCGGATTTTTAAAAGTTTTAACGAAACCTCGTTGTACGGGTCTTTCTCAGCAGTTAATATTTTACTAATCAGATGTTCTGCTTCATTTAGTTTTTTGTCGGGATCAATACCCGAAAGAGCTTCCCAATAGAGTAAGTATGCCTTTATACTATTTAATGAACCTGGTTGTGTTTCAATAGAATCAATAAACTGACGGGCATCATTGAACCGAAAATGATAAATAAGCGAAAAAATATTATCATAAGCGGGGTTCATAATAGGTTGTGTACTTCCGTTTAAAATGACACAGCAAAAGAACAATAGGGTTAAAAGGAATTTATGATGCACAAATAGGATTTATGAATTTAATGCAAAAGTAATTTTTTTAACAGAAATACGGAGTTTAGCATAAAATGAAATCGAAACAGATCATTTAATTTTTATATTTTTACCCCGATTAATAAATAAACGCATGTTTCTTCAATTTACCAAAGTGTTATTATTTCTACAAGGATTGCTTTTATTAACCACTCAAAGCAGCTACAGTTCAAACAATTATATTTTTGTTGAGGTTGTAACCAAGCGGTTGCATCAGCAAAAGGTGGTATCAACCACTTCTGAGATATTAGTAAATACCGATAACGGAGAAATGATCATTCACTATAAGGAACCTCACAATTTTTATGTATTTACCAACAAATTAGGAGAAATGCAGGTTTACTACCCTTCAAAAAATGAAATAATGCGGCAACAGAATTTTTTATTTTCATCGGAAAACGATCCCATTTACCAGTTTTTTTCTGATCAGTCGCAAGATTTAGGGTTATCAGATATGGGTTTTACCTTAAAAAATTCCGTTTTGGAAGATCATTATTTGGTAACTGAATGGATACCACCTGTAGCATATATGCAACATATTCTCAAAGCTATTTTGGTTCAAGAAGATTATTTACCAATTTATATTTCTTATATAAACAGTTCTGAAAAGGTGAAACAAAAAATATATTTTTCAGAATGGAATATAAACGATCGCGGTGTTTATCCTCAACGAATAACTCAGATTGATTACATTACTGAAAAAGATTCAATTATCAGTAAAAAATCCTATTCAAATTTGAAAATTGGATCTGAGGCTGAACGGTTTTTTCCTAAAATTACCATTCCCAACGATGCCAAGTTGGTAAAACTTTCAACGAATCAATAAAACAACACTAGATTAACGCTCATGTTTTTTAAAAAGAAGAGGCTTTTTTCAAAATTAATAATTGTATTATTTGGGTTACAAGGATCCATTTATGCACAAACAAAAACTTCCGATTTTGATTTATTAATTAAAAAGGTTCCCACAAAAACTGAAATACATCAACACACAGTGGTTTTTGGCATAGCAAATCAGAGAAATTGGTTTATTAAATACAACCCGGTAACACTAAGTTTTTCAACACTCATGTATGGTTATCAGAAATGGATTTCCCCTCAAATCTCAGCCAACTGTTATTATGAGCCCACGTGTTCGAGGTATAGTGTATTATTGTATAAGGAGTTTGGAATTATCAGGGGTACCTTAGCAACGGCTGACCGCTTAATGCGATGTGACCGGATTTCGGCAACAACATTTCATCCGATAAGTATCAGTCCAATTGACGGGAAAATTCATGAATCGGTTAACAGATACCATTTTAAAACAAATGATAAATAACATTAGGGGGTTTATAGTTTCAACAGGGTGGGTTTTGTTTTCTTTGTTGTTTCTCAACGAGGGTCATACACAGAATTATTCTATAGCCGAAGAAATTCAATTTGTTAATTACTTAATAACCACACAACAAAACAAAGAAGCCCTCTTTTTGGTCAATAAATATATTGATTCAACCAAATATTTACTCCATAGGGATACCCTTTTATTTTTAAAAGGAAAACTTTTATATAACCAACAGCAATTATTGGAATCATCGGAGTGTTTTCAAAAAGTTTTGAGCCATTTTTCATTAAAACCCGCCTTAGAAATTTTGAGCAGTTATGAGCTTGCTTATTCGAACAAAGTGGATGAGGGAATTTTATTATTGACGACCGTTCAACCCAGCGATGACAAGGCATTAGAGTTGTTAAATTTTGAGAAAATTTCGTTTGAGATTTTGTCAGGGAACACTCAAAATTATAAAAATTATACGTTATCAAGAGATACTTCGTTTAACCAATTATCTGAGGGTCAAAAAAAACTGGACGATTTAGTGGAACGATATAATCAATTTAACCCAAAATCTCCGGTAGTAGCTGGTATTTTATCTGCCATAATACCTGGTTCCGGTAAAATATATGCCGATAAACTGGGTGAAGGGGTTACTACTCTATTGGGCATGTCGATTCTTGCTGTCATCGCAATTGAAAATTACCAAAAGGAAGGAATTAATAATTATAAAACCATAGGATTCGGTTCTTTATTTACGGTATTTTATGCCGCGAATATTTACGGGAGTGTCTTTTCAATAAAAGTGTACCGCGATGAATTTAAACAAAGTTTTAACCATGCCTTACTTTTTAATATGCACATTCCTATTCGGAATGTCTATCCTGAGTTATTCCGCTAAACCGATTGTTGTTGCAGATTCGTTGTTTACCAACGGTCAATTTTTTGAAGCGGCTATTGAATATGAGCGTCAATTTTATTTTGCTTCTGATTTGCAAACTAAGAGTCAATGCAGATTTGGTAAGGCTCTTTGTTATAAGGCAATGGGTGATTTCAAATCCTCAAAAAAGGAGCTTTTAAAAGTTAATATTTATGGATTAAATGAAAACAATAAAAAGGAATTTATATATGAAACCGCGTTAATTTCCTATTTAGATGAAGACTATTTATTGTGTGAACGCACTTTTCTGCAACTCAATTTTCAGGAATATGATTCAATTCAACAGCAAAATCTTCTTTTAATCGGGACTTTAAATAATATTATGCTTCAGAAATTCGAGAAATCGGAGGAACTGGCAAAGGCATTTGTTAAGCAACACAATCAAGATTCTTTATTCCTGGAACAGCAACTAAACGCGCTACATAAGCTTTACTCAAAAAGAAACCTGCCTCGTTTAAAAAGCGAAAAGGCATTTGATTGGATCAATATAGCTCCGGGGTTTGGTCAAATTTATGTTGGTAAAGTTGGCGAAGGCTTTATGAATATTGGATTAAACTTGGCCGCATTTTCATTTGGGGCGTTTCAATTTTTAAACGGATATTATTTTACAGGTTATTTTGTGGGTGCTCTATCAATAAATAAATTTTACTTTGGAGGGAGGACAAGAGCAAAGAATTTAATGCTGGAAGTGAATAATGCCCGGTTGGTAGATTATAATACAAAGATTAAGAACCAATTGGTTCAATTAAAACCATAAAAAAGCCACTCATAAAAGTGGCTTTTTTATATTTTGTTAGTTTGCCCACATAAAGAATTTTTCATTATTGATGTATTTTGATTCGTTGTGAAGAATCAAACCATCAATTAATAACACAAACCAGTCAATTGTAGGAACAATACCAAAAATACCACAAACGGTAAAGGTGTAAATTGCCCACATATTGCTTTTTGTACCCAACACATAACGGTGAATCCCAAATCCACCAACAAACCAATCAACAACCCAAGCGATTAACACCGTTGTTGTATTATCACTAGCCGATACGCTCAACATACTAGCATTTGCCAGAATGTCATTTGAAAAATCGGAGGTTACAGAAATGCTGGTTTCAACTGCGGAATTGAAAAGATTGTCTACGGCTTGGTTGTCTAAAGAATAACTCCCAGCAAAAACCACGTTTGAAACAAACAAAGCTCCAAAAACAAATAAAAGTATTTTCTTCATAATAAATATTAATTAAGTTAATTATGCTTCAAAAATAGCATCTTTTGTTAAATAACAATATAAAATATAAAGAAAAAAGGATATAGGCTGTTTCTTTATTCCTGCTTATATCCTTTTCAAAAATGTTTTACTACAACGTAATCTCCTTACCGTAATAAAAATCGAGAATCTTTATGCGGAAGATGTATTCATATTTTGCCTGGATAAACGACGACTGCGCGGCAGTAACCTTGCTTTTGGCATCGTTAAATTCCAATGGGGTTACAATTCCCAGGCTGAACTTTTCCTGTACATACCGGAAAGCCTCCTGGGCACTGTTTACGGCTTTTTCGCTCGAATAATATTTTTTCATAGCTCCCACGGCATTGGCATAGGCCTGTTCAATCTCTTTTCGCAGGGTGTTTTTTGTGGCTTGCAATTCATATTTTGAGTTCTCATAACTGATTACTGCATTTTTAACATTTGTTTGTGCCGAAAAACCATTGAAAATAGGAATACTTAAAGTAAAACCAAATCCATATTGATGCTTATTTTTGATTTGGTCCATGAAAGGAATGTATGTGCCTGTTAAATCACGATCTTTACTGTAATAGCTGTCACTGTAATCAAAACCCATTGACAATGATGGATACAGATATGCATTTGAGATTTTCACCTGTTTTTCGTAACTGTAAAGTGACATTTCTTTGCTTTTAATTTCAGGGCGTTCATTTACCGCTTTATCAAATACTGTATCGGAGGTTTGTAACCCGGCTGAAATGTTATTGATAGCAAATTCAGGAATTACAATATCAAATGTATCAGAAAGCTGTAAATCAAGCATTTGTTGAAGTGTAATGATTGATAATTTTAGCTGGTTTTCATAATTAGTTAAAGTTAGTTCTTCCGATGCGGCCTGTGCTTCGGTTTCATATAATTTCCCTTTTGCAAGGCTACCAGCCTCAACCTGCCGTTTATTGTATTCAATTTGCTGTTGGGTGACCTGTAATTGTTCTTCTGATGTAATAACCAGCTCCTTATTGAATAAAATATCAAGATAAGCTGAAACAACATTTAAGGCAATGTCATCTTTCGCTTTATCCAAATCATACATAGCAGCTTGCCACTCAAAATCTGTTTTTTTCAAGGTGTTTCTCTTTGCAAAACTCTGAAAAAGCACTACATCGGAGCTTATTCCAAAACTTGATGATTGTGAATTTGTGTTTTCATAAGCATTACTGGTATTATTGATTGATCGGCCAAAGTTAAAATTATGGCCTACATATCCGTTTAACGTTGGAGCCATATCATAAAAAGCCTGATTCTTCTGATTCTCTCGGTAATTTACATTCAGCGCCTGCTGTTTGATCTGGATGTTGTTTTCAATGGCGTAAGTCACGCACTTTTCGAGTGACCAGAGCTCCTGGGCTTTCAGTTGCCCAAAACCTATAAAGAGGAGTATAAGTAAGATGAATTTAATTTTCATAATTGTTCAGTTTAATAGTTAATTGCCAACATTAGTGGGGTTGGGGCCCCATTTTCTTTTCCTCTTTCTTTTCTTCGCCTTTAAGCTGGTCTTCCCAGGTAATGCCGCTCTTTACCTCAATGTGGATACCGTCGGACAAACCTATTTCAATCTTCTTTTTATCAAAAACCTGAGGGATGGTGATGGAATCGCTGGTAAGCACGTTTACAAACGCCGTGTCTCCACTGAAGGTAATCAGCCCTTCGGTAATGGCCATCACGCTGTCGCGGCGTTCCAGCTCAATTTCGGCATTGGCACTATAGCCCGAGCGGATAAACTGGTCTTCTTTCAAACGCACCTGGGCTTTAATATCGAACTGGATGGCCCCGTTTTCTTCCACCCCTTTGGGTGAGATGTATTCCAGGTTGGCATCGAACTGCTGGTTTTCGATAGCACCAATGGTCAGCTTCAAAGGCATTCCCTCCACAATTTTGCCCACTTCGGTTTCATCTACTTTGCCTTCAAAAATCATGTCGTTCATGTCGGCAATAATAGCAATGGTGGTCCCATCGTTAAAGTTGTTGCTTTGGATAACTGAGTTTCCCTCTTTGATAGGAATATCGAGGACCATTCCGCCAATGGTGGAGCGGATTAAGGTGTTGGTGGCGGTTTCGGCTTTTTTGCTTACCCCCTCTTTGATAATTTCCAGGTTGCTCTTGGCCGATTCTAAATCTTCTTTAGAGGAATTGTAAGCCAATTCAGCATTTTGGAACTCCGATTCCGAAATCACATGTTTTTCAAACAATTGTTTTTGACGCTCGTATTTTATTTTTTCATTTTCGAAGCTCAATTGGGACTGGTTTACCCGCGATTCAGCCGAGTTGAGGCTCAACATGTCGGGAATAACTTTAATTTTTGCTATTACCTGCCCCTCTTTTACCATGTTCCCGGCTTCCAGATAAATCTCCTGAACAATCCCCGAGATTTGTGGTTTGATCTGAATCTCCTTCCGGGGAAGTACCGATCCTGTGGCAATGGTTTTTTTCACGATATTGATTTTGGTGGGCTTTTGAATTTCATATACCACCGGTTTTTTCTTCGACTTATTGGCTAAAAACCCCAAAGTGCCTAAAAAAGCGGCCACGATGATGACCCAAATTGTGATTTTAATAAACTTCTTCATCAGTGTTCTATTTTAAGTTAAATTTTTAATTGGTTCTATCTTTTATTTTCAATTTATCAGAAATTCTTTCTAATGTGTCTTCTCTTCTACTGCAAGGAGACGAACGATTTTATTTTAAGTTACCATCTTTTTATTTCACTTTAAACATTTTAACTACTTATTTATCTTGCCTGATGGCGTCAATGGGTTTTATACTTACTGCCCGGCTGGCTGGCAACAATCCGGCAAAAGCACCTGAAATTATTAGTACAATTAACGCGATTGAGGCTACTTTTATATCTACTTCCGGATTTTTGAACATGTCGCCGCCACCATTGGCCAACGAGCGGTTGATTAATTCAACCAACCAGACCCCAGATGAAAGCCCTAATATACCTGCCAGGGAAGTCAAGAAAACGGACTCGCTGATGATTTGCGAAATTACTTTGATGGGTTTTGCCCCCAAAGCACGTTGAATCCCAATTTCTTTTGTCCGTTCTTTAACAATCACCAACATGATGTTGCTTACCCCGATAACTCCTGCTAAAAGTGTACCTATGCCCACAATCCAAATCAGGGTGTTAATTCCCAGGAATAACCCGTTCATTTTCCGGAATTCTTTGGCAACATTAAAACCACCAATGGCCCGTTCATCATCGGGGTGGATCTTGTGCCTTGATTTTAATATGGCCCTGGCTTTGGTCTCTACTATATCAACAGGAACATCGTCGTGTGCAGAAATTGCATACCAGCCAACCATATCACCAAAATTGTAAGTCTTTTGTAACGTGGTGAATGGCATGTGGATGTTTTGCTCCTCGTGTTCAGCCTGGCCTCCCCCTTTTTTCGATTTAAAGGTGCCCACCACATTAAAATAGATGCCGTTTATCTTTATATATTGTCCAATAGGGTTTTCGCCCTTAAGGAACAAAGCTTCCACCACTTTTTGTCCAATTGCAATCACTTTTCGGTTCTCTTTAATATCAATATCGTTGATAAACCGTCCCTGAGTAATTTCATAAGGGTCAATCACGTTCCAGGCAGGGTAATCGCCCATGATGGAGAAAGCCCCGGCCTTATCGCCCCGGATGGCATTGTTGCCTTCGGTATTGGTCCAGCCGTTGAGCCGGGGACTCAAGGCTTTTATTTCAGGGATATTTTGTAACAGCATTTCGGTGTCTCCATTATTAAAATTGAAACGCCGCCCCCGTGAAAAACCTTTGTATGACATGGTTGTGGTTTGGGTCCACATGAAACAGCTATTGGTAGAAAAGTCGCCCATGTTATCGTAAACTGCATTGTGTAATCCATTACCTGAACCCAGCATAATAACCAACATAAAAATACCCCAAAATACCCCAAAGGCAGTAAGGAATGTCCTCAACCGGTTTTTCTTGAGGGCTTGCATAATTTCGCTCCATTTGTCAAAGTCGATCATAGTAAGAAATATTTAGAGTGTCTTGAGTACTTAAAGTACTTAGAGTATTTATAGTTATGGTTTTAAGTGCTGGCTTATGGATGTAAAAATGGCCAATAGTTCATTTGCTTCATCCATAATGGGTTTTAAAGTATTTGTTTCAATCCAGTTCAATGATTCAATAATTTCTAACCAGTAAATAGTTTCACTTGCTTCGCCTTCACAGATTTTAATTTTGTTTTTAAAATCGGCCTGGCTTTTTGACCTATTTGCCTCCCTGTAATTTGCGCCAATGCTGGTTCCCGATTTTGTTAACTGATTTTTGATAACGAGCCCCTCAGAAGTTTTTGTGAAAGCCGATGAAACGGTGATGATGCTAATAGCAAATCGTTTTGTCCGTTCCTCCATCTGTTTACCAAACTCTTTGTTGTTCATAATTTATTTCTACTTTTTAACTCTAAATACTTTAAGTACTTCTTCTACTCTTCCCTCAACGCCTCAATAGGGCGGATACTGGCGGCCTTCCGGGCGGGAATCAATCCGGCCAACGTTCCCGACACTATTAACAATATGGTAGCTCCTATCGCAATAGACAGGTTGGCCTCTGGATTCAGGAAAAAGTCTGATTTTACATGCGGAGACAGCAATTCCAGCAACCCAACCCCGGCAACTAATCCAAAATACCCGGCTATTGCAGTAATAAAAACCGATTCCATTAAAATAAGGCCCACGATAGAATTTGGGGTTGCGCCCAACGCTTTCCGGACACCAATTTCGGTAGTTCGTTCCTTAACCACAATAATCATGATATTGCTCACACCAACTATTCCACTGATGATGGTGCCAATACCGATAATCCAGACAAAAATACGGATACCAGTAAACAGGCTTTGGAACTTTTTAAATTCTTCCAGATTGTTGTTGATGTAAATGGCCCGACGGTCGTCCACTGAAAAAGAATGCCTTTTGGCAAAACTGGTCCGCAATTGTTCGGCTATCTGTTCGCTTTCTCCCATCATTGATGCGGGGATGGTTATGGCCAGGTTATGAATTTCGTTACCGCCGGTATAAATCCGTTGTGCTGTTGAAACGGGGATATAAACACGTGTGTTGTCACGTTCACTTTCATCGCGGAAAACACCCACCACTTTAAACGGTACCCCATTTATTTTCATATACTCTCCAATCGGATCCTGCTCTTTAAAAAGAGCATCGCGAACCATATAACTAATGGCTACCGATTTACGGTAGTTTTTAACATCGAGTTCGCTGATAAAACGCCCCGCTTCCATGGTCACATTTTCCAATTGTTTGGTGCCAGGGTGTACCGAGACAATATCATACGTACCATATTCATTCTTATAGGAAAGGTTTTTCTGTTGCCAGATGTTCAAACGAGACGAGATGGCCTCAATTTCTTTCACCTCTTTTTGCGTTGCTTCATAGTCCTGATTGGTGAATTTGACCCTCCGTCCAGGTTGTAATCCCCGGTATGGCATGCTGGTTTGTCCACGATAAATCCAAATACTGTTGGTGGCATCTTGTTCAAATTGTTTGGTAATGCCATTCTGCAACCCATTCCCTGACCCCAAAAGGATGATAAGGATGAAAATACCCCAGGCCACACTAAACGAGGTTAATATGGTTCGTAGTTTATTCTTTTTTAAGGTGGAGAAAATTTCCAGCCACTTTTCCTTGTCAAACATAATAGTATAGTATTTAGAGTGTTTCGGGTACTTAAAGTACTTAAAGTATTTAAAGTTATATTAAGAAAACCTTCATCTATTTTAATGTTTCATATTCAACAATACTAAATTATTAGTCCTCTTTTCACTTTAAATACTCTAAGTATTTTAACATACTTTAAATATTTCTTACTCTTCTCTAATAGCATCAATAGGTTTTACCTTCACGGCCCGGTTGGCAGGCAGTAAACCCGCCAGTGCCCCGGCAATTACCAGAATCACCAATGATTTGATACCCATACTTAAATCAATGCCGGGATTTAAGAATACTTCGCTGGCCGTACCTGTTAAAGCCACACCGAGGAGTTCATTGAGGGCTATCCCCAAAATAAGTCCTGCATACCCAGCTGTAAATGTCAGAACGATCGATTCCAGTACAATCTGGCGGATGATATTCAGGGGTGTAGCCCCCAAAGCCCGTTTGATGCCAATTTCCTGGGTGCGTTCTTTTACAATAACAAGCATAATATTACTGATACCAATAATTCCGGCCAATAACGTTCCTAAACCCACCAGATAAATCAACACGTTGATGCCAATAAACAGGTAGCTCATGATTTTAAATTGCCGTTCAATATTAATGTGTCCCACGGCACTCTGATCGTCGGGGGAAATGTCGTGCCTCTTTTTCAGGATTTCGATAATACGGTTTTCCACATCAGCTACCGAGAATTGCGATTTGGCCGTGAATGAAAAAAAATGGACAATATCGCCATAGTTAAAGGCTGATTGAACGGTTGTAAACGGAATATGAATGGATTCTTTTTTATCATATCCAATTTGGATATTCCCCTCAGGACTGGTCACCCCAATTACCTGAAAATATACTCCTGATACCCGGATGTACTTTCCCACGGGGTTCTCTCCGTTTTTAAAAAGTACCTCTTCCACCCTAGAACCAATCACGCACACTTTCCTATTCTGCTGGATGTCAATTTCATTTAAAAACCTTCCCTTGGTCATCTTAATAGGTTCAACCTTTATAAGGTAAGGGTAATCGCCCTGAACCTGGAACGAACCGTATTGATCTTTATACACGGCATTGTTGGTGGTGCTTTGCCGCCAGGCTTGCAAACGGGGAACCAAGTATTCAATTTCCGGAATATTTGTCCGCAGGGCTATCATGTCGTCGTTGTCGAGGTTCCAGTTTCTTCCCTTTTTAAATCCTTTGTAAGGAAGTGTGGTATTCTCGGTCCACATAAAAGCGGCATTAGTGGCAAACCCCTCAAATTGTTTGTTGATGCCGTTTTCAAGGCCATTGCCTACTCCGGCTAATGCAACCAACATGAAAATCCCCCAAAAAACGCCAAACGCCGTTACGGTGCTGCGCCATTTGTTTTTTGAAATGGCCTGCCAAACCTCTTTGTATAAATCAATATCAAACATCGTATTTTGTTTTGTTATGAACCGGTCATTCAGTGTATGTTAAAATTTTATACATACTTTCTGAATTCCCTTACCTTAATATTATTCGTATCTTAATGATTCAATGGGTTTTATCCGTGCTGCTTTAATAGCAGGAATCATCCCGGCAATGGCCCCGCATACAATTAATAATACTGTAGCTCCAATGGCAATACCAATATCGGCATTTGGGTTTAAAAAGATGACGGGTTGACCACCAGCATCGGTTGAAGCCGGGGCGTTGGCAATACTTTGATCAACCATAAAATCAATTGCTTCCATAATGGCAACACCCACCACCATTCCAAAATAGCCTGCCAATGTAGTGATAAACACAGCCTCCGAAATGACCAATCCCAAGATAGAACCAGGAGTGGCCCCGATGGCTTTTCGTACTCCAATTTCTTTGGTCCGTTCTTTCACCACAATCATCATAATGTTGCTCACACCAACAATTCCGGCAATTAAAGTTCCTATTCCAATGAACCAAATAAACATTTTGATCCCAAAAAAAACGGTGCGGGTCTGTTCGTATTCCTGCAAGGTGTTTCGCATCCCGATGGCGCTTTTATCTGAAGGATCGAAAGAATGAATGGCTGCCAGTTTTCTAACAATTTTATCTTCAAGGGCTTTGGTTTCTTCCACAGTGGCATCGCCCGTGGTTAATCCCAGAGACGATACACGCACTCCCCCATTAAAAATCTGTTGTGCGGCTGTAAAAGGCAACACCACCCTACGGTTTTGCCACCCGTTGCCATCAGAGTAAACACCAATGACTTTAAATGAGATGTTGTTTATTTTAATGAATTTTCCAATGGGGTCTTCTTCCTTGAATAATGATTTTTGAACCTCTTCGCCAATCACCACCACTTTACGCCGCTCATTAATATCAATATTGTTTAAGTAGCGCCCTTCAAGAACCTTGCTCCCTTCGATAGGGCGATGGTCGGGAAGCACGCACTGAACCGTGAAATTCCCAAATTCGTTGTTATAACTTACACTGGTTCCGCCCCAAATATTGAATTGGGGAGAAATATGGTCAATGCCTTCAATTTCGTCGCGGAGGACTTCATAATCCTTATTGGTAAATTTTATTTCGCGGTCTTTGCTCAATCCTTTATATTCAACAGAGGTGCGGCCAGGCCAAATCCACATGGCGTTTTTGGCATTGGTTTCAAAATTCTGCATTACTGCATTTTGTAAACCATTACCGGAACCTAAAAGAATGATTAACAGCAAAATACCCCAAGCCACGCTAAAAGAGGTAAGAATGGTCCGGAGTTTGTTTTTACCCAGAGTGGCAAAAATTTCTTGCCATTTATCGAGATCAAACATGTTGCAGTTCTTTTATTTTACCGTTTTTAACGTTCGATTCAATAAGTCCGTCTTTTAGGCGGATGATGCGGGAAGTCATTTCTGAAATATCATGTTCGTGGGTAACAATGATTATAGTGATCCCTTCCTGATTGACCTCTTTCAGAATTTGCATTACTTCATATGAAGTTGCGGTATCGAGGGCTCCTGTAGGTTCATCGGCCAAAATCACTTTAGGGTTCGAAATCAAAGCACGTGCAATGGCTATGCGCTGTTTCTGTCCTCCGGAAAGTTCATTAGGCATATGGTGTGACCAGTCTTTGAGCCCCATCCGATCCAAATACTCCATGGCAATGACATTACGCTTTTTCCGGCTCACCTTCTGATAATATAAAGGTAAAGCCACGTTTTCCAAGGCATTTTTAAAAGAAATAAGGTTGAACTGCTGAAACACGAATCCCAAAGTCCGGTTCCGGTGAATGGCTGCTTTGGCTTCGCTCATGTTTTTAATTAACTCTCCGTTCAGGTAATAAGAGCCTTTATCGTAATTATCGAGTATTCCGATAATGTTCAGCAGGGTGGATTTTCCTGAACCGGAACTCCCCATAATGGAGACCATTTCGCCTTGTTGAATTTCTACATTAATCCCTTTCAATACATGAAGGCTGTTTGAACCGGTTACATACGATTTGTGAAGATTTTCAATTGTTACCATTGGTTTTAAAGGTTGAAGTTATTGGACAATAGACGCCGAGATGCGTAAGAAGTTACACTCAAGAAACGAAGCAACGCGTTCTTTGGTATAAAAGTAACAAAAAATTAAAGGAAAACTGCACAGAATGTGGTTGATTTCAAGAAGATTAATGCAAAATAAGTTTTTAGGCAGGAAGCGATAAGAAAAATCGTGTCCCTTCTTGTGGATGGCTTTTGAACCATACCTTTCCTCCTAAGAACCCTTCGCCAAGAAGTTTCATACTATAGGTTCCTAACCCCCGGTTGGTTCCTTTGGTGGAAAACGATCGGTGGAAGACCCGTGATTGTATTTCTGGTTCAATGGGTTTGGAATTATAAACAGAGAAGGTTACTGTTCCATTTCCTTTTTTACATTCAAGCAAGATGTATTCGCCAGTGGTGCTGCTTTCCAAAGCATTTTTTCCCATGTTTAAAAGAATGCGTTCCAGAATCCGTTTGTCAGAAATAAATTCAACGTCCTCAAACTGCTCATCAATGCGTATTTGTTTGTCTTTACTCTCCTTGTAATAGGTCAGCATCTCCTCAACATGCGATATCACCTGAATGGAATTCACCCATTCATTTTTAATAGCAAGCTCACCAACTTCGGCCAGGGAAATATCCCGTTGTGAATTTATTTCATCCATCAACTCCCCAGATAAACGTAACGACGCTGGAAGGTATTTGTCGAAAATTTCTTTTGATTGCTGCGATGTGACAAGTTTAATTATGCCGTTTAAACTCCCGGCCAGGTTTATAATATCATGAAAGAAGATACGTTCAAGCGCTTGTTTCCGTTTTTGCGCGCTAATGTCTTTAATTATAACAATGAGATACTCCTTACCATCAATATGGGTAGGAGTGGTTGTAATTAAAAAGTCAAATTGCTTTTCCACACCATCCATCAGTGAGATAATTTTGCTTTCGTGCATTTGAGTAGTTTTGTCGTGGAACTTGTTGATCAATTGGCAATTTAACTCGCAACCGCTACAGTTTTGATGGAATCCACACACATCGAACAGGCTAATTTGGTTGATGCAGCTGATAATTTCGCCCGGGTGTCTGTCCAAAAAACCCGTGGTACTTTCGAAACCTGAAATTTCTTTTACCGTTTTATTGACATATACCACTTTTCTTTGGGAATTGGTAAGCAAAACCATATCGGGCATGGCATTGGTCAATGCGCAAAAAGCTTCATTCTTACTGATGCTCTCGTAATCAGACAAAATACTTTGGGATATGCCTGCCATGCGTGTGTTTTAGTTTTGTTGCTTTTGGTTGTATAACATTCCGTCTTTTGCTTATGTTTAAAAGAAATGATATTAGGTTGTTGTAACCTATTTAATTGTTTTTTGTTACTTTCACGTTCAATTCTTTTTCTGAAGTGAAAAACAGGGTGTAAATAGTTGCTACATGAAAAAGTCAAATTTAAATAAACCTATTATGATGAACCAATTTACTGTTTTATGGGCAGTCATTGCCATATTCTTTGTGTTTACAGCCAGTTGTAGCAAAGAGGATTCTGAAAACAACCCTTCCGATTTACCGACCTCTTTTCGGGTGGACGTGCCAAGTTCGATTAGCCAAAATGCTACTAAAAAGGATGCTTTATCCGGGGAACTTTCGGGTGACGAAATCTATCAGCACCTGAATAATTTTATTTATCTGGGCGATGCTTCTGCAGAATTGATCGAAGACATTATTGTAGGCATCCGTATTTACGGGCTGAGCCAGCCCATGACTTTTACGTACGTGAGCGAAGAAGACGGCCGGACAAAAAATGTAGTAGTAATTGACAACGCTACATTTGAGGGAACTATCTGGGAACATCAGCTATCAATAACCGATGCAGAATCGGAAGGGAACGAAGACAAAGGATACGCGATTCAGGTTTTTTGGAATGTTAGCCCTATTGAAGGAATTGCGGTTTTAAAACCATTCAACTGGGACCGCTCTGGAGTGACAAGCTCCGAAAAAACCATCTTCCGGGTGGAATATTCTGAGAAAGCCGATGCGAATTATGAGGCTCACATGGTTGTAACTATTTATGGTTGGGAAGAAACAGTATCGGACCGCTTTCACATGGATAACCTGAAAATGTTTGTGGGTAAAGATGGTGACCGGATTGATGTGTACGGCAACAGCAACCACCCCGATGCCTGGCTGTTTTTGCAAGAACCGGTGGGTTTTAACTGGGCTTTTGTGGCCTCGGGTTCTGAAACTAAAAATATTGGCGTGGCCGAGGTCGGTTTGCCGCCAAGTTCGTTAGATGAGACAAGCCGGGAAGTTATTTTGGAAACGTATTCGATAAAAAATGTATTTACTTCCCAAATAAGGGAATATATCTATCAAATTTATAGGGTTTATCCTGATCAGGCCGGGTTAGATACTTTGTTGCAAAATACCGATGCTCCCGGGTATTTTAACAGTGGGGGTTTTGTTCAAGGAGGTACAGCCCCGTCAGGAAACTACGAGGAATTGACAACCACCATCTCAACAATGGTTCCGTATAATCCTTACACCATCACCAACCTGAGCTTAAGTTTTAAACAATAAAAGAATAGCGTATTCCGAAAAAACAAGTAAACTCTAGATTAACCATCCGATGAATTCATAATCAGCAAATTATCAGATTGTATTTGCTTGTAATTTTAGCAAAACATTCATCGGATGACTTTTCGTAGTAGCCTAAAGAAGAATTTTAAACGGAAGCGGGTTATTCAAATGGGATGGTGAAAAAGAAAGTTGTCCCTTTGCCGAACTCACTGTCCACCCAAATTCTTCCTCCCAAAAGTTCCACAATATGTTTTGAGATGGTCAGGCCTATTCCTGCACCACGATACAATTTGTTGTTTGCATTTTCGATTTTACGGAACCGTTCAAAAATGTATGCTTGCGATTCTTCCGCGATACCAATACCCGTATCTTTTACAAAAAACAGGATATCTTTGTTTTTCAGGTGATATCCAAACCGGATGTGCCCGGTTTCAGTAAATTTGATGGCATTATCGAGCAAATTGACCATTACTTGATTGATCCGTTGTGGATCGGAGTTCATGATAACAGGCGGAAATGAATCAATAAGTATTTCAACAGAAGAATTGTTCTCCAGAACCTTCTTTTCATAAAGCAATTTCAGTTCGCCAAACAGGGGGGCAAGTTCAAAGGAACTGATAGAAATATCAATCTGCCCCGATTCAATTTTAGCAATATCGATAATATCGTTTATCAAGGCAATCAGGGTTTGCCCGCTGCTATTGATGAGTTTCTTAAACTGTTTCCGCTCTCCCTCAGTATAGTAAGTATCATCCAGAATATCAATAAAGCCCAGGATGGCATTCATCGGGGTCCTTATTTCATGGCTCATGTTAGCTAAAAAAGCTGTCTTAAGCATGTCTGCTTTTTCTGCCTCCTCTTTCGCCGTCACCAGTTCATCGGTCCGTTGTTCTACTAAAAATTCCAGATGCTGCCTATGCAATTCAAGTTCCTGGTTTTGTGATTCAATTTGAGTTTTTTGTTCATTAGCAAGATCGCGCTGACTAACAATCTCCTCATGTTGCATCTCAAGTTCTGCTTGTTTTTCTTCAAGTATGGTGTTGATTTCATTTAAATCCATGGTTTTCTCGAACACCAATTTTTCTAAAAGAGTTTTTTGTTTTTTGATGTTTCTGGTCCTTAAATTTATAAAGAGCAGCACTCCCAAAAGAAAAAATGAAAGGAGAATGATTTTGAAACTCAATGCCTTCCAAAAGGGAGGGGCAATATTAATTGTCATCATCTTTGAAACAAAGTTCCACTTTCCCGATGAAAATGAAGCTTGTATTTCTAAAGTGTGTTTACCAAAGGGTAGGTTGTGGAATGAAATAAAATTTCTTGTTCCCAAATCAATCCATTGCGGGTTGCTTGGAAGTAACCGATAGCGGTAATTAATGTTTTTGGTCTGAATGTAATCGTGCGATGAAAAATACAGGGTGAAAACCGACTCTTTGTAAGATAGGTGAAGTGTATCGGTTTCATAAATTGGTTTGGTAAGCAAAACCCGGTGGTTCAAGGAGTCGCCTACGTTGATGGTTTGGTTTAAGACACTTAGCCCCGTAAAATTCAATTTAGGAATCGTTTGAAAATCGTAAATACTGTCGGGATAAAAAAAACTTACGCCATTAATACCACCAAAAAAAAGCTGCCCATTTTTATCTTTAAGTACCGAATTCTCGTTGAATTGATTGCTTTGCAGCCCATCCGATTTATAATAGTTGGTAAAAGAACCCAACGTTTTGTTAAATTTAGTTATACCATTATTAGTCGATACCCAAAGATTCTTTGATGGGTCCTCAATAATACTGTTTATCATATTGTCGGGCAACCCATCTGTTTGAGAAAACCTTTTAAATGTTGAATTTTTTGAGTCAAATTGATTCAACCCTTGGGTGGTTCCAATCCATAACACCGAATCACTATCAAAAAACAAGGTGTTCACCTGATTGCTTGATAGGCTGTTCGGATTGGTTTCTTGTTCCACGAACGTTACTACAGTCTGGCTTTCACAGTTATAAATGTTTAATCCATTCCCGTGGGTGGCAATATAAATTTTATTGTCTTTGCTTGGGAGGATGTATGCAACATCATTGATGTTTAAATTTTTATGAATGATGGTGCTTAAACCATGCCGCTCAAATTTTTGTGTTTCTGGGTTATATTTATTTAATCCTCCTCTTTTCGTCCCAATCCAGAAATTACCTTCCCCATCTTCACAAATGGTCCGGATCGAATTGCTGGTTAAAGAGTTGCTGTCGCCGGGTTGACTCACTAAATATTTGAATTGATGGCTTTTTTTATTATAAATATTTATTCCACCTAATGAAGTTCCTATCCATATTTCCCCATTCCTGGCCTCGTACAAACAGGTTACCGTATTATGATTAATGGTTCTTGCGTTCTTGTCCTTTTCAAAATAATGGGTAAAAGTTTTAAAATCAACATCGGCAACAGTTAAGCCGTTGTCGGTGGCAAACCAATGATTACCTTCCGAATCCTGCATCATTCCGTTAACCGTGTTGTTACACAGCGAATTGGGTTCGTTGGTTATTTGTGTTAACCGGAAAAAAGGTTTCTGATTCAGGTTGATTCTATCAACCCCGCCATTCACAACGCCAATCCATAATATATTGTCGGCACTTTTGTAAAGCGTCGAAAGAGAATTACTGCTAAGACTTTCGTAGATAGCGAGGTTGTGTTTGTATTCGCGGAAATACCTTAACGTGTGGTTGAGTTGATATAACCCACCTGAAGCACTGGCAATCCATATATCGTCGCCTAAACCGGGAACCACCTTTCGAACCAGGTTTTCCCCTTTGTTTTTCATTTGATCAGGCTCGTATCCATAATAGAAAAACTTTCCTGTATTTTGATGATACACATTGAGCGCGCCTGATTCGGCTCCAATCCAAACTTTACCCTTAGCATCTTCATAAATAGCCCAAACATTGTTGTCGAGAATGGATGCGGGTTGGTCCTGCGAAAAAACAGTGAATGAACCCGTTGCCATATCAAATTTAGTTACTCCGCCCCCATACGAAGCTATCCAAAGGTGATTAGGAGAATTGGCGTAAATAGATGTAATACTGTTTGAAGCTATGCAATTGGTGCAGCCCTTGGTATGGTAAAAACGGGTAAATTTTTCAGTGACGGGGTCAAAGCGGTTTAATCCGTTTTTTGTCCCTATCCAAAGAATGCCTGCCGGGTTTTCAAATATGCAATAAACGCTGTTAGAGCTAATGCTGGCAGAATCGGCGATAACATTTTCATATTGCTTAAATTTCAGAGTAAAATAATCGAAACAGTTCAATCCCCCACCATCGGTCCCAACCCATAACCGCCCTTTGGAATCTTCAAAAAGGGATTCAATATGGTTGTGGCTTAAGCTGGTTGAATCGCCCACCCAATGGTAAAAGGTTTGCATATTGTACCCATCGAAACGGTTCAGCCCGTTATTGGTGCCAAACCACATAAAGCCGTACTTGTCTTGAATAATGGCAGTAACTTTGTTTTGCGATAACCCTTGTTCGGTGGTTAAATGGGTAAATTGATACAAATTATTTTGGCTTTGACACACTATTGCAGCAAAGAGTAATGATATAAAAAGTGGACCAGCTTTTATTCTTAAAATCATGGATGCCGAAATTTCAGATATGCAAAGATGTAAAAATTTTTCATGAGGGTTATCCAATTAAATTAAAAGCTTATATCTAACTAATCGTATATTCCCCTAATTTTGCAAAAAAATGCAGATGGTTAGGATTCTCCTCATCGGGGCGGTGGTTTTACTTTTGAACATCCCTTTTGGCTACTGGAGAGCCAATGTTCATCGGTTTTCATGGCAATGGGCTTTGTCTATTCATGTTCCCGTACCTTTTGTTGTTTTATTGAGGATATTTTCACACATTGGTTTTGGGTGGATTACCTATGTGGTTTTGGTTGCAGCTTTTTTTCTTGGGCAAAAGCTTGGCGGTTCTGTCATGATCAATTTATTGCCAGGAACCATAAAATAAGTTCCTGCCTGGTGATGGATTTAATCAAATCCAAAAACATCTCCTAATACCCTGTTTCTGATGGATTTGGCCAATAAGAAATTTGATTCCCCCATTTATAAAACCAAAAAAATTCCCTGTTCGTGCTTTCGTCACATTCTTAGGATTTTTTATTATAATTGTATAAATTACAAAAATCCGTTTTGAGCTTTTTGAGCACACTTATCCGTAACACAAAATTTAACAGTATATGAAAAACAAAAAAAATGCCCTTCCCATATTTTTAGCTTTTCTAGCTATGGGTTTTGGCGACGTAGTTGGCCCACTTACCAGCCAATTACAAAACGAATATGCCTTATCGAATTTAGCTGCCGGGATGGTGACTTTTATGGGGTTTATCATGTTTGGGGTTCTTTCGGTTCCGTTGGGCATCTATCAGGATCGTAAAGGGAAAAAGCATGTGTTGCAGCTTGGTTTAATGGCGGCTTTGCTGGGTTTGGTATTACCCATTTTTGGTCATTACTCATCGTTCTTATTGTTACTCTTTGCATTGTTGTTGCTAGGCACCGGAGCCACTTTGCTGCAAGTTGCCGGAAATCCGATCATGCGCGACGTTTCTCCCGAAGGAAAATTTGCCCGCAACCTTTCATTTGGACAGTTTGTAAAAACCATTGGTTCACTTTCCGGAGCGCTGATTCCGCTTTTAGCCGCTAAATATTGGGGAATGGACTGGAAACTGTTATTTCCAATTTATTCTTTGTTGGTAGCCATTACCTTAATTTATCTATTGTTCACTAAGGTAGAAGAGGAAAAAGAGGAAAAGGCAGTTCCCGCGACACTTAAGTCGTGCCTGGGACTACTAAAAAATCCGTTGGTGGCAACAATGGTTCTTGGGATTTTTTTATACGTTGGAGCCGAAGTAAGCATGAGCGCCAAACTGCCAAATTATCTGGCACAGAAATTTAATTTCGACATAAAAACGCTGGGCCTTTGGGGTACACTGTTTTTCTTTATTGCACTGATGACCGGGCGTTTTTTAGGCGGTGTGGTTTTAAACTGGATGCCTCCCAGGCGCTTTTTAATTTTTACCACTTTTATTTCCTTACTGGGTCTTTTCGGTTTATTTATCGCCCCCAATCCGGTACTGGGATTTGTTTCCATAGCTTCAATCGGGCTTGGGTTTGCCAATATTTTCCCTTTGATTTTTTCAATAACCGTAGATGCCATGCCTGAACGGAGCAACGAAATATCCGGCCTTATGGTTACAGCAATCATTGGTGGTGCATTTGTTCCGGTAGTATTTGGTTTTGTTGCCGATGCCTTTTCGTTAATGGCCGGGTTTATCGTTCCAGTGTTGTGTATGGTTTACATTCTTTATCTCTCCCTTAAAAAATAAAACAATGCCTTTGCCTTATAAAAACGATTCAAGAATAGTGTTGACACTAGATGCCGGTGGTACCAATTTTGTGTTTTCCGCCATCCAGGCCGGTGAAATGGTAGTGTCCCCTATCGCACTCCCTTCAAATGGACAGGATTTGAAAAAATGCCTACAAACGATAACTGCTGGGTTTGAAACTGTAAAAGAGAGGTTAACGGAAAAGCCGATAGCCATTAGTTTTGCTTTTCCCGGCCCGGCCGATTACCACCATGGAATTATTGGCGATTTAGGGAATTTACCCGGGTTCCGGGGAGGTGTTCCTTTGGCTCCAATTCTGAAATCACATTTTCAACTGCCTGTTTTTATTAATAACGACGGCGATTTGTTTGCCTATGGCGAAGCCAGAGGAGGCATGCTCCCCGAAATAAACCAGGAATTGGAACGCGCGGGTAGTTCCCGTCGTTACCAGAACCTTATTGGCATTACCCTTGGAACCGGTTTTGGTGCCGGCGTGGTAACCAATAATCAACTGCTTTTAGGCGACAATTCCATGAGTACCGAAGTATGGTTGCTTAGCAACCGCCATTTGGCTAATAGCAATGCCGAAGAGGGAGTCAGTACCCGGGTGATTATTTCAACGTATCAATACCTTTCAGGAGAAAATAAAACCGGGTTAATGCCAGTAGATATTTTCCAGATAGCCCAAGGCAAAATGCCGGGAGATGCTCTGGCTGCCAAAAAAGCTTTTGAACAATTTGGTTCCGCTTTGGGCGATTCCCTTGCCAATCTCATTACGCTATTTGATGGGCTGGTAGTAATTGGTGGCGGGTTAACCGGGGCACAAACTTTGTATATGCCCTCGGTAATGCGCGAATTCGAAAACCATTTTACCGCACCAAAAGGTCAAACTGTAGAACGATTGGTCCAAAAAGTGTTCGATTATAATCAACCGGAGCAGCGCACGGCATTTTTAAAAAGCTATTCAAAAGAATTGTTTTTTGAGGGAATGGAGCATCCGGTGGCTTATGATCCGGTACCCAGAACTGCCATTACCCACAGCAAACTGGGAGCCAGCAAAGCCATCAGCTTGGGAGCCTATCTTTACGCGTTGGAAAAAGTGAGCACCTAAATTAACAGAGATTGCTCTAAAGAGCAATCTCTTGTAAAAACAGTTCAATTACAAAACCAATAACCCACTAAACCTGTGTGGAAAATACCAAAATATCTCCCACTATTGCATAATTTGGAGATAAAATACTCTTTTGTTAAAAAGGCCTGTGGCTTATTACTCTGCCCATTCATGTGTTACTGATGATTTTTAAGAATCTTAAGAGTAAAAATGAAACAATCAAAAATAATCGCTCCTGTTTTATATATCGACGTTCTACGCAATGGGGTTTGTATAGTTGGTAAAGTTAATGGCTTCGATTTTGTTTATCAAAAAAGTAGCTGAGGTTTTTTGAATCAACTTTCGTTAACGTCGCCCGCACCGGTTTCGCTGTTTTGCCCTTTCAAATGATCAAAATTTGGTAAAAGTGTGTTGCATTGTTGAGAATTTGGAATAATTTTTTGTATTTGAATGTATAAGCACGAAGTTCTTTGAATGATAGCAGTTGTGAAATTTACACCGGGCAAAACAAGCGTATTAAAATAGAATTTGCTTGACAAACCACCTCTGTAATCGAGCATCAGAAACTTGTTCAGCTAAATAACCACTTGCGTAGAACAACGCGTATAAAACAAAGTGGTCGCAGAAGGTTTCGAGCAGTTCGTTCTGCATTAGCAGCATTTACGGGAGATACAGACGCTGCTCTACAATCCGTTTAGTTTTATATATACATGCCGTTTCATATAACCCTAAAAAACCGCCCCTGTGAAAATTTACAGCATGATTGAAAGACAAGAAAAAACAAATACCCCACTTTGGCATCCCTTCCCTGCAAGCTTTGCTTCGCTGCCAAACACTTGCTTTTTTGCTGCCGCTCCTACTTCGTTGATAGTCTTGTGCAGTTTAATTAGTTTTGCACGTACCCAAAAATTGATGATAATGGACAAACTAATAGGATATTTTAATAATTACCTTTCTTTAAGTGATAGTGAAAAAGAAGAATTAAAATCTCGTTTTACTATGAGAAAGATTAAACGCAGACAGTTTATTCTTCAGGAAGGAGATATTTGTACTCATTATGTATTTGTGGTTGAAGGTTGTCTGAAAATGTATAAAGTCGATGAGAACGGGAAAGAACATAATCTACAGTTTGCCGCAGAAAATGATTGGATAGCAGATATTGGCAGTTTGCATAATGAGAGACCCAGTAAGCTATATATTGAGGCTATCGAATCTTCTGAAATTTTTCAGATTGCTAAAAAAGATTTATGGTATTTGTATACCCAATATCATAAATTCGATAGAATTTTCAGAGTAATGATTGAAAATAAGTTTATTGAACTACAAAATAGGGTATTGCAAAATATTAGTTCTACAGCAAATGAAAGATATAATTCCTTTTTAGAACAATATCCCAATTTGTCAAGACGGCTACCAAATACACAAATTGCTTCCTATCTTGGTATTACCCCTGAATTTTTGAGTAAGATTCGAAGTGAAACCCATTGAGTTGCTTCTAACTCTTAAACTAGATTAAGACTATTTCTTAAAAAAGTTCATTGGTTGCTTATATCGCCAGGTTTTACTTTTGTCTTATTGTTTAATCATAAAAATGTTTAAAATGAAAGACGAAAGAAAAACAAAGATTGCAATTATTGGTCTTGGCAACATTGGGCAAGCAATTGCTACGAATCTGGTTAAAAACAACCACCCTGTAATCGTTGCTGCACGAGAAATTACAAAGGCAAATAGTTTTGCCGAAAAGTTAGGCAATCTGGCTAAACCAATGGGAATAAGCGATGCTATTAAAGAAGCAACAATCATTATTCCAGCTATTTGGTTTAATACTCTAAACGGTTTCTTCAATCAATATGCAAATGAATTGCATGGTAAAATTATTATTGATGTATCCAATCCAATTGCTCCCGATGGTAAGGGTGGTTTCACTAAGATTATTGGCGAAAATGAGTCAGCCGGCGAATTGAACGCTAAAGCATTGCCTAAAAACATAAAATTTGCTAAAGCATTAGGGACAATAGGTGCTGCATCACTACTTAATGCGGCTAATCAATCACCCGAAAGAGCTGTTCTTTTTTATGCGACAGATGATACCAGCATTAAAGGCGAAATTGAGGAACTTATCATTGATAATGGTTTTGAACCTGTTGGAGTAGGAGGTCTAAATCAATCAATTCGAATTGAAGTTTTTGGCGATTTACACGAATTTGGAGCGCTTGGCAGAACTGTTACACGTAAAGAAATAGAATCAAAAATTATGAGATAAAAAGGGGCAGCCTATAATGTCGAGTATAAGTAATGGCGGGGTCTGTAGCGTAGTCGAGTATACAGCCCCGCATTTATTTTTATAATTTGAAAAAAACTCTTCGCACAATGCCCCTACACATATATGTTCACATTAATTGCAAGTGTGAGTCAAGAAATAAGTTGTATCTGGTTTTAAAATCCATTTAATTTGCAATATACTAAAATCAATCTCTATAGAAATGAGAAACCTTATCCTATTCACATTGTTTGCTTTTATATGCCTGTCCTTCAAAAATGATACAGAGAAGAATGAACGATTTTATCCCAACGAGTTAAATTATAACCGACCAGCATCGAGTTGGGTCAGTGCTTTACCTATTGGCAATGGTAGATTAGGTGCAATGGTATTTGGCAATCCTGCTCAGGAACAAATTCAACTAAATGAAAACACTGTTTGGGCCGGAGGGCCGTACAGAAACGACAATTCTAAAATTGCATCTTCTTTAGAACATCTTCGCAAACTGATTTTTGACGATAAATTTGTTGAAGCCGAGGATTTAGCTTGCAGAACCATGACAAGCGAAAGCTCACAGGGTATGCCATACCAGACGGTTGGTGACTTGTTTTTGACCTTTCCTGGTCACGAAAAATACATTAATTACCATAGAAGTTTGAGCTTAGATAGTGCAATAACCTTTTCGACCTATAAAGTTGGTGATGTTGTTTACGGACGTGAAGTATTTGCATCCTTTCCCGACCAGGTAATTGTTATGAAAATTACTGCCAGTAAGCCCAAATCAATAAGTTTTGTTGCAAATATTAACAGGCCTGCAACGTATGTAATATCATTTGAACCGAACAATGTACTTCGAATGTCGGGTATTACTTCAGACCATGAAGGAATAAAGGGGCAAGTGAAATTTGAAACACTTGTCAAAATTATACCAACAGAGGGTACAATTATTTCAAAAGACACTTTGTTAGTAGTTTCCGAAGCCAGTTCTGTTGTTATTTATATTTCAATAGCTACAAATTTTAAAAGATATGACGATATTTCTGGGAATCCTTTAGAGGTAGCTACCAATTACCTGAATTCTGCTACAAAAAAGGGTTATAACGTTATGCGTAATACCCATGTTGCATACTATAAGAATTTTTTCGACCGGGTAAAAATAGGTTTAGGAGTTACAGATTCTATAAATAAACCAACTGATGTACGAATTAAGGAATTTGCAAAAGCAAACGACCCGCAGTTAGTAGCTTTATATTTTCAATACGGCAGATACTTGTTAATTTCTTCATCTCAACCCGGAGGGCAACCGGCAAACTTGCAGGGTTTATGGAATAATCAGCTTTACCCACCCTGGGATAGTAAATATACCATCAATATAAATACCGAAATGAATTATTGGCCTGCGGAAGTTACTAACCTTACTGAAATGCACGAGCCATTAATTAATATGGTTAAAGAACTATCGGTTACAGGGCAGGAAACAGCCCGCAAAATGTATCATGCTCATGGGTGGGTTGCTCACCATAACACCGATATTTGGCGTTTTACAGGAGCAATTGACGGCTCTCCGGGTTTATGGCCGTGTGGTGGGGCTTGGCTTTCGCAACATCTATGGGATAGGTATATGTTTAACGGCGATTCCGATTATCTTTCCTCAGTTTATCCTGCTTTGAAAGGTGCTTCACGCTTCTTTCTCTATTTTTTAACCGAGGAACCAACTCACAATTGGCTTGTTGTTAGCCCTTCCATGTCGCCCGAAAATGCTCCTTACATGATTCGTAAACAATGGAAAGTAATTGCAGCAGGAACAACGCTCGATAATCAACTGGTGTTCGATTTATTTTCAAAAACTATCAAAGCGGCTTCCATACTAAAATCCGATAAAAGTTTTGCTGACTCATTGCAAGTTGCACTATCAAAATTGCCACCTATGCAAATAGGCCACTTTGGACAATTACAGGAATGGATTCAGGATTGGGATAATCCGGACGACCATCACAGGCATGTGTCGCATCTGTATGGATTATATCCTTCAAACCAGATTTCGCCATACCGTACACCCGAACTATTTGATGCTGCCCGAACGTCTCTTATTCATCGGGGCGACCCTTCAACGGGTTGGTCGATGAATTGGAAAATAAATTTGTGGGCTCGTTTACAAGATGGTAACCATGCCCTAAAGCTAATTACAGACCAAATAAGTTTGGTCGAGAATTGCGATTACAATAACATTGATTATGCAGGGAAAGGCGGTACTTATCCAAATATGTTTGATGCACACCCCCCATTTCAAATCGATGGTAATTTTGGCTTTACATCCGGTATAGCTGAGATGCTGTTGCAAAGTCACGATGGGGCAATTCATATATTGCCTGCTTTGCCCGACAAATGGAAAGATGGCCGGATAAAAGGCTTAATGGCCAGAGGTGGTTTTGAAATACTTGATTTAACATGGAGAAACAATAAGATTGAAAATTTGGTAATCAAATCTGTTCATGGTGGCAATTGCCGAATCAGGTCGTATTGGCCTTTAAAATCGAATAAACAGATGATTCCGGTCGATAATAATTCAATAAACTCAAATCCATTTTACTTCTCACCACCAGTGAAACAACCTATTATCTCTAATCCCAATAAAACTTCCATGATGAATATAAGGGGCGTATACGTTTACGATATTGAAACAACTGGTGGTGAGATTATTAATATTTCAATAAACTAAACATATTCAGAATGTAATATTAAATGCCAGCAGCCAACATTTAGCTCTTACGCAATGCTGTTTACTCCTTATGGTCGTGAGAAAAGTTCAGAGGTTTTATAAGTATGCCAATCGCATAAATTAAGTTTCTTGGAGCTTCTTTCTCTTCTAAACGTCTTTTAAATCAGTGCCTTTTTCTTTTTTTAATTATCGCTAACGATACTACGCCTGAGCTAAAGAATATGGCACTCGCCAAAAATATAAATCCAATCCGGATTAAATCTTCCACCCGTTCGGTTTCCAGTAAAGGAAAAATAAACAAAAGCCCCAAAAACCCGGCCGACAGTGTAAGTATGGAAAGCGCGCCGATAAGAATGGTCTGTGTTTTTTCGCTCATGGGATTATGTTTTAATGTTTTGGAAGTTCCAATTTCGGATTTTCTGTGTAAAACCATCAAAAAAAGTGCTCCCAAAATTATTCGTACAATAAATACATTCAGGATGAAAGTAACAATTTTTTATCAATTTATATATACTGCAGAAAGGTGTTTTATAAACACCCTTTGCGGTTAATTGTTAATAAAAGGAAAGATTTCAGGACTTTTTATCTTTTTTGTTCTATGTTGTTTTGCGTGAATATCTAAAAAAAGAATCCCTATTCGTATTTCAATGACGTTTAGTTAAGGTATATAAGTGTCAAGTAAAATTAACCGCAAATGTATGCAGAGGGGTTCCCTGCAAACTAATTATTTCTGAATAGTCGGTTTTAAAGATTATTTACCAATCTCTTTAATCCAGTTACTAGTCGCAATACATTGAAGTTAATTAATAATCCCAGTTTACAGCCCGATAATTCATTTTCCGTCATGTGTTATTTCTAGAATTTACAGCAGTTCATTGGGCCGAAAAGCATCCTCCAAATGTTCCAATACCCGGAAAGGTTCGGCAGCCAATACAGTCACAATATCGAATCGGCTATTCAAATCAAGGTGCTTTTGAGTCAAATATGCATCGGCAGCATACACCAAATGCCGCATTTTTTTCAAAGTTACCGCCTCTTGTGGGAGTTCAAATGCCAGCGTGGCTCTGGTTTTCACCTCAACAAACACCATGGTGTTGTTCTGTTGAGCCACTATATCAATCTCCTTAAAGTTATAGCGCCAATTCACATCAAGAATCCGGTAACCTTTTCTAATTAGAAATTCCCGGGCTACCTCTTCACCAATTTTTCCTGTTTCATTGTGTTCGCTCATCCTTAAATAACTAAAATGGGATCATCGGGTTATAATTTTCCTTAACTAAATTGTAGTTTTACTTCACTCCTGCCTACCTCAAAACACACCTTCCGGTTGATAATCAACGGGTGGTTGTTCTCGATATGTCCTGCCGGGAATCCAAAGCAAACGGGATAATCATAGTTTTTTACCGCGTCCCATACAATTTCTTCCGAGGTTTTCCCAAAAGAGGGGCTCTGATCTTCCATAGAAGTGAGCCCACCAACAACCAACCCGGCTAAATTCTTCAGTGCGCCAGCCAATTTGAGATGTTGTAGCATCCGATCGAAACGGTAAAGGTGTTCTCCTATCTCTTCAATAAACAGAATGTTGCCTTGGGTTTGAAAAGCAAACGGGGTTCCAAGCAACGAACAGATCATGGCTACATTTCCACCCACCAACCTTGCTTCCGATGTCCCAATCCTATTTAGTAGGTGTATGGGCAGTTGATAAGCCAGGTTGGCTCCCTCCAAAGTTTCAAAAAGAACCTCTAACCCTTTTGAGGATTGGGCAAAATTCAATGGCATCTGTCCATGGATGCTCTCAACATCAATATTTGCAATGGCTGCATGCAACACCGTAATATCGCTAAACCCAATGACCCATTTGGGGGTTTTTAAAAAAGTTGAAAAATTCAGCTTGTCTAAAATCCGAAGTGTTCCATAACCACCCCGAAGGCAAAAAACGGCTTTCAAATTGGGAGCATCGATCATTTGTTGAAGGTCCTGGGTCCGCTCCTCATCGGTTCCGGCAAATATTCCCGATTCCAGATAGGTGGTTTTTCCCCTCACAGGGACTAACCCTTTCGATTCGATGAACTTCAATATCTGTTCATAATTTTCTTGAGGAATAAATTTGGCGGGAGCTACAATTCCTACCTCATCACCTTTTAGCAAATAGGGGGGTGTTATCATAAACTTCATTTAAAAGATTCCAACGTTCCGTACAAATGTACATTATTTTGCATTTTAACCTCTCTGGTTCTTCCCCCAAAAATTCCTTCTTGCAACCTGTCGCAACTGGTGGGTAAATTATATCTTTGCAACAATTTTAATTTTTGTAAAAAAAACTAACGTGAAAGAATTCAAAAGATACACTGTGACTTCGGCATTGCCTTATGCCAATGGTCCAGTTCATATCGGACATTTGGCTGGCGTTTATATTCCCGCCGATATCTATGTACGCTACCTGAGGTTGAAAGGAAAAGATGTGGTATTTATTGGCGGCTCCGATGAGCACGGGGTCCCTATTACCATTAAAGCCCGGAACGAAGGCGTTTCACCACAAGATGTAGTAGATAAATACCATGGCATTATAAAAAAATCGTTCGAGGAGCTGGGTATCTCTTTTGATATCTATTCGCGTACCAGTTCAAAAATACATCACAAAACAGCCTCTGATTTTTTCAGGAAATTGTACGATGAAGGTAAATTTATTGAAAAAACATCGGAACAATATTACGATGCCGAAGCCCAGCAGTTCCTAGCCGACCGTTACATAAAAGGAACCTGCCCTCATTGTCACAACGAAGATGCCTATGGCGATCAATGTGAGAAATGCGGAACATCGCTCAGTCCTATGGATTTGATTAATCCCCGTTCAACCCTAAGCGGCAGCCAGCCTATATTGCGCGAAACCAAGCACTGGTACCTCCCACTCGACCAACACGAAGCTGCTTTGAAAAAATGGATTCTCGAAGACCACAAAGAATGGAAACCCAATGTTTATGGGCAATGCAAATCGTGGCTCGATGCAGGGTTGCAACCACGCGCCGTAAGCCGTGACCTCGACTGGGGAGTGCCTGTTCCAGTGGAAGGAGCCGATGGAAAGGTACTTTATGTTTGGTTCGATGCCCCCATTGGTTACATCTCAAATACCATTGAGTGGGCCGAAAAAGCAGGGAAAGACTGGAAGAAATACTGGCAGGATGAAGATGCCAAACTGGTTCATTTTATCGGGAAAGATAACATTGTGTTCCATTGCATTATTTTTCCGGCCATGCTCCGTGCTCATGGCCAATATATTTTGCCTGATAACGTGCCAGGTAATGAGTTTTTAAACCTTGAAAACGATAAAATCTCCACCTCGCGCAATTGGGCCGTTTGGTTGCATGAATATTTGGTAGATTTCCCCGGCAAACAAGATGTACTGCGCTATACCTTAGCTGTCAACATGCCCGAGACCAAAGACAACGACTTTACCTGGAAAGACTTCCAGGCCCGGAACAACAGCGAATTGGTAGCTATCCTTGGAAACTTTGTAAACCGGACTGCCGTGTTAACACAAAAATATTTTGAAAGAAAAGTGCCCGCTTTAGGCTCAATAGAGCCATTCGACCGGGAAACATTAAACGACCTGACCCACTATAAAGACAAGGTTGAAAAAGCCTTGGAAACGTTCCACTTCCGTGAAGCGCTAAAAGAAGCCATGAATCTGGCCCGCTTAGGAAACAAATATTTAGCTGATACCGAACCCTGGAAACTGATAAAAACCAACCCGGAAAGGGTACCAACCATTATGAATATCTGCTTACAGATAACAGCTAACCTTTCCATCGTTATGGAGCCTTTTATGCCTTTTACGGCAGAAAAAATCCGTCATCTGTTAAATATCGGAGCCATCAACTGGAATCAGTTAGGTTCGCATCAATTAATAGCAGCCGGCCATCAGGTGGGTGAGTCTTTCTTGTTGTTCGATAAAATTGAAGATGCCGAAATTGATGCACAAATCCACAAACTTCAGGAAACCAAAAAAAACAATCAAACGCAAACCAAGGTAAATCCTGCCAAAGAGGTCATCAGTTATGATAATTTCTCGAAAATGGACATCCGCACCGGGACCATTCTGGAAGCCGAACGGGTACCTAAAACTAAAAAATTATTAAAGCTCCTCATTGATACCGGCATTGATAAACGTACCGTGGTTTCAGGCATCGCCGAACATTATGAACCGGAAAAAATCATTGGTAAAAAGGTGAGCATTCTGGTAAATTTAGCGCCCCGCGAAATCAAAGGAATTGAATCGCACGGTATGATTCTGATGGCCGAAAATTCCCAAGGCGAATTGGGTTTTATTTCATGCGATAAAGAGTTTAATAACGGATCGGAGATTCGTTAAATCCCGTAAATGAACGGTGGAAACTTAATGATCCCACCGCTCATAATTTCTTTTCTCCCCCCCTTTTTCAAAATTTCTTGTTTTTAATAAGTGTTGTTTTTACAATATGTTTTTTGCCCGAACAATTGTTAGTAACAAATAAATCCCTATTTTAGCAGTCATTTTTACGAATTTTTCATCAAAAACCTCTAAAAAACACTTAGTGTATGATACAGCAAAAGCTCAGTCTTAAAGAAAAAATTGGATATGGTTTTGGCGATGCCGCCTCTTCGATGTTCTGGAAGCTTTTCGGGATGTATATCATGTTTTTTTACACCGACATTTTTGGTATTCCGGCTGCAGTAGTGGGTACCATGTTTTTGATTACGCGCGTGGGCGATGCCGCATTCGATCCCTTGGTAGGTATCTTAGGCGACCGCACCAACACCCGTTGGGGAAAGTTCCGTCCTTACCTGCTTTGGATGGCTATTCCTTTTGGATTAATTGGGGTTCTGACTTTTACAACCCCCGAAATGAGCATGACAGGCAAAATTGTTTATGCTTACGTTACCTATTCGCTCATGATGATTGTCTATTCGATGATCAACGTTCCTTATGCTTCGCTGATGGGTGTAATGACCGCCGATGGCAAAGAACGTACAACCTTGGCTACCTACCGTTTTATTTTCGCGTTTGGTGGAAGTTTCTTAGTTTTAGGGCTTTTCCAACCTTTGTTTGATAAGTTTGGAACCAATGATTATAACGAATATAAATCCGCCTCCACCATTGAAATTACAGATACCCTTAACCCTGCTATCAATGGAAACTATCTGGTTTGGAACAATACCATTGCTGTTCAACCTGAACAAAAAGCTGTTGACTCCATGCTCTTTTTATCGGCACGGGTTCAAACCAAATCGCAGGAAGCCTTACAAATAGGTGTTATCAATACCGTCACAAATCAGTCAGATTGGTTTAACTTCCCAGCCGGTAAAGATACCTTGGGCTTAAAGCGCGATGGTACTACCAGCAACGTGTTGATTCCTTTGTCAGGTTTTGCGTCAACTGCAAACCTATCCGATCTGGCTAACCTAAAGTTTGCCTATAAACAAACAGAAGGAGCCGATACCCAAATCGATAAAATTTCTATTAAAGAAATTAATTACCGCTCAGGGTACCAAAAGGCTGTGATTGTAATTGCATTATTGGCCGTGCTGTTTTTCCTCCTTACCTTTTTCTGGACCAAAGAACGGGTGAAACCTTTGGAAGAAAAAACTTCGTTAACGGACGATATAAAAGATCTGTTGCGCAATGCTCCCTGGTTTATTTTGCTTGGCGCCGGCATTTCAACCATCTTCTTTAATACTATCCGCGATGCCGCTGCCATTTACTACTTTAAATATTATGTGCAATCAGACAATGCCATGTCGTTCAATACGCTCAACATTTCCATTGCTTTAAGTACGCTTTACCTGTTGCTTGGGCAAGCCGCGAATATCATTGGTGTGGTACTGGCAAAACCGGTTTCCGATAAAATTGGCAAAAAGAATACCTTCCTCTGGGCAATGTTAATTGCTTCGGCGTTAAGTGTGGTTTTCTACGGATTAAAAGGCAACCATGTGGCTTACATTTTTATCATGCAGTTCTTTATCAGTATCAGCGCAGGAATCATTTTTCCATTGGTTTGGTCGATGTATGCCGATACCGCCGATTTTTCGGAATGGAAAAACAAACGCCGGGCTACCGGATTGGTATTTTCAGCAGCTTCCATGTCGCAAAAATTTGGGGCTTCCATTGGAATTGCTTTGGCAGGATGGCTGCTAAGCTTTTATGGGTATCAGGCCAATGTGGCACAAACCGCCGAAACCCAGGAGGGAATCCGCATGATGTTGAGTATCTTCCCTGCCATTGGAGCATTGTTGGCAGCTGCGTTTATGTTTATCTATCCGTTGAAAGAATCGGTACTCGATAAAATCAGTAGTGATTTAGCAGAGTTCCGTGCAACAAAAAAAGAATAATACTCCCATTTATTCATAAAAAAAGCAGGAATTAAAATCCTGCTTTTTTGTTTATGTAAACCGATGTACTAATACGCGGCCTTAAACTGCCGTAAAAAGCGCACATCGTTTTCAAAATACAGGCGCAAATCTTTTACCTGGTATTTGAGCATAGCAATCCGTTCAATGCCCATTCCAAAGGCAAAGCCGGTATATTTTTCACTATCAATGCCACAGCTTTCAAGCACGTTGGGGTCCACCATTCCACAGCCTAAAATCTCAAGCCAGCCGGTTTGTTTGCACACATTGCAGCCTTTTCCACCGCAAATGGAGCAGGACACATCCATTTCGGCCGATGGTTCTGTAAACGGGAAATACGATGGCCGCAAACGGATTTGGGTTTTCTCGCCAAACATCTCCTTGGCAAAATGCAACAGGGTCTGCTTTAAATCGGCAAACGAAACATTTTCGTCCACATAAAGCCCCTCTACCTGATGAAAGATGCAGTGTGCCCGGTACGAAATGGCCTCGTTGCGGAATACCCTTCCGGGAAAAATACTGCGGATGGGCGGCTGTGTTTTTTCCATCATCCGGACCTGAACACTCGAGGTGTGGGTACGCAAAAGGATTTCGTTTTCTTTATCAATAAAAAAAGTGTCCTGCATGTCACGGGCCGGGTGTTCGGGCGGAAAGTTCAGTGCCGAAAATACATGCCAGTCGTCCTCAATTTCAGGACCTTCGGCCACGGTAAAGCCCAGTCGGCTGAAAATGCCAATAATTTCGTTTCTAACGATTGAAATAGGATGACGTGAACCCAGTTCCAGGGGTTCTCCCGGGCGGGTCAAATCCAATGAATTGGTTCCGGTTGGGGCATCGTCAAGTTGTTCTTTAAACGAATCGAATTTCTCCTGGGCAAACTGTTTCAGCTTGTTAATTTCCAGACCCACCTCTTTTTTCAGTTCGGCTGGCACATTTTTAAAATCGTTGAACAACAGCGAAACTTCACCCTTTTTGCTCAAATATTTTAAGCGGAACTGCTCCAGTTCTTCTCCCGTTTTAATAGAAAACGCTTCGGTCTCTTTCAGTAACTCCTTGATTTTGTCAATCATCACCATTTATTTTAATTGTAGCTGGCAAATTTAATGAAATTCGGATGTTTATCAAACGGAAAGTTATAATTGGGCAGCAGGGTTACAGGGTAGCAAGGTAAGGAGGGGCGATGGTAAAACAAAATGGTGTTTATAAAGTTGGCTTTGTGACATTGAACGAATCATGTTAACCAATAAACTAAAAAGGATGTTCGGTATCAAGACTGTATGTTTGCAAAAGCATAAGCAAACATGGTGATCTTTGTTGTGATAAAAAAATAACAAATAAAACCAATTGCTTATGCCACGTACAAGTAAAGAAATTTCGTTCAATGGACAAAAAAT
>Ga0209016_1000106_pt1 | contig 124507 bp, 144 predicted proteins | sample EPASupsiteSAE305_FD_187265 | JGI IMG/M metagenome (GOLD analysis project Ga0209016, IMG submission 187265) | Bioremediated contaminated groundwater microbial communities from EPA Superfund site, New Mexico - SAE3-05 (SPAdes) (version 2) | ecosystem: Environmental > Aquatic > Deep subsurface >...
CTGACGATCTCTTAATCGTCTCCTTGTTCGTTACTAGCATAACAACTTAAGGAGACACCGTACCTTGGATCTTTTGGTCAACCACTGCTCTATTCTCTCTCGATGAAATCTTTTCTACAGAGCAAAATTTTTCAATCAAGGTCTGGTTAAAAATTTTCAGGCAAGGTCCGGTTGATCCGGATCAACAAATCAAGCAGGGTCTGAGGGGGTGTTTGTTTTTATGTACGCAAGGTCCGGCAAATTTTTTTCATGCAGGGTCTGCCAGAAACGCTCTCCAACCCACTATTATTCATCATAATACTTCAAAGTCCGACCGGAATATCCAGGAACAGGTTTCAAGAAAAAACCGGAATAATCCCATGTGTTCCGCCGGATCGCTTGAGCCGGGTTCATGTGATACCAGAACCCATTCGTAATAACGGAAATGGTGAAGATAAAAATGCAGGAGATCACGGTGGAGACGATCATCGGGATGCATGATTCGATCCTGGCACACGACGGGGGTGATGACCTGATTATCTGTGAAGGCATCCTGAATGAGGTGGTGTTCCAGGCCAACCTCCATGACGATCCGGTATCACGGGCTGCCACGGTCTTCTGGTCGCTCTGCGCATACCCTGCATTCCGCGAAGGGAACAAGAGAACTGCGTATCGTCTCGCAGAGGCGATCCTCTCCTCAGAGAATTCCCCGGTATCCCTGCCGTGTGAGGAACTGCGTGCACTCGTGCAGGGCATCACTGCATACACGGTCGAGATCGAAGACGTGGAGCGGGTACTGGAACGTCATGCAAAAATGGCTGCCTGAATGCTATTCTACGGGAAGCGTTGCCTGAGCAACGTCCGGCTTCTCGAACGATGATAACCGGATCCCGATCAGCCGGATCTTCCTGCCATCGTACTCCTCGCGGAACAGCGCATGCACAAGCGACCGGACCACCGCGGCGTCACCGGAGAAGTGCGACAGGCTCCGGCTTCTGCTCCGGGTGATGAACCCGGGATACCGGATCTTGAGCGTAAGGGTTTTGAACCGGAGCTGCTCTTCAGCCAGGTTCCCGCAGACGCCCCGGATCAGCACATCGAGAGTGGAGACCAGTACAGCCACGTCATCAGTATCCATATCAAACGTGGTCTCCCGGGAGATCGATTTTATCTCCTGACAATCAACAACTCCGCTCTCGTCAATGCCATGCGCCAGCTGGTGCAGGGCGATCGCACTGCGGCCAAACCGCCCGATCAGGCTCTGGACATCCTGCCGGGCAAGATCGCCAATTGTCCGAATCCCCATCTCAAAAAGGACCCCCTCGGCTTTCTTTCCCACACCGGGAATCTTTCGGACAGGAAGTGGCGCGAGAAAATCCTGCAGGGCCGGGGGCGTGACAATCGTGAGTCCGTCAGGCTTCTTAAAATCGGAGGCGATCTTGGCAACAGCCCGCGAAGGAGCAATACCGATTGAGCAGGAGAGACCAAGGCGATGCCGGATAACCGCCTTGATCTCCTCTGCAAGGGATTGTGACCGTGAAAACTCTCCCAGGACACGGATGTCGAGAAAGGCTTCGTCGATGCTGACCTGTTCCATCAGAAACCCGTACGACCGGAGGATCCCCATCACGGCAGCCGATGCCTGCACATAGGCCGGGAAATCCGGTGGGAGGAAGACTGCGTGGGGACAGAGAACATATGCCTGCGAGATCGGCATGGCCGACCGGATCCCAAACGCCCGCGCCTCATACGAGCAGGTCGAGACAACCCCGCGTCCCTTCCCCTCTTTTGGATCCGCTCCAATAACCACCGGTTTACCGGCAAGTTCCGGGTGGCGCTGCACCTCCACGGATGCGTAGAAACTGTCCATGTCGAGATGGAGGATGATCCGCGGGTGCATATTCTGCGGATCCCTCTCCGGCAACGGCAGGGCATTGTGGTATGCCGACATTGTAAAGGGATGGACAGTACCAGACGTCATGGGAAACACCTCATCCCGCTGCCGGGATAAAATCCCCCAGCCGGCACTGCCGTTCGCGGATGACCGATTGGAGGAGCGGCCCTTCCTCAATGAACCGGGTGACCGGAAGCGTGAACGATTCCGCGAGGTACTGAAGAGCGGGCCGGATTCCTTCAAACTCGGTAGCCGGTTGCTGCATAGCACTCCGGACATTCTCCCGGACATTGAAGACGCCCATCGGCACGTAGCCCTTCCGCGCCTCCCGGAGGATGATCGCCCCGGCCTGCCGCTGCTCGCGGGCGAGTGCTTCGAGCACCGCCATCTTGCACGAGTAGTAGCAGCCCCCAAGGGAGGAGTACCCGATCTTCTTTTTTGTGCCCTCGTGATCCGAGAAGACCAGCTCCTCGTTGCCCAGCACGTGGAGGAACGCCTCCGACCATTCATACTGCCAGGCCGTCGGCATCAGGATGACCGCATAATGGTTGTTGAGGCTTGAGAACTCGTGCACTCGCCAGGTATCGATGACCGGGTTCTTCTTCACCCCGGTAAGTAGCCGGTCGCCGATGATCGTGTCGCAGGCCGTGATCGACCACCGCGTGGGAACAAGGTGTCTCCCCCGCCCCTGGCCCATTGTTCCCACCGAGAATGCTTTCTGGATGCTGGAAAAGGAGACCCCGGTCTTGTGCAGGTCCATCACGGCATCGGCTGCTTTCAGATCGGTATCGTAGAACGCCTTCTCCAAGTCACGGTTCCACCGCCCGGACTCGATATCGAACCGCTCGATTCCCGCACTGGGCCCAAACGGGGTATGCTCCTCGGAAAAGGACTGCCCCTGCGGGGTGCTGGTGAATGCAATCTCGCTCTCAAGGGACGATGAGGAGAGCGAGATCTCCTGGAGTTTTTCTACCAGCCGGTTATTGAGATCGCCCGCATTCACCTGCTGTTTTCCCCGGATCAGGTTCATGCGGTACCCGATGATCTCTTCCTGGGTCCGGTTCTTTGGGATCCAGGCTTCCGGCATGTCCATCTCGACCGTATCTCCGTGGAGTGAAGTAATCATGGGGCCGGCAAAGACATCCGGGTAATTCCAGCTCCCGACAAAGACGGACGGGGGAGTACTGCCTTCAATCTCTTTTCCTAAGGCAACAGACTTCATCGGCATCGTTGACGCCGTGAGTTGCCGGAGATAGGCCCCTTTCCCGATCATAGTATAGTGAGAATGAGAGCGGGAGATCTTTTAAGGGGGATAGTGCGCGGGGAGAAAGTGAACCGGGCTATCTCCGGACAGAGTACCCGGCATTCCGGAGGATGCGGATCATCTCATCCTCCCATTTTTTGTCATCCGGTTCCTTGTGCTCTTCGATGCAGGATTCCCAGATTTTTGTGAGGAGTGCATCATCCGAGCAGAGCGTCCGTATAAACTTGATACGCCCCGCTCTTCGGCCGGTATGGTCGAGAATCAACAGCCTCCAGCATCCATAGTCCCGGCAGATCTCCGGCCGGGTCAGGTGTACCGTGCAGTAGGCTTTTTCGCTCCCGGGCTGGTGCCGGAAGAACGGACAGGTGTGAGGGAGTTTTTCAAAGATGCTCTTGTCATCGAAGAGTTCGCGTTTGTCGGGATCGACCGTGACCGGCGTCGTCTCACCGGTATAATTGTTATAGATCAGAAAACGGTAATCCCCGTACGTCTCTTTGATCACATGGACGTACCCGAGCTGATCGCAGCATTCCCCGCACTGGAAGCATTCGAAGGCCAGGGTGGATCACCCCTTACGAATGGACAGCCAGGATCATGAATACCAGTTCAAGAGCGATCAGGATGATGACCACCCACTCGAGGAAGTTGGAGTGCTGGATGCGCACTTCGTCCGAGAGCATCGAGTAATTCTCCTGGATCATCTCGATCTTGCGGCTGACGCTCTCGCTCCACTGGCTGCTCCGGAGTACTCTGAGTGCGGTCGCATAGACACGGGCATAGTACACGTCCTCCGTGACCTTGATCAGGTTGTCAACCTTCTCGATGATCTCGGAGATCTCCGCCGAAGTCTGCATGAGTTTTGCCATGATCGCGTGGTACTGGCGCCCCCGGCGGAACTGGGACAGGCGATCCGCATGCTCGATGTCGTCATACATCTTCTCCATCTCGCGGGTCAGTTCGCGATCATAGTACCGGAGTTCCAGCACCTGCACGTTGGCAAACTCGATGAGATCGATGATATCGGTGGGGCTCTCCGGGTTGCAGAGGAGGGCTGAATCCCACGAGAGAATAGCAAGGTCATCGGTCGTGTAACTGAGGGAGTTCTTCATGATCTCCTCACGGATCTGCGGGGAGAGATTGGTCTTCTCCCCGATCAGGAGTGCCACCGGGTCAATGGAATCATCCCGGTGATCGGTGACATAGATCGAATAATCCTCATAGAAGTCCGGGTTGATGGAGAATCCCTTGATATGCGGGCGGATGATCTCGCCGAGCGTCTTGAGGTACTGAACATAGAAATCTGCCAGACCTTCCTGCCCGGCAAACAGGAACGCGATCTCTTCCAGTTCGGCAATAGCTGCCTCAGGGCTCTCGTAAATAAAACAGAAACTGATCACCCCGATATCGTAGACCCGGGCAACCACGGAAAATTCAAACGGCCTGCCATCCCGCTCCACCCGTATCGGGTTCATCTGGATCATGAGCGGAGGGTCTTCGAGCATGATCGATTTTGGTTTGACCCGCACGAAGCTGGTCCTTGCGGTAAAATAGTTCTGGGCGAGCGCCTTTTCGAGCCAGTCGAGATCGATCTCTCTCCCAATATCGTAAATCCGATAAAACCGGAGCGTTATCATGGATATTTCCCTCCTTTGGGATGTGCTTAATAGTATCTGCAATAATGAACAACCATGAAGATGATAAAGCCTTTTGAGACCGGATCACCGGGATGCTTGATGTCGCAGGATTAAAAAAAATGTGACGGGTTGCAGTCCTCTAAAAAAGGTATTATTTCCGGGATTTAATTGTCGCAACTGCAATTCCGATAACCAGCGCCAATCCGGAGATCCATACCGGTACAGGAGACTTCCTGGTTGTTGAAACAGGAAGGGGGGTTGTTTCCGGCTGGGCATTCAGGGTTGCAGTGAGATCTACGGTTTCACCTTTTCCGGGATACGTGTCGATCGTACCGGTGTAGGGGGCATACCCGGGCATATAGACCGTGAAGGTCTTATACGGGGTGCCGGTCACATAGACCCGAACCTTCAGGAGACCCCCCGCAATCTGCCCCATGGCATCATTATCAAATGTGACGGTCGCTCCCTCAACATTGCTATGCACTGCGTACCAGCCGACATCGCCACCGAGTATTGCCTGCGTTGTCGCAGTTGTGGCAACGGGATTTAAGGTGGCATAGAGATCAATGGTCGCGCCTTTTCCCGGGACATTGGCGATGTTCGCCGTAAACGTGGTATACCCGTCCTTTTTCACCGTGTATTTCTGGTAGGGTGTTCCGGTGCTGTAGACCGGCACATACACCATTCCCTGCGTGATCTCACCCCGGTTTGACTCATCGAACATGACGGTGGCACCGTCAATATTGCAGTGCACAACGTACCAGCCCACATCCCCCCCGACTACGGTTGTGGAGGTACCGGAGATCTGGTTCAGGGTTGCATACAAATCAACCGATCCACCCTGATCAGGAACTTTATCAATCGAATCAACGAAGGTGGAGTAGCCGTTCTTCTGCACACGGAGGGTCTTTGGGGGTGTCCCCGTGGTATATACCGGGACCGTAAGCGTTCCCCCCTGCACTCCGCCCTGTGTCTCCCCCACATACTTATCATCAAGATATACCTTGGCCAACTGGACATTGCAGTGGATCACATACCATCCCTGGTCACCGCCAACCGTTGCAGTATCTGCGGTTACGGGGAACACAGAGAAGAGTACAATAAGGGTCAGGATCAGACCAGCACGAGAGAGATTATGCATCACAATCACCGTACTGTTCCTTTGAGGGAATCTTATAAAAAACCGCTGACGGTGATCTGGCAGGGAAAAAAGGAGTTTTGGTTATCTTCGTGAACAGAAGGCAACTGCCAGCGCCGCAAGGGATACTCCGCCGATCAGGGTCAGCGGCGAAACGGGAGATTTTGTCGCAGTGGTCACAGGGATTGTTGACGGAGTTGCAGCGTTTGCAGGAGTTGCCATCGTTGCGGGCACCAGAGTTAAGGTGCATTTTGTATAGATATCGTCAACGCCAGGCAGGTTGAACGCATCGGAAAGGGCCTGTGCTGCCGCAAAATCCTGGACACTTCCGGTTCCGGTGAAGTTGAAGATCAGTGCGCCGGTCTTGGCATTGACAACCTGGCCGGAATACTGGCCGGACGTTTCCATGATGAAGCTGAGGTCCCCATCATTACCAGGGCTCTGGACGATCACATAATAGGTTGCCGGGGGAAGACTGGTTGTCTGGTACGTTTTTGCATAGGATCCGTCAGCGTTGACCGGGGTGGTCGACACATTGACATAATTTCCGGCAAACACCCAGATCTGCACACCTGCGGTCAGGTTTCCACCGGTTGCTACACCACTGACCGTGACCGGTTCTCCCACCGTGGCCGGATCAGGAGAGACAGTTGCCGAGATGAACGGCTGACCGGTTGAGGCCTGAAGGGTACTGGTTGCATTACCAGCCGTTGTGGTATCTGCCCCGGAGACCGGAACGATGACCAGCAGCAGGATACCGAGAAGAATTCCAAAGGATAATATCTGCTTCATATGGAGGAATAAGTCAGTCAGAAGGATGATAGTTTTTGCGATTTTTTTCTCAAGACCGGGATTGTTGCAGGTACCCTGATAAGTGTCGGGAATATAAGAGCTCCAGGAACATACCCTGACCGTAATCGCCCGTCATACCTTCATTTCCAAGCGGTCACCTATTTACGTTTCCGGTTTCAATAGCTCGTAACAGTCCCGGTGCAGGATTCACCGGGACGAACTCAAAACAGGGTATCATCATGACAATGCAAAGCGACCCGCAGACCTCCTCCGCCTCCACATTACCCGTTCCTTTGAGTTTTTGCATCCTCTTGTACCATGATGGCCGGATCGAACGGCTGGTGGATCACCCGGTTGACGAGTATTTTGCTGCAATAAAGGATGCCAGTATTGCCTGGATCGACTGTAGTATCCGGGATGATGAAAAGGAGATTGAGCAGCTCACGCAACGTGCCGGGTTCACGAAAGTCCCCATCCCCAAGCTCACGCACGGGTTCTATTCGGCATACGAAGATTATGACACGGAACTGGGCATCATGCTCCCATCCGCCACGGTCAAGGGTGAGAAGATGACCGTACACCCACTCTTCATCCTGATCCGGGAAAACCTGGTCCTCACCGTCCATTCAGATGAGATTAACCGGCTGTTGCGGTTCTCCCGGTATGCCCAGCCATTCTTCAAACGGATTGCCGCTGATACCACGCCCGACAAGATCACCCTCACCCTTGAGCGGATCATTGATGAGAACAATGACCGTAACTTCGAGTACCTGCGCGAGATCGAGATGCACGGGGATGCGATCAGCAAATCACTCATTGAGGAGCGGGTGGCAAAGAAGCAACTCGCTCATGACATCTACCGGATGAAACATGTCCTGATCGATTACCTGAATGTGCTCTGGGCCTCAAAAGACGTGGTCGACTCCCTGCGCTACGGTGACGCCGACCTCATCACGAACGATGAGAAACTGCTGGGCAGGATCGGTATCCTTTCGGATAATATCGATCGCCATATCGAACTTTCCGAACAGATGTCCAATGTGCTTTCATCCGGTCTCGAAGTGATGCAGAGCATCTACAACAACCAGCTCCAGACCATGAACAACCGCTTTGCCCTTGTCACAGCCTATCTCACGGTGCTTGGCACGGCATTCCTTGTCCCGAACACGATTGCAACGATCGCCGGGAGCGGGGTGATGGAGGGAACGATGGCTGCGCAGTGGTGGTATGTCCCTCTGCTCGCCGCATCGACCATCGTGGCAACGCTCGTATCACTCCTCTGGGTGGTCCACGTCTGGTATAAGAAGGAAGAGTAAGTCCGGTGGGGGGCAGGTAACCCACAATGCTCAGGTTCCACCAGTAAAAAGACGCGGATCATCCCGGGCAACATCAAGGGCGGCAAGAGCACTCTTCTCTTTATCCTTTATTTCCAGCATAACGTCACAATCCACGGAGGAAGTTTCTGAGAGGAACCGGGCAAAATCGGCCGTATCGAGATGTTCGGTGTGCGCACCAACCCGTTTCCCCGGTTGCTGGGAACTGTAATCGATCATGGGAATACCGTCTACAGATCTCCAGGTCTTTTTCAGGACAGGCAATAAATCCCTCATGACCTCTCCCTGGTTTTTAATGGCATGGTGGAACCGATCGAACAGTACCGGGACACCGGTCTTTTGATGGATCTCAATGCAGTCAGAAACTGCATAGAGCCGCTCATCATTCTCAATCACCAGCCGCTGCCGGATTGATTCATCAAGCCGGTCATAGACCTGGATAAAACGTTCCATACTTTCGATCTTGTTTCCATACACCCCTCCGACATGCAGCTGGATCTTCGCGGAGCGGCCAAGCCCCATCAGGTCGAGAATCCGGACATGATACACAAGTTCATCGATGCTCCGCCCTAGCACATCCTCATTTGGCGTGTTGAGCAGGACAAACTGGTCGGGATGCATGGATATCCTGAACCGGTGTTTTTTAATATACTCGCCGAGTCCCTGGAACTCATCGAAGAAATGTTCCTGCCAGGGAAACCTGCAGACCGGGTGTGATGCGAACGGGACCATGTCCGATGTTATCCGAAAAAAGAACACCCCATGACGGACATTGTATTCCAGAATCGATCTGAGGCAGGACAGGTTAGCCTGTACCGTTTCCCTGAGTCGTTCATCGGAGTAGGAGGCGAGCCTGAAGGTACGGGAAGGCGTGCAGCCGATCGAGCGGTTGATGCAGGGGTATCCGATACGCATAGGGGATTATTTCCTGGAATAGTGGATCTTCGGAAAGAGTCGTGCAGGTCTACTCTTTTTTTTGGAGGTGCAGGGCAGCCGAGTTCATACAGTAACGTTTGCCAGAAGGAGCGGGGCCGTCGTCGAATACATGGCCGAGGTGTGCATCACACCGGGCGCAGAGCACTTCATTTCGTGCCATTTCTCCGGTGAGATCGGGCTCAATGGTGATATTGAGATCCGAGACCGGTGCGAAAAAACTCGGCCATCCGGTACCGGAATCGAACTTGGTTTGTGAATCGAAGAGATCGGTTCCGCAACAGGCACAGGTATAGATCCCCGGCTCTTTACAGGCATGATACTTACCGATGAATGCGTATTCGGTTCCCTTCTTTCGGGCAACCGCATAGTGTTCAGGGAGAAGGATCGCACGCCACTCCTCATCGCTTTTCATGACCCGTCCGACATCTTCCGTATGGCCGGTCCGTGCATTGAAGATTTGAATGGTATCTCCGTTTCCTGGTACAGAACTCACAGAAATGATTTTAGCTCCTGCCGGAATCATGACAGGGCCGGACCATAGAACTTTGGGTTACGGCATACGGGAAAAAAAGGGGATTACATCCCGAAAAAGCCAAGGATCCTGCTCCTCGGATCCTTGTAGAAGATCCGTGCACCGTCCTTGATGTTCCGTACATCCTCAACGGTGTACAGGATATCGGGATACTCTTTTGAGATGACATCCAGCAGACGGCCCAGTTCAGTCCGGGGAACGATCATCAGGATGATGGTGACCGTGTGGGAGAAACTGCCCTGTCCTTCGATCCGCGTCATGCCATACCCAAGGGTGGAGAGATGGGAGATGATCGGCTGGGGATCGTTTGGCGTAATAAGCCGGACGATGACGTCGCCAATCGAGATCATGTTCTCGATCTGCATACCAAGGAGTGTCCCGATGCCGTAGCCGGCAAGGTAGGCAAAGAGATTCCAGTAGTCGGTGAGGTTCGTGATCACAAGCCCGGTGGAGATCAGCCAGATCCCGGTCTTGACAATCCCGACGCAGGCCGCAAGGTTCGCATGTCCTTTGCTGATATAGATCGTGCGGATCGTTTCAAGGGCGGCTTCAATGATCCGGGCGAGCAGGATCAAAACCGGAATTGAGATGAGAATTGCAATAAGGTCAGATGCGATGGCGATTCACTCCGTATTAGAATAATCACACCGATCGGTTTGAATACCTTACGGAACGGTTACGGCAATCATGATTCTATGGTGCCATGATAGTCTTTTTAAAACGAGTGCGGGGAGATATCACCGGGAATATACCTTCAGGGATCCCGACTCATCTCACTGACTACGGCATCCCCGAACTCCCGGGTGCCGGCCGAACCGCCGAGATCGCGGGTCCGTATTCCCTGTGCAAGCACGCGACCCACCGCGGACTCCATGCGGGCAGCTCCCTCCGGATCGCCAAGGTACTCAAGAAGCATTGCCGCGCTCCGGATCGCGGCGATCGGGTTGGCACTATTCCGGCCGGCAATATCCGGGGCGCTACCGTGCACCGGTTCGAACAGGGCATGCCGTTCCCCGATATTTGCGCTTGGAATAAGGCCAAGACCGCCAACCAGGTACGATGCCATATCAGATAGAATATCACCGAAGATGTTGGTCGTGACCACTACGTCATAGGAGGCAGGGTGCTGGAGGATGTCCAGCGCAAGGGCATCGATGTACTTGTCATTGAAGGAGACACCCGCGGCCTTTGCCTCGGCGGTGCAGACATCACGGAAGAGGACATCTGACTTGAGCACGTTCGCCTTGTGCCCTATCGTCAGGTGTCCCTTGCGCTGCTGCACGAGGCGGATTGCAGCCCGTGCGATCCGCTCGCTCCCTGTGCGGGATACTACGCGGAGGGTGGTGGCCCGGTCAGGAGTGATCTCCTCGATGCCGGAGTAGAGCCCCTCAGTATTCTCCCGGACGATCATGATGTCGAACCCGTCACCCTTGACCGGGCGCAGGTTCGCATAGAGATCGAGTGCCTTCCGGATGCGCAGCACCACGCTCTGGTAGTCTTTCATGGGAGGTGTGGTGATCGCCCCGAACAGGATTGCATCCGCGGTTTTGAGCGCATCAATCTCCCGGTCAGCACAGGGGCAGCCGGTCCGCTCCCACATACCATATCCAACGTCAACGGTGAAGTACTCGTATTCAGGGTGGAGTATTTCAAGGATCTGGCGGGCAACCGGGATGACCTCGTGCCCGATCCCATCACCTTCAACAACGGCAATCTTCGTCATTGTTTCCTCCAGCGTGCCACCAGTTCATTCACCGACCGGGCGATCATAGCCGGGCTCGCACCCCAGTGGACAATGGCACCAAACTTCCCGTTCCAGGTACCAATCCCCTCCCGCTCGGACCGGCAGCACCGGGCAATGAACGGCTCGTCATGCACCTGCTCCAGCGGGCAGATGTTCTCGAGCGTGAAATTTTTCCCATAACACTCGGTATAGAACTGCGATCCCGTAAGGCACCCGGCCACGTGCTCGCCCCCGTGCATGGGATCGGCATCGAGCGTCCGGGTATACCCTGCAGCCCGACAGGGATACGCATCTGCCGGAATGGCCGAGATATCCCGAACATGATGATCGAACTGCACGTTGAGCTCCCCAAAGAGCCCGTCAGCTTCCAGTTCCTTCAGGCTCGCTGACAGGGTGGCACGGGGAGGAATCACATCATATACGTGGATGGTCAAAAAACCAGAGAGATCCGGGTCAAGGACAAAAGTCCTGTTCTCTTCAAGGCTCGTGAAGATCGTGCAGCGGTACCCGCCTTCACCCGCAAGGCGGACAAGATGCGCCCGGTCATGGATCTGCACCCGATCCGGGTAACAGTACACCTGATCCGGGGTGGCGAGCACCCGGGAGGAGACGATATCCCGCATCATTCCTTTTCCCGCGGGATCGAGGGTCACCTCAAGCAGCTCGGGGCCGGCACCGGTCTCTCTTATGAGATACCGGCTCAGGAAGTAGACGCGATCACCGCAGGGCCGGGTTGAGGCCGATCCCACGTATTTGCAGTGTTCCGGAAAGATCATCGGTGTTTTCTCCAGTACGCAACAAGGCCACCGGCCGCGAGGATCTCCTGCATCCGGGGCGAGAGCGTAGGAACTACATGCCGTTTTCCCGCTACGTCTACCCAGCCCTGTGCAAGGTTGAATGATATGGTACTTCCTTCGGTGCAGGAGATATCCGCTTCGATGAGCGGCAGGCCGACATTGATCGCATTCCGGAAGAAGATCCGGGCAAACGAGGGCGCGATGACCGCGACAACCCCCGCCTCCCGGATCGCGATCGCCGCCTGCTCACGCGAGGATCCGCAGCCGAAGTTCTTGCCGGCCACGATAACAGCCCCTTTGAGACGCGATGCAAGGCCGGAGTCAAGATCCTCAAAGACGTGGGTGGCCCAGATACTCCGGTCCTTTGTCCGCAGGTACCTGCCGGCGATCACAACATCCGTGTCAATGTCTTCCGGGAGGCAGACCGCATGACCCTCGGTATGCATCAGGCCACCTCCGGAACGGTGATCTCCCCTTCAAGCGCACTGGCAGCGGCAGTTGCAACCGACGAGAGATAGATCTCTCCCCCGACACCCATACGGTTCTTGAAATTACGGTTGGCGGTCGAGAGGCAGACCTCTTCTTCGCCAAGCACCCCCATGTGGGCACCCAGGCAGGGACCGCACCCCGGGGTTCCGAGGGTGCAGCCGGCTTCCACGATATCGGCAAGCACCCCGGTCCGTATTGCCTGGGTCAGGACTGCGGCAGATGCGGGAACCACGATGGTGCGCACGGCGACTTTCTTTCCCTTGACAATCCGGGCAAGCCGGGCCAGGTCCGAGTAACGCCCGTTGGTGCAGGTGCCCACAAATACCTGGTCGAGAGGAAGACCGGCAAGTTCGTCAACGGGCTTGACCGTATCCACCCGGTGCGGGACCGCAATGAGGGGAACAATATCTGATAGATCAAACTCCAGATCCCGGGTGTAAGTGCAGGACTCCGGGATCTGCGGTTTTACGGCGTGTCCCCGCTCCTTCAGGTACCGCACCGTCATGTCATCGGCATAGAACAGACCGGCCTTTGCCCCGGCTTCCACAGACAGGTTGGAAAGGACCATGCGTTCGTCTATGGTGAGTTCCTTTGCCCCGTCTCCCACGAACTCAAGTGCCAGGTATGTTGCACCGTCTGTTTTCAGTTCCCCGACATACGCGAGGGCAAGATCCTTTACCTCCGCAGCACCGGTGAACCGGCCTTCGAGATGGATGCCGATCGACTCCGGCACACGAAGCCAGGTCTCACCGGTCAGCCAGATCGCCGCCATGTCCGTTGCCCCGACACCGGTGGCAAAGGCCCCGAATGCACCAAGCGTGACGCTGTGGGAGTCGGCGCCGATCACGATCTCACCGGGCAGGACAATCCCTTCACCCATCAACTGGTGGCAGATGCCACCCCCGACATCCGAGAAGTTCATGAACGAACTTCTTGCAAATTCGCGGAGCTCGTGCTGGAGAGTAGCGGCAGTGGTATTGTTGGCCGGGGCGATATGGTCAAAGAAGATGGAGAACTCGGTTTCACCGGCAAGGTGGCTGGCCCCCATGTTCTTCCATGCCTCCAGTGCCAGCATACCGGTGCCGTCACAGGCAAAGGCACGGTCGACCTTCCGGTCAACATATTCCCCCGCAGGGGCGTTCAGGATCCGTTCGGAGAGGGTGCTCATGCAGGGGACTCCTGTACTTTTTTGATCAGTTTCCGCAGGACTTCCGGCGTGATGTTGCACTTATGCTCGGAGTGATCCTTGACAAGATCGAGCACGGCGCAAATCTGTTGATCGGATAGTTCGCAGCCAATGGATGCAACCACATGCTCAAGCGCCTTCTTCCCGGTGTGTTTCCCGAGAATGAAATGCCGTTCACCTCCCACAAGATCCGGGGGGAAATACTCATAGGTTGACGGGTCTTCAAGGATGGCTGCGATGTGGATGCCGCTCTCGTGCGAGAAAGCGAGTTCTCCCGTGACCGGCTTGTTGCGGGGCAGCGTGACACCGGAGTACTGCTCGACCATGTGCGAGAGTTCGGTCAGTTTTGAGAGATCATACCGGTCAATGCCCTTCTTCATCCGCAGGGCCACGAGCAGTTCTTCAAGCGAAGCATTGCCTGCCCGTTCACCGATCCCGTTCACCGTGGTGTGGAGCTGGAACGCCCCGGCCTCGGCGGCGGTGATCGTGTTTGCCACGGCACAGCCCATGTCATTGTGACAGTGGGCACAGAAGGGCCGGTCAACGGTGGCGACAAGATCCGTCATGATCCGGTTCATCTCTGAGGGAATGAGGCAGCCCACGGTATCGGCAAAACTGAGCAGGACCGCCCCATGTTCTGCCGCCCGACGGTAGACTTCTTTTAAGAAGGGGAGGTCGGTGCGAGAGGCATCCTCGGCAGCAAACCGGACCTGTACGCCATGATCACGGGCAAAGTCGATCATCTTTAAGGAGTCCTCGAGTACCTGTTCCCGGGGTTTTTTGAACTTGAGCCGAACATGGAGCTCTGACGTTGGGATGAAGATGCTCACCATGTCGACATCACACTCAATGGCGGTCTGAATATCTGGCTCCCGGGCCCGGGAGAAGCCGCAGATACGGGCGTCAAGGCCAAGGTTTGCGATCGTCTTCACGCAATGCTTCTCGTTGGCCGACACAGCAGGAAAACCGGCCTCGATCACCTCAATGCCGATCTCATCGAGCATGGTCGCAATCTCCACCTTCTCCTTACACGAGAACGAGACGCCCGGCGTCTGCTCCCCGTCCCTCAGTGTCACATCGCAAATCTCAATATTCAACGGTTTCATGGCTGCACCCTTCCGGACAGGTCCCGGTTACAACGAGAGTACGTGGCCTGTCCGTTACCACGAGCTCGCGTTCGAGTGTCGGTACATCCTCGGCCCGGCAGATCACCGGGTCCGCCCATTGCAGGTACGGGAGCAGGTTGTAGGTCTGCTGTTTACCGGTCATCGCTGTGCAGTCGTTCTTCATCACGATGCAGAGCATCGGAAGCTGTTTCTCGTACACATCGATGAGAGCGTTCAGGCCTGAGTGGAGTAACGCATAATCCCCGATCAGGGCAACCCGGGTACTTCGTGCCGCCACCGCGATGCTGGCACCCATGCCATAACTGGCCACTCCAAGTTCATATGGCGGGGTCATCCCGAGCACCGAGCATCCTGCATCGCAGATCATGGCCACGTTCCGTTCTTTTAAGATCTTCATCATGCCTTTGAACGGGCAGTTACTACAGAACGTTTTGTAGTGGCCCCGGTCTTCCAGTGACTCGGGCCGCTTCTGCGGTACCGGGGGTAGTACCCCCCGATGGTCGCGGATGAAGGTCCGGCCATATTCCCGCACATCGTGGATCGCTGCTGCCTGCGCTGGCAAGGGATTCACGGTAACAATCCGCGTCTTCCCAGCAGAGGGACCGGCGCCGGCGGGTTCGCCATCCCACCGGTTCAGAGGGGACGCCGAGGACCATGCAAACATGGTGCGGTAGAGTTCCTCCGCGGCAGTCACCCGTCCGTTCATGGTCCAGGTCCGATCCGAGAGCCGCCCCCTACCAACGTTCGGTTTCACGGGGGTGTACTCGACCTCTGCGTCCAGCAGGGGGGGAGTGAGCCTGAGCATGGCGACACGGGAGAACTGCTCCGAGGCTTCCACTGCCGCCGCAACACCGGCATAGCAATTGTCGGTACCGGGCTCGATGACCGGCAGTTCCGCGAGTTCTCCGTAATAGCGGGAGTCCTGCGAGGTCTGTGACCCCTGTGCATCCGGGTCATCACCGGCCACCAGCACCACGCCCCCGATAAGACCCTGTGCCGTTACCTGGAGAAGGGGATCGGCGCAGGCATTGACACCAACGTTCTTGATGATCACCGCGGCCCGGCGTCCTTTAAGCGAGTCCCCGAGGGCATATTCGAGGGCAGTCTTCTCGTTCACCACCATCTCGGCATTCACCCGTGCACCAAGTTCCGTGATCGGGAATCCCGGAACGGTATACTGCCGGTCGGTGCAGGCAAGCAGCGCCTCAGTTATTACGTCAATACCTTTCATTCGTCCCTCCCGGGTACAAGATCGCATCCGGCACAGTTGGTGCACATGGTCAGAGCAGCGCTGGTATCAAGGCCCGCGTCAGCAAGGGCACATTCATGCAGGGAGAATATCTTCTTCAGCCGTTCCGCAGAAGGCCGGGGCGTTCCAACGAGTTCAGCCACCGGGTTGAGCGGGCGCAGGACCGGGATCACACCGTGGGCAGTGAGCTTCCGTATGCAGGTCTCCAGTTCTTCATCGGACTCCCCAAGACCGACAATAATATTTGAGAAGACCCGGTTCTTCCCGAACAGTTCAACCGACTTGTCGAGTGTGGTCCAGATCCGTTCGTAATCCAGTCCCGGGCACATCTTTGCAAAGAGTTCCGGTGTTGCCGCCTCGATGTTGAACTTCACTTCCACAACACCGAGCTCCTTCAATCGATCGGGCGTCTTCTCCAAAGGATAGATCGATACCCCGATGGGCAGATCAAAGAATGAGAGGTGCCGGATCACCTCAATGACATAGGCCTCCTCCTCTTCAATGCTCCCCAACACCCCGCTCGTGATGGAGATCGCGTGGATGCGGTGGCGCACCGATTCCACCATCTCCATGATCTCTTCGATGCTCTTCCGTTTTCCGCTGATCCGGGGAACGGAGCAGTACCGGCACCGGAAGATACAACTGCCGGTGACCGTGATGAAGGCCTGGTCGGGGCAGTGGAGCCCGGGCTCAAGGAGCCGGCCCGTAATCAGCCTGCCATCAAAATTGAGGTCCGCATTTCCATTGCCCCGGTGTGCGATCTCTACCGGGCTTGACGGATTCAGGGCAAGTTTGACCCGGTGGCTTCCCATGCCAAAGAAGATCGCACCGCTGCCACCGGCTCCCGGCCCTGCTGCGGACCGGGCAATGAACCGGTCCGCGGGTTCCCCGGTCAGGTTCGCTGACCCGATCGCGAGCAGACGTGCCTTTAGGTCTTTCCACTGCATAGTTCCAGCGCCTCCTCGTAATTCGTGTAAAAGGGGATTGCTGCTACCGCCCCGACGATCCCCCGTCCGTTCATGATAATGCGCAGCCGGGGATCCTGTATTGTCTCCAGCAGGCCGGCTTCAACTTCGCCCCGCTTAACCTTTCGCCCGTACGCAAGCAGTTCTTCTGACGGCGAAAAACCAGAATAGACAGCCATACCGGTCTTCTTCGACAGAGTGTACTTCTCCAGCAGCTGTCGGAACCTCCCGATCAATCCCTCGGGATCATTGGTTGCGAATTCTACAACAAGCCCGACACAGTTCTTGGTCCGGTACGGCACCGGGAAGAGCTGGACAATGGTATGCGACAGGTAGATGGAGCGCTCGTCCGCAACGGCCCGGGCAATGTTGTGCACCAGCGTCCATGTTGCGCCTTCTTCCGGAGTGTCGGTATCATCCACACCGATGAGAACACGTTGCATCTTAGGGAGCCATAGGGTGGCACCGGCAACTTTTCCCCCGCCGGCCGGATCACTCCTGCTCCGCAGGACACCCGCGGCATCAGAGCGGCAGGCTGCTGCACCAACACCCCCGCCCCCCATGCCGATATAGGTGACTGCAATCTCAGAGCCCTCCACTATGCAGGCCGATATCCCGGCCGGGAACCGCGAGCCTTCCAGCGCGAGATCCACGGTCCCGGTTTTCAGGGAATAGCGCATCGTGGCTCCGACACAACGGACATTTCTTACGAGCGGGCTCTTGGCATAGTGGTGCTTCGACCACATGGCCCCACCCATACAGTCAAAGAACTCGATGAGTTCCACAGAGCTGCCGGAGTCGTCAGCTACCGCAACGATCCGCGGGTAGTGGATCACGTACGGGTCAGAGATGCTCTCCATAAAGTCCTGCCGCCTCGATACCCCGGTTGCCCCAGAGCACCGCACCCAGTGCACCGATCCGTCCCTTCCTTCCGTTGGTATCGATATAGGTGATACCAAGATCCTTCGCCGCCGCCTCTGCCTGCTCAACGGTCAGGATCTCTGTCTTCACCGCAGCAAATGCCGGGGAGTCATGAGCGAATCCTATCCCCTGGTGACAGGCAATCCCGGTGTCATTTGAGAATGTGTTCTTCTCGACAAATGCCCGGACAACATCAAGCAGTTCCGATACCTTGTCCGGTCGGACCGCAAAGTTCAGTGCCGAACCCACGCAGTTCGTGGTTTTGTTAGGAACAGCAGGATTGAGCTGGACCAGGCGCATGTTCAGGAACTCTACTCCCGGCATAGTGCATGCTCCCGCACACTTCAGCGCCATCACCCATGTTGCGCCTTCCAGTTTGGTGTCGGTATCATCGATACCAATGCAGAGCTTCTCGTACCGGGGAGAGATGATCCTGACATGGTTGGTGCGTGCCCCCCCGATCTTAAGATCTTCCTCAGTAGGATATTCTGCCCGGATCACACCGGGGGCCTGCGGGAGGCAGGCCGCGACCCCGACACCGGCACCGGCAATACCGGCCCAGGTTGTGATCACTTCATCACCGGCAACTTCAACCGATTCCAGGGCCTGACCCCCGATATCCCCGGCCGCTGCACCAAAATTGACCGGATAGGTGCCGAGCTTCGCATCGATCACCATGGATGTGCCTTCAACCGAACACCCGGCAACAGCACCACCGGCCCTGCGGCGGTTCATGGCATCCCATTCAATGGGACCGCGGGCCCGGCACTGCTCAAGGATCTCTGCCCGTCCACTCTGTTCGTCAACCATCACCAGGAATTTCTGTGAGAAGAGCAGGCCGAACCGCTTTTTCACATCGTCGGGTGTGAGCGTAATCATGTTATCGCCGAAAAATCCGTTAACAAGATAATCGGCAATAACCATATAAATAGAGATCGATAAGTGAACAAATTTTTTCAGTAAAAAAAAGATTAGAGAACTTTGTGGAGCTCGATCTTGAATGGTCCGAGCGTGCCGCCAAAGTTACCGGCCGAGATGAACTTCACACCGGGCACCATTGCTGCGGCCCTGACCCCTGCACCCATTGCTGCTGCAACAGATTTCTCGTCAACACCGTCAATGACGATCTCGTACACGGCCTTGATACCTGCAGGGATCTTGCTATCCGGGACCTTCTCGCGGAGGGTCGGGCAGTACTTCTCATTGGTGGATGCCACCATGAACTTGTACTTCAGGCTGCCAACTTTCGAGCCACTTGCCACAATCCCACCGGGGAAACTGGTGATGACACCGGGGACTGCATCGATGGCCTCGACAGCTGCTTCTGCACCCATGAGGGCTGCCATCTGGTTCTCACCCATGACAAAGAAGTTACCTCCGGCAACGCCCTTGACGATGCCAAACTCTTCCTCACCAATATACTCCCCGTTCATGATCGGGATGACCCAGCATTTGCGACCGCCGACTTCTTTCTGGTATTCGTGACCGTCACCGAAGAAGTGGAGCTTGACCGGGATCTTCTCTTCCGCGTTGGTGATACCGTTGAAGACTGCGGTGGTCGGTGCCGTCAGGACACATTCCGCGAGACGCTCGACAACCTGCTCTTTTAATTTCTTCTTGCTCGCACAGATCAGGATAGCAACACCAGGCCTTCCGTCGGGAGTCTCGCTTGCGGGAACGAATCCCTCGATACCCGCCTCACAGGGACAGCCGATTGCCGATGTGGCAAAACCCGTTGCCTCGGTTGCCGCTTTCTTTGCCCATTCCCTCGTAACCGCAGTAATAATGATACGGCAGACCCAGGTCGGGAATGCCTCTGCGTACGTATTATCAATAGTAACGCCGTTGATTTCCATATGATAACCTCCGGTACCACTATGGTTCAAGATGGAGGTTGAATAAATTTTCTAATTTGATTTTTGTGGATACGACAATTCGTGAGCGCAGGGAAAAATCGAGGATAAGTAAAAAACATCATATTAACAAACCAAATTTATACGTTAACAGTTTATCCGAGTATTTAAACTAAAATAAATAAAACCAGTATAAAACGAGATACCCACCCAACCAATTTCAGAACATTTATCTAGATTCTTCTACCACTTTTTGTTAGTCGATTTTAGAATCGATCATAGCTGGTGCGTGAAAATCAAGATGGCATTTGCAGTGCACATAAACATGAAACATTGTACTAGCTGTAATAATTGTGTGGTTGCTTGTCCTGTTGACACATGCGGGATTCTTTGGGGAGATCTGGTATCTGGAAAAATGATCTCTCCAAATAAAACATCCGATATTCATGATGTTTTTTTGAATCCCATCGCCGGGTACGGCGGTTGTGTTCAGGCGTGCCCATACGGTGTTATCAAACTTGCAGGCTGGGGGAAATCAATCCCCGCAGCATCTGTGCAATAAGAAACAGCGTGAGGGTTAATACATGGCATTGTTTCCGAAGTTTTCCAAAAAGAAGGATGGGGTAAACGTTGTGATGGAGCAGAGACTCCTTCAGAGCGTCAACAACCTTATCCTCAATGCAGAGACCTGTACGGGCTGCGGCATCTGTGTTGACGCCTGCCCAGAAGAGGCCATTGTCCTCGGGCTGGTCGGTGCGTCAAGGCGTGGTGCAATCAACTACGCTGCCCCGATCGATGTAGACGAGACCAAGTGTTCCTACTGTGGCGTCTGTGTCATCATGTGTCCGTTCAATGCATTGACACTGAAGGTCGATGGCAAAGAGAGACTCCCGATCATTGAGAAGGAAGGATTCCCGCAGTACGACATGAAGGCGGAGATCAACGACGAGAAGTGCGTCAAGTGTACCATCTGTGAAGAGGTATGCCCACGGGATGCAATCGATCGCAACGTCCCCGCGTACGAAGGAACCTACAAGGGTCCCGTTGCCGGCGCAAAGCCCAAGGCCGCCGCAATGACCAAGAAGACAACATTTATCGTCGATAAAGAGAAGTGTTCCCTGTGTGGCCTCTGTGGTGCAATCTGCCCCGCAATCGTCGTGAAGCACAAGGAGTTTACTGCGGAGTCCGGCAAGGTTGAAGGCGATGTGATCTGGGACGAGACCAAGTGCGATGCATGTAAGGTATGCACTGAAGTGTGTCCCGAAGAGTGCATCACCGTCGAGCGCGAGATCATCTCCGACAAGGTCGATGGCAAGGTCAGCATTGTCCAGGACAACTGCTGCACCTGCACATGGTGCTCGAAGAACTGTCCGACCGAGGCAATAACTGTCGAGAAGATTTTTGAGGGCGACATCGAATTCCACGCAGAGAAATGCCCCGGCGGCTGTTCAACCTGTGCAGATATCTGCCCGGCCAATGCAATCTATCTCCCGAGCATGGTGGCCGCAGCCGACCTGAAGCACAACAGCATTGAAGCGACCATCGCGGTCAACAAGGATTACTGTATCCTCTGCGGTGCCTGTGTCAATGCCTGTCCCGGTGAGGACATCATCGTCCTGAAGAGGACCGGTATCCGCATGAAGGGTACGGAGACCGACCTGTTCAAGAAGATCAAGGCAAAACTCTGCACCACGAGAACCTCAAAGGTAAAAGAGGATATCAGCGGTCAGGTTAGCATTAAGATGATGGAGAAGGCGTGAGCACCATGGCACGAACAAAAGGTTACCCAGAAGCGCTGGAGAAGAAACTCCAGGAGCAGAGATACTTCCGCGAGGACTCAAACCCTGAATTCTCCAAGGAAGTCAAGGCAATCTCCCGCACGATCCCCCACATGTGCTACCAGTGTGGTACCTGCACCGGCTCCTGTCCGTCAGCCCCCCGTAGCAGTTACCGGATCCGTAAGTTCATGAGGAGAGTGGTCCTCGGGCTCGAGAATGAAGCACTCACCGACCCGGATCTCTGGCTCTGCACAACCTGTTACAGCTGCTCTGACCGGTGCCCCCGTGACATCATCCCGACCGATGTCATCATGTCCATGAGGAACCTCGCATTCAAGCGGGATATTGTTCCTGTCAACTTCCTCAAGACGGTGACGGCAATCTATGCCTCAGGCCACGGTGTCCCGAACAATGATGTCAACCGTGCAGCCCGCGAGCGGCTCGGTCTCACCCGTGACCCGCCAACGACCCATATGTACCCGGAGTATATGCCGGCCATCCGAAAGATCCTTGATCACTACAAGCTCAAGGCCAATGCCGACCGGATTATCAAGGAACGGGAGGGCTAACTCATGTCTGAATCAGGAATCAACCACAAGTTCGCATTCTATCTCGGATGCATTGCCCCCAACCGGTACCCGGGAGTCGAATCCGCCTCCATCAAGGCGATGAAGAAACTCGGCGTGGAGCTCGTCCCCCTCAAGGGAGCAAGCTGCTGCCCGGCCCCCGGTGCATTCGGCTCGATTGACCTCGCTGTCTTCTATGCAATGGCAGCACGAAACCTCGTGCTCGCCGAGCAGATGAAGATGGACATTGCCCTTGTCTGCAATGGCTGTTACAAGTCGATCTGGGAAGTCAACCACAAACTCAAGCACAACAAGGATCTCCGTGATGCGGTCAATGAAGTGCTCAAGGAAGTGGACATGGAGTACAAGGGTACCATCAATGTCTACCACACTGCCGAGCTCCTCTACAACGAAAAGTTCATCGGTGTCGACAAGATCCGCGACAGCGTAACGAACCCGCTCACGGGTGCACGCATCGCCGTCCACTACGGCTGCCACCTGGTGAAACCCCACAAGGACCGGGAGTTTGAGAAGGAAGTCATGCTCAACACCGAGCACCCGGTCTGGATGGAAGAACTCGTTGCAGCACTTGGTGCAACGCCGGTCGAGTACCGCAATAAGATGCAGTGCTGTGGTGCCGGTGGCGGTGTCCGCGGGTACGATATCGTCCACGCGCTCGATATCACCAACGAGAAGCTGATCAACTTAAAGGAAGAAAAGGTGGATGCCCTTACCGATATCTGCCCGTTCTGTCAGCTTCAGTTCGACCGCGGCCAGATTGAGATTCAGGAGAAATTCGGCGTCACCTACAACCTGCCGGTTCTCCACTTCGCTGAACTCCTCGGCCTCGCACAGGGAATGAGTCCACAGGACCTCGGGCTTGATCTCCATGGGATCAGCTGCGAGCCGTTCCTGCAGAAGGTGCTGTGAGGTGGTAAAAAATGCCTGAAAAGAAAGCAACCACCAAAAAGACCGAGTCCAAGAAACAGGACACTAAGAAGGTAGCTCCCGTGAAACAGGAAGTCAAGAAGCAGGCAGCAGCTGCTCCAAACGCGGCTGTCGGCAGCACCACCGAACAGAAAGCACGCATCGGTGTGTTCATCTGCCACTGCGGTACCAACATCGCCGGTTCGATGGATATCAAGGAAGTACAGGAATACGCAGAGACCATCCCCGGCGTTGCATTTGTTGACAACTACCAGTACATGTGCTCCACGCCCGGTCAGGGTAAGATTGAGAAGGCTATCAAGGACAAGAAACTGACCGGTATCGTTGTCGCAGCCTGCACACCCCGCCTCCATGAGCCGACGTTCAGGACGGCAACCAAGGAAGGCGGGCTGAACCCGTTCCGGTTCGAGATGGCAAACATCCGTGACCAGAACTCGTGGGTGCACATGCACGACCGCGAGGGATCAACCGACAAGGCAAAGGATGCAATCCGGATTGCCGTTGCCAAGGCAGCACTCCTCCAGGACCTCTACCCGAAGTCAGTACCGGTCGAAAAGACCGCAATGGTTGTCGGTGCCGGTGTTGGCGGTATGCAGGCCGCCCTTGATCTCGCAGCAGCAGGTATCAAGACATACCTCATCGAAGCAGACACCAGTATCGGCGGGCGCATGTCCCAGCTGGACAAGACGTTCCCGACCCTCGACTGTTCGCAGTGTATCCTTACACCAAAGATGGTGGATGTCGGCAGGAGCCCCAACATCGAACTGATGACCTGGTCCGAAGTCCACGCGGTTGAAGGATACATCGGCAACTTCGATGTTACCATCCGTAAGAAGGCCCGTGGTGTCCTCACCCCCAAGGAAGCGGAAGCACGCGGTATTGTCGGTGGCGGTTGCAATGGTTGCGGTGACTGCGATGCAGTCTGCCCGGTTGTCAAGCCCAACAACTTCGAAGTGGGCATGAAGCCCCGGAAGGCTATCTACATCAACCACCCGCAGGTCGTCCCCCTTATCTATACGATCGACTTCACGTCCTGTGTCAAGTGTGGGCTTTGCGTGACCGCCTGCGGCCCTGAGAAGCGCGCAATTGACCTCGAATCCAAAGACGAGTTCGTCACGGTCAAGATCGGAACGGCAATCCTCGCAACCGGCTACGACATCTTCCCCATCGAGAAGAAAGAAGAGTGGGGATACAAGCGGTTCGAGAACGTTATCACCAGCCTCGAATTCGAGCGGCTCATCTGTGCATCCGGTCCGACCGGTGGCCACCTTGTCCGCCCGAGCGATGGCGAGACGCCCAAGAGAGTCGGATTCGTACTCTGTGCAGGCTCCCGTGACAACACCGGAACCGGTAAGCCGTACTGCAGCCGGTTCTGCTGCATGTACTCGCTGAAACACGCCCACCAGATCATCGAGAAGATCCCCGGATGCATCCCCTACATCTTCTACATGGATATCCGTTCATTCGGTAAGATGTACGAAGAGTTCTACTACCGTATCCAGGACGAAGGCGCGAAGTTCATCCGCGGCCGGGTCGCCAACATCATCGAGGACAAGGCAACGAAGAACCTCCACGTCATGGCCGATGACACGCTCCTCGACCGCCCGATTGACATGGAAGTCGATCTCGTGGTGCTCGCATCTGCAATCCAGCCATCTGCCGATACCAACAGGACCCGCAAGCTCTTCGGTGTCTCCTGTTCGATGGACGGCTGGCTTCTCGAAGCCCACCCCAAGCTGAACCCGTGCGGAACCACCACAGCCGGTGTCTTCCTTGCCGGTGTCTGCCAGGGACCCAAGGATATCCCTGACACGGTAGCCTCTGCCGAAGGCGCAGCATCTGCGGCGAGCATCCCGATCCATATGGGTGAAGTCGAGCTTGAACCGTACTTCGCCTCCTGTATTGAGGATAAGTGTGCAGGTTGCGGTATGTGCGTAAACCTCTGCCCCTACAGTGCCCTCTCACTCGTTGAGAAGGATGGAAGGACCGTCATGCAGGTCACCGAGGCCAAGTGTAAAGGCTGCGGTACCTGTGGTGGCTTCTGCCCTGGCGGTGCAATCTGGATGAACCACTTCACCACACCACAGATCGTGGCACAAATCGATGCATTCCTCCTTGGGGGTGAGCAGTAATGTCTGCACCAGGAAATTTCACCATCCCCAAACGCGGGCCCGGCATCTGGCAGCCCAAGATCATCGGCCTTCTCTGCAACTGGTGTTCGTACGCCGGTGCAGACCTTGCCGGTGGCGGTCGTATCCAGTATCCGCCCGATGTCCGTGTCGTCCGTGTCATGTGTACCGGACGGCTTGACGCACTCTTTGTCCTGAAGGCTTTTGCCGATGGCGCAGACGGCGTGCTCGTATCCGGCTGCCACTTCGGTGACTGCCACTACCTTGAGGGTAACTACAAGGCAGCAAAGCGGATGTTCATGGTCAAGCGCCTGATGAAGAGCATCGGCCTTGACGACCGCCGCTTCCGTATGACCTTCGTATCAGCATCCGAAGGTGCAAAATGGGGAGCCGTCATCACTGACGTTGTCAAGACGGTCAACGAGCTTGGCCCCAGCCCCCTCGCAGAATTCAATAAAGAATAAGCACTGCAAATCCACCGGGTTGAACGGGGAGCCCCCGACGCATCAGGGCTCAGGTCCCCAACCCTACATTTTTTATACAGAGCGCATATGAAAATCTGATTTTTCTATATATGGCATAGTAATCTGTATTACTTTTTTGAAATTGCATAGTACTGCGTAAAAAAAGAATTCCTGAAATATAGGTTGTATTTGAATATTGCGTGATTTCCCGCTTTGATTGCCGTCGGAATATAATATTCCATTTCGAGATAAAATCGGAACGCTTATATGGCAAAATTGGGAATTATTCAATGTCCCATCCTAGGGGACGTGCAATAGCGACTTTCATTCATCACCAGTGTTCTTAATAGTACACACCATCGTTCAGTGACAGTATTGTATCGCGGTTAAACGACAATTTGGAGGAATTCAAATGGCTAAATTCAAAGATTCGATCGACCTCTACGACGATGAGGGTAAGCTCTTAAAGAGCAATGTCACCATTGACAAGATCAGCCCTGTTGTCAACAAGGGCGCACTGCAGGTTATTGACCTGACCAAGAGGACTGTCGCAGTCAACCTTGCTGGTATCGAGGACGCACTCAAGACCGGAAAGGTCGGCGGCAAGTCGAACCAGATTCTCGGCCGCAGCATGAGCTGCAGCTGTGTCAAGGACTGTGACGCACTCTCTGCAAAGATCAAGGACATGATCCAGGTCTCAGCAGGCGACGACACCAAGATCACCAAGGTCGGCGGCGGCAAGATGCTCCTCGTCGAGATCCCGACTGCCCGTATCAACGCGGCAGCAACCTACGATGTCGCATCGACCAACGTTGCAGCAGCCACCACCTATGCACTGATTGACCAGTACAAGGTTGGTATGTTCGACGGCTCGTACATCAAGGCAGCAGTCTGGGGTACCTACCCGCAGACGATGGACATGCAGGGCGGCAACGTCATCTCGATTATGTCCATCCCGCAGAACAACGAAGGCCTCGGCTACGCACTCCGTAACATCCCCGCAAACCACGCGGTCATGATGACCCACCGGAATGCAGTCCAGGCAGCAGCCCTCATGTCCACCTTCGAGCAGGCAGGACAGTGGGAGATGGGTAACGCAGTCGGCCCGTTCGAACGCGCCCAGCTCCTTCTCTTCGCATACCAGGGACTCAACGCCAACAACATCGTCTACGACCTTGTCAAGAAGAACGGCAAGACCGGTACCATCGGTACTGTTGTGCAGAGCCTCGTCGAGCGTGCCATTGAGGACAAGGTCATCAAGGCAGGCAAGAAGGGCAAGAGCGGTTACATCTTCTACGAGACCAAGGACCCCATGCTCTGGAACGCCTACGCATCTGCAGGTACCCTTGCAGCAACCATGGTGAACTGCGGTGCCGGACGTTTCGCCCAGGCAGTCTCAGCAACCCTGCTCTACTTCAACGACCTGCTCGAGCACGAGACCGGCCTCCCAGGCTCCGACTTCGGTCGCGCAATGGGTGTCGCAGTCGGTTTCTCGTTCTTCAGCCACTCGATCTACGGTGGCGGCGGCCCCGGTGTCTTCAACGGTAACCACGTCGTAACCAGGCACGCAGCCGGTGTCGGTATGCCCTGTATCGCGGCAGCCTGTGCACTTGATGCAGGCACCCAGATGTTCGGACCCGAGCACACCTCGAAGGTCTACCAGGACACATTCGGCCAGATTGAGTCATTCAAGAAGCCAATGCAGGCAATTGCAAAGGGCATCTAAGCCCATTCCAATACAAATGACTGAAGCCACGTTCCCCCAGTGCAGGATTGACGCAGAGCGCCTGATGAATCCTGAGACAACGGAGAAACTCCTGAACAAGATTGTGAGTGTTGCCGGTGTACGGCGTATGGTCCTCAACGGACAACGCCTGCCGGTAACAGTCCCTTACGGTCCGGCACGCGGACAGGCCAATCCTCACCCGATGAGGAAGACCATCCATGTCGGCGACCAGGAGGTTCCCCTTCAGGTTCATGTGGGCACCGTTCTTCTCGAGATCGAGAATCGCGATGTCATCCCTGCACTGAAAACCGCAATCGAACCGGTTTTTACAGATTTTTCCTTCCGCATCAAGGAGGGCAGATATATGAAGACCGAGCCGTCACTTGTGGACTACTGCAAGTACGGCCCGAATGCGGACAAATCGATCCTCGGGCTTGCTGATCCAAGCAGTAAATCCAAGCCGATAATTCTCCAGGGAATACGATAAGATCATGCCGATAGGACGAGTAACCCAGGTTGTTGACTGCCGCGAGGCGATGGGCATGGGTAAAGGAGGCGGGATTGCCCAGAGGGGCACCATCTCCGAGTGCCGGTACCCGGATGTGATCGTGGTCGGGATGTCTCCCGGACGCCGCCACGTGACCAAGCCGGTGTGCGATATCACCTCAGGTCTGCGACAACAGGGCGTGGAATACAGCATCAGTACGCTGGTGCTGAATGCCGGTAGTGGCGTACCGCCGGATGCACCGAAGATCGGTGGATCCGTCCTCGGCGCTTATTTTGGGCTTACTCAGAAAGAGATCGTGCAGATCGAAAAACACAAGGTCGCCATCCTCCACCACGGGAACGTACGTTCCCACGTGGTGCACAAGGTGAGGTTTATTCTTTCAGCCTGTGATGTGAAGGCGATCGTTGTTTCCCAGTCCCCGGTCGATTATGAGGACTTCGCAAAGGAGGGAGTGAAGACATCGGTTGTGATGCCACCTGAAGACAAGATCCGTACCAAAGGTACGGTCATGTCCATTGTGAGCGGCGTTACCCGGGGTCAGACCCCCACGCGCGAAAAGATGGCGGAAGTCATTTCGTCAGTATCGAAACTCTTGAAAAAGAAGGAATTATTGGAGTGATATAACAATGGCATACAAACCCCAGTACTGTGCAGGCCAGACCGTTGTCGCCGCGAACCGGCGCAAGCAGATGGACCCGGCACACAAGCTCTCGAAGCTTCGGGACATCACCGACAAGGACATTGTCCTGATCATGGGACACCGTGCACCCGGCTCAGCCTACAAGAGTGCACACCCCCCGCTCTCTGAGCAGCAGGAGCCAGCATGTCCGGTCCGCAAGCTCGTGACCCCGACCGACGGCGCAAAGGCCGGCGACCGCGTCCGCTACATCCAGTTTGCAGATTCAATGTACAATGCACCCTGCCAGCCGTACCTCAGGTCCTACCTTGAGGCATACCGCTTCCGCGGTATCGACCCCGGTACCCTGTCCGGCCGTCAGATCATCGAGTGCCGTGAGAGAGACCTTGAGAAATACGCAAAAGATCTCGTCAACACCGAGCTCTTCGACCCCGCACTCTGCGGTATCCGTGGTGCAACCGTGCACGGCCACTCCCTCCGTCTCGATGAGAACGGTATGATGTTCGACATGCTCCAGCGCTGTGTCCTCGACAAGAAGGCAGGCGTTGTCAAGTACGTCAAGAACCAGATCGGAGAGCCCCTCGACTCAGAAGTCAAGGTCGGCAAGCCGATGGACAACAAGTGGCTCAAGGCCAACACCACCATCTACCACTCACTCGTGGGCACTGCCTACCGTGACGATGCAGAAGCAATCGAATACATCCAGCGCATCCACTCGCTCCGTGTAAAGTACGGCTTCATGCCCAAGGAGGCATAATTATGGCAAAAGCAGCAAAAATCGAAAGGACGCAGAAGCTCTTCCTGAAGGCCATGAAGGAGAAGTTCGCAGAGGACCCCTCGGCAACCCACACCGTCTTCGGACGCGAAGGTCTTGAGCAGTCCCCGCGTAAAGTCGAGTTCATGAAGGCCGGTAAGAAGGTCGAGATGGACCGCGGTATCATCGGGTACGACCCCAAGCGCTGCCACCTCGGTGGTATCCCGCTCGGTCAGCGCCAGCTGATGACCTACGAAGTTTCCGGCACCAACGTCTTCGTAGAAGGCGACGACCTCCACTTCGTCAACAACGCTGCCATGCAGCAGATGTGGGACGACATCCGCAGGACCATCATCGTAGGTCTTGACCTCGCCCACAACACCCTCCAGAAGCGTCTCGGCAAGGAAGTTACTCCTGAAACCATCAACGAGTACCTCCACGTGCTGAACCACGCAATGCCAGGCGGCGCAGTTGTTCAGGAACACATGGTCGAGACCCACCCGTCACTCGTTGACGACTGTTACGTCAAGATCTTTACCGGTGACGATGAAGTCGCAGACGACATCGAGCCCCAGTTCCTCTTAAACCTCGACAAGCTCTTCCCGGCAAAGTCCGCAGCAGCCCTGAAGGCCGCCGTCGGCAAGTCGATGTTCCAGGCAGTGCACATCCCGACAACCGTCAGCAGGACCTGCGACGGTGGAACCACCTCCCGGTGGTCTGCAATGCAGATCGGTATGTCCTTCATCGGTGCCTACCACATGTGCGCCGGTGAGGCAGCAGTCGCTGACCTTGCATTCGCCGCAAAGCACGCCGGTGTTATCCAGATGGCAGACATCCTGCCCGCACGCCGTGCACGTGGCCCGAACGAACCAGGTGGCATCAAGTTCGGTCACTTCGGTGATATGATCCAAGCCGACCGCAAGTACCCCAACGACCCCGTCAAGGCAACCCTTGAAGTCGTCGGTGCAGGTGCGATGCTCTTCGACCAGATCTGGCTCGGCAGCTACATGTCCGGTGGTGTCGGATTCACCCAGTATGCAACCGCTGCATACACCGACAACATCCTCGATGACTACTGCTACTATGGACTTGACTACATCAACTCCAAGCACGGCGGTCTCGGCAAGGCAAAGAAGACCCAGGAAGTCATCAACGACATCGCAACCGAGGTCACTCTCTACGGTATGGAACAGTACGAACAGTTCCCGACCACTCTCGAGAGCCACTTCGGCGGTTCCCAGCGTGCATCCGTCCTTGCAGCAGCATCAGGTATCTCCTGTTCACTCGCTACTGCAAACTCGAACGCTGGCCTGAACGGCTGGTACATGTCCATGCTCGCCCACAAGGAAGGCTGGTCACGTCTCGGCTTCTTCGGCTACGACCTGCAGGACCAGTGCGGTTCCTCGAACTCCATGTCCGTCCGGCCCGACGAAGGCTGTATCGGCGAACTCCGTGGACCGAACTACCCGAACTACGCAATGAACGTCGGGCACCAGGGAGAATACGCAGCAATTTCCGCTGCATCCCACTACGGACGCCAGGACGCATGGGTCCTCTCCCCGCTGATCAAGATCTGTTTCGCAGACCCGTCGCTCAAGTTCGACTTCTCAGAACCCCGCCGCGAGTTTGCACGTGGTGCAATCCGTGAGTTCATGCCAGCCGGCGAGCGCTCACTGATCATCCCCGCAAAGTAAGCACATCCCCACAAATTTTTTTTTCTTTTTTCACACAAATTCACGCAGAAACCCGCATTTTCCTAAAAGACCCGTCTGACAATGGCAACCCGGTCGTACTACCTCCGACATGCCCCGTCATCTTCAGGAATGCTCCGGGCTTATAATCTCCCTGAAAACAAAGTCCCCGTAAAATACCCCGTTTGCCAATCGGAGCCCATTTTGAAAAACCGCTTTTTTGATAGTCGCACTTTTTGGCGAATTACAGTACAGTGATTTTGAATAGGAGGCGAATTGGAGTTATTTCAAAAATTGGGAGCCTATATGACCTTGAAAAAATGTCAATATAGGACCTCCCGGTTGGAGGATCGGTCTGCAATCCGGAGATCGGACTATCCAGAAAGCCGGTGGGGGGTCCGGATCCGGCAAAGAGACGGTCAGAACGTATGGTGTTACGGTGCGATGGTTTAAATGATTTATGCGCATATGAGTAATTATCGTACGACGCCCGTACGGTTGGTGAACAGATGCCAGAAACCACGCAATCCAACAACAAGAAGAAAGCCCCCACTCCCCACACCTGCGCCTGCGGTGAAACACACGAGCAGCACGAAGAGGGAAAAAGCCACCGCGATGAGTGCGAATCCCCCCTGAAATTTGGAAAAACCTGCTGCTGCGGATCCGATACGACCGATAACGTTGCACGTACCCCCTGCGGCCACGGGCCCCGGTGCCATTAAGGGCCCCCGCCTTTTTTTATTGAAGATCAAGGTGCCCTGCCATGATCCGCCACCCGGAGATTCCTGACCTGCTGGAGCAGTACATGAAGGCTGCCGGTGCAGACGAGCGCTGGGTTACGGTCAGTGAACTCCGTTCGTTCTTCCGGATGGACGAATCATCAGGCCCGGCCTTCTCCGGCTTCTTGAAGAAGATTCACCAGGGGCCGTTCGTCTCCTGCCGGTACAAGGTAGCCCGGATCGAGAAGTTCCAGGATACCGTTCCTCCGTACCGGATCATCCGGAAGTACCTGGTGCGGGAACGGCCCGCACCCCGGGAAAAACCCGTGCCGGCTCGTTCATCGCTGCTCTCGGATGGACCGGGTCAGGCCCGGTAAATATGTTAAACTCATCCGGGTACAACCTATACATACAGAGTCTCCCATGACCGCAGACGATAAGCCGGATGTGAATGAATGTCCACGGCGGGGACGGCCCCGTGTCCGTCGCATCATTGAAGGAAACGGGGAATCCCGCTGTTACAAACCCTGCTGCTGCCCGGAGAAGGAGGGGCAGGGGATCTCGCTCCAGCCCGATGAGATCGAGCTGATCCGGCTCATCGATCTCGAAGGCCTCGAACAGGAAGAGGCAGCAGAAAAACTCGGCGTCTCAAGGAAGACCGCATGGCGGGATCTTCATGAAGCCCGCCGGAAGATCGCCGATGCGCTGGTCAATGGGAAAGGGATCGAGATGGCCGGCTGCACAAAGGCAGCGGAAGGCCGGTGCCCGAAGTGCCCGCGTGATGCTTGAGGACAAGCGTTAAAACCGCACTCTTTTTTCAAGCGGGCCGGGTGCCCGTCATGCCGGTACCATGAGGGTAACCGGGAGATGCATGACGGTGCCCGCTCCGCACACGATCCTCTTGATCCCGATCCTTAAATCTTTATGCTCATATGCGTAATAATTCCGTACGAGCGATCATGCCACAACCATTCATCAGTGTCCACGATCTCTGCATGGACTTCGACGATACCCGGGTCTTAAACAAGGTCTCTTTCGAGATCCCCGAAGGAGAGATCATGGGGGTCATCGGGAGGAGCGGGGCCGGAAAGAGCGTGCTCATGCACCTGCTCCGGGGCGTTGAACAGCCGCCGACTAAAGGATCTGTCGTTTATCACATGGCCGCCTGCGACCGCTGCACCTTCATGGATGTGCAGAGCCGGGCCGGCGGGAAATGTCCCGCGTGCGGGGGGAACCTCGTGGCTGTGGATGTCGATCTCTGGGATGAGAAGACCGATGGCATGAAGTCCCGGGTGATGAACCGGACCGCCATCATGTTCCAGCGCTCCTTTGCGCTCTACGGCGACGACCGGGTGATCGAGAACGTGCTCCATGCGCTGGATGACATCCGTTACCCGCAGGAGCTCGCGGTCAGCCGGGCCGCGGACTTAATCGACCAGGTACGGCTGTCGCACCGGATGATGCATATTGCCCGCGACCTCTCCGGTGGCGAGAAGCAGCGGGTGGTGCTTGCCCGTCAGCTGGCGAAGAACCCGGCCATGCTCTTTGCCGACGAACCCACGGGTACGCTCGATCCCGAGACCGCCCGGCTGGTCCACGGCATGCTCACCGAAGCAGCGAAGAAGAACACGATGGGCATGGTCGTCACCTCGCACTTCTCGCAGGTGATCGAGGATATGGCGAACCGTGCAATGCTGCTCGTGGACGGCGAGATCGTCTCCATCGGATCGCCGAAGTCCGTTATCAGATCGTTTGCGAAGGACTACCACGAGATCGAGGAAGCGGAGCCCGTGGAACTGGGCGGGAAGATCCTCTCTGCCCGGGACGTGACCAAGCGCTACATCGCGGTGGACCGCGGCGTTGTGAAAGCCGTGAACATGGTCACGTTCGATGTGGCAAAGAAGGAGATCTTCGGCATCATCGGGAAGAGCGGGGCGGGCAAGACCACACTCTCCCGGATCATTGCCGGTATCATCGAGCCCACGAGTGGCGAGATGAATGTCCTGATCGGGGACGACTGGGTGGACATGACAAAGCCCGGTATCGACCAGCGGGGCAGGGCCAAGGAGTACATCGGCCTTTTGCACCAGGAGTACGACCTATTCCCCCACCGCACGGTGATCGACAACCTGACCGACGCGATCGGACTGGAATTTCCCAAGGAGCTCGCGATCAGGAAGGCGGTGATCACGCTCCGGATGGCCGGGTTCACCGAAGAGAAATCCCGGGAAATTTTGAACCGGTTCCCGGGCGAGCTCTCGGACGGTGAGCGGCACCGCGTTGCCCTTGCGCAGGTGCTCATCCGCGAGCCCCGGCTCGTGATCCTTGACGAGCCGACCGGCACGATGGACCCCATCACCAAGCATGACGTGAAGCACTCGATCCTCCATGCCCGGGATGAGATGGATGAGACCTTCATCGTGGTCTCGCACGACATGGACTTTGTCCGGGATATCTGCGACCGGCTGGCACTGATGCGGGGCGGGAAGATCATCGATATCGGCCCGACTGCAACAATCCTTGCGCAGGTCACGGAAGACGAGAAGCACGACTGAGAACCGGGGCACAAATCCCCTGAATATTTTTTGGATACTGATACCATGACAAAACAACCCGCACACGATGAGAAGATCTGCGATGAGAACTGCACGGACAACTGCGATACCTGCCCGTCCGCACAACCGCACGCTGCCCCCAAAGGCCTGCCCCCGAAAGCGAAGATCGATGTGAAGCATGTCATTCTCGTGCTGAGCGGGAAAGGCGGCGTGGGAAAATCAACGGTCTCCGTGAATCTCGCTTATGCTCTGGCGAACAAGGGAAAAAATGTCGGCCTGCTCGACCTCGACTTCCACGGCCCTAACATTCCCAAGATGCTCGGGATCGAGGACCAGCGGCCGGCCGTGCTTGAAGGTGCCATCGAACCGGTCCATGTCACGGGCAACCTCGCGGTCATATCGATGGCATTCCTCTTGCCGGACACGAGTTCACCGGTCGTCTGGCGCGGGCCGATGAAGATGGTGGCCATCCAGCAGTTCCTTGCTGAAGTAAACTGGGGTGCACTCGATTACCTTGTCGTGGACCTCCCGCCCGGCACCGGCGACGAGGCGCTCACGATCGCCCAGCTGGCGCCGAACGTGCAGGGCGCGGTCATTGTCACCACCCCGCAGGAGGTTGCGGTGATGGACGCGATGCGGGCGGCCAAGTTCATTGAGAAACTCGACCTGCCGGTCCTCGGGGTCATCGAGAACATGAGCGGGATGGTCTGCCCCCACTGCGGGGAGATCGTCAACCTCTTCAGTGCCGGTGGCGGGAAGAGAGCGGCAGAGGATCTTCATGTCCCGTTCCTTGGTGCGATCCCGCTCGACCCTGAGATGGTGAAGGCCGGTGATGAGGGCAGGCCCTATATCCTCCGGCACGCGGACTCCCCGACTTGGCGGGCCGTGGACTCCGTGATGGAGCACCTGGTACGGGAGATCGAATCCGATCCGGCCCTGGTCTGAACCGCACAACAACCATGACCATGAGAAGATACGACGGGATCCCGGAACTGCTGGACCGGTTCATGGAGGAACAGGACACCCGCGAGCGGTGGGTCACGGTGCAGGAACTCCGGGACTGCTTCGGCCTGACCCGGTACCAGTGCAACACGGTCTCGGGTTTTTTGCGGCGCCTTGAGTTCGGACCGTTTGGCCGGTTCCCGTATCGTGTTCTCAGGATCGAGCAGGTGGCCGGGTGCCACCCCTCCGATCCCCAGAAATGCCGGTATCTTGTTAAGCGGAAGGATATGCATGCTGATCCGGTTCACCACCCGATGCAGCGAACGGTTGTCCCGGTACGGTGCAGGGCAGATGGGGGTGAGTCCGGGTAAGGGGCCCGGATCCGACCCCCCACCGAACTCGAAGATTTCTATGGAAATCATCTCAACCTCCTGAACGGAGGTCCAGTCGGTTTCTCCGGACAGTCCGATCTCCGGATTACAAACCGATCCTCAAACCGGGAGGTTCTATATTGACATTTTTTCAGGGCCGTATGGGCCTTCAATCGTTAAAATACTCCAGATCCATCCCCCATTTAGAGTCACTGTACTGTAATTCGCCAAAAAGTGCGACTCTCCAAAAAGTGGTTCTGTAAAATGGGCTCTGATCGGAAAACGGAGTGATTTAAATGGTTTTTGTTTTTGAAGGGATTGCAGGTCCGAAAGATATGGGCTCGCCCTCGGAGATGGTACATCCCCGGCTGACGATGTACCGGGGCGTGGTAACAGCTCATTTCCGCGCCCCAAAATTTACTTATTTCATTTTATTTTTTCAACATGTGAATAACAATTAATTAACTATATTACGAAATATGGCACATATGAGCGGTATGAAATCTATCCGACCCTTGGTCATTCTTACCGTATTGCTTATCTGTGCCCTGCTCGCAGCCGGCTGCACGTCCTCATCGCCAGCCGGAACCACAACGACAGCCCAGCCTGTAACCACGATCTCCCCGGCTGCATCCTCCGGGAGCATCCTCGTCTTTGCCGGTGCCGGGCTCAAGGCGCCGCTTGACGAGATTGGAACGGCCTTCGCCCAGAAATACGGCATTGACGTTCAGTACAATTATGGCGGGGCGGGGACGCTCGTCACCCAGATGAACCTGACAAAGAAAGGCGATGTGTTCATGCCCGGTTCAACCGTTGAGTTCCAGACGGCAAAAGACCAGGGCCTGGTGACAACAAACCAGCTTGTCGCGTATCACGTTCCGGTGATCGCCGTCCAGAAAGGCAACCCGAAGAACATCACGACCCTTGCGGACTTCGCCCGGCCCGGCCTGAAGATCGCTCTCGGCGACGCCAATGCCACGGCTATCGGGAAAGCCGGTGCCAAGATGTTCAAGAAACTCAACATCACCGCAGCGGTCGAGAAGAACGTGGTCACAAGGACCCCGACCATCAACGAACTCACGGTCTTCATGAACCTCGGGCAGGCCGATGCAGCGCTGCTGACCCTTGACCAGATCGACGCCACCAAGGTGGATGCAATCGTGATCCCGGTCAAAGATAACAACGTCCTCGTCACCCCCATCGGTGCAACCACCTTCTCGCAGAACAGCGCAGCAGCAGACAAGTTCGTTGCCTATGTTGCATCGGATGAAGGCAAGGCGTTCTTCGCCAAACACGGCTTCCCCATCTACCCGGACCCGGTCTATGCCAGCGTTACCCCCTGAGGGCATCCGCTGGATGGAGTGACCTGTAAATGGAATTCATACCGATCGGGATCGCCCGCTCCCCGCTCTCGACAGCCGGGGCACCGCCTTTCCAGAGCGTGTTCTCAGATGAGGAAGGGAAGATTGAGGTATTCCCGAACTTTCAGGAAGGGCTGAAGAGTATCGAAGGCTTCTCCCACCTCATCCTCATCTCCTGCTTCGACCGGGCCACGCGTCCGGCACTCACCGAGCAGCCCCTGATCGATGGGGAGGCCTCGCATGGCATCTTTGCCTGCCGCCACTTCAACCGCCCCAACCCGATCGGGATCTCCTATGTGGCGCTGACACGGGTTGACGGGCCCATCCTCTCCGTCAGGGGCCTCGATCTCCTGGAGGGTACGCCGATCCTCGATATCAAGCCGTATATCCCGGCATTCGACAGTATTCCCGATGCCCGGTCCGGCTGGGTCACCCCCGATCACATCGGGAGGATTCGCGCGGCGGGCAGCCATGGCGAGAAGGCGCCCGGTTGCGGGCGACCGCAGGAATAACGGACGATTGCTGATGCGCAGGTTCTCCCTCTCCTTAAGCGCCATTGTTTTTCTTGCCATCGGCATCATCCTTCTCACGCTCGTTACGTACTCGCCCCTCCCTGCCCTTGCTGCAAGTCTGGCGAGTCCCGAGATCCAGTTTGCGATCCTGCTCAGCCTTGTGACAAGCACGGTCTCGACCGTGGTCTGCATCGCCATTGCGATACCGGTTGCCTACAGCCTCAGCCGGTACCGTTTCTTCGGCAAGCGGGTGGTGGAACTGGTGCTGACCCTGCCGCTCACGCTCCCCCCGCTGGTGGCGGGCATCGCCCTCCTCCTCTTCTTTGGCACGACCCCGTGGGGCAAGGCGCTGGACCAGGCCGGGTTTGCGGTGATCTTCACGCCCCTTGGGATCATCGTGGCCGAAGTCTTCGTGAATCTCCCGTACATGATACGGATCCTGCGCTCGTCCTTCTCCTCCATCAATCCCCGGTACGAGTACGTGGCAAAGACTCTCGGCTGCACCGAGAGCGGGGCATTTCTCCGGGTCACGCTTCCCATGGCACGTTCGGGCCTCCTTGCCGGCACGGTGATCACGTGGTCAAAGGCGATGGGGGAGTTCGGGGCCGTCCTGATGCTTGCCGGCGCTACGACCATGCGGACCGAGACGCTGCCCATCGCGCTCTATCTCAACATTTCTGGTGGTGACCTGGACCTTGCCGTTGCGGCAGCCACGATCCTGATCCTGATCTCGCTTGCGACCCTGTGTGCGGTGGAGTACTTTGACCGTGATGTACATGTGTTCTAGGATGTGACGGTCGTGCTGCGCATTGAATCGCTCTCCATCACGCTGGGTGAATTCTCGGTACGGGACGTGTCGCTGGAGATACGAGCCGGGGAATATTTCATCATCCTCGGCCCGACCGGGGCGGGAAAGACGGTGCTTCTGGAGACGATTGCCGGTATTCATACGCCAGATTCGGGAAGAATAATTCTTGGCGACAAAGAGATCACCGCTACAGAGCCGCGCCAGCGCACTATCGGCATGGTGTACCAGGACTACATGCTCTTCCCCCACCTGACCGTTGAGGACAATATCGTCTTCGGGTTGCGCCAGCGGAAGGTACCGAAAGACGAACAGCTGGCGCTGGTAGCGGAGATGTGTGCATTCCTGGAGATTGCGCATCTCGCCAAACGGTACCCGGGCACGCTCTCGGGTGGCGAGCAGCAGCGGGTCGCCCTTGCCCGTGCCCTGGTACTCAAGCCGGAGATCCTGCTGCTCGATGAACCGTTGAGCGCGCTGGATGGTCGCACCCGGGAGCGGATGCGCAGGGAGCTCTCCCGCATCCGAAAGTGTACGGGAACGACCATCATTCAGATCACGCATCATTTCGACGATGTCTTTGCGCTTGCCGACAGGATTGCGATTATGCGGGAGGGACAGATCATCCAGACCGGGGAGACGGCGGACGTCTTCCTGCACCCGGCCGATACTTTTGTTGCAGAATTTCTTGGTATCGGCAACATCATCCGGGGGACGTCATCCCGGTCCGGGGATATCGCCCGGATCATGACCCGTGACGGGACGGCATTCTTTGCTGCATCCGGACTCACCGGGGATGTGGTCGCCACGCTTCATGCGGAGGATGTGATCCTGTCAGAGGCACCGTTTGCTTCCAGCGCCCGCAACTGTCTCTCCGGGACCGTGACGGAAATTATCCCGGCGGGCAGCACCGTCCGGGTGATCCTTGATGTGGGATTCCTGCTTACCGCACTTCTCACCCGTGAGAGCTGTCATGAACTGCATCTTGAACCCGGCAGCACGGTCTGTGCAACGTTCAAGGCGTCGGCAGTACACGTGATCCCGGCCGGTTCAATCTAATAGAGAGCGGGATTGTTGTTGCATCACCGTTCATCTCTGCTGCGGAAAGGAACATCAGGAACGGTCCTGGTCAACCAGCCCCCGGCCATGTGTTGTACTTAAGATAGCAGTTTTTTGGGCTCTCCACTCAGATCATAACCGGAGAAAGCCGGCGTGATCTCATTTTCGTAATCCTCTTACCCTCGCAGGTGAAACAAAAAGTACCATGAAGAATCCCTTCCACGTAATGATCGTCCCCACACTGGGATGCCCCGGCAGGTGCAAGTACTGCTGGAGCTCGGAGGAAGGGTCACCAGTCATGTCGATTGATACCGTGAAAGACATCGTTGTGTGGCTCAAAGAATTCCATAAGGACAGGGTCACGTTCACCTTCCACGGTGGGGAGCCGCTTCTTGCCGGCGCGGACTTTTACCGGCAGGCCCTGCCCCTGCTTGCGAGCGATCTTGCGGAACTCACGCCGGATTTTGCGATGCAGACGAATCTCTGGCGGATGACACCGGAGATTGCAGGCGTTCTCGCAGAGTACCATGTCCCCCTCGGGTCGAGCATCGATGGCCCGGAAGATATCACTGATTCACAGCGGGGCGACGGGTACTTTGAAAAGTGCATGAAAGGATACGAGATCGCAAAGGCTGCCGGCCTTTCGGTACGGTTCATCTGCACGTTCACGAACAAATCCGTGAAACGCCGGGAGGAGATCTTCGCGTTTTTCAAGGAGCGGGGATTTGTCTTAAAACTCCACCCGGCCCTGCCGTCGCTTCGCTCGGAGAACCCGAAGGAGTGGGCTCTCGAACCAGCGGAGTATGGCGAGCTGCTGGTGTATCTCCTCGACAAGGCGCTTGACAATATCGGCTCGGTTGAGGTGATGAATATCAACGATCTCTGCCGCTGTGTCTTCACCCGCCGGGGATCAGTCTGTACCTACGTGGATTGTATGGGGAGCACCTTTGCCATCGGCCCGGACGGGAGCATCTATCCCTGCTACCGGTTTGTGGGGATGCCCGAATGGGTGATGGCAAATGTCCGGGACCGGCCAACGATGGATCAGCTGATGCAGTCGGAAGCCGGCCAACGCATGACCGCATATGCAGCATACGTGGATACTGCCTGCAAGGATTGTTCGCACAGCAAATACTGCCGGGGCGGGTGCCCGTATAATGCAATCGCTCCCTCGGGCGGATCGCTGGCCGGGGTGGACCCCCACTGTACGGCCTACAAACGAATCTTTGATGAACTGAATGAACGGCTGAACACCGAGATGTTCGACGATGAGCCGGTAGCGGGGATGGGCTTTGGCATGCCAAAGGGCAGGAAGCCGGGTAAACCCGGTGTCCTGGTGCTGATGCGATCCATTGTGGAGAAGTGACGTGAAAACGGAATGGCACGAGATGCCGTTTCATCGACAGTGCATTATCATACCAGGGTCTTCTGCGGATCCGGATTATTGAGATGCTTTTTTGCGGCAGAGGTAACTTCCCTTCCCTGCGGCGTGCGCTTGACGAACCCGATCTGGATCAGGTACGGTTCATACACATCTTCGATCGTCCGCACCTCTTCACCAACCGAGATCGCGATCGTCTTTACCCCGACCGGTCCGCCATTGAAATCATTGGCAATAACCGCGAGAATACGCCGGTCCAGTTCGTCAAGACCGAGATCATCGATCCGCATCATGGCAAGGGCTCTCGCCGTGATCTCCCGGGTGATCGTTCCATCACCCCGGACAATGGCATAGTCCCTCACCCGGCGTAAGAGGCGGTTAACTATCCGGGGTGTACCCCGGCTCCGCTTTGCAATCTCCTCCGCACCATCAGGCGTTATGGGGATCTTCAGGATCCGGGCGCTCCGGGTCACAATCCGGACCAGTTCATCCGGGGAGTACAGGTCGAGACGGCAGGTGATGCCAAAACGATCCCGGAACGGTGCTCCGAGAAGCCCCTGCTTGGTGGTTGCCCCGATGAGGGTGAAACGTTCGAGATCCAGTTTGATGGATCGTGCACTCGGTCCTTCACCGATCATTACGTCAATGAAGAAATCCTCCATTGCCGGGTACAGCACCTCCTCAACAACCGGGTTGATACGGTGGATCTCATCGATGAACAGGATATCTCCCCGCTGGAGCGGGGTGAGAAGCGCGGCAATGTCCCCGGGCTTTTCCAGCACCGGGCCGGTCGTGGACCGGATCTCGGCTCCCATCTCGCGGGCGATGATATGGGCGAGCGTGGTCTTGCCAAGGCCCGGCGGGCCGGAGAAGAGGATGTGGTCAAGGGGTTCACCCCGTTTCTGTGCAGCTTCTACCGCAATCTTCAGGCTCTCTTTGACCTGTTCCTGCCCGACAAACTCTTCGAGCCGCTCCGGCCGGATGGTAAGATCGTCGCTATCTTCGGTAAGGGTATCCGGTGTGATGATCCGTTCAGACACGATCTTATCGCTCCTTGAGTTTAACAAGCGCCGCCTTGATCAGGTTCTGCACGGTGGAGGAACCCGGATCCCTTGCCGCAGCATTGACCGCAGCACGGGATTCGTTCTCGGTGAACCCGAGCGAGACAAGGGCGCTGACTGCATCGTGGACTACCACGCCGCCCTGCCCGGCCTCTCCTCTGGGCAGTGTCTCGCTGATCTTCTTCATCTTGTCCCGGAGTTCCAGAATTAAGCGTTTGGCACTCTTGGTCCCGATGCCGGAGATCCGGGTCAGGGCCTTTTCGTCCTCGTTGAGGATCGCCATCGCGAACTCCGAGATCCCGATCTGGGAGAGGAGGTTCATGGCAATCTGCGGACCGATACCTGACACACCGATGAGGATCCGGAACATCTCCAGTTCGCTCTGGTGGAGGAAACCATAGAGCGTGATCGCATCCTCCCGGACTGCCATATAGGTATGGAGCCTGACCGGTCCCCGCGTCCCAGCCAGCTGCTGGAGGGCCGGCTGGGTAACCTGTACCTGGTACCCGACGCCATGGACGTCTATGACCACCCAGCGGTCACCTGTGAGGACCGGTTCACCGGAAAGGAGGGCTATCATGGTACTATCTCATTATATGGATATGACATAAGGCAATCGAAAGGGCATCGGCAGCATCATCGGGCTTTGGGATCTCCTTGAGATGAAGCAGCCGGGTGATCATATCCTGCATCTGGCGTTTATCGGCACGCCCTGTACCAGTGATTGCCTGCTTGACCTGGTTCGGAGTATATTCCGTCACCGGTATGTGCCGCTGTTCAGCAAGAAGAAGGAGAACGCCCCGTGCTTCGCTGACGTTTATCGCGGATGTGAGGTTCTTTGAGAAGAACAGTTTCTCCATTGCAACATGAGCCGGGGGATATTTATCAAAGAGGGCGGCTGTTTCGGTATAGATATGAAGCAACCGTTCCGAGGTTCGCTGATCCTTACCTGACTCAATACAACCATAGCATATCGGTTCGTGGTTCCGGCTGACGACATCAATGACACCATATCCCACGCGGGCAATCCCCGGGTCGATGCCGATAACGATCATTTCACAGAGGCTCCTGATCAGGTATTTGTCATTCCTGTTTTATACAACACGGGTGTGCGGGGTGAAGGTGACCGGTTATCCCGGCTACCCGGGGGAGATTCCCCATAGAGTGTTCCATTAAACAAACAATCTTGCCTTCAACTCAACTAAATTTTCATTAACACAAATTCACATGCAGAAAAACCCGGGATCTGGCTCTGATTTTTAATCTGCGCGTTATATACTCGGATTTCGACGGAATAAATTCGAAACCTTTTAATCAAGACCAGACCAAATTTACACTAACCACAAAGAGTATCTACTCGATGTGCGTGGCATTGCATTTTGAATACTCTCGTGCATTCGCACGCAGGGAGGAGGCTAAATGGAACATATTGTATTTGGCATTGGAATTACTGCATTAACAGGAGCTCTTGCCACTGTAGCCGGTTCTGCGGAAGATACTGAATCCAACATCGGTTCACAAGGTGACCCGAACTCACAGGTTCAGCTCGCACCGCAGATGGGATTCCTTCACCGCATATTCAACAAGGCGGTTGCAGGAGAACCCCCGGCATACGGTCTCTGGTGTGCACTGGGCGCTGGTCTCGCATGGGCCTTTATGGCGATGCAGTTTAACGCGGTTCTTGCTATCGTTCTTGGTTCTGTACTCGCAGTTTTTGTACAGGGCGTATATGCAACAACCGCTTACGTTGGCAGGACCGCGAGCCTGTCCAAGTTCGGGCAGCCGGTGTACGTGGACATCTTGAAGTCCATGACGACGGTTACCATGGCACACGCATTTATTGCGATCTTCGCCACCGTGGCGATCTGTCAGCTGATCAACGGCGCACTGGGACACCCGTTCCCGCTGCCGCTGCTCGGTCTGATCTGGGGTATTGCACTCGGTGCAGCAGGATCTGCAACAGGCAACCCGTACTACGGGAAGGAACGCCAGTACCAGAACCAGAAGTTCGGTGCAGGTGTCCCGATCTCAGCGTCCGGTAACATCGTACGCTACGCTGAAGCAGGTGAGCGCAACTCACTCGACAACGGATGGTTCACCGCAAAGATCGGTGGCTCGGCATCCGGTATCTGTTTCGGCCTGATTGTGTTCCTCGAACTCTGGCGTACCGTTCTCTTTGAACAGGTAGCAGCCGGGTGGGGTGCAATCGTCGTCGGTGTCCTTATGATCCTCGTCTTCACGGTCGTTGACCGGTATATCGAGGTCTGGGCACGGAAGAACTACGGACCCTACTCGGAGATCAAGGAGGCATCCTCATGAGCGCAGTTGCAGCAAAGCCCACAGCGGGCAGCGCAATGAACCCGACCGCAATGGCAGTCGGTGTTGTCCTTCTCCTGATCCTTCTCGGGATCGCTTACTACGTTTACCCGGCCGGACTCATACCGCTCCTTCTCATCATTGTCGGCGGTGTCCTGATTGGTTTCGGAGTCCACTTCGTCCCGGTCGGCGGTGCACCCGCAGCAATGGGACAGGCTCCCGGTATTGCAACCGGTGTCGCGATGCTCGCAGCTGGTGGCGGTCTTGCCGGTCTCTTCGGTGGCGCATGGGCTGCCGCAGCAGGACAGGACGCCCTCGTTGTCGTCATCACCGGCGGCATTGGTGGCGGCCTGATGATGGCAATCACCTGTATGATGGTGAACTTTGTCTATGTCTTCGGCATGGGTATTCCCGCAGCATCCGGTAAGGTTGCCAAGGACCCGATCACCGGTGACACCCAGGCAGAGTACAAGTCCCAGGGTACTGAAGGACACGGCCTTCCGTTCATCTCGTTCGTTGGCGGTGTCATCGGCGGTCTCTTTGCAGGAGCCGGCGGTACGCTCATCTACCTTGAACTCCTGAATGTCTACCAGGCAGCACTTCCCGCAGTCATGGGAATCACCGCAGCACAGGTCATGCCCATTGCAGTCTCTGCAGCAGGTATGTTCGCCGTGGGTTTGTTCCTCGTGAATGCAGTGCTTACTGCGTACAACATCACGGGAACCATCGAAGGACCCCACGACCCGAAATTCAAACGCTGGCCACGGTCGGTAGTTGCATCAGCTGTCGCATCAGCCCTTTGCGGACTTGTGGCGATCCTGATCGTTGCAATGTGAGGTGTTGAAGATGACAGTAAAAGTTGAAGTAATTGAAGGCGGCATCCCGCACAATAAGATCATGATTGCGGGCATTGTCAGCACGCTCGTCTGTCTCTACCTGACCTACCTCAATGTGCTCACCAGCACCGAGATGTTCTCATTCTTCGGAGGCCTTGCGGTCGTCGCAGCGCTGCTCTGGGGAAGTCACACCATCAAGGTGCTCTGCAGTTACGGTATCGGTACAGGTGTTCCCTCGGCAGGTATGATCGCATTCGGCTCGGGAGTTATCGCGATGCTGCTGGCTACCAAGTTTGGTATCCTCGCACCCATCGTGGCAGCAGTCCTTGCAGCCGTTATCGGTTTCATCCTCGGGTACGTTTCCAACAACATCCTGAACATGAAGATCCCGACCATGGTACAGTCCCTGACCGAGATGGCAGTTGTCGGTGCACTCACCCTCATGGGCTTTGCAGCACTGATGACCGGCGGATTCACGTTTGCCGGCCTGACCACAGGGCACGTAACCTCACTCGGCATGGTCCTGTTAACCCACCAGCAGTCATTCCTCGGGGGATGTCTCATTGCCGTTGCATTCCTGCTTGGAGCAATCGCCATCCAGCACCCGTTCAACGCGTGCCTCGGACCCGGCTGGAAACAGGACCGTATGCTCATGCTCACGGCTGAGTGCGGTTTCCTCTCCATGCTTGTTGCAGCAGTAATGTCCTTTGCCTTAATCAGCACCGGATCGGCCATCATCTCGCTCGTCATTGCGATTATCGGCTGGGCATACACCTACAAGGAATACATGGTCATGTCGAAGCGCGATGCAGCAGCATGGCTCGATGCAAAACCGATTCCTGACGTGGAGGGACACTAACATGGGATACATTATTGTACTCCCGGAATTCGGCCTTGTGGCCGACCCTATGAACGGTGTTATCACCTCAGCAGGAGAGTCGCTCGCACCGGTCATTGAGAAGGTCGCCCTCCTCGAAGCAACCAGTGACGATCTCGTCAACATGCTCTCAGGAGAAGGCAACATGCTCGCTTCATTCCCGAACAGGGAGAACGGGCTTGCAATCGGCGGCACGATCACCTCGTTCTGGTACGGTCTGGCTGTGGGACTACTCATTGCAGGAATCATTGCATTCCAGCTGATCAAGGTGGCTTAAAATGGCAGACAAGAAAGCAGCAGCAAGCGGCTGGCCACTTATCAAGGGTGACTTCCACTCCGGCGACGTAAACAGCCCGGTAGCGGTTATCACCATGGGGTCTCACCTCGATGAACAGGGTATCTGCGATGCTGGCGCGGCACTTTGCGGATCCTGTAAGACCGAGAACCTCGGACTTGAGAAGGTCATCGCCAACGTTATCGCCAACCCCAACATCAGATTCGCCCTCCTCGTCGGTACGGAAGTGAAAGGTCACCTCTCCGCACAGACACTTATCGCCCTCCACAAGAGCGGCGTTAAGGAAGGACGGGTCGTCGGTGCTGAGGGAGCTATTCCCTTCATCGAGAACCTTAACGACGCTAACATCAAGCGGTTCCAGGAACAGGTTGAGATCGTCAACATCATGGAAACCGAAGATGTCGGTGCGGTCAAGGCTAAGATCAACGAACTCAAGGCTAAAGACCCGGGTGCGTTCGCTTCCGAGGCCATGGTCGTCGAAGTCAAGGAAACTACCGGTGGAGCCGAAGAAGCTGGCGGAGAAGTCCGTCCACTCTCCGGTGAGATGGCACTCATCACGGCCCGCATGAAAGTCATCGAGAAGATGGTGACGGATATCGGATACCGGGACAAGTTTGCCGCCGGGGTCTATTCAGGTAAGATCGAAGGCCTGATGATCGGTCTGATCGTCTCGTTTGCCCTGGTTGGATTCCTTATGCTGGGGTGAACAAGATGTCAGAAGAAGCTAAATCAACCGGACCGGTCAGGATGGTGGCGATCGAGAACATGGTGGAGAACATCCGCTACAAGTCGCAGATCCTCGTCAGGACCAACAAGATTGACTCGGCAGTCACCGCAAGCGGTTTAGTCGGGTTCACGGCAGGGTTACTCCTTGCATTGATCCTGATCGTACTGCCAGCATTAATGTTGAGGTGAAGAAGATGGCAGACAAGAAATCACCAGCAAGTGGCTGGCCACTCATCAAGGGTGACTTCCACTCAGGCGATGCTAACAGCCCGGTGGCTGTTATCACCATGGGCTCTCACCTCGACGAACAGGGTATCTGCGATGCCGGGGCGGCACTCTGCGGATCCTGTAAGACCGAGAACCTCGGTCTCGAAAAGGTCATCGCCAACGTTATCGCCAACCCCAACATCAGATTCGCCCTCCTCGTCGGTACGGAAGTGAAAGGTCACCTCTCCGCACAGACACTTATCGCCCTTCACAAGAGCGGCGTTAAGGAAGGACGGGTCGTCGGCGCTGAAGGTGCAATTCCCTTCATCGAGAACCTCAACGACGCTAACATCAAGCGGTTCCAGGAACAGGTTGAGATCGTCAACATCATGGAAACTGAAGATGTCGGTGCCGTCAAGGCCAAGATCAACGAACTCAAGGCTAAAGACCCGGGTGCGTTCGCTTCCGAGGCCATGGTCGTCGACGTTAAGGAAGCTGCCGGAGGGCAGGAAGTAGGCGCAGCAAGTGCCAACCCCCAGTTCCTCGAAATCGAGAAACGCCTCGACAAGATCGAGAAGAAGATCGAGTTCGTGGATGCGGAAGTTGCACAGCGTGTTGGAAGAAAGATCGGACGGGATATCGGCATACTGTACGGCCTGATGGCAGGAGTTATCGTATTTATTATGCTGCTGTTCCTGTTCCAGAAATTAATGGCAATGGTATAATGGAGGTGTAAACGAATATGTTCAGATTCGAAAAAGAACAGAGCGTCTGGGACTTCAACGGCACCAAGATTGGTGGTCAGCCCGGCGAGTACCCAACAGTACTGGGTGCGTCAATTTTCTACAACAAGCACGAGTGCGTGCTTGACGACCACAAGGGTACCATCGACAAGGCAAAGGCAGAAGCCCTCTGGAACCGCTGTCAGGTCCTTTCAGACCTGACCGGTGTCCCGCACTTCATCCAGATCATCGCTGAGTATGGAGAGGCATTCGAGAGCTACTTCAACTGGTTCGACTCGATCGACAACAAGACCGCGTTCCTGATGGACTCGTCAGTTCCCACGGCACTGGCCCATGCATGCAACTATGTGACCGAAGTCGGTCTCGCAAAGCGTGCAATCTACAACTCGATCAACGGTTCAATCTCTCCAGAGAGTATTGAAGCGCTGAAGAACAGCGACGTCGATGCAGCTATCGTCCTCGCCTTCAACCCTGCAGACCCCTCGGTCGCAGGAAGAGAGAAGGTGCTTGTCGAAGGTGGCGTTGCAGGTCAGACCAAGGGTATGCTCGAGATCGCAGAGTACTGCGGTATCAAGCGCCCGATTCTCGACACAGCAGCAACCCCCCTCGGCCTCGGAAGCGGCGGCTCATACCGTGAGATCCTTGCCTGCAAGGCAATCCACGGCTACCCGACCGGTGGTGCATACCACAACATGACCGTCTCCTGGACCTGGCTCAAGCGCTGGAAGGGAACGAGCAAGACACCCTCAGTACTCGCAGCGGGATATGAGGGCAAGGATGTCCTCCTCAAGCAGATGTCCCACCACTACCTTGGTGGAATCGAGGGCATAAAGCAGGCCGCATGGTCAGCACCCGATATCGGCTGCAACATGATTGCATCCACCCTCGGTGCAGACCTTATTATGTACGGACCTATCGAGAACGTAGAAGCAATGATCACAGCACAGGCCTACACGGACATCACCGTCCTTGAGGCAACCCGCCAGCTCGGGATCGAGTGCAAATCAGAAAGCCACCCAATCTTTAAACTCATTTAAATTTTTTTTTGTGCGAAGAACTGCACAGAGTGCAGTTCGAGCAGGAGAAGAAATTCTCAAATTTCTTCGACTTACGATACTTGTGTGAAGTGCAGGTAGAGGACGAGAGGACCTGTCAGCAGTTCTTCGACATTTTAAGGTCGGCTCCGCCTCAGTTCTCAATCTCGAAATCCTGACTGACTTCTTCGAGTTGTGAAGAACGGTCCTAATGCAGTTCACACCTGATACGCACTCGTCGGTATTCTTCAGCTGTACCGTAAAGGAACCTTAACGGCCCATCGCTGACAATTCCAAAAAAAGAGAATTAAAAAATATCGATCAGATCTTCCCCGTACCTTGGGGATAATTGACGATCCTGATCGCATCATCGGCCTCTTTTGACCGTCCCAGGTTTCTTAAGGCAATTGCCTTGTTGTACCAGACAAAGGAGTTGATGGGGTTAAGCCCGATCGCCTTCTCGAAACAGGCAAGTGCTTCCTCATTTTTACCCAGCTCACGCAGGGCGATCCCCTTCGCCGTCATGGCCCGGATATTGGTTGCACTCGATTCAAGGATCAGGTCAAAACAGGCGATTGCCTCCTTGTACCTGCCCAGTTCATTGAGGGAATACCCTTTATTGGCAATGGCAAAGGTATACTCAGGATCGATGGCAATGGCCCGTTCAAAGCAGATAATTGCCTCCTCATGCCGGCGTATCTTTCTGAGGGTGTACCCCTTCTCGAACCACGCAGTGATCTGGTTCGGGTTAATGATGACCGCTTTATCATAGCACGCGATGGCATCCTCGTGCCGGCCGAGATAATAATACCCCTTGCCCTTGTTCTCAAGCGCGGTCGTGTTGTTCCCGTTTATCTCCAGTACCTGGTCATACAGGGAGATCGACTCGTCATACCGCCCGACCTTCATCAGGTGGTGCGCTTTTTCCATCAGTGCCGGTATGTCCATACCACTCATATTACCATTCTCACAGGCATTGATAATACCTTGCTGGTGGAGATACTGCGATCACGGGGGATATCACCGGATCCAGAATTAAAAAGAGTTTGAGCGGCAGTGGCTGGCATTACGGTTGATTCCGGGCTACGAATGTAACATATAAGCCGACCGCAAGGGTAATTCCCGCAATTGCCGTGCAGGGCAGAACCGGTGACTTTTTTGAGGGCGTGGGTGCGGTTGTTGGCACGGTCGTCACTACGGTTGTTGTGACAGGCGGAGTTGTTGGGGGCAGTGTCGTCACCGTCGTCGTAACAAGTGTTGTAACAGGATCTTCATAATCAAGGTTCACAGAATACTTCGTCCCGGAACTGACCCGGTCCGGGGAGAGTGCGCCATCCTTGAGGTCGACCCTCATCGACTGGTAACTGTGACCGGCAAGATTTGATTTATCGACAGGTGCATTCACGGCATATACCATATAGGTCCCGGGATCGATCTGATTTTCCAGCTTTGATGTATCCCATTTGAACGACCACTGCTGGCTGCTGTCAACATCAACGGTAGTGAACTGGCCCTGTTCCGCCCGCTGTGACGTATCCGTTAAGGTCACACCGTTCTCCGGCAGCCCGGGGCCGGTCATGAAGAGGTAGATCTCATCGCTGTTGTAAGCTTCCCCATGGAGTGCAATGGTCTCCCCAAGATACCCTATGTAATCATCACTGTACCCATACCCTGAGACGGATATGACCAGTGCTCCGGCGCACAGGCAGGCGGCAATCATAAACCGGTAGAACCGGTTGTTCACACCAGACGAAAAATATGCCAGAATTCTCACCTTCTATAAGGTAAACTACCGGGGGGTTTATAGATTTGGCATATTCGTGCGAGACCGTTCCGTACGTGCCGGGATTTCAAAAAAAATAAGTTCGACTGAATGGGTTCAATACAGCCGGTAGATGTAGAATCCATCCTGGAAATGTTCTGCCTGATCGTAATCGGCGAGCAGGTTCTTCCGGTTACCAAAAGACAGCATCTTCTGCTTCAGTTTGTCCATGCCAGTGGTGTTGTAGATGAGGGCTTTAAGTTCCTCGTTGACACGCCGGATCTCTTTTGTCTTCATCTTGCCCAGCACATCGGAGGGATATGCATCAATATCAAAATAAGCAAAGATCGTCTCAAGGCTGATCAGCCAGAGTTTCTCTGAAACCGCATGTTCTGCAGCGATGGTGGCTTCGGCATCCGTGAGAACCAGATAGGCTTCATCATTCCCGTTGAAAAATGCCCGGAAGGTATACAGGGTTCCCCGGGATTCCCGGAGGGTATCCGGATCTACATGGAGAAACACTGCCAGGGCTTGTTGTTTTTGATAGACAATGGGATCCTCTATGCCTTGCATCCGGTAACCTCCAGCTACAATCTCTTTCCGGCGATGCAGCCTTGTGTTTACTATGAAGGATGGATGTTAAACATTAATAAGGATAAGTCAGGGGGTTTTGTTTTCCCGTTTAAGACTCTGGGGTAAATAGCGGAATACCCAAAAAAAGGGGTTATAGATTCAGCGGTTCAAAACCGCTTTTAAAGACCTTTCCGAAACTGACCCGGATCTTTGGGTCCATCGCACAGACCGGACAGGAATAATCATCGGGAAGATCCTCGAATTTTGTTCCGGGTTTAATCCCGCGGTGAGGCTCACCCCGTTTTTCATCATAGATATAACTGCACAGGGAACAGAGGTACCGGGTGGGTCGCCATGCTTCAAACCCCCATTTCCCGATCCTGCCCTTACCCCGCTGACCACAGACAGGACAGACATAACTGTCCGGAAGATCATCGAATGCCGTGCCCTCCGGGATGCCATTATGCGGTTCACCGCGGAGAGGGGAGTAGATATATCCACAGAGTTTGCAGCGGTACCGGGTCATATCCTTTGAGACTTTTTTTCCTGCCGGTTTTTTTGCGGCCCTTGTAGAAGGGATCGTTGCGGCCTTCTTTACAATCGTCTTCTTGGGGGTCGCTTTTTTTGCAGCGATTTTCACAGAAGCAACCGGTTTTTTCTTTGCCGCAGGTACAGGTTTCTTCTTTGTTGCAACAGGTTTTGCAGCCTTCTTTACGCTGGCCCGTGGTAATGGTTTTACAGCCTTTGCCATTTGCACTTCACACCCTTGCGGTCTTCCCCGCGAATTACGGAGAAGATAATCCGCCATACTGGAACATGGAGGGTTATGGATATTATAAATTATGGATAATGCAAATCTGCAGGGATTTTTGCCGGGGATACTGGAGCGTGTATTTTTATCCGCAATAACGGCGTATTCTTAATCAGAACTTCTATGGACCTCATTCCCGGCATCATCTACTCGTTTGCGACCCTGTTCGTCATTCTCGATCCCCTCCTGTCCGTGCCGATCTTTGCAGCCATGACAAAGGGGCAGGAACCGGCAGAGATCCACAAACAGGCATTCATCGCCGTTGCGGTGGCCGGCAGCCTGATGTACCTGTTCCTCCTCTTCAACAAGATGATCTTCGATATCCTCGGGCTCAGTATTCCCAGTTTCCAGATCGCCGGCGGCGTCCTGCTCTTCCTCCTCGGCATCCAGGAGGCGCTGGGTATCGAGATCGGTCATTCCAAAGGACATACCAAGACCGCCGCGGGTGTTGTGATAGGGACGCCACTCCTCTGCGGGCCGGGGGCCATCACCACAGTGATGCTTCTCTCCAAGGACTATGGCATCCTCATCCCCTTCATCGCCATCACCCTTGCACTGCTTGCCACCTGGCTTGTCCTGTACTATTCAGAACTCATCCAGCGGGTTCTTGGGGAAGTAGTCACCGATATCATGGGAAAAGTGCTCGGGATGCTCCTTGCCGCCATTGCTGTGAACCTCATTGTCTCCGGTATCCTGACACTGGCTGCATAACATCCGGACCATCTCGAAAAGAAGGAGAGTTCCTTTTATTCGTCCAGTTTCATCGCGTAGACTTCAACCATGTGGTGCGGGTGATAGCGCATCTTGGCCTCACGGAGCCCGACAACGCCGAGATCGCTCTCGCGGTTGATATAGGTAAAATTCTTTGCAAGGCGTAATGCAGTCTCGTTGTTGATGGCCTTGTAGATCCCCTCGCAGTCGGGCAGGCCCTTCTCAAAATGCACGAGAGCGGTATCATTGGTCATCGGTTCATACAGGGCGATGGCACCTACTTTCGAGAAGACCCGTATGACAAGACCCCTGAGCGGGAGTTCGTTGAAGTGGTCAATGGCAAAAAAGACCGCCTCCTTCTCGTGGGCAAGAACGGGATCGCCTTCGCACCCTTTCCACTCACACCACTCGATGAGGAACCGTTTCACTTCTTCCCAGTTTTCTTTTGAGACCGGTTCGATAACATTCGTGCAGTTTTTCCGGAACTTATTGAGCTGGCGCCTGATCGTAAGATAATTTTTACCGGGGAGTTCGGCAAGATCGGTTGCACGGTACACATATTCGAAGTGATTTCGATCGGGAACAATGGTGATGCCCGGGCAGACTTCACGCATCCATGCCGCAGTCCCCGTATCGATTACCACGATAGGTTCATCATCGCTGACATCGGATGCCAGCCGGATCAATGAGCGGAGCAGGCCGGTGTTGCGGGGACCGATCGGGGGGCGGAACCGGGTCACGTTGCCGATGGTGCTCGCGATGATGACATTTTTTTCCACGTAGGCGTAGGTATACTGGGCAAAATGATTCCAGCAGACCATATTCGTAAAGGTATTATCTGAATGGACCTGCGGGTACCGGGCATAGTGCTGTTCAAAAAACGCCCGGTCCTCAAGGGTTACCGGTTTGAAATCTTCCTGCGAGAGCATCAGGGATCACTCTTCCATAACAGGGGAACATGGCCCTGCATCACATTGAATCCCAGCGGACGATAGAACGATTCAGTACCCGGTTCGGCCACCGCACAAATCCAGGAGATCCCCGCTTCTTTACACCTCTCGACAAGGGAAGTAACGATCATGGCTCCTATACCTTTTTTCCGGAACGCGGGGTGGACCACAAGATCCTGGATATATCCGTCAGAGATACCATCGGATAACACCCGACCCATGCCGATTGCATGCCCGGTGGTTTGATCAACAGCAATGGCAACGGCAAAACTTCCACGGAACAGATCGGGTATTGTGTGAGGATCATAGTCGTCTTTCCACCAGCCCCCCGCACGATAGAGCTCCACGATCTCGTCTTCATTCCAGGTATCTGCAAACCGGATGACCACGCCATCTTCCACTGCCGCTGCACCTTCCATTAATGGTTACCGGGTTCTAAAGAAAAAATCTCTGTATGTTCCATACGAGATCGGGAGATCAAAAAACGAATTCACTACGGGTACCCGTCAATTACGGGTTCTGGCGGTTTTGTTTCAGCCGGGCAATGGATGTATCGATGATCGCGCCCAGACCTTCAACATCCCAATGCTCGGAGTTCAGGATGATGTGATAGATGGAGAGGTCCGCGATGTTGATGTCATAATATGACCGGTACCGATCCGCTTCGCACTGCTCGCGCTCAAGCGTCAGGTTCTTTGCAGTCTCTTCATCAGCCACCTGATCGCGGAATACAATACGTTTAATCCGGCAGCCAATCGGGGCATACAGCCAGATCCGGAGATCGGCATCGTCCACCATCCAGCCGGAGAGCCGGCCTTCAACAATGATATTGTCCCGCTCCTTTGCGATCTCTTTCTGGCGGGCATCGATCATCTTGTCATAGGATGGATCCTGCCGCGCAAGATCGCCGAACCGGGCGAGCTCCATGTTGTGTTCCTTGGCCAGCTGGCGGAATACCTCACCGGCAGAGATCATCGCAAAGCCGTGGCGTTCGGCAAGGTACCGTGAGATGGAGGTTGTCCCGCTCCCGGGCAACCCGCTCACGGTAATCCGCATCAGAGTCCCCCGATGTTGAGGGACTTCCGTATGATCTGGCTTAGGGTAATAGAACAGATCATGTACCACAGGATCCATGCCGGAATGATCCAGAGGACGGCATCGTTCAGATTGTGGGTGCCCATATAGGGCATGGTGATGGTCGTCTGGATCTGGGCCAGCCGGTAGAGGAGCCAGAAGAAGATCGGGACGGAGAGGACGAGGATATAGGCCATAGGCTTGAACTGTTGCTGGGACATTTCCAGCTGCTCTTTCATGACCCGGTCTTTCTTTGCCTCCAGTTTCTTGATCTTCTTCTCATCCTGGGAGAGCTGGGCCTCACGGTATTCCGTCTGGAACTCCTTCATCCGTTCCTGCGACTCGGTCATCTTGTCGTAATCGATCGTGTATTTCTGCACGATTGATGAGTAGAGACCGGTGAGCGCAGAGAGAATGACAATCAGGATAAAGAAAGGTATACCGAACACCGTAACTAAGGGGGCAAATACTGAATCTATTGACTGCCCAACACCAACCCGCAACCACTCAACCGTGTACGCCCACATCATGAGGAACATGAAGCCGAACGTAAGCCAGATGCTATACTCATCCCAGAACTTTTTAAAATTCATTGTGTCACCGGAGAATATCTGTGAGCTCGGACACAGAGCGGTCGAGCAGGAAATCGGCGTTGGTGATCATCTTAATGGTGCACCCGGTCATCATCGCGTATGCCGCGGCAATGGACCGGTTGAACTCCTGATGTTCAGCGATGGAACGCGACCCTTCCTTGTCCCGGGACCGGGTCTCATCGGTGAGCCGACGCATAAGAATCTGGTCATTATCGGTTTCAACGAGCACGATAATATCCGGCATGATCTCGCGGAGTACCCATTCGGGGAGTCCCGCAAGATAGCCTTTGGGAGTTTTTACCGAGGCATGAGTGTCAATCAGGACGTTTCCCGACACCTGGGCAATCGCCTGTGCCGCCCGCTGCTGCAACCGTTTCTGAACGGCCCGATCCAGCGTGCGCATCTGGTCGCGATCCCTGACAATATTATCCTTTTTTGCAACCTCAAACATGAAGGAGCCGAAATTGATCGACTGGTACTCGACTCCTTCTGTTTTCAGGGTCTTCAGTGCTTCGTTGATGACGGTTGTCTTACCAACACCGGGTACCCCGGTGATAATGACCTTTTTTCCCTGCATCCTTGTCCCCTTCCTACAACATCACTCTTTTCCAAAGAATGTCCGCATGAACGGGTACATCTCCATGATCTGCTGGCTCGCGATCTCCTCGTAGAGCCGGTAGGTGATACTCACCGTCAGGAGCAGTCCTGTCCCGCTCACCGACCCGATGACACCAAAGAGGTTTGCAACTACACTGAGTACACCAATGAAGACACCACCAATGATGGTAACACGGGGGATATACCGGTCAAGGTATTTTTCCAATACCTGCGGATTCCTGCGGTAGCCGGGAATCGACATGCCGGACATCTGGATCTGACGGGCGACATCTTTACTGTCGAGACCGGCAGTCTTGATCCAGAAGAGCGCGAAGATCGCACCACCGACCACCATGATGGATAGATTGATTCCCAGACGTAATAGCACCTGCCATGCGGCATGGCCAAGATCCGTGGTCCACCACATCCAATCCGAAGGACCATTGATGGGGGCGAGATACCACATGATACCATTCTGCGGTGTTGCTCCGCTGAATGTCCCGAAGATCGTGATCCCGACATTCGAGAGGAACATCCCCAGCATCTGGATGTTTGCCAGAAGCACCATCACGAGGATCATCGGAAGGACACTGGCGTAGATGAGTTTGACCGGGAACCGGGCCCGGGCCCCGCGTATCTGCGCGTGGGCAAGCGGGATCTCGATACGGGTGGATTCCACGTAGACGATGATTAAGAAGATCGCAATGGTCGTGATGAATGCAAGGAGGTCGGTACCAAAGTACGCGAGATAATTGCCTCCGTCAAGACCGATGGCAACAAGGCGCGGGAAAAAACCAACGGGGTACTGGTCCGTGATACTGGCCCAGCTGATGAACCCGTTGATGAGTGCCTGCGAAATACCGGCGATGATGAAGAGACCGACACCGGAGCCGATACCCCATTTTGTCACCACTTCATCCATGAAGAAGATGAGGACACCGCCGATACAGATCTGGATGAAGATCAGGAGGGATACTGCAAAGAGGTTGCCGCCGAAGAACTGGTTCGCAATGATCGAGTCGGGCTGCATGAACCCTCCAATGAGGTTCGGGGCAGCTTCCACCACGATCATGACCATGATGAGCATCTTCTGCAGGCCCATGTACATGACCTGCCCGCGCGTCTCGCTCGTGTCGATACGCAGGATATCGGCCCCTTTTAAGAGCTGGAGCACGATGGAGGCCGTAACGATCGGTCCGATACCGAGATGGACGATCGAACCGCTTGCACCGGCAAGGAGTGCACGGTAGGCAGCGAGGATATCTGCGCTGTCAGGTGACAATCCCCATACCGGAATATTCGTGAGGATAAAATACAGAACTAAAATTCCCGCCGTCCATATCAGTTTGTTCTTGAAATGGACGTGGCCCTCCGGGCTCTTGACTGCGGGCATCGCAGCGAGCAGGGGTTCCATTCGATCCAGCAGGTCTCCCATTGTTTCACCAAAAAATAATGTTGCCTATTTAGACAACCTGGGCCGTTCCGCCCATTTTCTCGATCTTTGCCTTTGCAATCTCGGAGAAGGCCTGCGCGGAGACGTTGATCTTCCGGGTAACCTTACCGCAGCCAAGAACCTTTTCGATTCCCAGTTCTGCAGTGTCGATCACAATCGCATCCCCTTCCTTCTTGGCAATACCCTGCGCGAGAAGCGAGGGCACGATCTGGTCCAGAACACCGACATCGATGGTTGTTACATCGACGGCGATCTGGTTACAGAATCCGTTCTTGCCGAATACCGGTCCGCCCATCTCCTTGTACCACTTGACAAAGTGGTGGGCGTTGATACCGGCACGTCCCCTGCCGCCACGGTTTCCTGCACCGCGCCGGTTCTTATGGGTACCGCCGCCGCATGTCCGCGATCCGCGGTATTTTGAGCGCTTGTTGGTTGGCATCCGAATCACCTCATCTTGATGAGGAGAGTATTAATCTCCTGACCATAATAGCCAAGCGCTCCACCCTGGGGGAAGGTCCGCTTGGTGGTCTTATATCCCTTGCGCGGGGGGTGGAGGCGCAGCACGGGCTTGAGGCCCGGCATTTCACGCAGCTTCGTCTCACCGCTGGCAAGTGCCTGTGCAAATTCTGCAATGCCACCGTAGCTCGAGTTGGACTTGATGTAGTCATCCGTGAGCGGGGCATCGCCGATGACCCTGCCACGGGTTTGCAGGAGGGTCTCAACGGTTGCTGCATCCACTTCACCGAAGGCAACATAGTCCTTGACTTTCCGGATCATACCGAGGTTCTCGGGTGTATCCGCGATGAGCACACAGTGGTTGATGTGGTGCAGGCGCAGCATCTTCAAGGTGTCCTTGATGTCCTGGCGGGTCTTCACAACGCCGCGGACCTGAACGACCGCGTACATTTACTGTGACCCCCCGGTCCGGATCATGTTGGTTTCACGGAGTGCGTTGAAGGTTGCCTTGGCAAAGTTGATGGTCGTGCGGGTCTGTCCCCGCGCGAACGTCCATGCATCCTTGATACCGGCAAGTTCCAGCACTTTCCTGCTGATGTCACCGGTAACAAGTCCTGTGCCTTGCGGTGCGGGCTTGAGGGTGACCTTGACGCTGCCTGCAATACCGGTGACCTGCATGGGGATCGAGTGCGTAACATTGCATCCGCATTCCCAGCTGCCACAGCCACGGCGAACCTTGATAAGGTTCATCTTTGCCTTGACAATTGCCTTCTTGATTGCATCGCCGACCTGAACGTCCTTGCCCTGGCCAAAGCCGATGTATCCGTTGCGGTTGCCAACGATGACAACGGCACGGAACTGGACACGGCGGCCCGAGTCGGTCATGCGCTGCATCATGGCGATATCGAGGACTTCATCCTCGAGATCGGGGAGGAACGCATCGACGATCTGGGGTTCCTTGATCGGCCTGCCGCTTTCGAGAACCTGATCAATACTCTTGATCTCGCCTGCAGCTACAAGCTTGCCAAGACCGGTGACCGGGTGCCATTCTTCTCGTTCGTATGCCATTTATGCCATCTCCTTCTTTATGGCAGCTGCCACCTGTTCGACCATCTTGACAATGTCGCCGGCGTTCTTGTTGTATGCCGCGATATGAGCGCCCTTGAGACGCTCTTCGGATGGGAGGATCTCCTCACCGTAGGGGATGTCAAGTCCTGCATCGACTGCACCCTTGAGTGCAGCAAAGACGCGGGCTCCCGGTGTTGCACGGTTGAGCCCGATATCGAGGACCGCACTATCCTGCTGGGCCTTCTTTGCCTTGACGGCAAAGAGCATGCCCGTGAGATATGCTGCCGGGGTGTTGACCATTGATCCCTTGTATCCGTATTGTTCCAGCTCGGCAGAGTTTGCTGCTACGAGGGTACGGTCGCCGTCCATCTCAGCCGTGACGAGCTGCACAATGATGTGCCGGTTTGTCTTTCTGACGACCATACGGGGTACGTCAGCAACGATAAGCCTCGTCCGCTGGTAGTAATCGGTTTTGCCTTCCCTCCGTCTCCGGAAGGGGACAAAATACCGTGATCCTGTTGCCATGTTACTTCATCCTCCCTGCGAGGATCTCCATCTGCGCCTTCATGTGCGCGACGCTCCTGAACTGACCGCCTGCCGCTTTCCGGTAAAGGATGCGGTAGAAGTGCGGGTCAATCGTTCCCGCCGCACGGAGTTCAACGAGCACTTTCCTGATTGCACGAATCTTCTGGACCCATGCGGTCTTGCTCGGGTTACGGGCACCTGCCGCACCCTTTCTCTTTCCGGGTCCCTTACGGTGACCGTACGAGCGCTGGGCAATACGTGCCCGTGCCCTGCCGCGGCTGACACCTTTCTTCTGGCGCGCCTTGATTACACCTTCAGTCACGAGGCCACGGAGATCCTCACGCGAGATTGCGTTCTCAATATCAGAGATCCGTTCCGGATCGAACCAGACGCGATTGATACCGCACTTGAGGATTGCCGCTGCAATGCGTTTCTGGCTGGCAACGTCACTCATTCTTCTTCACCCCGGACTTTACGGTCTTCTTTGCTGCAGGTTTTGCCTCGGGGGTCTTCTCCGCCTTTGGCTTGTCTGCTGCCTTCTTTGCCGGTGCTTTCTTCTCTTCAGTCTTGGCTGCCGGCTTGGCTGCTGCCTTCTTTGCCGGTGCCTTCTTCTCTTCGGTCTTGGCTGCTGCCTTCTTTGCCGGTGCCTTCTTCTCTTCGGTCTTGGCTGCCGGCTTGGTTGCTGCCTTCTTTACCGGTGCAGCTGCCTTGGCTTTCACGGTGCGGGCATTGAGTACCTTAAGACCCGCTGCAAGTGCCGCATCCTGGAGCGCAACACGCTTGCGGTCGCCAACAGTGCCGGAAATCCTGACTGCCTGGGTCTTGGGGTCCATTCCCTCAAGATCCTTTGCCGAGGAGACGAGCACCTCGAAGAAACCGCTCGGGTGCATACCGCGAACGGCAATGGGGCTGCCATATCCTGGCTTCGGGAGTGCTCCCTTTGCCTTCTTCTGCTCCCTCTGCTTGTTGTGCTGTCCGCGGGGCTTTCTCCACGAGTCGGAGAGCTGGCGTTTCTTACCGTATCCGTCGCGCTTGAAGCTTGCGCCCTTATCAACGCGGACCTGGATCAGTCTCTTGACTTCTGTTGCCATTGACTTCAGCCCCTCTGAACCATATAGATGCCATCCTGGAACACGCGCGGGTCGCGGTTGCGGATGTGACAGGCATGCTCGATGTTCGCTGCCGAGTTACCAACCAGTTCGCGGTCGATACCGGTAAGAACGACTTCATCGTTGGCGACTTTTGCCGTCACGCCGGTCTCGATCCGTGCGGACCGGGCCTTCTTCTCACCAAGGAAGTTGGCGATTTCCAGTTTGGTACCCTGGACCTTGAGCTGGATCGGGAAGTGGCTGTAGACCACTTTCATACGGTACTCGAAACCTTCGCTTACACCCCGGCACATGTTCTTGGTGTGTGCCTCAAGAGTTCCCACCATGGAGGTGATCTCCTTTCGCTTGGATTCCGTCGCGATGGTGACTTCGTTGTTTTCACAGGTAACCGTTACCTGAGGGAAACGCATATTGCGGGAGAGCTGGCCCTTGGGACCGGTCACTTTCAGCTGCATTCCATCGAGCTGGGCTTTGACGCCATCGGGGATTTTTACTTTACGTACTGCTGACATCATTGCACCTCAGTAGACGTACCCGAGCAGTTCGCCACCGATGCCTTCTTTTCGTGCCTGCTCGTGGGACATAACCCCGTGCGAGGTCGAAAGCATCAGGAGACCGAAGTTCTTCCCGGGAAGATATTGCTTCTCCCAGTATTCCATCTCATCCAGTTGCACGGAGAACCGGGGGGTGATTGCACCACAGCGGTTGATCCGACCGGTAAGATTGACCTTGAGCTGTCCGCCCCTGCCATCCTCAATGAACTCGAAGCCGCCGATATACCCGGCGTCCTGCATAATGCGGAGCATTGCGCCGAGGAGCTTGCTTGCGGGTTCGATGACGCACACGGACTTGCCGGTGTCGCCTGCATTTTTCAGGGAACACATTCCGTCTGCTAATGTATTAGATCGTGTCATTTTTGCTCACTCCTCAGCTCATCTTCTTGAAACCCATCTTCTGGGCCCATTCGCGGAAGCACTGCCTGCAGAACATGATATGGTATCTGCGCACGAGCCCCTGTTTGCGCCCGCACATCTTGCATTCGTTCGCACCGCGACCGTAGATCTTCTTCCTTTCTCCTGCCATTAGCGCACCTCGACCTGGTACTTCTCCTTGAGGAACGCGATCGCATCCGGTTTGCTGACGCGCTGTTTTGCGGGAAGCTTCTTCTGCTCCATGCGCCGGCGGGTGATCCGTATGCCTTTGCGTTCAAGTACGACGTTGATATCCATGCCGTAGATACCAATCTGCGGGTCGTAGGACATCCCGGGGAAGTCCGTGTGTTCCTCGATACCGAATGAGAAATTCCCGCTCTTGTCGAGCTGGCTCTCAAAGAGTGTGTTGTTGACGATCTTGAGAGAGGTCTCAAAGAAATCACGGGCGTTTTTACCGCGGAGTGTTACCTTGCAGCCAATCGGTTGACCCTTACGGATGGAAAAGGCCGGCTGTGTCATCTTGGCGATGGTCCGGATCGGCGTCTGTTTCGAGATCGTCTTCATGATGTTCTCGCCTTTCACGAGTTTATCGCCGCTCTCGCCGACTCCCATGTGGACGACAACCTTATCGATATAGATATCGCGCATCGAGGTCACTCTTCATGCCCCCATTTTGCAATTGCGGATGTCTGCTTCCCAACCATGTAGATATAGGGCGCGATCGTGTCGAACTGTGTTCCGGTCTTCTCATCCTCAAGGATGATCTTGTTGGGAACGCTGCCGGGCATCTTGAGGATCTCAACGATGCGGGCGATGTTGCCTGAGTGCTTCCCGCCGATGATCATGGCCATGTTGCCGACTGCAAACGGGAAGTGGCTGATAATCTTGAACCGTGTCTCGGGCTCGATGGATACCTCAACCGAGTCGCCAGCCTTGTAGGTGTTGTCTGCAAGGATATTGGCACCGTCACGGAGGTTCAGCTGGACCTTGCCGCCGGTAATGATGGTCTTGTTCTTGATCTTGACCAGACGGCTCTTTGCGGCCTCTGCGTCGATCTCAACGGAGATGTGCCGGCCGGACTTGTCCCGCAGGATGCGGAAATACTTGTTCATTTTAGGCAGGGCAACGATATCGAAGATGCCGATCCCCATTTTGGGGTCGCGGCAGGGCCTGCCGTTGATGATCACATCTTTCTGACCGAGGATCTGCTTGACCTCTTTTAAGTTCCGTGCATACTTCATGTGGTCACGGAGCCAGACCGCAATCGGCATCGCGTTTGCATTGTGCGGGCCGGGTGCAGTCTTCGTAATGAACGTCGTGGTCTTCTTTGCAATGTGCCACGAGTCCGGGGCATTTAATCGCTTCAGGTGGTCTGACATTATTCGGCCTCCCCGAGTTTTGCTACACGGCGCTTGTCATCGAGTTTGAGCTTGGTGAGCTGAACATTCGAGGGATCGATCGCCCGCGGTACTTCTGTCCCATCGGCCTTGGTCGATGTGACCCCGTGAACAATGATCTTTGACTTGCCGGTGTCAACGCCATCGACAATCCCCTCACTGCCCACAAAGTCCCCGCGGGTTACTTTAACGGTGTCACCCTTGACAACGCGCAGCGTCTTCTTATTGTATTTCTCCTTCAGGGATTCTGAAAGGGGTGCATTGAGGAACTTGGTCCTCACGTGAGAGGGTGCGTTGTAGCGTGCCTTTCTCTGTTTTCTGGGCTGTTCGCTTTCAATTCTTACCATCGTGCACACCTCAGACAATGATCGTTGCCATGGAGCCGAGCTTGGGGTAGCGTTCGGCAACTTCACGGGCTACCGGTCCCTTGATCTCGGTACCTTTCGGCTCGTTCTTCTCATCCACGACAACAACCGCGTTATCGTCAAAGGAAACCCGCATGCCGCTGGGCCTGCGCATCTCCTTCTTTGCGCGGATGACCACTGCTCGCACCAGCTTGCGGCGCATATCGGGAGTGCCTTTCTGGACACTCGCCGTGCAGAGATCCCCAAGACCTAACTTGGGCTGACGGCGCCTGACACCATGGTAGCCAAAGACAGAGATGATCTGTACTGTCCTGGCACCGGTATTATCGGCGCAGATAAGCCTCGTTCCTGTCGCAAGAGCCCTCGGCGTCTTGGACTGCATTGCCTTCATGGCTTCTGCACCTCCACAACGACGAATGTCGTGCTCTTCGAGAGCGGTCTGCACTCAGCAATCTTCACCATGTCGCCAACCTTTGCCTGGATGCAGGGGGGGTTATGTGCATGGATCTTGGAGCTTCGTTTCTCGTACCGCTTGTACTTTCGGACGTAGTGCATGAAATTTCGTGCAACTACGACCGTTCCCATCATACGGTCGCTCACGACTTTACCGGTGATCACCTGGCCGCGCACCGGTAAAGTGCCGTGAAACGGACAATTAACGTCCTTGCACGCTTCTTGGGGTGCCTGAACGTTCAATCCAATGTTTTGTGCCATTATGGTATCCTCTTCTTTTCGTGCAGGTTGATCCTTTTCTCAGGAGCCAGAACCATCACGGACCCGTCAATCTCAACATTCTCCCTGCTGGGAAGGCATACCCGGAATATGCTGTGCATTTTGGGGATACGCCGGACCCCCGTGGGGGTCTCGATTACCAGCAGGTTCTTTGTCTCATCGATGACGCGACCGGAAATTCCTTTCTGCGTGGGGTTTGCAGCTCCTGATACCAGAATGTCCAGCCCTATCAGTTCATGACGGAGGACATTCTGGGAAGAGATCATGCAGTTCTCCTGCGGGTCTGCTCGGTCATTATACGGGCAATAGTTCGCCGGAGTTCGCGGATGTGTCCAGGATTCTCGGTTGCGCCACCCGCACTGACTTTCCCGTAGTGCTGGACGAGCTCCATCCGGAGTTTACCCATATTTTCCTGCAGTTCCACATCAGAGAGCTGCTGGACATCCTTGGCCCTGAATATTGCCATTACTGTTCCTCCCCTAGGTTTTCATCGGGAAGGGCCGGTTCTTCAATGTCCGCGTCGCCAACGGGCGTAACGCTGGCCTTGGGTGCCGGGCGCTTCTTTTCCTGGTCGATAATCTCGAAGTGGTCGGGCAGTTTCGCGCCGCCGGGCACGAGCTTGACCTGAACACCAATGACACCGAGTTTCTTGATCGCGACGGCATAGCCTTTCTCGACAATCGTGTTGCTCGGTTCACCGCAGTGCTTGATGTACCCTTCAGTGAACTTCTGGGTACGGGCACGTGCCCCGGTCAGTTTTCCGGCAATGACGACTTCACAGCCGAGTGCACCGGAGTCCATGACCCTGCGCATGATACTGGATCCTGCCTTTCTGAAGTACCAGCCGCGCTCAAGAGCGTTGGCCAGTCTCTCCGCCATGATCTGAGCGTTGAAACTGGGGTTGTTGACCTGCTGGACCTCGATCTGCGGGGATTCGACACCGTAATTCTGGGCAAGGTCCAGGGTGAGCTGGTGGACCAGTTTTCCACCCTTACCGATGACAATACCGGGCTTTTCAGCGAAGATCGTAACCTGGGTTCCAAGGGGGGTCCGGGCGATATCCATACCGCCATAGCCGGCGCGCTTGAGTTCCTTTGACAGGTACTTCTCAACGCGGGCTTTCCTGACTCCCTCGGCAATGAACTTTCTCTCTACTGCCATCACGCCACCTCACGGACAATGATCTCGAGGCTTACGGACTCACGGACCTTGGGGGTTGCCCGTCCCATTGCACGGGGGAAGAATGCCTTTTGGGCGCGGCCGCGCTGGGCGGACGCATGGATAATCTCGAGGTTCTCAGCATCGAGACCAATGTATTCGGCATTCTTCTTGACCGATTCAAGGAGACGGATGAATTCCCGGGATGCCTTGACCGGGTACCGGCCTGCATCCCAGTTGCCAGGAAGGCCGCGCTTGTGCGCGACATTCCGGCAGAAGTGCCGGAAGGGGACTGCCTTCTTGAGCTTGACGACTTCGTTGAGGTACGCAATTGCATCGTTCACGCGCTGGTGGTTGATGAACCCGGCAATCTCAATCGAATGCTTGGGCGACATGTTCAGCTCGTTGGCCTTTGCTCTTGCAATATTGTCGCCCTTGATTTTGTTGGAATAATCTATTCGTGCCATGTCCATCACTTCAGCGGAACGTACTTGCTTCCTCTCGTTGCACCGATACCGGCGCTACCGTGAGAAACCCTCTTGCGTGTCAGTGCGAATTCACCGAGATAACGGAAGACCGACTCCGGCTGGAACTCTACTTTTAAGAATTCTTTGCCATTGTAGATCTCGATGGTCTTGCCGATCATTTCCGGCATGACAATCATCTCACGGAGGTGAGTCCGAATCTTCTCGTCGCCACCACGGACCTTCTCGAGGAGCGTCTCTTCACCGCGGGAGAATCCCCGGGTGATCTTGCGGCGGGGACGGGCGGGCATCAGGGGAAGGAGTTCGGAAATCCCCATCGCCTTGAGCTCGTCAATCTTATACCCGCGGTAGGTGAACTCCTCACGCCGTCTTGGCATTCTCTTCTGTGTCTTTTTAGGTGCTGCCATTACCCATCACTTCCTGCTCTTACCTGTCCTGCGTGCTGCCACAGATCCTACAGTCCTGCCTGGAGAAGTACCCCGGGCAATGGTCTTCGGGCGACCGGTGTGCTGGTGACCGCCACCACCGAACGGGTGGTCGATAACGTTCATCGCAACACCACGAACGCGGGGCCAGTTGGATGCCGTGTTCGCCATCTTGTGGTACTTGTTACCTGCTTTCACGAACGGCTTCTCAACGCGGCCGCCACCGGCTACAATACCGACCGTTGCACGGCAGCGGTGGTTGAACCATTTCGTCTTGCCGCTGGGCATCCTGACGCCGACACGGTCCTCGGACTTGTCGACGACGACTGCCTGAACTCCTGATGAGCGGACAAACTTGCCACCATCGTTCGGGCGTGCCTCAATATTGCAGATGTAGGTACCGGTCGGGATATTCTGGAGTGTCAGCGTGTTGCCGTTCTTGACTTCGCCGGCCGCTGCCCAGATGATTACTTCTCCGATACCGAGACCTTCAGTAACGAGCATGTAGACCTTTGAGCCGTTCTCGAGCTTGACGAGGGCGATCGGTGCATTGCGTGCAGGGTCGTGCTCGATGTCGATGACCGTTCCGGTGATCTTCTGAGTGTCGTCACCGATGTGTTTCAGCTCAGCCTTGTAACGGTGGGATGGTGCACGGTACGTCGGGCCTCCCTTGCCGCGGGCTTGTGTTGTAATTCTATGTCCCATGTTTCCCCACCTACATTATACCGAGCCGGCTGAGGATCTCCTCGGCGGCCTTGTTGTTCTCGAAGCTCACGATCGCCTTCTTCTGGCCGTGCATGTTCATGAGCGTGCGGACGCTCTTGACATTCTGGCCGAATGACTTCTCGATCTCGCGCTTGATGTCATTCTTGGTCGCCTCACGGGTGACAAGGAACTGGAGTTTGCTCTGGTTCTCTAAGAGGACCATTGCCTTTTCCGTGACAAACGGGTACTTAAGGGTCATTTACCTTCCCTCCAGGCGTACGAGTGCACTTTCAGTCCAGACAGTCAGGCGACCGGCCTGCATACCGGGTGCAAGGTGCTCGACATTCAGCTGGTCGACAGTAACAACATCGACACCGGAAAGGTTGCGGGCTGCGAGCAGCGGTTTCTCCGCGGTGACAATCAGCAGGCTCTTTCGCTGTTTGAACCTGCGGCCACGCATCTTGCCCCTGCCGGCCCGGACTTTCTTGCTGTCCTTTGACCGCTCGATATCATTATAGACACCCGCGGTAGTGAGCGCGGTGATGACATCCTTGGTCTGGCCGAGTGCCTCGAACTTGTCCTCTAAGACAACCGGTACAGCGCCTTCAAAGACGTGTCCGCGGCACTTGAGGAGTTCTGCACTGATGCTGGCGGCAACCGCTGACCGGAATGCCTTCTGTTTCTCCTTCTGGTTGATCTCCTTGATCAGGATCTTTGCAACCTTCGGGGGGTGTGCCTCACGTCCACCCTTTGCCTGCGGGACTTTAGCCGCGCGGGAACCGTTCTTGAGACGCGGAACATGCGATGAACCGCGACCGCTACCCCAGCCTACTGCAGACGAACGGATACCGGCAAACGGGTCGGTCCCGTGCGGCTGTCTCCGTACACTCTGGAGAGCCATGACTGCCTTCTTGATCAGATCGGGGCGGTAGGCCTCGGAGAAGATCTCCGGAAGTTCGATGTCCTTTGCGACACCGCCATCAAGTGATTTAACCTGTGCTTTCATCTCTGATCATCCCTGCTTGCTCTGGACGCTTACAAACTGGATTGTCGGCATCCTTACGACATGTTCACCCAGACGGATTGCGGGCCTGATACGGATAAGCCGCTTTACCGGGCCGGGAATGGACCCCTTGATGAGCACGTACGGGTTCTTAAGGACCCCGTAGTGAAGGAATCCGCCGGCGGGAGTGATCTCGCTTGCGTTCTCGCTGACTTTCAAGATGCGCTTGTTGAACTCGGTGCGCTGCTGGAATCCCAGCTGACCGATCTGCGGGACTTCCCAGCGGACGTGGTGGGGATTCCATGGTCCCAGCGTACCAAGGTGGCGTTTCTTACCGCCAACAGCGTGTTTTCGCTTGCGCAGTGCAATACCCCAGCGTTTTACGGCGCCGTTTGTTCCCTTACCGGTGGTGATGGCAGTGATATCTGCATACGCACCGGACTGGATCACATTATTGAGGGTGACCTCCTTTCCAAGAAGTCCCTGGGCAAACTCGAAGAGTTTCTTGATGTCTGCACCGCCAACCTTGATCTCCATGAGATCGGGAACTTTCTTGGGGACACCACTCATCGATGCCGGCTGCGTGTAGGTAACCGCGTAGATCTCGGCAACGATGCCTGCGGCGACTGCATCGGAGAATTTCTTCAGGGCTGCATCCCGGTCATATTCCTTGGGCAGGGTAATCCTGCGCCCAAGAACGCTGTCGAGCTGCTCTGCCCAGAGTTCTGTAAGGGCGTGTTTGCCATAGGTATCCTTGCTGTAGGCACGGATCGCTGCTACTTTCATGGCGGGAACTTCGATGACAGTCACGGGGACCATAATCTCTTTGCCCTCGGTCGGACTGCTCTTGTGGTCGTCCACCATGATAACATGCGTCATACCCACTTTGTATCCGGCAAATCCCTGGAGGATCGGCGCTCCCTCGCTTGAGGGCCACGACTGGTATTTCGGGATCGGGCTCTTTGCACGCTTTCTCGGGCTGAATGCAAGAGATCCACGACGTGGTCTGTTAATTTTTGGCATGTGTTAATCCATCCTCATCTTTGCGTGTAGGTTATTCTCATTGCGACACGTTTGTGAGATTAAACCGAGATTGTGTGATAACTTCGCTTGTTCCAGAAGCCAACACGCGACAGGGATATGTATCCCGTCAGCCTATGCAAAATTCCCCATTGGGAAGACTGCACTTTCGACGGTATATCCTGTTATGGAGCTGCACATGAGATGTGATCTCATGGCGATGCCAGTGTGCACCGGCGTTCCTGTCTCGCGAAAGAAGATCCTGATAATGGCGCATTCACGTGGTTTTCACGTGAAGGGGGCTCGTTGCACGAACGTTGGCCCATGCGCCTGATCAGACCCACTCTGTCAGCCTGTTGTGACGAATCACAACTCCTTCTCGGGATACCCCCCCATACGGGGGGATCCACCAATCGGGGTTTTCCCACGGCACAACCGGCACTCCAGTGTCCTGAGGCATGGTTGCGCCGTTCACAGAATCGGGCATGTTCCTGACGAAGGAACCTGCAGATCTGCATAGGATAACCTCATATCGGCTTCCATAACTATTGCATAAAAGAACATATAAACATATGCCAGATGTTCAGGGAATAAAGGAAAGATTTTCAGATATTGATTCGGGCGTTAGACTCTTTTTTGATTTACCCGAAATACAGTTCACCCTGATCGGTAATGTAGACGATAATATCTTCGCATACAACACGGGCCTTGCAGGCCTGTGCCCGGGACTCCCTCAAGCGGTTGATAAGGGAGATAGTATCGTATTTGACCTTGATGTTGATCTTCTCCGCTTCCCCGAAGATGATGGCAGGGACATTGAAGAGATCGGTTCCGGACGGGACGGTGCAGAGATGCGTTGCATCGAGCGTGTAAAGGAATTCAAGGGTTTCTTTTGCCCGACGGATATTCTCCATGGCACTTTTTTCTATAGTGCAGACATTGGCCTTGGAGGTTGAGATGATATCGGCAATCTGCTGCTGGGTCAGTCCCTGTTTGCGGTATCGCAGTACCTCCATCTGGCGTTCGGTAAGGAGCCCGTCCTTCATAGTTACACCTTCACAACCCGGATTTAAACACTTTTCGTTAACATTTCTGTGGGGGTGCCATTCACGAACCCGGTTTCAGTACTTCACAAATTATTCCTCAATGAATCCTGGTAGTGTCTACAACCTGCCAAAAACCTGAGTGAATAGTTACTCAATTATTAGCATCGCAATCGATCTCCGGCAAAAAAATTTCAACCACCCCCTCACCCCCTGCTCAAATTTTTTCAGGCATGATCTGGTTGATCGGCAAACCACCTCACGTCGGAAAACAATTTTTTTTGTCGCTTGTACATGCATTTTGTCGGATAATTATCCGATTATCGCTTCATTAACTGACACCTCATGATCGCGATTGAAAATTTTTCAGCAGAGTCTGCTTGAAAAAATATGCTCTGGAGAATACTTTAATCCAAACACATTGTATGAACCCGGTACGTCTCCAAAATTTCCTCATTGCATATTTATTGGAGAGTCAGCAACTCGTATCACATCCCATCAGCCGAAACTTCGAAGAACCGGAACAAATCTTCGTCAATCGTTCCGGGACCACGGAGAACACGGGCCAAGAAAATCCATTGGAGAGACACTCGGATATTCCGGGCAGGAGCGAGATGATGATTTGCAGGTACCGGATCGCAACGGTTCTGGATAATGTCTAAGTATTCAGCTGACTTTTTTGCTATACCGTGGCCATATCCGGCGCCCGCGGTCTAGTTAGATCTTACGCTTTTCTTTAGTTCGGGCTCAAATTTAGTGAAGCACTGAGTTTCATGACTACTATTTTCAGTTCCCCATGTTTTTCAACAAATCTGCCAGCGGCCAATATGTGAGATCATGACCATGCATGCAGTTCAAAAGCCTTTTTTCCCCGTTTCAGACGAGAGAAGACATTTCAAAATGTTTATAAGAATCCCGGGTCATAATACCATGTCATAAAAAATATCGAGGTGAAAATAGATGGTTGTTAAAGTAGGCGTTGCTAAACTCGGCAACATTGCAAGCGGTGTAATGGCAGAGCTGCTTCTCGACGAGAGAGCAGACCGTGAAGACATGCAGACATTCATGGCGACCAGCGGAACGAAACTCGAGCCGGCAGATGTCGACCGTGTAGTTTCCAACCTGAAGGCATACCAGCCGGACTTCTGTATTGTTGTCTCCCCCAACGGGGTTCTCCCCGGCCCGACCGGTGCCCGCGAGCAGCTCGCTGCAGCAGGTATCCCGACTATCATCATCACTGATGATGTAACCACGAAGAAGGAATGGGAAGGCGTCAAGGCTGACACCAAGTTCGGCTATATCATCATGAAGGCAGACTCCATGATCGGTGCACGCCGCGAGTTCCTCGACCCCGTCGAGATGTCCGACTACAACGGCAACCTCGTCAAAGTCCTTGCACTCACCGGTGCATTCCGCAAGATGCAGGTCGCACTCGACAAGGTCATCGACCAGGTCAAGGCAGGAAAGAAGGGCACTGAAATCGAGCTCCCCAAGATCATCATGACCACCGACAAGGCGGTTGACGGCGAGTTTACCAACCCCTTCGCACTCGCAAAGGCACGCGCTGCCCACGAGATCGCGATCGCAGTTGCAGGCCAGAACGTCAAGGGCTGCTTCATGACCAAGGAATGGGAGAAATACATCCCGATCGTTGCAAGCGCTCACGAGATGATGAGGATGGCAGCAGTTCTCTGTGACGAGGCACGCGAGCTTGAGAAGGCAGGCGACTGCATCCTGCGCCAGGCCCACAAGAAAGACGGCACGCTCGTCCGCAAGACCAAACTCGTTGCAAAATTCGAGTAAATTTTTTTTACTTTTTTTGGTTTCTGTAGAGTTCTCCCATCTCTTCAGGGAGTGTCATAATGACCGGCTCCCCGTGCAACCGTTCCATGAATGCTGAATCGCTCATGGAGGCAGGATTTGGATTAATCCGGGAGATCAGCGAACAGAACGCACGAAATTCATTATCTACGCCGGATTTGCCAAAGAACACAGACAGATTGAACGCATAGGTTCCAAGACTCCGATAGAATGAAAGGATTTCTACTATACCTTCAGCCAGAAGATCCGTATACGACTCCAATTCCTCAACAGAAGTCACCGGCAGGATGCCCCGCACCTCGCGTTCGCCACACGGAACTGCATGTGCTGACCAGATGATCTCCTCTCCGAACAGGTAGCGGCCAGACCGACACTCTTCCTCCACCAGGGATTCCCAGTAATTCCTGCCACACCGTTTTTGGTATTTCGCACCAGCTTCAAGGTACTTTTTCAAAACCTGCGAGGGCTGCACATCCGATAGTCCCTGCATATGCGGGTGATACATACTCGCACCGGCCGAGGGAAGATAATTCATATTTATGCTGGCATAGCCCTCATACTGCAAGAGGGCATCCCTCTGACTATCCAGAGCGTCAGTCATCTGGGCCTTGCTGAATGTATCCACACGGTGTTCCCTGGTAATCACCGTCACCACATGGCCCTGCCCGAAGGGGAACATGTTGGGGAAGGTGATGCTTTCTCCCCGGATAATCCGTCTGCCATGGGGAAAAACGGGTGTAACGGAGAGTATCCGATCAGGACAGAACGGACATTCAGAGGCGTCCTGCGATGGGGGGAGCGGCTGGAGAACATGACGTTTTGAGCGATCGGGACTGATACGGCAACGAAAACCGGTATAATGTTCCTCCCGGTATTGTATGATTCCCTTTGGCGTCGATATCTCAGTCACCGAGAACATACGCTTCACAATACCTGTTTTGAGAATAGGATCAGATAGTCATTTGCAAAGACAGGAAAATTTCCATTACTCTTCAGAAAATTTAAAAAAAAAGTATTGCCAAGGCACCATCGCCCCATTAAGGACGCGGCCTGGCCATTTTACTCTGCCTTATACGACGTATTTGCCGAGCAGGCGGATTGAGTTGGTCATGTCGGGACCGAGTGGTGAACCGAAGATGATCTGGGTCACACCGGCCTTGGTGAGGTCCTCGCACTTCTGCTTGACCATGTCAGGGGTTCCTGCAATGGTGAATGCATCGATCTCTTTGTCTCCGACAAGCTCTCCGACCGTCTTGAAGTCGAACCTGCCGAGTGCTTCCTTGATCTTGGCAACATTAGCGAGGTCGAGTCCGTGGCGGGTGAGGAGGTCGGGCGGTGAGCCGGCTGCAATGAATGCTGCAACGATCTTTGCTGCATTGCGCGCCTTCTTCTCGCTCTGGTCGATCGACATTGCAGTGTATGCACCGATGTCAAAGTTCTTCTTGCCCACCTTATCGCAGGCTGCCTTGATGATCGGGATTGCAATGGCGAAGTCCTTGGGGTTGGATGCGTTGATGAGTGCACCGTCACCGATTCTTCCGGCAAGCTCAAGAACCTTGGGGCCCTGCGCACCGATGTACATCGGGATACCCTTCTTTCCGGGCAGGGTGACACCGGTCAGCTTGGCACCATCGTAGTCAAAGAACTTCATGCCGGACTTCTTGACTTCCTCACCGGCAGTGAGCTTGCGGATCTGCACAACGGCTTCCTCGAGGCGGCCAACCGGCTTCTCGGGGTTGATTGCCAGCTTCGGGAGTGTGGAAAGGTCACCGGGTCCGATACCGAGGACTGCACGACCATCGGAGATCTCATTCAGCGTGCAGGCAAAGGATGCCATTGCAGCCGGAGTGTCGGTGAAGGCGTTCATGATACCCGGGCCCATCTTGAGGGACGTGGTTGCCTGTGCAATAGCGGCAAGAACTGGGTAGCAGTGGCGGTTGTTGTAGTGGTTGGTGATCCATGCGAAATCAATGTCTTTGGATTCGGCAAGTTTACAGAAGTTAACAACTTGCTTTACATTGACATTTCCTGGTACAAATTCAATTCCATATGTCAAGGTTTGTTCACCTTATTGAGTATTACCGTATACGCGTTTAAATAAATTATCATTTTACGTTGACAGGTCACGGATAATTTTTTTAAAATTTGCCCCATATGGCGTTTATTTTTAAAATCCCCTGAAATTTTCCTCGGAATCGGAAGTGAACGCATCTGGCAATTACCATTCAGGCACCGATTATGGATTCCTTTCAGACACTCCCCGGACACTCTTGAAAAAAACCTCTGTCAGGAGTACCAGCAAAACTTATTTTCCCCGGGATTGATCAATGATCCTATAAGATATTGAACACCAACCGGCCAATACATCTTACGACAGATAACCTATGCATGCTGAGTCGATCATTTTTACAGGTTTCATAATATGCGGATAATCGCCATTGGACTGGGGGGGGCGGGGTGCAGGATTGCTGACACCATGTATTCCATTGACCACCGGGGCAGCAGGATTGCCTGTATCCAGAGCCTTGCTGTGGATGTGGATGAAAACACACTCCGGCAGCTCACTGCGATTCCCGATGCGTTAAGGATCTACTTTCCCCCGTTCGATCCGGGAAATCCCAATACCCCCGATGGGACCAGCCCGACTGCCACGATTGATATCGCCGAGATCATCTCACGTGTCCAGAATTTTGAATCGGGGGAGAACGACGCCATCTTCATCTGCTGCGGCCTGGGCGGGCGCATGGCAGATATCGTTCCCCACGTAATTGCCGGGCTTCGGGCATCGGTCGTGGAACCCATATTTGGTCTGGTCACACTGCCCTGTCTCGCGGAAGGGGTGAAATGCTCCAGCAAAGCCGCGGATGATATCGATATCCTCTCACCTCTTCTGGATGGCATGATCCTCTTCGACAACGAGACATGGTACAAAAAAATCCGTGCCAGTCACCCCCCACCGATAAAAAAGGATCAGGGAATTGCCGGGATGCTCGGGTTTGGAAAGAAGGAGCCGGAATTGACCCCCATAATGGCAACCTACCTGCGTCTCAATGAGGTCATTGTCCGGAGAATCAGCCTTATCCTGAAAGCAGGAGAGTTCCGGGCAGACGGGGGGATTGATAATGCAGAGGTGGTTCTGGATTCCGGGGAAGTACTCAACACCATGAAAGATGGCGGGTTTATCACCATCGGATATGCTGTCGAGCGCCTCCCCAATAACCCCTTGGCATTCCTCTCGCTGCTGAAGCCGGCTGCATTATTCAACGAAGAGAACCAGAAGAAGGCATCACGGATCGTTGAACTGGCCAAACAGGCAATCTACCACGAGGTTTCAACTCCCTGTGACATGACCAGTGCCCATAAGGCCCTTGTGCTTATTGCGGGGCCCTCCCATGAACTCTCGATGCAGGGCTTCATGACCGTGAGAAAATGGATTGACCGGAGCATCCGGGGAATTGAGATGCGTTCCGGCGATTATCCGGTAATGAACACAAACAATGTCGCAATCATCGTCATGCTCTCCGGCCTTGAGAATATTCCCAGGGTCAGTGAACTCAGAGAGATCCGGGATCAGGCGCGTCTCGGCCCGGTACAGAGATCGGTGCCCGGGGATGAGGCCACGTACGATTCCCAGTCGCCACAGGGAGTAGATTTGATCAAAGATGAGATGATTGTCCTCCCAAAGGCAATGCAAAAACAGACCGGGCTCTCCCGTGGCGAAACAGCAACTCCTATAAGAGCAGATTACCGGATTCCTGAAACCAGAGAGAGCACCGGATATCCGGGGAGCCGACCCCACCATGATCAAGTTGGGTCGGATTCGGATCAGCGTGCCCAACCCCACTATCGTCCTGCGGGAAACACACCGATCCGGAGGGCACAGATTACAGAAGAGAGAGCCAACCAACCCCCGGTTCAGACACCACGCGCCCCGACCCCACATCACCAGGTAGCATCAAGCAACCCATACGGGCAGGACCAAAAGCGCCCGGCACAACAACCACTTCCCCATGAACAGTCCCAGCCGTTTGATCCCTATGTATCTTCAAGGACCCCTCCGATCGTGAAGTCCCCCGAATCCTCCCGACAGAAGATCGAGCAGGAATTGCAGCGGCAGCGAACGATGGCACTGTCAGGGGCAGGCACCAGACCGATGAGTCCGGGGGTCTCACCAAATCGTCAGACGAGTCCATCACCAGAACACCGGGTCCGATCGAATGAACCTCCAAAGAGTCCCCTCTCACCACCGGAGGTTATCCGTACGCAGGTTCCGGTACAGGAAGATATACCGCAGACCCCGGTACAAAGACGCGTTATTATTCGTAAAAGGGCTCCACTGCCAACGGCCTCCGAGCCCAACCCTCATGAGCCTCTGCCACAATCGAGGAACCGATCAGGAGATATTGAATCCCCGGTATCCTCCGCAGATACTTCAGACCGAGCCCCCGTTGAGAAGGAAGTATCAATAAAAGAATCCCCCTACCGGGCAAAGGATGGAGTATTCTCAGGGAAAGATGTTCTTACATCTGTAATACCAAAAGTTAAGGATGCAGCCAGTCTCGATTCCGGCCTGAACCCAAAAAAAAGAGTACTTCAGGAAGACCGAAACAGTATCCAAAACAATACGGGTAAATCAGTGGAGGATGATCCTGATGGATCCACGCCTCGAAAACCACTAAAAAAACGGGACGATCTTTCCTGGATATGATCAGTTCGTTTCCATAATTTTGGAGAAGGGAATGTTGCCAGCGCCAATCTCCGTCATTATCTTAACTCCGTGTTCCACGGTATTCCCGATATAATTCAGTCCGCTGAATGCAACGATCGAGAGCCGGTAGGGATTGTGAGGGAGATTGAAAACATTATTTCCCATGATCACCGGGAAGACAAAACCACAGGCATTCATCTGCCGGATTGTATCTTCGACATTTTTTTGTGCCGCACAGGGAACTTCCCGCACATTGGCCAGGGCAATGCCGGTTTTTGACCGGGCAAATACAGAGATTGATGTCAGGCCGGATGAAATGAACAACTCAAGAGGATCTATCGTTGTCCCGCGGTATGCAATGAGATCCCGAAACTGCCGGGGGGTCCCGTTTTCAATCTCAAGTCTCCCGCCAAACGCCATTTTTACCGGGATACCCCGCCGCTGGAAGACACCATCCATGGTAATGCTGCAGATCGTCATGAACCCGACATGCCCGGGTGGCAGACGGGGATCCTTATCGATCATATGATACGTGTTGAAAAAACCGCATTGTGCCCGGACTACTTCATCAAAGGCTGCCTTCACACGCTCAGCAGATTCTACCGGAACGATGGACAAGTTATACGCAACATCACCGGTGCTGGTTGCGGGATCGAACGTACTCCGGTACGCGAGGCGCTCCAGTTTGGAGATGATAAACCCAATCCGGTCATCCACGAGGGCATTATCCGTTTCTTCCAGTCCAATCGGGGTCAGTATCCTTCCCTGGTTACCCACCTTTTCCGTAAAGCCCAGGGAGTCAAGGTAACTGAGGTAATACTGGACTGCCCGGTCGCTCAGGACAAAACCCCGTTCAGACATCAGCTCCGACAGGCGTTTTGCCCCCACCGGGTCGCGGTGCTCTTTTAAGATCCTCAGGATCTCAACATATTTTCTCTCGGTATGGATCATGATTCCCGTGCCTCCACAGCACCATGGCTGTCCTGGTACCGGCCGGAATACCCCTCCCCGTCACCACGTACCTCGTGCAGGATCAACTGGACGATACGGTCGTTCTTCTTAATCACGATATCATCACCCATATTCGTCAGGCATAGCGTCAGTTGCCCCCGGAACCCCGGATCAACGTAACCAGCTCCAAGGAGGATACCTTTTCTCCCAAAGGAGGACCGGCACATCAGGGTCCCGGCGAGATCCGTCGGCAGTTCCACCCACTCGATTGTCGGGAGCAGGGAACAGGTCCCGTGAGGAATTGGCATGTCCGATGCAGCGCGGAGATCATAGGATGCCGGTTGCTGGCATTCCCGCAGGTAAGGGGTAATAACAAGATGTCCCTGACCGGGTTCGCATTCAACGCGGCGGGTAATCTCTGAAGCTGACAGGATCATTGTGTAGATTTTCAGCAGAAAACGCTTAATATCTTTTGATGTAAAGAAGATGGGAAGGATCCATGGGGTAGAGGATATCCTCTTGGGCTTCGAACCCAAGGACGCGGGTTCGATTCCCGCTGGGTCCGTTTTTACCGTTCGCGCAACGATCCGTATGTCAGATCGGTCATCTTGTAACTGTTTTGAGCGCCACAGTTTCAGGAATTATGAAAAAACGAATTATATTTCATTTCTCCGCATGACATGATGCCGGGTCCGGCTTCCGATGATCCTGATGATGCCAAACAGGACAAGAATCCCGAGTGCACCAAGACCTATCATGGTGATAAGTCCCCAGTCGATATTCTTTTCCAGGATGATCGTTGTGGTGGCAGTTGCATTTCCCGGGAACACCAGCTTCTTGACAGATACCGGTGCATAGCCCTCTTTTGTCACCGTGAGATTCAGATCGGTATTGAAGGGGATATTCGTAACCAATTGCCCGTTATCATTGGTAGTACCGGCATTGGATCCATCAACGGTTATTGAAGCACCAGATACCACTTTGTTATCTTTATCCTGAACCGTAACGGTGAGTGCAGCACTTTCATAAGGCAGGGTGAACGAATAATCCGAGTTCTGGCCGGAGATACTGATTGCACGGTTCTGGGTCACGTACCCGGATTTCCTGACTTCAATGAGATAATCACCGGAGACGATGCTCTGGAGATTCATACGTCCATATTCGTTGGTGGTTCCTGAAAGGGTCCCATTTACATAGACATCGGCACTGGCGAGAGGTTTCTTGGTTTCATCGGAGACATAGACAAACGCCCCCACCGGTGCCTTGGAGAGCGTCGCATAAAAAATTGCATCCGATGAACTGATTGTCCGGGTTTCCGTAGAGGTCAGGTATCCATCCTTCCTGATCTCAATATTATAGGATTTACTCCGGGTAACCGGGGTGATCAGGATACCGCGTTCATCGGTTTTTCCGGCAAGTATGGCATTAAGGCGGATTTCAGCACCGGGGATTGCCGTTCCGGAGTCCTTGTCTTTGACTACAAACGAAAAACTGTTCCCGGAAAGCAGTTTGTACTGCACATCCTGATTCTCCGTGCCCATATCAACGAGTTCACTCCGGGACTGGTAGTTCGGGGCGGTGATGTCAACTGAATATATGGTTGTGGCATTCACCGCAAATATCGCGGAACCGGTGGCGTCGGTCTGTTTCGTCTGGGGCAAATTTTCAGCAGATATGTTAACCGTTGCACCCGATATCGGGGATAAGGTATCAGAATCAAAGAGGTTGACTGTGAATCGTAAGGTCTTGCGGCTGAGATTCACCATCAGGGTTGTGGTATTCTTATTGACGACCTGACTCCAGTCATCATACCCGGCCATCGAGACCATAACCGACGGATCGTTCAGGCCGGAGTGAGTGAGGTATGCCTGTCCAAGGGCATTGGTCCGCGCATAGTTTGCGCCATTGACAAAGACCGTTGCATGAGTAAGGGGAGAGTGATCAATGCTGTCCTGCACGGTAATCAGCAGGGTGGTCGTTGCCTGTGCCGGTGTCAGGAGAAGGAGGAGAACCAGAAGGGCGGCAAAAAGGAAACGAATTCTATGACGATACATGATAATTTATCGCAACTGCTCATATATCAGCACATCGGTCTACATCTCGGGTACCGAGGGGATCCGGTCAAGGAGCATGCCTTCAACAAGCACGGGCATGAGGCGTCTACCCTCCTCAATTGCATTCTGCAACCGCCAGTTCCGGTCCGCAAAGATCGTGAAGAGCGGATCGCCCACTTTGACAAGTTTGCCCTTCTTGGCGTGGAGCAGGATACCCGCACCCCGATCCTGCGGTGCTCCGGCGGTCCGGGCAAGGGTAATCAGGGAGCGATTGTTCATCTCAATCACGTAGCCGGATGCGGGAGCTCGGACCACAAACTGGTGCTCGCCCGGAACGATATCCGTAGATTTGACATTCGGATCCCCACCTTGGATCTCAATGATCTGCCGCATTTTTTCAAGCGCCTTCCCACTGGTGAGGATTTCCTGTGCCATAGCGACTCCCCCTCCCCGGGGGGCTTTGCCGGCCATCTCAAGAGCGATGCCGGCAATCGAGAGACTTTTCTGGACAAATGAGTTGGGCTCCGGCGATCCTTCCAGAACCATCAGCGCTTCCATCACTTCCAGTTTCGGACCGATGCTGTGACCCACCGGTGTATCCCCGTAGGTCAGGGCGCACTCGACTTTCATACCAAGCCGTTCTCCAAGCTCGATGAACTCCCGGGCGAGCTTTCTGCCTTCCTGGATATTCGGGACTTTCGTATTCTGGCCTACCGGGATATCGATAACGACAAGGTTTGCACCGACGGCAAATTTTTTAGCCATGACACTGGCGAGCATCTGGCCCCGGGCATCGATCTTAAACGGGTACTCCTGGATGATGATCCGGTCGTCGGCCGGGGCAATATTCGTGGCTCCTCCCCAGACAATGCATCCCCCGACTTTATCAGTCATCTTCTGGACTTCACTGGAGGTAAACTCAACAAATGACAGTACCTCCATCAGATCCGCCGTACCCCCGGCACCGGTGATTGCCCGCGAACTGGTCTTTGGGATCTTGAGGCCACTTGCAGCAATGATCGGAACCACAAGGAACGTGATCTTATTCCCGGGCACTCCACCAATAGAATGTTTATCAACAATGGGACGCGAAGCAAACTGGATCTGTTCCCCGGTCTCAACCATTGCCCGGGTAAGATATTCAATCTCATCCATATCGAGCGGATTGATATACGAAGCTGTGATGTAGGCAGTCAGTTCCGCGGCGGAGATCTCATCCCGCACAATATCCTTAACAATCGTCAGGGTCTCTTCTTTGGAGAGTTTGATCCCATCCATCTTCTTCTTGATAAAATCCAGCGACGCGGGCCGCCCGGCTTCACGGATCTCGATCTCCGCCCCTTCTTCAACATGAAGGCGTTCATTGGTGATGCGATACACACCAAGGGTTCCCTGTTGTGCGATCGTTGATGTAGTCTCAACAAATGCCGTGACTGACATCCCATCTTTCGGATTGATCAATTGGACACGATCGCCATTCATTACACCGATATTTCGTGCATCCAGCCGGTTGAGGAGGACTCCCCGGGTAGCGATATCAAGAATTTTTGCCGCCAGCTTCACATTACACCCCCGCCGATCTGGTTCTTTTAAATCGGCATTACCTGATCTACGTTGATAACCACGGGTTTAAAAAGATGGTACATCAGGTAATTCAGAGCGGTTGGACCGACAGTAAAAGGGGATGATGTGTAAAAACGTCGATTAAATGCGATTTTAACAAAAAACCCTCAAAGGGCACGAAAAAAAAATTTAGATTTTAGTTCAGTGCCTGCGCACAACAACGAATGCAACTGCACCGAGGCCAATCAGTGCAATGAGTGCACCGAAACCGGGTGATGCCTTGGTTGTTGTAACAGGTGCTGCGGTCGGGGCTACAGTCTGAACTGCAGTCTGGACTGCGGTCGGGGCTGCAGTTACAACTGCGGTCGGGGCCACTGTCTTTGCAGAGGTCTCGAGCACGTTGAACAGTGCAGTGCCGGTCGCGGTCTGGAGGACAGCATCTTCAGTAACAATGTACTCGTCCGGCTTGAATGTTGAGGAATCAACATCGAACGAGATCTTGTTCATGCCGCTGTCACCCTTGGTGACCTTGACAGTACCGGTTGCGCCGCTGAATTCGCCGCTCTGGCTCTTCTGAGTCGGCTTGAATGATGATGAGTAGACCTGAACGAGGATTTCATCATCTACAGCGAGGTTGGTCTGGGCAGTGATGGTGAACTTGTCACCAACGTGCTTGTCGCCAATCGCATCAATGCGGATGGTGGGTTCCTCGACGAGGAACTGGAGCTTGGTGTAGGTATCGTCGACGTTTGCGTCGTTGATGCCTTCTGCGAGTGCTTCAGCTGCATCGGAGCCCTGTAAGCTGTTGGACCCGAGGAGCTTGAAGATGTGTGAACCTGCAGTGCTAGTGGAGCCAGAAGCTACAAGCAGACGGTTGAGCACGTAGCCGTAGTCTGCTGTTCCACTTGCTGTTGAAGAGAGGTAGACATCGAACTGTTTGTTCTGCATCGGGTGCTGGACAACAACGAAGTACTGGCCGCTGGACAGTCCCTTTGTGGTTTCCTGCTTGATCTCGTAGCTGAACGAGGAGTCAGAGTTCACCGATTCAGTGTTCACTGCAGCGTAGTTCTTACCCATAATCCAGATTGAGACACTGGACGGGTCGCCTTCGGCAGTACCGGTAATGAATACCTTGTCACCCTTTGCAACCGTTGACTGGGATGCTGTTGCAGAGACGAACGGCTTCTTGATGATGACTGAAACCGTGCCGTATGCTGCATTGGTAAGGTGGCTGGACTGCGTGTCGCTGGGCTGGCTGATTGCATAGATCGTGTAGGTGCCTGCATCAAGTGCATAGCTGGCTGTTCCCCACTTCCATGACCAGGTGTTGTCGCCGTTAACATCGACTACCTTGAAGGTAGTTGCGTCGTTGTTGGTGACTGCGTTGTTCCGCGGGTCCTGGCTTGCAATCTGTGCACCATACTGGGGAAGGTTGGGTCCAATCAGGAGCAGGTAGGTCTTGTAGGTCTCGGTGTTGGTACCGGAGAACTTGATCTCTTCGCCGAGGTAGTAGGACTGGTCGCCTGCTGCAACGATGGTGACTGCGCCCTTCTCGACGTTGATGTCAACTTCGTCGCTCTTGAACGCGCCAGCGTTGGTGTAGTCTGCACCGTAACCAGAGGTGGTTGACGGCATGTGCTGTTCAACACGGATTGTGTACTTCTGTGCCTTGGTCCAGTTGGTGGTTGTGAACTCAACGGTCCTGGTACCTGAAGTCGAGGTGTTGATCAGTGCATAGTATCTGTTCTTCTGGACAGATCCGGCAACGGTTCCGTTTGCAGTATTAGACCAGATATCGCCGGTTCCTGCAACGCCGCCACCATTCTCATACAGGTAGTTACCAATTGGGTGGTTTGTGGCGTACGTAGCGTAGGTAGCATCATTTCCACCTTCTACATAGACCTTTTCCTGACCGAGAACAACTGACGGGGGCTGGTCATCGATTCCACCGTTCATTGTGTTGGAGTTCTTGACCCAGACATAGTAGGTCTGGCTTGCCTTACCGGTGATCGACACAGAGAAGGTCTTGGAACGGACGACTGAGTCCTTGTTTGCCTCAATCTTGACGGAGTCAGAGACAAGTGTGACTGTACCGACGCCCGAGATGGTCTTTCCGGTGTAGTCTGCACCTGCATTCTTGTAGTTGTCCTTCATGTTGTTGAGCGCGGATTCGGCCCAGACAGAGTAGGTTCCTACAGGGTATGCATACTGACCGTTATTGAGCGCGTCAGTAACCCACCATTGTGAACCGTCAGTGACAGGTGAAATGAAGGGCTGGGTGTTAACGAACACATAGGAGATTGACGCTAGTGCTGCGTTAGCCTGAGTGGTTCCAACATACAGTCTGGTGAGGGTTGCTCCAGACTCGTCCTTGACCTTGAGGTTTATGAAACCATCAGTGGCCGCGGTGGGTGTAAACACAGGTGTAACAGCGGTACTGGCTGTTGTCCAAGCTGCTCGGGCTGGCACCAGACCTGCTGCGTCCGTGGTATAGTTTCTGGCAGTCCACAGATCGCCGGCAGTACTTGCGGGAATTGCGGTGGAGGTATTCCAGTATATCGTCCAACCATTAGCAAGTGCACCAACATCTCCGTAGGTCATCTTGTACACGGCAGAATAGTTTGAGACTACCCATACATTGGCATTGGTCTTGTCAATGATTGTCGCGTTACCGGTATAGTTAAGGTTCCATGCACTGTTGGTGCCATCGGGCAAAACTCCCTGACTGGCAAAAGTACCGGCATTATATGTGGTAGTTACCGTGTTGTTCCTGTTGGTGTAGGTCGCTGCATACATGTTGGTAGTAACCTTGATACCAAGGTGTGCACCCTGAACAACGTTCAGACCGGTTACATCCTTCCCCTGTGCATAATCCCATGCTGCAACGGAAAGCTGCGGGTCCTGTACATTCATAACAACGCCCCACTTTGTTACCACGCCACCTGAGGTAGACGTAAGGTACCAGTTTCCGGTGCGGCCAACGAATGTATCCTGGTCAACAGTGAACGTCATGTACCTAGCGGCGATATTCGCGCTAAAGTCAGGGTTCGTTGAAGTACTTCCTGATGCCCACCAGGAAATAGTCTGGTTTAATGGCGCGTTATCGTAATTAACGATAGCTCCACCACCGGATACGTGTGCTTGGTTCATTGCATGAGTCAGGTTGAGTCCCTGCTCACCGATAAATACGGTTGCACCTGCATCAATTACCGTTCCGTTGTAGTTGTTCGGGTTGACAGTAGATGCCGATACCGGCAGTACTGCAAGGACAACAAACAGAGCGACTGCGATGAGTGCAATTGATAATCGCTTAGTCATGTGTTCAATTCCTCCAAAGTTTACATCATACATTGCAAGCCGAGAACCGCGTTCGACAAATGCCGAATAACGATTCTACGAGCCCCATACTCCGTTTAGACGGAATATGGAACAGTATTTGTAAAAGTGCTAATATATCCTTTGTGGTTGATTTTACGGCTCTATTGGCGCACGAATTGCCACGGATTTCGAATTCTAGACTCAATAGCAGGTTTTTTTAGCACACATTGTGCCCCCCATGTGGATCTGGGCAAGTTCATTCGATGAATCGAATGGGTATATATCACGCGCATTGGGTTATACAATACGATGTTACGGTACTATACTATAATGTACATTTGTAATCATCCATTTTTCCATTGCCTGTTGTGTCTGCATTACCATTTTCCGGATGCAACGTGCTCTGATGAATTAACATCTGTACATATCCAATAGTGTTGTGATACCATAAACACGCCATTCTAAGTGTTTTGTTCTCTCAGAGATTCTTCCACCACGTGGAAATCCTGTACAAATTCAACAATTATAACAACCTTGCTGGGATAAACAATGGGGTATGAGAATTATCCGGGCGCCGAGCATTGGGAGGGCCCACGAGCAGGTCATCCAGATGATCCTTGAGAAGGGTCGGGTGCTGACAACGGAAGATGCCGAAGCAACGGTTGAATTTGAGGAAGTTACCCTACAGGTCGACACCCCGCTGGCAGAACCGCTGGTGAGTGCTCACTCACGGTTTCAGCAGAGGTTCGTGGAGCAGTACGCAAAGGACCTGTTGCACGGATCAAAAGCATCGTTCGAATACGACTACCATGGCCGACTCTTCGACTGGGGTGAGCGGCTGGATTCAGAGGGGACGCCCATTCATGTGGATCAGATCGAGTATATTGTGGAAAAACTCCGGTCGTCTCCGGTCTCCCGGCGAGCGATTGCCATCACATGGAACCCTGTCATCGATGAAAAACTCGATGACTGCCCCTGCCTCCAGCTCGTCCAGTGCCTGCTCCGGGACGGGAAACTCTGTATGCGGGTGATCTTCCGTTCGAACGATATGCTCACCGCAGCCGGGGCAAATATGTACGCCCTTGTCCAGCTCCAGAAGTCGATTGCTGACCGGCTCGGCGTTCCCTGCGGCACCTATACCCATATCTCGCTCATCCCCCACATCTACTATATCCGCGATGTGCACGACATCGAGCCATTCTGCGGCAAAGGGACACTCATCAAGCCGGTTGCCGAAGTCTGTCGCGCCTGCCAGAAGTGCGACCGGGCAAGGACCGTATGACCAAAACAGGCCGATCTGTCCGTCACCTTAATTAAGCAACAGCGGCAAAAAATATGGGTCAAACAGCCCGGTAGTGTAGCGGTCAATCATGGGGGACTCTGGATCCCCCGACAGCAGTTCGAATCTGCTCCGGGCTACTTCTTTTACGGATGATTTTTGTGCAAACGACCTTGCATTAAATCGCACAATTCAAACGTCAGACCGCAGGGATTACCACGTTCGCGCAGCCTGAATTAAAAAAGGATATTTCCTAACCTATGCTGCGATAAGGGCTGACAGGATACATCCGATAAAAATAGTACCAAATGTACCGGTACCGCCGATACTGAACTGCGGCACTTCGAGATCTCCCGCGCGGGGAAGGTGCATCAGGTTTGCGCCAAGCAGGGTTCCCAGCGTTACGCTGACACAAGCAATCACACCAGCTGATGACCCAAGCCCACCGGCAAAAAGAATACCGCAGAGCAGCGCGGCCAGGCCCGGGACAAAGAGCGGAGTCCGGATCCCGACACCAACCAGCGGCCGGGCCGTCACATAGGCAATGGCCGCAACAATCAGGGTAGCAGCAAGCACCCGGGGAAACAGGGTCTCTCCGCTCATGACGAGAGCCGCACGATACAGCAGGTAACAGGCCATAGCGAATATGACCGCCCCGCCAAGATTGATCGCAATCGTGGTCTCCCAGAGCCCCCGGTCATCCCGCCCGGGGAATGCATCCAGATACTCCCCCTCCGCATGGTGGGGCATCCGAATCGTCTCCCGCCGGATCTTCCAGACCGGGATATTAACGAGGCTGCACAGCAGGATCAGGATAACGAGAGCCGTTGCCGAAAGCCATGAGAGCCCCACGAGATTTGTGAATGCATTGCCGACAAGGCCGAGGAACAGCAACGGTATGAGGAGGAGGAGGAGCCCGATTATGACAACCAGGGCAAGGATGGTCAGGGGTCCGGCAGAATAATAACGGAGATCGGCAGGCATGATATTCTCCTTTCCTTAGTTCCCGGGGGATTTGCTACAGACGATGGCTGCATGGTCCTTGTGATACGGGGAGAGCCAGACGCTTTCCACAACCGTCAGGCCGGCAGCTGCAAGCTCGGTTATCGTATCGCGGAAAACCTCTTCCGGCGATTTCCGGATATCCACACTTCGGGTCTTGAGCATCAGGATCGCCATTCCCCCGGGACGGAGGAAGACACAGTTCCGGATAAGGATTGCTGCCTGGTCGGGCTGTGCCACATCTTGGTAAAGCAGGTCAACCGCCTCTATGAGCGGCGCATACAGTTCCGGCCGCGAGGCATCTGCCATGATCGGCACAATGTTGGGTCTCCGGCGGGCAACTTCCAGCAGGTCCTGCATCGGCCGCGGGGCAAATTCTACCGCGTACACGACCTCCGTGTAATCGGCCACATGCGAGACAGTTGTACCGTTCGCTGCACCAAGGTACAGCACCCGCATTTCCGGCGTCAGTTCCACCCCGGTACCCGTATAATAGAGCGCGGCAAGCTTGCTCCGGAACGGGTCCCAGACCCGGGCACCGGCAAGCATACGCTCGCTGTACACCCCGCCTTCGCCCCGGGACACCAGCACGTCACCAATATAGATCATGGGGAATCACCCGAGCCGAGCCGGTCGATCCGGGCCTGCGCATCGTCAAGGAACTCCGGTACTGCCACACCCCGGAAATAATCGAGCCGGGCCGCAATCGCCAGTTTTCCTGCAAGCACCCGGGCCACCTTTCCCCGCCGCTCTTTCGGGGCATTGTGAACCCGCCGGTGCTGGAAGATGACCCCGTGCTTGGGCGAGGGTGACTTTGTGCGCAGGTGGGCAAAGAGGGCGGTTCTTGCCCCGAGCACCTGGATTGCACTTCCCGGGAGACGTGAGAGCGGGAGAAGACCTCCCGCCTGGGACATCAGCCGGGCAGCAACCAGCCCGCCAATCAGCGCACTTGTATTGGGCAGCACCCGGCCGGCACGTGCCGATACTTCCTTTGCCAGGTCAGTCCGGGCTGCGGCAAGCTGTTCCACCTGGGTCGCCACCATCCCCAGTGCACCACGGCCTTTCATTGCAATATTCTTCACCTGAATGTGGGCCGGGGTCCGCCGGTATTTGCGGGAGAACGTCGGGTGCCTAACCTGGTGCCATTCCGTCACCCGCTCGGAGAGCAGGTTGATCGCCTCATCCATCTCATCGAGGGTCCGCACCATCTGGAGGAGCTCGGTATCCTTGCCTGCATACTGCTCACGGATCTGCTGTTCGGCCGCGGCAAAACAGAGCTCGCGTAGTTCGGAAAGATACCCAGCCCTGTCACTGCATATCCCGCAGGCCACCGCATCTTCCCAGTTCAGCGGGACAAAATTGTCCATCGTGGTACGGAGCGATTGCAGGCGCTGCACCCGTGCCTCGGTATCGCCTTCCACCGGGCGGCACCTCCCATCGCCGACATCCCCGAACCAGTAGGATCGCATACCGGATTGTAAGGACGCCGGCGGCAATAAAGATCGCAGATTCCGGGATATACCGTACCTCTGCCTGTCATCAGGTCCATGCGATCCCAAACGACCACAGGATGACGGGAACCATGATCGCACCCATGCAATAAACCCTCGGCAGGTTTATGAAATGGGGCACCAGCCCGAGCGCCGTTGCAAGGATGAGGATGACGAGACCGAATGGACCGGTGAGGATACCGGCGAGAAGGATAACAAAGAGGATCACGCCCCGGTTCAGCGCATGGCTGTCAACCGCACCAAGATAGTGGGCAAAGCGGGAGAACCCGACCGTGATCGCATACGCGGCACAGGCAGCAAGAACGCCCGCGACCATCAGTTCGCCCATTGAGGGTAACACGAGACCGTCAATTGCCGCCATCACACCATTGCGCATCCGCCCAAGTGCAAAGAGTGCCGCAAGCCCGATGAACGCATTCGCCGTATTGGCGGCATTCGTAGCAAGGATGTACGCCCGTTTGTCCTTCTCGTACCCGATCACCGATGCCAGCACACCGTTCGCTGAGGCTGTCGAGAGACCGGGCAGCCAGCCAACCGCAATCCCGGCCCCGGTCCCGAGCAGGGATGATTTCACCACGCTCCGGTCATCGATCCGGATTCCCCGGAACTGCTGGGCCGGGATCGTGCCCCGGGATGCCGTGAGGAGCACAGAGATACCAAAGAGACCGGAGAGGAGCGGCATGAGGATCGCCCCCTCACCGCCAAACGTGTGCCACCCGAGGAACGCATACCGGAGGGCAAACAACCCGAGCATACCGGAGACGAAGAATACTGCCAGCCCCCAGCCGGGTGCTTCTCCCGTGACAACCATGTACCCGACCACCGCCACCAGCAGAATCCCGATCCACCAGTCAAAGTAGGGCTGGAGGGCTGGCAGGAGGAAGAAGCAGAGGAGCGAAAGCGGTACCGCGATGATCATCGCGCAGGCACTCCCGAGCGCTGCGATCCGGACCGCTTCCTCGCCATTGCCTTCAAGACAGAGGGCGTGGGCCGGCAGCACCGCGAGGGAGGTATCGGCGTCCGGGACACCAAGAAATGTCGAGGGAATTGCATCGACGAACGTATGCGTAATCAGGGCAGCAAAGAGCATGCATGCAAGGGCTGCCGGGCCAAAGATCGCAAGAAGCATGGCCTGGAGGCCGATCAGTACACCCGCAAGGGTGTTGGCATGTACGCCCGGGATTATCCCGCTGACGGTACCAAGGATGATGCCGACAAGGGTACCCAGCAGGATATCTATCATTATCTGAATATACGGTATAGCGAATATAAAGTAACCGAAATGCATACCATCATCATCCCGCGAATACTATCACGAGACAATAGTGCCATGAAGATTGCCGTCACCCGCCTGAAAGGAAAAGAGAAGAGCGATGCCGCACGGTGCAGCAGCTTCGGCCATACGTGTTACAGCGTCCACCCGCTCCGCTCCGAACTCCGCGAGCAGGAGATCGCGGCATTCATTGCTGCCGTGGCAGACAAGGCATTCGACTGCATCTTCTTCACAAGCGCCCTGCCGGCAAAGATCATCGCCCCAAAGCTCACCACCCATCCCCGGGTGATCGCTATCGGCCCGAAGACGGCAGAAGAACTCCGAAACCATAACATGAAATGCGAGATCCTGCCAAGTTTCTATTCGCACGATTTCGTACCGTATCTCGGGGACTGGATCCGGGGGAAGAAGATCGGCATTCCCCGGGCAGATGTCCCGAACCAGAAACTGATGGATGCAATAACGGATGCCGGTGGCATCGTCCACGAGTACCGGTGCTACGGGCTCGAACCAACCGGTGAATCCCTCGATCTGGAACAGGCGGAAGCCATCCTCTTCACGAGTGCGATGTCGTATACTAAAGCCTGCTGGACACCCCGCAAGAACCTGCTGGTCATGGCAATCGGCGACATCACTGCCGAGGCCCTGCGGAACGGGGGCACAGAACCCCGGGTCGTTGGCGACGGCTCTCTTGAAGGCACCCTCCGGGCCCTGAATGCATACCTCGCCACACGCGAGGAGGCATAGATGGAACCTCACGATGTCATAATACCAGAAGCCGCCAGCGAGCCGGTCCACCTCTGGGACCGGGCCGGGATCATCGTAGTCGACAAACCACCGGGCCCCTCCAGCCACCAGGTCGCCGCATGGGTGGGAAAGATGCTCGGCTGCCAGATCGGTCATTCGGGCACGCTCGATCCGGCGGTCTCGGGTGTGCTCCTCATCATGCTCGGGAATGCCGTGCGGCTCGCACCGCTCCTGCTCCAGCACGACAAGGAATACATCTGCCTGATGCGGCTCCATGCGGACGTTGACCGCGAACGGATCAACAAGATCGCAGAGGAATTTACCGGGCGGCTGTACCAGCGCCCGCCCCGGAAGAGCGCCGTGAAAAGGAACCTCCGCATCCGGGAGATCCACGCGCTTGAGATCCTTGATGTGGATGGCCGGCTCGTCCTCTTCCGGGTGCACTGCGATGCCGGCACCTACATCCGCTCCCTCTGCCACCACATGGGGATGGCGCTCGGGGTCGGGGCGCACATGCAGGAACTGCGCCGCTCGCGCTCGGGCTCCTTTACCGAGAGCACGATGTACACCCTATTCGATGTGCAGGACGCAGCGGTTGCAGCCCGGGCCGGCGACCGTTCCGCACTGGAAGCGATGGTTGTGTCGGTCGATGCCGCAGTCCCGGAACTGCCGATTGTCGTGATCCGCGAGGCGGCAATCGACGCAGTCTGCCACGGGGCGGTGCTCGCCGGGGTCGGAGTTATCAGTTGCATGGAGTTTGCCAAAGGCCAGACGGTTGCGGTCCTCACAGAGAAGAAAGAGTTCGTCTGTCTCGGCGAAGCCATAGTGCCCTCCGCGTCCGTTACGCCCGGGGCACCGGGTCTCGTCATAAAACCTACCGCGGTCTTCATGCAGCCCGGCGCCTATCCCCGTAACTGGAAGAAATCCGACAAGGTCTGGCCCGAGAAAAAGAAGCGGGTGAAGAAACCGGCACCGCCAAAAAGTATGCGCACCGGGGGAGACCGGGGGCGGGGCCCGTACCGGAAACCCTCCGGAAGGCCCGGGCAAAATCAGGATAGCCGGTTCCGTAAGAAGGGATACCATTAAAAAATGCCCCGGCAAACAAATAGGATACACTTTTTGCTGAGGTAGTCTAGCGGTAGGGCGCAGGCCTGGAAAGCCTGTGGTGCGAAAGTGCCTCGGGGGTTCAATTCCCCCCCTCAGCGTTTCTGTTGTTTTTCCGATTGTTACTCATTCAAAGGGGGGGGTCAACAGTCAACCCCCCACCCATTCCGGAAAAAAATCGTGTCGACCCCCCCTTTGGCCGGATCCGACCCCCCATCATTTATTTTTAAAACGTGTTGACCCCCCACCCTTTGGGATTCAGGTGGGGGGGTCCCCACAGCATAAGACCCGTTTGCGTGCCGAAAATACTCAGTGCCCGTCCAGGCACTCGCGGGCGAACGCACAATAGTCCGGGACCAGTTCAAAACCTAGGAAATGCCGGCCTTCCTGCTGTGCCACGACCGCCACTGTCCCGGAACCAAGGAACGGATCGAACACCAGATCTCCTTCGTTGCTGGAATAGAGCAGGATCTTCCGGACTAGCTCGCGGGGGAGTTTGGTCGGCGTCTTCATCCGGCCTTTCCAGTACTCGCGGTTGATCACCCAGACATCCTCCGGGTAATGGTCGATCTTGTTGAACGTGTAGTGCTTCGGGTCCTTGGCCACGAACAGGATATGGTAATGGCTGGTCACGTACTTCTTCTTCGTGAAGACCCCGAACTGGTACTTCCAGATCAGGTGATTGATGGTGGTGAGGCCTGCCGCGTCAATACCCTCAAGAATATCACGCAGCCGGTTCCACCCGGAGAAGATGTACATGCTGCCGGAGGGGGCAAGCACCCGGGCCGCTTCAGCCATCCATAACCGGGTGAACTCCCCGTATTCTTCTTTAGGAACCTCCCGGTATCCTTCAAGAACATTCGATCCTTTCCGGTTGTAACTCAATCGCTGGGCAGAGAAATTGATGGCAAACGGCGGGTCGGTGACAATAAGATCGATGGCACCATCGGGAATGCCCGCCATGAGGGGGAGCGCATCCCCCTCGTAAATGGTATCCTGTTCGAACCTGCCGAGCCGGTCTCCCATTACGCCTTCCCGCCGGCTTCCTGTCCCATCCTGAAGGCCTTCGTGTTGATCTCGATCGTCTTCTTCGGGACGAGACGCCGGACTGCTTCGAGGAGCGTCTCCGGCTTTAAGGGCATCCACTTCGCCGCTGCACCGAGCATCACCACATTCTGGGAGAGGGGACTGCCGGCATCTGTTGCGATCCGGTCGGCGTCAAGAAGGCAGAGTTCATGCTTTCTGAGCGCTGCAATGATCTCCTCTTCCGTGGGGGGCGTGAGTTTCTGCGTATAGACCGATGTCGGGAGTACAAGGCGCCGGTTGACAACAATCTTCCCGTCTTTTTTGAGGTAGTGGGAGTACCGGAGCGCTTCCAGGAGATCGAACGAGATCAGGAGATCTGCCTGCCCGGGTGCGATCTGGGGGCCGAACTTCCCGTCGATACGGATGTGGCTCTCCACCGAACCGCCGCGCTGGGCCATGCCGTGGGTCTCCGCGCCCCTAACCTGCCGGCCCTCAATCAGGCAGGACTCCCCGAGGATGTTGGAGGCAAGGATCGTGCCCTGCCCGCCAATCCCCACAATCAGGATATCGAAACTGCCGCTCATCGCTTCCCCTCCCGCACGATCGCACCGGCAGGACAGAGCTGCACGCAGACCGCACAGCCACTGCACAGATCGTTGATCCGCGCTTTCTCATCCACAAACTCGATCGCGGGGCAGCCGAACCGGACGCAGGTGCCGCATCCCGTGCAGGCATCGGTATCAACGGTATACCGGCCGCGCTTCACCCCGGCACGGCGGGCAGAGATCACGCACATCTGTTTTGCAATGATCACCTTGACACCGGACCGCTTCTTTGCCTCCTGCAGCACGTTCACCATTCCCGTGAAGTCGTAGGCATCCATCGTCTCGACAAAGGTCACGCCGCACGCCCGGCAGAGCGCATCGAGCGAGACCGCGGGGGTTTCGACCCCGCAGGCCGTGAGGCCCGTATTCGGGTTGGGCTGGTGGCCGGTCATGGCGGTGATCCGGTTGTCGAGGATCACGACAGTCATGTTCGCGCCATTGTAGACCGCGTTCATCAGCCCCTGCACACCCGTGTGCAGGAAGGTCGAATCCCCGATGGTGCAGACCACGTCCTGCTTCTCGCAGGCGTGCGCGATCCCGCTGCCGACCGTGATCGACGCGCCCATGCAGATGGTCGTGTCAACGACCCCGAGCTGGAGCCCGAGGGTGTAACACCCGATGTCGCTCGGGTAGACCGCATCCTTGAACACCTTCCTGATCGCGTAGAATGCCCCGCGGTGCAGGCAGCCCGCACAGAGGATCGGGGGCCGGACCGGCAGGTTCTCTACCGGTGCTGCGGGTGCAAACGGGTTCTGTTTCAGGAACCCGGCCTTCTCCATGATGCCGGCGACCGCGGCCGTTGAGAATTCCCCTTCGTAGGGCGCGTACCCATTCTTCTTCCCAAATACCGGAATACAGCCGGCCACCTGCCGGACCGTCTCCTCCACCTCGGGGGCGAGCTCCTCGATCACGAGGACCTTCTCGTGCTTACCGACAAACTCCTTCAGCCAGTCCTCATCAATCGGGTAGGCGCCGATCTTCATGAAGGAGACATTATCGGGCAGGATCTCCTGCACGTAGGATGCGGCGATGCCGCTTGCGATGATCGCCGTCTTCCCCCGCACTTCGCACCGGTTGAACCCGAGTTCAACAAGGCGCTTCCGGAGCGCCGGCTGCTTCTCGTTGAGTTTCTTGTGAAGCACGCGGGTATGCGCCGGGATCACGACGTACTGACGCGGGTCCTTGTGGAACGCGCCTTTGCGCGGGCTTGCCACCGCAGGCCCGAGCGCCACATCGCCTTTCGAATGACAGATACGGGTCGTGGGCCGGAAGAGCACGGGCAGGCCGAACTCCTCGGAGAGTGCGAATGCCGCGGGGATCATATCGTGCGCTTCCTGCACACTTGCGGGGTCGAGGCAGGGCACGCGGGCGAAGTGCGCATAGCACCGGGTATCCTGCTCGTTCTGGGAACTGTGGGCGAACGGGTCGTCCGCGCTCATGATGACAAGCCCCCCGGTGACACCGGTATAGGCGCTCGTCATCAACGGATCGGCCGCCACGTTCAGCCCGACATGCTTCATGGTACAGAGTGCGCGGACGCCGCACCACGCGGCAGCAAGGGCATTCTCCAGCGCCACCTTCTCGTTCACCGACCATTCCAGGTAGAACGGCCGCTCCGGCTGCACCCGCAACGTGTCCACCACTTCGGACGATGGCGTGCCGGGGTAGCCGCAGACAAAGTCCACGCCAGATTCAAGACAGGCGTGCGCAATTGCTTCGTTTCCGAGGAGATACTTGCGTTCCATGATCTAAAGTCCGTATAAGTATCGTGGTTTTTTGGCACATATCCCTATCTGAAGATCCGGGGCGTCCCGGCCCGTTATTCACAACCTATAAAAACTCTGATGGAGTAGTAATTAGGGTAAATTCACGCCAACAATCGGGCCCGTAGCATAGCCAGGTGGTGCGCCCGGCTGATAACCGGGAGGTCATGTGTTCGAATCACATCGGGCCCATTCATTGTTTTTGTTTTTTAAGATTTTTTGCAGGTTCCCTTGCGAGTAGTGCCAGATATCACGTTCCAGCCAGCTTGCTAAAAAAGGGAAACCGGGAAAATTTTGAGAATTACGATGATTCTTTCCTGATGAAGATGAACCCGATCACTTTCTCAAGGGCAGCAAGGAGTTCATCTTCCGCTTTTAAGTAATCCCGCAGGGCCTGGTAGAGCATGAACATGATATCGTACCCGTACTGATCGATGGCCTGGCGCGGTGAAACCGGGTTGAGATAGGAGTCGGTGAGGAAGCCATCATCACTGTACATGACCTCGAAGAATGCCCCGTTCTCCGAAAGGACACAGAACTGGTCGACCACGGCCGCGGTCGGCTTGTCGGGGCGGTAGGGGGATGGATCGCACTTCCCGAGAATGATCATCTTCTCCTTGTAATACTGCGGGTGGTAGAGTTCCCCTTTGGTATCCTGCTTCCCGGTTTTGAGGAGTGAGAGCCCGACGTCCTTCACCACGGGTTTTGCCATCTGCGCCATCCGTGCGAGAAGTTCCGCGTCGGCGTCCCGCACCTTATCCGTGAGGGTCTTCTCCTTTGCTTCCAGTTCTTCCAGCTGCTCGATCTTTTCCTGTATCTTCTTGAGGCCTTTCTCGATATCGTCCATGTCAGTCACCGCGAAATAGGGTATAAAACTATGAAGTGTTGCTACTGCACCTATAAAACCGCTCCTTTCTGCGCGTTGCAGCCCCGGGTTCACGTGAGTGGCGGGCACAAATTTGGATATGGGCCAAACTTTATTCTGTCCTGCACCAGACCATACTACATGGACACGGAAGAGGGGCTCGAACTGACGCCACGGAAGGTGGAATACCTCAAGTACCTGTCCGAGCGTGGCGGCACAGCGAGAACCAACGAGATCGCCTCGTCCTTTGGCGTCGACCCCTCCACAACCTCCAAGACCATCGGCGAACTTGCTGATGCCGGGTACCTGCTTCACACCCCCTACCGGGGTGTCTCCCTGACCGAAACGGGGAAGCAGTACGCGCAATTCCTCATCAAACGCCACCGGATCCTGAGCCTCATCTTCGTCAGGAACGGATTGTCGGATGCAGAGGCCTGCCGCGAGGTGGCCCGGTGCGAGAGTTTCATCTCCCGCAATGCCATCGATACGATGTGCCGGGCCATGGGCCACCCCCAGCAGGGCATCTGCGGGTCCATTACGCATGACGACGGCTGCATGGTTGATCATCCACACCCGTAAATAATTCATCCCAGTGAAGGGAAAACAGAGGAAAACCTGCCATGAGTTCATCCATGATTTCAGACCACATCCCGGATATCGATCTCATCACCTCGTGTGCCGAGCGGCAGGACTCCGTATTCTCCCGGGTCAGCCCGTGGACAAAAGGCATCCTGCTGGTCCTGATCGTCCTTTTGATCACCATCTGTTCCGATATCCGCGTGCTTGCCGTGCTGTATACCCTCATCCTTGCAGCCTGCTTTTTAGCCGCCCTTCCCGTAAAAAAGATCGTGGCATGGTACACCATGCCGGTGATCTTTGTCATCTCCCTTGTGGGCATCATGGCATGGACCCAACCGGGGGTGACGGTCCTCTCCATCCCTATGCCCGGATTTGCCCTTACGCTCACCGACCAGGGCATCCTCCTTGTAGGCATCCTGCTCCTGAAGGCGCTGATTGTCGTCACGTACTCCCTCTTCTTCCTGATGACCACGAAATACGCCCAGTTCTCTGCCCTGATCTCCCGGATCTTTCCCTCCCCACTCGACCAGATCTTCCTGCTCGCGTACCGCTTCCTCTTCCTCACGATGGCCATGGCGGCAGCCATGCTCAAGGCGGTCCGTTCCCGTGGTGGCGGTGTAATCCGGTCCATTCGCATGCAGGGACATCTGTTCGGCGAGGTGTTCGGGCTGGTCTTCATCCGTTCCTTTGAGCAGGCGGAGCGGGTGGAGAAAGCGATGACCTCCCGGGGCTACAACGGCACCTATACGGCATCCACCACCATCAGGAAACCCCGTCCTGCCGAATATGCGGTCATGGGCATTGCCGCACTGGCAGTGGTGGCAACATTTGTCATAACCCCGCATGCCGGGGGGTGGTAATATGCAGAAGACAGACCAAGCTTCACCCCATGCCCACTGCGCCCCGGTGGATCCCGACCGGGAACTGATCCACGTGGACTGTGCAAGCCATACCTATCCCGACGGGAGCGTGGGGATCCATAACATGTGCTTCCGGGTCCTGAAGAACGAGATCGTTGCTATCTGCGGACCCAATGGATCGGGAAAGTCCACCCTGATCGAGCACCTCAACGGCCTGTTGATCCCGAGCGAAGGCGAGATCTGGATCCGCGGGAAGTCCATTGCCCGGGTCGAACGCGGGGATCTCTGGAAAGAGGTGGGAGTGGTCTTCCAGCGTTCGGAAGACCAGCTCTTTGCCCCCACTGTGCTCGACGATGTGATGTTCGGTCCCCTGAATCTCGGGCTGCCTCCTGATGCCGCACGACAGGCAGCCATGGAGGCGCTGGAGTCGGTCGGGGCCGCAGACCTGATCCACAAGCTGCCCAACTACTTAAGCGGGGGACAGAAACGGCTGGTCTCGATTGCCGGTATCCTTGCCATGAAACCACCGGTGATCGCGATGGACGAGCCCACCTCCGATCTCGACCCGGTGCACTGTGCCATGATCGAAGCTCTCATCGTCGCGTTAAAGGAGCGGTTCGGCATCAGCGTTGTCATCGCCACCCACGACCTCGACCTTGCCGCCCGGATCGCAGACCGGGTATGCCTCGTGAAAAACGGGGCCGTCTATGCAGAAGGCACCCCCCGCGAGGTATTCTACAACACAACGCTCATAGAGGAGGCGGGACTAATCCTGCCGGGCACCGTGATGACCTGGCTTGATTATTGTCGGGATACAGGAACGGAACCGGTGGAGCAGCCGATTACAAGGCAAGAACTCGTATCGCTGCTGCGCCGGGGGATCCCGGGGCAGGGCCGGTAAAGTTTGGGCTGAGCCCAACTTTTTCAGTACGTTTTTATCCTTCCCGAAACGAAGGATATTCACAAGGATACCTGCGGCAGGTTCCGCAGGAATGAGGTCATACCAGCCAATGGCGCATATTCATCTCGAAGACGGATCCTTTTCACTGTCATGGGTAATCGTCTGGTGGATCGTTGCGCTCCTCCTCATTGGAGTGGCGCTCTGGTCACTCCGGTCCAGGGGAACGAAGAACCAGAAACGGATCACCATCGCCGCATTTGTTGCAGCGGCCGCGTTCGCGGTCTTCCAGATCAACATCCCGCTCTTCGGGGGCGTGCACCTGAACCTGACCCCCCTGATTGGTATCCTCGTGGGCCCGGTCCTCGGAACACTGGTTATTCTCGTCATTAACATCCTCTCGGCCGCAATCGGGCACGGAGGATGGGGACTGGTGGGCGCAAACGTGCTCATCAACCTCATCGAGGTGATCGTTGCCTACCTGATCTTCCGAGGGACAAGATCGATTATCCCAGACCTCTTCTCCCGGGCCGGGATCGCTACGTTTGTCGGGCTCTTCTGCGGAAATCTCGTGATGTTAGGCATCATCCTCGTCTCCGGCATTCAGGGAGTAACGCAGACAACCGGACAGGTGCTTACCGGGCTCTCCCTGATCATTGCGGTGAACATGGGTGTCGCGGTTATTGAAGCACTCCTCACCGGCCTGATTGTCAGGTATATCGGGAAGATCCGCCCTGACCTGTTGGGAGAGACAAAAGCATGACCGCATGGCAGGAGCACCGGGGAATCATCCTCTTCTGTATTATTGCCATCATTGTCATCGCAGGTGCACTCGTTGCCTTCAAAATCACCGGGCCGATGGGAATCGAGGAGCGGTTCCATGCGGCAACCGGCATTATTGGTGATGAAGAGGAAGAAACAGGGGCAGGGATCGCCGGATTCTTCCTTGAGGGGAATACCCTGTCCTATATTCTGATACTTATTGGTCTGGTTGTTGTCTGTTTTTTTGCATACCGGCAGTACCGGATATAACCGGAATCCTGCCGGTATTTCAGGCCACCCGCTCACCGATAAAGAAATATTTCCGGTCTTTTTTCAGGACGGCCCGCCCTTCAGTCCCGCAGGGAAGCGGTTCATTGATCACGATTCCCTGATATGACGGGGACCGGGCCATCACCGAGCCGTTCCTGATGGACTCGGTGACGATGAACGGGACTTCCCTGTCCAGCCAGTTCGCGTTCACCGATGAATAGATCTCCTCGGCACAGGTGAGCAGGAAGCGCGAGCGGTCCTTCTTGACCGAATCGGGAAAGTCCTTCTCCTGCGCTACCGGGGTGAACGGACGACGGGAATACCGGGTGACATTCACCTTGTTCGGGCGGATGCGGCGCACCAGATCGAGGGAGGCCGCGAAATCATCGTCAGTTTCACCGCAGAATCCCACGATCAGGTCCGTTGCAATCGTGATATCCGGGTGACGGGCCCGGAACGCTTCAACAATCGTGCAGAAGTCCTCAACCGTATACTGCCTCCCCATCCGTGCAAGAACCCGGTCCGAGCCCGACTGGACCGGGAGATGAATGAACCTGAATATCCTGTTGGATGAAAATGCCCTGACGATGCGGTCGAGATCCGGAAGGACCGTTGCCGGGTTCATCATACCGACACGGACCCGGTACCGGCCGGGAATCTTGTCGATATCTTCCAGCAGGACCACAAGCGACTGACCGGTATCCCGGCCATACGAACTGACATCCTGCGCCGTGAGCTGGATCTCGGCAGTCCCGCCATCGGCAAACGCCCGTACCTGTCGCAGGATCTCATCTTTGGGAAAACTCTTCAGCGGCCCGCGGGCGAAGCGAGTGAGACAGTAGGTGCAGGTGCCGTTACACCCTTGTGCAATCTGCACGATCCCTACATTCTCAGGGGTCACCGTCCCAACATCCCGGTACCATTCCTGGATGTTCTCCGGGGAGATGATGTTGGGGTTGCAGACCGCGAGGATTGCCTCTTTCTGGACCTTGGGCATACAGCCGGTAACATACAGGGGTTTGTCGCTGAGAAGAGAGAGCCGCCGTAGCATCCGCCGCTCCGTGGGGCCGACCACCGTGCAGGTATTGACAATGACCACATCCGCATCTTCCGGAGTATCTACAAAAGTACACCCGTGATGCCGGAGAACCTCCATGAGTTTTGCGGTATCCCCGAAGTTGTACCGGCACCCATAGGTTTCGATAAACACCTGCCGGTTGCGGAGTGCCACGGGTACATCGCTTTTTTGTATACTTCCAGCGGGGCGGAGCGGGGAGTCACAGGAGTGCCGGTTCATGCGATCTTCTGCTTTATTATGCCCTTGTACCGTTATATTGTATTCCTGAACACAACCCTTAACCGATTACACCCATAATCTGTTTACCATGATGAGAATCGGGCTGCTGGGGTGTGGCAACATCGGGCATATCATCGCCCGCCATGCCGGCAGGTTTACGATCTCGGCGGTCTTTGACCAGGTGTATGAACGGGCCTGCGAGATTGCAGATGCTTCAGGGGCAACTCCCTACCGCGATTTTGCCTCCTTCATCGAGTCAGACTGCGATATTATTCTCGAAGCGGCATCAGTCAGCGCAGCAAAGAAATTCGCCCCGGAAGTCCTCAGTCACCACAGGGATATGGTGATTATGAGCGTGGGTGCCCTGACGGATACCCAGTTCCGGGAAGAACTCCGGGCAATCGCACGCAAGAAACATGTGAAGATCTACATACCGAGCGGCGCGATCTTCGGTCTTGACAACCTCAAGGTAGGTCGGATCTCCACCATCAGCAAACTGCTCCTCCGCACCACCAAGAACCCGGCAGCGCTCGGGATCGAGGCAACGGAACGGAAACAGATCTTCGCTGGTAAGGCCAATGAATGCATCAAGGCCTACCCGAAAAACGTGAACGTCTCGGTTGCGATGAGCCTTGCCGCAGGCATGGATACGGACGTTGAGCTGGTGGTTGACCCGGCCGTGACCCAGAACGTGCACGAACTGTTCATTGAGGGGGATTTCGGGGAGACCTATATCAGGGTCACCAATATGCCCAGCCCCGACAACCCCGCCACCAGTTACCTTGCCGCCCTCTCCGTTCTCTCGCTCCTTGAACGGATTGAAGACCCGATCGTTGTCGGGACATAAACTGGAATTTCTGGAGATATCGCATATGACCGAACTTGACGAACTGTTGCAGTTCATCAGGGAGGATGCGCCGTCGGGGGATGTGACATCCGATGCGGTGATTCCCGATGTACGGTGTTCCGCAGTCATCCGTACCGAACAAGAGGGGATCCTTGCCGGCATTGCCGAAGCCATCCTGCTCTTCACCCATTTCGGGGTAACCATCACATCCCGGATGAATGACGGGGATTCCGTGAAACGGGGGGATGTCATCCTGTCAGTCTCCGGGACGGCAAAGAAGATACTGCTAGTCGAGCGAACCGCCCTCAACATCCTCGGAAGGATGAGTGGCATCGCCACCCAGACACGCCGAATGGCAGCGATTGTCAGGGCAAAGAACCCATCCTGTCGGGTGGCGGGAACCCGCAAAACCTGCCCCGGGTTCCGCCGCTTCGACAAGAGAGCGGTACAGATCGGGGGCGGGGATCCTCACCGCACGACACTGAGCGACGGCATCCTGATCAAGGACAACCATCTGGCACTGGTGCCGCTCGAAGAAGCCCTGCGGGCAGCACGGGCCTATTCGGCATACCGGAAGATCGAGATCGAGGTCGAATCCGCAACGGACGCCCTGAAAGCTGCGACGGGCGGTGCAGATATCATCATGCTCGACAATATGACCCCCTCACAGGTACGGGAGACGCTTGAGGTTCTCACGAAGAACGGTCTTCGCGACCGGGTCACCATCGAGATCTCAGGTGGGATCGATGAGACCACGCTCGGGGAATATGCAGCCTGTGGCGTGGATGTGATCAGTATGGGTGCTCTTACCCACACGGTCAGGAACTTTTCCCTGAGTCTTGAAATCCTGCCATACGATCCTTGTTCAGAGTAACAAAGGATTCCTGCCTTTCAAAACCAGTCTTTCCCGGATTCCAAACCCTCCTGAACAGAAGACCTACAAAAAAATTAATCATGGGTCATCCCCAATGGGAGGCTGTGGAGATCTGGGATGACGGACGCGGATCGGCAGAACACGAAACCGGATACAACGCATGAAGAGGTACCGGTCGATACAGCAGAGATCGCAAAACAGCATAAGCAGCGTGTCCGTGGCCTCATCACCCTTTTGAAAGATCGCAACCTCAATTTCCGCTGGCAGGCCGCAGAGAAACTGGGGGCAGAACGCGATCCCGAAGCGGTCCTGCCGCTCATTGAGGCGCTGAAAGACCCGTACGTGGATGTCCAGTGGCTGGCTGCGAAGTCACTCGGGAAGATCGGGGACCTCCGGGCGCTCGGCCCGCTCCTTGATGCAACAACATCGGATGATAAATGGCTGAGAACCGGTGCTGCGTGGGGCCTCGGGAAACTCAAAGACCCGCGGGCGGTGGACCGGCTGCTGGTTCTCCTAAAAGACAAGAAGTCGAGAGTCCGTAAAGAAGCTGCTTGGGCTCTGGGTTCCATTGGAGACACACGAGCCTTTGACGGCCTGACCGAATCCCTGAATGATCCCGATGAGAGCGTCCGGGCCGCAGCACAAAAAGCACTTGCGTTGATTGCGAGCGCTTCAAAATAGGGAGATGCAGTATCCTACCGGAATAATTTGATTGGTAATTCTCAGGGAATGGTCGTGATCCGGATATCTTCCGGAGCGCTGATGACAATCTCCTTCTTTCCTCTATAAGTCTGGATAATCCCATAGGCAACAACCGAATCGCCTTTGTGAACAATGAGATTCCCTGCCGCGGTTGCCGGGATGAAGAGAGTGGTGTTTCTGACGAGAAGCGTGAGATGCCCCCCGTTCTCAAGGACGGTTGCCCGTTCGACCGTCCCTTCGATCAGGACCAGTTCCCTCTCCGCGGACTGATTCGTGAAGGGATGTGCAAAGGCGGGTTTTCCCATCAGGGTGAGTACCGCATGGGCAGAAACCACGACAACTGCGACACCAACCAGCAGGATCAGGGCGATACGTTCCTGTCGCAGGAGCATACCTGATTGTATAATAATGATCCTATAAATGATCGACAGGTTGATATGTTAACAGCGTTAACATCATCATCATGTATCCCACAACACTACCACCCTCATCAATGACGGTGAAGCAGATACTGGATGCAGGAGGGGCAATGACCCACAAGGATCTTGTCCAGAAAAGCCATCTTGCACCCCGAACCGTGCGCTATGCATTGAAGAAACTCAAAGAGCGCGGGCTCATCATCGAGAAGTTCAACTTCCGCGATGCCCGGCAGATCATCTACCAGAACAGGACATCCCCTGTCACTAAGGCTGAACCGGCACTCGTATGACGAAACACTGCTGTACCCTGATGCACTGCGATACCATGGTCAGGAACCTCCTGCCACCGATGCGGGCAGAGATGGTCTCACGACTGGTACTGAAACAGGGAATGAGCCAGAGCGATGCTGCCAAACACCTCGGGGTCACCCGTGCTGCAGTATCCCAGTACATGAGCAGGAAGCGGGGCGCAGGAGAGGTAGAGATCTCTACCGAAATGGACCTCATGATCGACCGATGGGCATTGGCAATAGTAACCGGAGAGAGTGATCTCAACCTCTGCGACGTATGCCAGTGCGCATTAAAGAAACACTAAAACCCGACTCTTTTCTTTAAGCGCTTTTCCGGTTTTGTAGATGTGCCAGCCGTCATCATCTCCATCTGCGATAATACCAGAGCGCCAGCAGGATGAGAACAACAACCCCGACGACTACAATCTTCAGGTAATCCACCGGAATACCCGGAGATTTGACTGCCGGGCTCCAGTCATCTTCAAACACCCGGGAAAAATACGCAGCAACACCGGGATGATCGATGATCACCCCTGCTTCACGGTTGAAGTTCGGGGAGTTGCTGTTCCAGTTGATGCTGCTGACGAGCACCCGGCTCCCGTCCACGATCATTCCTTTGTTATGGATCTTCTCGATCTGGTTCTCCCGGAGTTGGGCACAACGAGCCTCAAGCGGGAGGTGTTCGGCAGCAGCGATGCGATTGATGAGAGCCACCATCTCGTCATTGTCTGCCTTCCCGTCCACGTTGTACCAGTAGGAGTCCAAGAGGACCCGCACATGAACTCCCCGCCGCGAGGCATTGATCGCCAATGAGAGATACGGATTCAGCACCAGCCGGGTCTCGTTGGTGATGGACGCCTCCTCGATATCGATGCTCTGCTGCGCTGAATCGATCAGTTCGGTGATCTGGTGGCTCGTATCCGGCGCCAGGACCGGGTGAACGGTCGCATCGGTGAACTCCCGAGGGGTAAATTCCGACGTATGTTTCTGGGCAGGCACCACCTCACCGGCGCCGGGAGAACCGGAGTAGGGCACGACCGACGGGCTCTGCATATCCGTATCGAATACCTCAGAATAGTACGAGGCAACACCCGGGTCGGTCATGATTACACCCCACCCGCGGTTACCGGTCGCCCCCGCTGGTGCAAAACCGCTGTACTTGAAATTTTCACTCACCACGAGAACAGAACTGCCGTCCGCAACAACGTATTTGGCATGATCGTACCGGTAGGGCGCATGCGCATCCTGCGATGAGACCATGGCATACACCGGGATACCACTCCGGTTTACCTTCCAGAGGGCAGATTTCTCTTCAGCCCCGATCCCACCAACAGGCCCACCCTCAATGAGCATGCGCACATCAACCCCCCGCGCCCGTGCGTCGGCAAGGGATTCTGCCATAGTAGGGCTGGAGAACTCGTATACGTTCAGTCGTATATCACGCGAGGCGCGGGAGATGAGGGAATCAAAGACTGCATCTGAACAGTCCGGGGAGACAAAGGCCGTCACCGTCACATTCCGGAACTCCGCGGGGGCGAAACGCGATTGCCCGAGCATGAGGGGTCGGGGATCCCATACATTGCCCTCAAGGAAATGCACCTGCCCCTCGCGCGGCCGGACATCCCCGGGCCATGAGACCTTCTGCAGGAGTTGGCCGTCAGAATAGAGCATCAACGAGTCATCGGCGTTTGCCATGCGGAGCACCTTGCTGCTGATGACATCAGGCACTGCCGGGCTCGAATCCTGCCATTCGAAGTCCGGCAATGTCCCGTGGCTCTGGGAGAAGGCCAGACCGTTCCGCGCAATAGTGATGGTCCCGGAGATCATGGTGCCTGGGGGAAACCGAAATCCGCTCTTCCCGTCAGAGACGGTAATTCCATCCAGTGAACCATGACCGGAGAGCACCAGGTACTCATCGGTATCGTCATGCAGATAAGGATTCGGGCAGAACTCAGTAATACTGATTGGATCGGCCCCTGCACACCCGACTATGCAGATCAGGAACAGGATGATGACGGGATATTGCTGCATGGATACCGGGTTGCCGGTTAAACTGTATATATTATGGCAAATATTATCCAAACGTGATAGTGATGTATTCCCACCGACAGACCGGATCAATTGCCACCCCCCTTGTGGTCAAACTGGGGGGAAGCCTGCATGCCCACGTGCCTGCGCTGGCCCCCATCCTCCTTTCATCGCAACGCCCGCTCCTGATCGTGCCAGGGGGAGGGATGTATGCCGATGCCGTACGGGAGGCCGGGCTTGATGACGAAACCTCCCACTGGAAGGCCATCGAAGCCATGGACACTTACGGCAGATTCGTCGCTTCGTTCGGCCTCCCGGTGATCGATACTCTCGCAGTACCTGACCACACCAGCATCCTGCTCCCTTCATCCTGCATGCGCCAGTACGATCCCCTGCCCCATTCATGGGATGTAACCTCAGACACGATTGCAGCATGGGTGGCCGCCACCCTGCAGGGTGAACTCCTTCTCCTCAAATCCGTGGATGGGATACTACAGAACGGGATTCTTCACGCAGAGATCACCGGCCCGCGGGAAACAAATGTGACCGACCCTTTCCTGATCCCCTTCGTTCTTGAACACCGGGTGGATACCTGGATCATCAATGGATCACGCCCGGACACAGTTGCCCGGTTTCTCAAAGGAGTGGGTGTTATTGGCACCCATATCAGTACTATATTTTAAAGGTTCCAAAAGAGATACTATAGGAATCCTTGGAGGAGCCAAACATGACAGATAAGAAATGTACATCCTGCAACGCTCCGCTTGCAGATGAGGGATCGACGGAGTTCGGTTGCCCCGCGTGCGGTGTTGAGATCAGCCGGTGCTACCGGTGCCGTGAGCAGAGTATCCCCTATACCTGCCCAAAATGCGGATTCGGGGGACCGTGAGACATGGGCAGTGTTGCAGTCATCATGCGGGTCATGCCCGAGTCACCCGAAGTTGACCTTGAGCAGCTGAAGAAGGCACTTAAGGAGAAACTACCGGGCATTCAGGACGTCAAGGAAGAGCCCATCGGCTTTGGCCTCAAGTCCATCAAGTTTATCGCCGTGGTGAATGATGCCGGTGGCGAGACGGATATGCTCGAAAAGACGATCGGTGCAATACCCGGTGTCGAACGGGCAGAGATCTTAGAAGTGACCCTGACATAAACGGTCAGGCTGTTTCTTTTTTCTGATTTTCCAATCTACTTGGATTTTACTGCCGTTCAGCTTCCAGCGCATTGAGTACGGTATCGGTGCTGGCACGAATCTTTTCCACAGACTCACGGAATGCAATCACTTCCGGTTCATCAAGTCTGATCGTAATCGGGAAGACACCATCGCGATTGATGCGGGCAGGTACCCCGATACAGACCTTACCGATACTGTGCACTTCCTTATGGATATACGTAGAGACAGTCAGGATGCGATTTTCATCGGACAGCACCGTACGTACGAGGGACGCTATCGCTTCCCCGGGACCGTAGACGGTTGAGCCCTTATTCTGGATGATCTGCTGGCCGCTGCACTTCACTGACTCGATGAACTCATCCACGGGTAAATGTGCAAATTCCGGCAGGTTTGAGATCCTGATACCACCGATAGAGGTCGCAGACCAGAGCGGTACAAGACTATCGCCATGCTCCCCGATGACACGGGTATGTACCTCGCTGACATGAACATGGAAGTAGGTGGCAACCAGTGATTTGAGGCGCATCGAATCCAGATGCGTTCCGAGACCGAAGACCTGGCTTGGTTTCAGCTTCGAGTATTTCAGCGCAACACTGGTCATGACATCGACCGGGTTCGTGACAACCAGGATCTTGGTGTCTGGCGCAACCCTACCGATCGTCTCGGCAATAGGGGCAACAATACGTGCATTTTCCAGTGCAAGATCGAGCCGGTCCTGCCCCGCTTTACGCGGTACGCCTGCAATAATGACAACAATATCAGAGCCGGCTGCATCGTTCAGGTCCGTTGTCCAGTGGACCCGGATATCCGTACCCCGCGCAGCAAACGAATCGCCGAGATCCTGGGTAATACCCTGAAGAAGAGCTTCCCGACCGTTCCTTCCATGGAGAAGGATCTCGCTCACGTGCGGAATGGCCGAGATCGCGTGGGCGGCGAACATGCCGACATTGCCCGTTGCGCCAATAATGGTCACTTTAGCCATGATAATCGTAAGAATGGGGACGTGTTATCGGTCGACTGTACGTTTCTCCGTTCACCAAAGCACTCGTCCTCCGCCCCGTTACCCCATGGGCGCCGGATGTCTGCGGTAAGTCTGCTCCCTTCCGGGCCTGAACCGGTTCCCACAGCAACAGATCGCCATTCCCTCCGGAATTTTGATTTCTGTCCATCGACCTCATGGGACGAGGTTTCAACGTCAGAACGCACAGGATCCAGAAGGCCGTTGCAGCCTCAGTCAAACTTCGCCCCCCGCGTACCGACGGTTTCGGGTTACAAGTGACGCCGAGCCACCCGGGCTAGTCCCCATATACTTTTGTATGCCGGTCAATAAAGGCTTGTTACTCCAGCAGAAAAGACATCTGATAGACCAAAACGAGAGATTTACGGTATAAAAACGTGGCCACCGACACGACCCATCCAGCCTTTTTCTATTTGTTCGATCGCAGCGTGATCCGTTTTCTGAAAGACATCAAACGCAGTCAGCGGGGAAGTCCCCCTCACCAGCACTGAGGGTAGTTCATGGAAATCTCCCTGGTATACCTCAATAACCTGCGCACCATCCGTCTCTGCGATCTTTTCAGGAGTTCTGCGTATAGGATCCTTTGCCATATCCTTAAGCTGCCGGTAGATCGTTACCCTCCCGATGTTGAGGAGATCACGGTTTACCCCCAAGTTGAATGCAGACCAGAATGCCGAGGCATACCAGGCATCATTCATTACCACGTAAGGGACACCGAGTCGTGCTGCCGCGATACCGAGAGTACCTACACCGGAACAGGCATCGATAAAACAGGATACCGGGGGGTTTCCTACGTGCTGTTCAACGGACCGTATCTTTGGATAGCCGGCACGGGGGAACTCGATATGGGTCCGCGACTGCTGTTTGTAGAGCACCATTGCCCCGCCGCTAACAGGTATGACATCGGCCCTGACATCGCACCCTGCAAGAAGTTCATGGACATAGGGTTCCGCGCCCAGATTCATTGAAGAGATCCCCGGGACACCGTTATCGGTCCTGACCACCCCGCGTATTTCGGGAACTTCACGAACGATGCGTTCCGCGGTTTTTTGGGTCACCCGCAGGGAGAGGAGAACAAGGGATTTTCTGGGAAGGAACGGGGGCCGGTCCATCGCAAAACCCGGATGGATAAGGGGAGTCCCGGCTGCAATCAATGGATCGGTCTCTTGCAGGTCGCCTTCATCCACCATGATCTCCCAGAGGTGGGCGAACACCGCGTCAATAAACCGTTTCCCGCAGGAGCACCGCGGGGCAGGTTCCCCTGCCGGGGAGGGCAGGCGTTTATCAAGAACCTGCATGCGGCAGTCTTCACAGGGCAAAAAAACATCCGGCAGGGTGGCCAGGATCTCCTGTGCAGACGAAATACAATCCTTACCGCACACAGGACATTGCATGGTTGCGCTTTATGCATGTCCCGGAATACAAATGTTGTTAAAATACTCTGGAACTACCGGGGAGTGCAAAAAAATAGCGAAGTGGGCCCGAAGGGATTCGAACCCATGACCGCCCGGTTATGAGCCGGGCGCTCTAACCGGACTGAGCTACGGGCCCCTAAACGCCCCCCACAGGGCTCGAACCTGTGACATTCGGATTAACAGTCCGACACTCTACCAACTGAGTTAGGGAGGCACGCGTCAATGCGTCCTAATAGATTCTTTCTGACTACTTTTAAAGGTAACTATGAGGGACTCCCATGAATAGCCGGGGACCTTGAGCGGGACGATGGATTATGCATCCCGTTTCATCGTCTCAATCATCTGGATAAGTTCGTCCAGATCGTCATTCAGGTGACCGAATAACCCGACCGTCCGTGCGGTTACTACCGCTCCATCAGGGGATGCCTGGATATATCCCAGTTGTTCCAGCACGTGGAGGGAGTAGCGGATGCGGTGGGACGGCTGGTCCAGCAGTTCGGAGAGTTTCATGATCCCGATCGGCTGGTGATCGGCAACCGCCCGCGCAACCTCAAGATGACGGCGTATCAGGTCAATCTCATCCTTCATCTTATCGATCATCAGTCTTCCCCCACATCAGCCGGTATTATCCGATCCTGTGCTCAGGCATCCTTTTTATCGGGTTGCTCATGAAGCCATCCTTTTGTCTGGGCATACCGTTTCCGGAAATCCAGCGAAAGGATTCCGGCAATGACCAGCATCACAACGATCAGGGGATACCGGATAGTCTCCCACCGTGGCGGGAAGATGAAGAATATCAGGACGGAGACCGCAACAAGGAGAATGATGACATTCAGTTCAACCGCAAGGCGGTAGAATTTCCACCGGAAATCATTTTTGGCTTTCTCATCCATCGTTCCTATGTTGCTTCCGGAATAAAAGTACTTGACGTTTCACCGCACATAGTACTGATCAGATGGATGCACTTTCCCTTGCAATCAAGAAGAGCGGGGCAGACGCGTATGTGATGTATGCCTCGTCGCGCGATGCGGATATGCGGTACCTGACCCACTTCACCACCAGCGATCCGTTTGTCTATTTCAAAAAAGCCGGTGGGAACGGAACCATCATCATCTCGCAGATGGAGGTCAAGCGCGCATCCCGCGAATCCCCGGCTGCGGTGATGACCCGGGCCGAAGCCGAACTGCCGGAGATCATGAAACGAGAGCATGACATCACCCGTGCAACTGCCCTGATGATTGCAGCCCAGGCCGGAGAGAAGCTCCTAGTCCCCCCCCAGTTCCCGCTGGGACTTGCCCGTGCTCTCGAAGAACACTGCACCGTATCCGTGGATGCGGGAACCGTGCAGGAGATGCGGGCCAGAAAATCACCGGCCGAGATCACGGCAATGCGACGGGTTCAGAAAGCCACCGAAGTCGCGCTGGGCCGGGGAATCGAGCTGATCCGTAAGTCTGTGGTAAAGAAGGGAATACTCTACAGCGGGGGAATACCGCTGACCTCGGAGCAGGTGAAATATGCGATGCATACCCACCTCTTCTCCTGCGGGTGCACAGCAGTGGATACGATTGTGTCGTGCGGAGAGGACACCGCAATTCCCCATATGACCGGGACCGGCCCCCTCCTCGCGAATGAGCCCATCATCATCGATCTCTTTCCGGTAGAAGAGGCCAGCGGATATTATGCGGATATGACGAGAACCGTGGTCAAAGGCAAGCCGTCAAAGGAGATCCGTGAGATGTATGATACCCTGTGCAAAGCAAAACACCTGGCAATGAAACTCCAGAAACCCAGGGTTCCCGGATCCGAAGTCTACCAGGCAGTGGTCGACTTTTTTGCGGAACACGGATACGAGAGCGATACGCGCGGATTCGTGCATAACCTCGGGCATGGTGTCGGCCTGCAGATACATGAGCTCCCGACAGTAGGCCCTTCAGGAAAGGCACTGGTTGCCGGCAACGTGATCACCGTTGAGCCGGGCCTGTACTACCCCGGCACAGGGGGAGTCAGGATCGAGGATATTGGTGTCGTCACCGCACGGGGCTTTGACAATTTTACGAATTTCTCAGAGGAGCTGGTCCTGTGAAGGACGAGATCCTGGAGAAATACCGCACCGCCGGTTCCCTTGCCGCGCGGATCCTGAAGGATGGCGCGCAGCAGATTCGCGTGGGAACCTCCTACCTCGAACTCGTCGAGTCGATAGAAGCACGGGTGAACGATGAGGGGGCACAACTCGCGTTCCCGCTCAACCTCTCCTTAAACGAGGATGCCGCGCACGACACCGCATCATGGAGTGACGAGCGCACCTTGAAAAAAGGCGACGTGGTCAAGCTCGACCTTGGCGTCCAGATCGACGGGTACATCGCAGACACCGCAACCACGGTGGATCTCGGCAACAACTCCCTCCTTCTCGATGCCTCGCGCGAAGCACTGGAAGCGGCAATCCGCACCGTCAGACCCGGCGCAACCGCAGGCGATCTCGGGGCCGCAGTCCAGAAGGAGATCGAGGGGAGGGGCTACCGCCCCATCGCAAACCTCACCGGCCACGGGCTGGGCCAGTACGTCCTCCACCAGTCCCCGACCATCCCCAACATCGCGGTCAACGGGGGCGTTGTCCTTGAGGAGGGCATGGTCTTTGCGATCGAACCGTTCGCCACCACGGGCAGCGGTCATGTGAGAGAGAAGACCAAGATAGAGATCTACTCCCAGCTCTCCACAAAACCCATCCGCATCCCGGCGGGCCGCACGATCTTAGAGAGGATACAGGACCGTAAGGGACTGCCCTTCTCCCGCCGCTGGCTGGGGGAGAGGAAACTGGACCTGGCCCTGCCGGCCCTGATCCGGTCGGGCAACCTCCACGGATACCCGGTCCTTGCCGATGTCCCTGGATCGCTTGTCTCCCAGCACGAACATACCGTCATCGTTACCGGTGACGGGTGTATTGTGACAACGAGATGAGATAGGCTTATGCAGACCGGAGCAGAATAATTAAGGTTACAGCCATGTCCGGAGATTCTGAAACACTGCGCATCATGGAGGTCGTTCTGACCGCCGAAATATTCAACCAGCACCCGGAACTCGATATCAATGACCTCACCCCCACCTGCCGCGAGATCTTCGGGGCATCCGGGGCGACAGACATCAAACGCCCGGTCTACATCAGTGACGGCCTGATCAAACGGGCCCTTTCGATTGCCGACGCCCATACGAAGCTTGCATCAAACCCGTTCATTGCCTACGAGGAGTTCGGACAGCGACTTCGGATAACGGCACTCGAACCCGCCGGGCAATGGTTCTTAAAACAGGGTGGAGAGTCATTGATCGAGAAGAACCCGTCCCTTGCATTTTATTTTGAGAAGATCGGGTCCAACGGGTTCTCCTATGCCAGAGTCCGCAAAGAGAACCCCCCGTATGAGGATACCCGGGGATACCTGGATACCAAAATCTCAAAACTGGTCAGCGAGGATGAGAAACTCCGGGGAGCTCTGGATCTCGTCATCGTCAATGCACCCGAAGAGGTCGAACAGCATATCGGAGACCTTGTCTGCACCGACGAGCAGCTGGCTGTGCTTGAGAAGATCAACCATGCCCTGCAGAACCGCGAGTTCTTAAGCCAGCACCGGATTTACGAGGTGGGCAAGTTACTCTTCGTGGGTCCGCCCGGAACAGGAAAGACATCGATGGCTCTTGCCATGTCCCGCGCCATGCACATGCCGGTGCTGGAAGTGCGCCTCTCGATGATCACCTCCCAGTACCTCGGGGAGACCTCCAAGAACATCGACCGCATCTTTGATCTGGCCAAGCAACTCTCGCCGGCAATCCTCTTTGTTGACGAGTTCGATTTTGTTGCAAAGAGCCGCACGTCCGATGATCACGGCGCGATGAAACGGGCCGTCAACTCCCTCCTGAAGAACATCGACCGGATCAACCTGATCAAGAACGGCGTTCTCCTCATCGGTGCAACCAACCACCCCCAGCTGCTCGACGAGGCAGCATGGAGGCGGTTCGATGAGGTCGTGGAGTTCTCGCTCCCCGGTGAAGAGATGCGTAAGAATATTCTCATGAAGATATCCGCATCCCTCAACAGTTCGATCGATTATGCGGCGCTCGCGAAGAAGACTGAAGGGTTCTCCGGGTCGGATCTCCGCATGATGGTGAAGGAAGCGATCCTCTCGGCCCTCATGGACAAACGGCAGACGATCCGACAGGACGATATCGAGAAAGGTATCCACATGGTGAAGAACCGGGAAGCGATCCGTCACCAGAACTGGATATAATATGAAGATCACCCTCCTCGGTACCGGGGACACGATCGGAACCCCCCGCATCGGGTGCGACTGCCCGCAGTGCACCCATGCCAAATCAACCGGCCGCTCCCGCCTCCGTACCTCGCTCCTCATCGAGAACGAGGGAAAACACATCCTTATTGACACGTCTCCCGATTTGCGCCAGCAGCTCCTCGGATGCGGTTCCCCCCACATTGATGCCGTGATCTGGACCCACGGGCATTACGATCACTTCATGGGGTTTGGCGAGTTCTACCGGGTCCAGAAGATCCCCCCGGTCTATGCTGCCCCCCCGGTACTCACCTATTGTGCGGAATACTTCCGGTTCCTTTCCTTTGAGAGAAATCTCATCGAGCCGTACGAGCCCTTCACACTCTTTGGCATCACCATCACACCCTTCATGGTCAATCACCCCCCGGCGTTTACCTGCGGTATGCTCCTGGAGACAGAACAGTCCCGGGTCGGGTATACCTCGGATACCAACATCGATCTTCCAAAAGAGAGCCTGGATCTTCTGATCAATCTCGATCTTCTCCTGCTTGACGCGCTCATACCTTCGCGGATCTCCTCCATCCATAAACACATGAATTACCCTGATGCCTGCACTCTCGCAGAGCGCCTTGCACCCAAAGATTTCCGGTGCGTCCACATGAGCCACATGATCCCCTGGGATCTCCCCCATACCGGCAACGATGGCGACGTGTTTGAATTTCCTTAAATTGTGCCCGGTTTACTCCCTGTTCCGCCGGGTAGAAGAGCACCAGGAAAGACCCATACCTTAATAGTTTTCACGGGCCCAAACATAGGTGCATGATTGTAAAAGTACTCGAGCTCGAGAAGGACAAGGTGCGGCTCATCATCCAAGGAGAGGGGCACACGTTCATGAACGCCCTTGTTGAAGAGATCATAAGCGACCCGGACGTAGATGTCGCACGATACAACATCGAGTTCCAGTTCTCTGAGCCGGAACTTCTCGTCACCACCAAGAACAAGAAGAACGCCCTGCCCATCATCAAGAAGGCCTGCAAGCGGATCACCGGCCACTGCGACGAACTCATCAAGGGGTTAAAGAAGACCAAGGCCTGATCCATCAGGTTATCATCATCGTCCCGATACTTTTTTCATCCACGGTAATTGCTGATTCTTCCAGAGGATTCCCTGGAATCGTATAACCCAACACCGGTTCTGAACGTGAGGAGTGTTCAGAATTAAAAAAAGATATGACACAAACGGGGAGGATTATTCCGCCCGTTCGGTGAAGACGATGGACCCGGAGATACGGGAGATCTTGATCTTGACTTTCTGGCCCGGTTTGGACTGGGCCACGTACATGATATACCGGCCCATCTTGACAACCCCATCGCCCCGCTTTGAGATCGACTGGATCTCCACATCCATGATCTGGCCCTCTTCGAGATTCTCCGATACCGGTTCGGTCCGGGCTTTCCGCTTCCGGACCGGGCGGTGACCCCCGCAGGCATCGCACCGCAGGATCATGACCCGGTCGTCCTTTATCAGCCGTGTATCGGGCTTACCGCACTCGGAGCAGATCACGTAGTCATCGACATAGCCCTTGATGATCGCCTTGATCAGGGTCAGCTCGAACTTCCCGTTGAAGATCGCACGGTTCCCGTCGATCTTCCCGCTGGTACCCAGTTCACCCAGCATAAACTTCATCAGGTGGTCGGGTTCACGGCGGACCTTCCCCACGATCTCCGTAAAGTTTTCAAGGACGGTCGTCTTGCCTTCGACATAGGCCTTTGCCTCAGGAACTACAAAACGCTCCGAAGACTCGGTCTTTTCCGTGATATTGGAATACGCCTGTTTGAGGAGTTGTTCATACGGGTCCGTCATACGTGTATACATAACGGTGCCGGCGGTCAAAAGGCTTTCCCCGGTATAATGCCGGTGAGCCAAAGATCGGGATTTGGGGAAGATGGTGAGGCATACCTGTAAAAGGATCGCTAAGACCCCCCCTAAAATAACGCACCCGGTAAAAAGGATTTCCGGGTCTGCACCACACGGTAATTTCCGGATCTATGAGGAATCAATATCCTTGACAACGACTGAGATCAGGTCCTTTGTCTTCTTCTCGTTCTCGATATCCTTCATGCTGATGTTTGCATTCCCCACGCATTTCATGCCGCGTGCCTCGATCCATTTCTGGAAGACTTCGGCCGTCTGCCCGGGTTTGCCGCCATGGGTGCAGAACGCGGTCGCCCTCTTCCCCTCGCACCCGTTCAGGGCATCGATCGCAGCGTGGATCGCGGGGGTTGGCTTGAACGCCCAGACCGGGGATCCGAATACCAGCTGGTCATACCCGGATACATCGATCGATGCCGGTTCGATGGGGGTCGTCTCCTCGCCCCGTGCCTTCTTGCACCAGACAAGGAACCGTGTCAGCCGGTTGTAACCGGCCTTGTCCGAGACCTCGATCAGTTTCCCGTCGCAGGCAGAGGCAATATGCTGCGCCACATGACGGGTGTTCCCGGTCTCGCTGTGGTAGATGATGCAGATCTTCATTGCGGTAGTATTGGTGATGGCGGATTAAAAAACTTTGAATACCGTTGTTCCGGCGAACACGGAGAAAAAGGGAGTTGATGGGGATAATTTCTGAATAGAAATTATTTCTTAAATTGCGGCATCATGCCACGGACTTCCTTACCCACTTCTTCGATGAGGTGGTCCTCATCGGCATTGGTGAGCGCGGTGAACATCGGGCGGTTCACCATGTTCTCAAGCATCCATTCCCGGGCAAACTTCCCGCTCTGGATCTCCTCAAGGATCTCCGCCATCGCCTCATAGGACTCGGGCCCGATGACGCGGGGGCCGCGGGTGAGGTCGCCGTACTGCGCGGTGTTGCTGATGTACTTGCGCATGTTTGTCAGCCCGCCCTCGTAGATGAGGTCAACGATCAGCTTGAGCTCATGGCAGACTTCGAGGTATGCCATCTCCGGTTCGTACCCGGCATCGACAAGGGTCTCGAACCCGGCCTTGACAAGCGACGTGCAGCCGCCACAGAGGACAGCCTGCTCGCCGAACAGGTCGGTTTCTGTCTCCTCGCGGAACGAAGTCTCCAGCACCACCGCACGGGTTGCACCGATACCCTTTGCATAGGCAAGCGCGATCTTGTGCGCATTGCCACTCGCATCCTGGTGGATGGCGATGAGCGCGGGCACACCCTTGCCCTCCTCGTACTGCCGGCGGACCATGAACCCGGGGCCCTTGGGCGCCACCATGATCACATCCACGTTTGCCGGGGGGGTGATCTGCCCGAAGTGAATATTGAACCCATGGGAGAACATGAGGCACTTGTTCGCGGTGAGGTTGGGCTGGATCTCAGTCTTGTACACCCCGCCCTGGAGCTCGTCGGGAACAAGGATCTGGATGATATCGGCGGCCTTCACCGCATCCGCGACCTTCATCACTTTCATGCCGTCCTTGACGGCTGCATCCCAGCTCTTCCCGGGGCGCAGGCCGATGACAACATCCAGCCCGCTGTCCCGTAAGTTCAGCGACTGGCCCCTGCCCTGTGACCCAAAGCCGATCACGGCGATCTTCTTGCCTTTCAGCACACCGAGATCCGCGTCTGCCTCATAATATTTTTTTAACATAGATGATCCCTTTCATATCAGCAACAAAGCACATAAATATTATATTACAAAACCAAAGAGACACACGACAAATCCATTGGATGCGATGACTTATTACCCGCACACCATCAGACCCGATATCGGATAAATCATCATTCAGCAAGGAACTGCCGGACATCCAGGCCACATCGCCGGACGTCCGGATCAACCTTACCCGGGTTGGCGTGAAAAACGTCAAGAAACTCGTTGAAGTCCACAGAGAGGGGAAGCGCCCGATGGTCTTCATCTCGAACTTCGATGTCTATGTCGACCTGCCCGGCAGCCTCAAGGGCGCCAACCTCTCGCGCAACTTCGAAGTGATCGATGAGGTCCTCCAGCAGGCCATTGACGGGGACGTGAACGAGATCGAGAAACTCTGCAGCGTTGTTGCAAGAAAACTTCTCGACCGCCACGAATACGCCGACCGCACGGAAGTCTTCATGCGCAGCGAGTTCATGGTGAAGCGCGAGACCCCGATCAGCCACACCACCTGCCACGAAGTGGTCAAGGTGCACGCCCGGGCGGTTGCGCGACGAACGTTCCGGACCCCGATCGTGCGGAAGAGCATCGGGGCCGAAGTCACCGGCATGACCGCCTGCCCCTGCGCCCAGAACATCATGAAGGAGCGCGCCATGCGGGTCCTTGAAGGGCTCGACCTCAGCAAGGACAAGATCGATGAGTTCTTCGAGGCAGTCCCGATGGCCACCCACAACCAGCGAGGCAAGGGATTCCTCTGCATCGAGACCGATGACGACCAGTGCGTTGATCTCGAAAAGGTGATCGGCATCCTCAAGGATTCGATGAGTGCCGGCATCTACGAACTCCTGAAGCGGGGCGACGAAGGTGCCGTGGTGCTTGCCGCGCACAAAAATCCCCGGTTTGTGGAAGACTGCGTGCGGGAGATGGCAAAGAAAGTCCTGGCAGAATTCGAGTACCTCTCCGGTGATTCGGTGATCACGATCAAGCAGACCAACGAGGAGAGCATCCACCAGCACGATGCATATGCCGAACGACAGGCCACCATTGCCGAATTGGTCGATGAACTGAACGGGGATCGGCAGAATAACAACTGATTTCTTTTAAATTTATTATTTAATAATTTTAAATTAAAAATTTAACTTTTATTTCGAAATTTGTGGCACGTTTTCGCGGAATATCTCAAAATGGCAGATTCTGGAACGGGCGAAAGAAAATCGCCCCGAATCACGGGATTTTTCCGCCGTAGAATCAAGTCATAAAGGTTATAACAGGGTTGGTACAAGATACAGATGAACGTACTTTGTGCGCTCACCAATCTCTAGAGATGAGAGATGTATAGAGTAATTCTTGTATTGAAATTTGAACAATGCAACAAAATATGAGGCGATAATATTGTCGAAAGTTGTAGAGATTTCCCCAACCACCAGACATGAGGGACACTCAAAGTTGACGCTCAAGGTCAATGACCAGGGCATCATCGAGACCGGTAACTGGTGTTCCATTACCCCGGTCAGGGGTGTCGAGAAGCTTGCCGTCGGTAAGACGCCCGAGCAGGTCCCCAAGATCGCATCGCGTGTCTGTGGTATCTGTCCGATTGCACACAACCTTGCGGCTACCGAAGCAATGGAAGCATCCATCAAGTGCGAGATCCCCAAGGACGCACTGATGCTCCGTCACATCCTTCAGCTGGCCAACAGGCTGCACAGCATTGCACTGCACGATATCCTGATTCTCCCCGACCTGTATTTACCAGGTACCGAGGTCAAGATCAACCCGTTCACGGCAGAAGAGCCGGTGCGCACCGTTGCAAAGCGCATCCAGCGCCTCCGTGAGATCGGCCAGACCATCGGCCAGATCGCGGCCGGCGACTGTATCCACCCGCGGAACACCCGTGTCGGTGGTATGTACCGCAACGTCTCCGAGCAGGCAAAGACCAAGATGTACGACCTTGCCAAGGAAGGATTACCCCTTGCAAAGGCCCAGATGGACCTCATGATCGCGATCCTGCGCAACTACCAGGCACGCGAGCATGTGGACGTCGGCGGCATGAAGGTCGCACTCCCGAAGACCCTCGGTTACCACAACCAGGGCTACCTTGCAACCCACGCATTCTATGGCTCCTCGAGCATGGACGAGTGCCCCAGCTGGGACATCCGCAGGTTCAAGGAAGTCAGGCCATGGGACTGGTACATGGGCGAGATGGAAGTTTCGCTCGAAGAGCCCCGCTACCCGATTGGTGGAACCACCAAGATGGGAACGAAGGTCAACCCCCAGATGGAAGCCTGCACCGGCATCCCGATGTACGACGGCCAGCCCGTTGAAGTCGGTCCCCGTGCCCGTCTCGCAGTCTACAAGGGCTACGACGAGAAGGGTACCGTTGGCCAGAACATTGCCCGTGAGATGGAATACACGGACTGCTTCTACGAGATGTTTGACTGCCTTGAAGAGCTCAACACTGCCGGCAAGGTTGTAGCAGACTACATCCCCGACGGCGACGGAACCCTCGGCTGGGCATCCAACGAGGCCCCCCGTGGAACTGATGTCCACCTTGCACGCGTCAAGGACTGGAAGGTCCAGTACTTCAGCATGCTCGTCCCGACCACCTGGAACTTCGCAACCTGCAGCGCTGCACTTCAGGGTGCACCCTGGCAGCTCGCCGAAGTTATCATGCGTGGATACGACCCGTGCGTATCATGTGCAACCCACATGATCGTACTGGACGAGGACAACAAGGTAGTGGCTCAGAAGCTCATCCAGTGAGTGTTACCTGATGCTGCATTCGGAGATCGTAATCGTGGGGTGCGGAAACCCCCTGTTTGGCGATGACGGATTTGGCCCGGCGGTAATCGAGGAGATGGAGAAGCTAGAACTTCCCGACAATGTTACAATACAGGACGGTGGCGCAGGAGCCCCGCACTTTATTTTTAACTTCCTTGATCCCGCAGTGACAAAGAAACTGATCGTCGTTGACATTGCAGATTTTAATGCAAAGCCCGGATCAATATCCAGAATCGCCGGTAATGACCTGAAGCCAGGGGCATACGTTGATCCTCATTCATGGGATGGGGTCGACCAGCTCTGTCGTATCAAAGAGAAGATCGATACAACACTGGTCATGTGCCAGCCGACCAAGGTCATCGACAAGGGAGATGCGGAAGTTGATATGGAGCTTTCAGAGGCTGTGAGGAATGCGGTTCCGAAGGCAATCCAGGTGATACTCGAAACCATTGGAGTGGATTATGGGACTACTATCAATCTTCAAGAAAGACGCCAGCCCGCAGAAACCTGTGGCAAAGCCCGCTGACGTTGCACAAAAGGAAACAACTAAGAAGGAGGTTAAGCCTGTGGCAGACAAGATTACATTAGGCTACACCCACCTGAGTGGGTGTACCGGTTGCACGGTTGCATTAGCTGACAACTATGCCGGATTATTAACGCTCCTCGACAAGTACGTTGACCTTAAGTATATGCCAACACTTGCAGACGCAAGGCATGTCCAGAAGGTAGACGTTTCATTCGTCGAGGGTTCAGTTTGTATCAACGACAAACTCGCAGTGGAAGAGCTCAAGGAAACCCGTGAGAAGTCAACCATCGTAGTCGCCCTCGGCGGCTGCGCATGCTATGGCAACATCACCCGGTTCAGCCGTGGCGGCCAGCAGAACCAGCCGGCACACGAGGCATTCCTGCCGATCGGCGACCTGATCAAGGTCGACGTGTACATCCCCGGATGCGCACCAACGCCCCAGATGATCAGGAACGTTGCCGTGATGGCATACCTGCTCCTCAAGGGAACCAAGGAACAGAAGGATCTCGCAACTGCGTTCCTGACCCCGCTCATGAAGATGACGGAGTCCACCAGTGCATGCTTCTGCGAACTGATGACCAATGTCATCAACCAGAGCCTCTGCATTGGATGCGGCAGCTGTGTTGCAGCCTGCCCGGTCAATGCCATCACCATGGAATATGGCAAGCCCCAGGGAGAGCGCGACCTGTGCATCAAGTGTGGCGCGTGCTACAGCCAGTGCCCGAGAGGGTTCTTCAACACTGATGTCATCAGCAACTATGAGGCGATCAACGAGGCCATTATGGCGGCCCTCCAGTGAAGGTGATTGAAATGGGAGCAGAACTCGGAAACTACAAATCAGTCGTCTCAGCCCGGAGCACCGACAAGGAGCTTCTCAAGGCAGCACAGGATGGCGGTATTGTCTCGTCTCTCTTTGCATTTGCACTCGACGAAGGCATCATTGACGGCGCAATCGTTGCAGCAAGCAAGGAGTTTGCCGCAAAGAACCCGTCCAAATGTATCCTGGACAGCACGAACTTTGACATGATCGAGCCCTGGAGACCTATCCCGGCGATCGTCAACACCAAGGCTGAGCTTCTTGCAGCAGCCGGAACCAAGTACAACATCAGCCCGAACGTTGCACTCCTCAAGGAAGCAACCCGGAGCTTCGGCCTGGACAAGGTCGGTATCGTTGGCACCCCGTGCCAGATGCAGGCAGTCCGTAAGGCACAGCTGTACCCGTTCGGCATGAGAGATGTCGGCGCGAGCATTGCGCTTGCCGTCGGTATCTTCTGCATGGAGAACTTCCCCTACCAGAGCATCCTCCAGCTCGTGGAAGACCACGCTGCGATGAAGCTCGAGTCCGTCAAGAAGATGGAGATCGGCAAGGGCAAGTTCTGGGTATACGGCAAGCGCGGACAGGTCGTCCAGCTGCCACTCAAGGTGACCCACAAGTACGAGCAGCCCGGCTGCCACGTCTGCCTTGACTACGTTGCCAACCTCGGTGACATCTCCACCGGATCCGTCGGCAGCCCCGATGGATGGAGCACAGTCTTTGTCAGGTCCAAGATCGGAGACTCGGTCTGGGCAAAGGCAATGGCAGCAGGCGTCTTTGAGACCCAGCCCATGGAGAAGGTCAAGCCCGGTCTTGAACTCGTGACCAAGCTCGCAAACGAGAAGATCACGAAGAACAAGGCAACTCTCGAGGCCCGCAAGACATTCGGTGTCGGCAAGGGACTTCGGAACCCCTACATCTAAATTTTTTTACGCTTTTACATCTGCATTCGTTGAATGGATCACGCTCAGACCGTATGGTTTGACGATAAATCTCATACTCCGCAGGGGCGCAGGCTCTGATCCCGATCATACTCTCTCCGTCGTAAGCCAGCCTGCCGGAGGGGTGCCCCGGGATGGCAAACACCCCATAACTAAAAACCGTTATAATCGCTCCGTTTGGCAATCGGAGCCTATTTTACAGAACCACTTTTTGGAGAGTCGCACTTTTTGGCGAATTAGAGTACAGTGATTCTGAATGGGGGGAATATTGAGGGTATTTTAACAATTAGGGCCCCATAAGGCCCTGAAAAAATGTCAATATAGGACCTCCCGGTTTGAGGATCGGGTTGTAATCCGGAGATCGGACTGTCCGGAGAACCGGTGGGGGGTCGGATCCGGGAGTTTGACGAGTATATGCGTGAAATATTGGATCTTCACAGACGTGGTGGATTCACACCACATCTCCTTATCAGATCAATTGTTCCAATTCAGATTCGGGAAAAAATCTTGTGTTTAAGTTTTTTTAGGAGAGATTGAATAGAACATTTCATCATAATCTGCAATTATCAAGTCACTTAGATCTCTGAAATATTTTTTACAAAAAAAATTATGATACTTCGCAAGCCAAGAAAATTTTATCTCAATCTTTGGATCTTTGTTTGTCAAGTTTGTCTCGATATTTTCTTTATGTTTTCTCATAAGATCGATTGCGTCAGGAACATTGTTGTATAATGGATATTCCTTAAAATCCTCCGGAATAGGGTCACATTCGTTTTCAATATAATCAATGATGGTGTATAGATAATTAATAAAAAAAATTCCATCATTCCTGTGAATGATAAATTTCGCAATTCTCTCATCACCGGGCCAATGATTATCAATATATTCTTTAATCGGATGCATTGCCCATTCCGTAAGACAAATCCTTGGATATTCTGCTATTTCTTCACATTCAACAGCATCTATGAGTCCAGGGCCGAAAGCGATGGAATTATCCATATACCCAAAATTGACAGTAGCCCCGCCACGAATGAAAATCCCTTCAATTGCAAGATCAAATTGATACCTTGCAAGATCTTCTATAGGGAGACAAATTTCGACACGCCCATCATCAAATGATTGTGGACAATCCGATAAAATCGGAACATGAATAAACACCGAGTCGGAAAAAAAGGATACAGTTCCCCGTAAAGCTTCGATTGACTCCGATAAACCCTTTTGAGGGCCAAGAATTTTTAATTTAAAGTTCTCCAATTCTCTTAAAAGAGCATTATAATCATTTTCACAATCTTGAATTATCTTACGATATCCCAAAATATCGGCATAAGCAACGAAACAGATTTGCAACTCAGGTTTAGTATCTCGATATTGCATTTTTTCACCGGGACAACCAATACTTATCTGAACACTATCCCCAGCATCACCTGAGTCAATGCAACCATATTCTCCCTCTTGATGGCCTCGGCACAGGTAAAGGTCCCATTCCGTCAGGTCAATCCTACTCTCCCTGGAGAGGGAAATGCTATTCCTGTGTTTTCTCTCCTCTACTACCGTTTTCAAATTTTTGTTTTATCGTATTTAACCGCAATTGAAGTTTAATTTTTAACTCGATTTTTCCTTTTTCATCAAGAGAATATTTTAACACGCGATGATGACCCACATCGAAAGCAATATCGTTTGTGCTTTGAGCAATCGGTACAACAAATTTTCCTAACGTATGCGCGATTCCTATTTCATAAAATACATTGGGATTTCTTCCTGACAAATCTGCAATAATGATCGATGACGTAAAAATCAAATCAAAAACATCTTGGATTATTGCACTATCTTTCCAGACTTCATCAACTCTATGACACTGCATTCCGACAGATTCGCAGGATTCTCTGATAATTGTATAAACCTCATTGAAATCATCTGAAAATGGCATCATTACGGCTATTTGATTATTATTTACCGAACCTTCAGGAATTTTAAAGACTTCTGGAGCAAATGTTATCAATCTCTCGGCCTTTCGGACATCCATTGCTGTTGATGCAAACACTCCTGATGATAATTTGAGTTTTGGTTTTGAGAAGTTGTCAAAATCAAGAGTGTATCCTTCCGGCTTGACCATCTCTTTCATTAAAATTATCGCCTTTTCACGATCAGTATTTTGTTTGAATTCAAGTGAATCAAGGAGTTGTTCAATAACATGAATAATCTCTACCGAGGGCAATTGATTATTAGAAGCATTTTCACCAATATTGAGTTGCTCAAGAACATCTCGGACCCAATATCTTCTTGTTTGCCCGCTATGAATATGACGCAAATTAATTCTTCGAAAAAAATCGGTTAGATCTGATGAACTTCGATATGGAAAAATTCCAGAATATTCCTGATCTCCACAAATCATCAAAGCTAAATTGTCAATTATTATTGGCCTTAATTTCATACTATAGACAGATGATTAGTTTTAATGATATTATATTATCATTATTAGTCCTCTTCTCTAGCTGGATTCCTAATTACTAAATTTTGTGCTCTGTAGAAAACCTCAACAGAGAGATATAATAAGAACCTGTGAATGTTACATACAATCATTTTGTTAGCGATTTCTTTCATCTGAATTCGGAATCTTCTTGCTTTGAGATCGCCGCTGAATTTTCTTTTCAGGACAGAGAACTTATTTTCCACGAGTTGCCTTCGAGGATAAACAATGTTATTGAATTGTCGAGCCATTTCCTGACGGTAAGTACCGCCGATAATCTCATTATCC